>UMGL01001786.1_pt1 | contig 23010 bp, 25 predicted proteins | sample 1965261 | NCBI WGS metagenome assembly UMGL01 (sample SAMEA4836071, study PRJEB28245) | human gut metagenome | biome: gut microbiome; material: fecal sample | place: Denmark | collected 2008 | reverse complement strand
AAGCAAGAACATACAGGTTCCAACTTTAAGGGTACACGTCATTTTGCTTCCAGTTTTTTATTTTTGTAACGATTCTTTCACAAAATGTTCATACTTGAACGGTATAGTATAGACAATCCCTAATATAAATAAACCCCTATTTTTCTTCTATACTATCCCCCTCAAAATAGCTATGAAGAAATACGAAAAGTGGTCGGCCCATAATGAGTCGGCCATTTTTTAATACATCTAGGCTCACCATGGTATAATAAGGAACTAGATATATTACTCATTAAGTATGAGGTGAAATCATTGAATAATAAAGATAATAATCAAAATAACAATAAGCGGCGACCTACTCGGGTTGAGCTTTATGACACTCCTAAGCCAGGAGAAGAAAAGAAAAAACGTTCATTCTTTAATCGTCAGCCTAAACAGACTACCCCTAACCATAAACATAAGACAGCATCCCCTAACAAGAAAAAGAATCCATATGGAATTTCACGTCGGATGTTCAAGGTCATTTTAGGCTGTCTATTAGTTGTCTTAATTGCAACCATTGTTATTTTCTTAGTTAAACAACAGGACCCTGTCAATGTTGATAGCAATGACACTACTGTCTCCACAAGCACTTCGTCACGCAAGAAGCATAAAAAAAGCAGCAGTAGCAGTCATAAGCATCGTTCAAGTTCCAATGACAGTGATGACAATGATACTCAAGATACTTATAGTATTTCAACTCCTAGTCGTTCGGATAACACGCCTCAATCAAGTCATCCAACTAACCAACAACCAGCTACTAACTCTTCCTCAACTCCACAACAAAACCAACCATCGCAGGAAGAACACCATGATCAAGGCAACAGCCAACAACAATCTACTTCACAACTAGCAAGCAACAATTCTGGGGCACAGTCCAATCAAAGTTCGCAAAGTACTAGCTCCCAGTCAAACCCGCAACCAGTTCAACCTCATTCTCAAAATAATCAACATTAATTTGGAATAAAGGGGTTGTCAATTAAAGTGGGCGTGCTATAATCAAGACAATCGATTGAAGGATATGCACCTTCAAAGTCCTCTACAGAGAGTAAGTGCCTTGAGTGGAAGCACTTGTGAGTGACAATGATGGTTGTACCACCTTCCCTTATTATTAGCCGAGGTAAGGCTAGTCGGATCGTGTCCGTTACCGCACCTTAGAGAGGACATTACTAGTGTGTCCTAAAGATGGGTGGAACCACGCTAATTTTTGTTAATTGACGTCCCTGATACTTTCAACATTGAAAGTATCAGGGACGTTTTTATTTATATTAAAGGAGAGATTTCTATGGCTCAGGTTGCTGTTATGTCCCCAGATGGATCAGTTAAGAAGATCGATCGGGATTCACAAGAAGGTTTAGAAGCATTACGTAAGCTTTCTGCATTAATGTTAAAGGCTGCATTAAAACAAGAATTTAAGGGTATTCGACTTGGTGAAGCTGTCGCTGACGAAGATGGTTTCCACGTTGATTCTGATAAAGATAATCAACAAGTTTCTGCTGACGAATTACCAGCTCTTGAAGACGTAATCAAGGGAATGGCAAAGAACGATGTTAAGGTAGAATTTGTTGGAGTACCTGTAGAGGAAGCACTTGCCGAAGTAAAAGATGATCGTTTCTCAACTGAATTGATCAATGAAAATGCTAAAGACGGCAAAGTAGCAATGTACCAACTTGGTGATGTCAAAGCTGTTGCAGATGATGACATTCTTTTATATGGTAACGTTGTTAAAAACTTACGCCTTCTTTCTGTTGCTGGTGCTTACTGGAAAGGTATGTCTTCAAATCCAATGCTTCAACGGATTTACGGAACTGTCTTCTACAAGAAGGACGCATTAGAAGAAGACTTAAAGAAACGTCAAGAAGCTAAGGAACGTGACCACCGTGTTATCGGTAACCAACTCGACCTCTTCTTTGTTGATCCTAAGGTTGGTGCCGGTTTACCATACTGGTTACCAAAAGGTGCTACTATTCGCCGGACAATCGAACGTTACATCATTGACCGGGAAGTTGCCGATGGTTACCAACACGTTTATACTCCAGTCCTGATGAATCTTGATGCATACAAGACTTCTGGTCACTGGGAACACTACCGCGACGATATGTTCCCACCAATGGACATGGGTGATGGCGAAATGCTTGAATTACGGCCAATGAACTGCCCAAGCCATATTCAAGTTTACAAGCACCATATTCGTTCATACCGTGATCTCCCATTACGAATTGCTGAACTTGGTATGATGCACCGTTATGAAAAATCAGGTGCTCTTTCTGGTCTTCAACGTGTTCGTGAAATGACTTTGAACGATGGCCACACTTTCGTTACCCTTGACCAAATTCGTTCTGAATTCGCAAAGATTTTGAAGTTGATCATGAGCGTTTACGAAGACTTTGATATTACTGACTACAGCTTCCGTCTTTCTCTTCGTGACCCTAAGAACGTTAAGAAGTACTATGCTAATGACGAAATGTGGGAAAAATCCCAATCAATGTTGAAATCAGCAATGGACGATCTTAACCTTGATTATTATGAAGCTGAAGGTGAAGCTGCCTTCTATGGTCCAAAACTTGATATTCAAACTAAGACTGCTCTTGGGAATGACGAAACAATGTCAACTATTCAACTTGACTTTATGCTTCCAGAACGATTCGGACTTTCCTACGTTGGTCAAGACGGTAAAGAACATCAACCAGTTATGATTCATCGTGGTGTTGTTGGAACAATGGAACGGTTCATGGCTTACTTAACAGAAATTTACAAGGGTGCATTCCCAACTTGGTTAGCCCCAGAACAAGTCCACATTATCCCTGTTAACGAAGAAGCCCATGGTGAATACGCAGATAACCTCGCTAAGAAGATGAAGGCTGCTAACATTCGGGTTAATGTTGACCACCGAAATGAAAAGATGGGCTACAAGATTCGTGAAGCTCAAACACAAAAGGTTCCATACACTCTTGTTGTTGGAGACGATGAAAAGAATAACAATGGTGTATCTGTTCGTAAGTACGGTGAAAAGGAACAAAATGAAATGAGTCAAGAAGCATTTATGAATGAAATTCTTGAAGATATTGCTTCTTACTCCCGTGAAAAGTAATTAAGACTAAAAATGGCTCTATCACAACTTTGTGAAAGCCATTTTTTTGTTTTAAATTTTATGAAAGTGAAATTTTTAGCATAACTTTAATCACCAAAAATAAACCGTTTTCGAAGTGTTCGTGAAGTTTTGGACAACTTAAAATTAGTAATTGACACTATTACTCAAAGGCTTTATAGTAATAAACGCTCGCTTCTGAGCCACTAAATATATTAATTAATTATTCTAAAAACAAAAACTATTTATTTTGGAGGTATAAGATATGTCTACTATGAACGATTTATTTAAAGCAATGGGTAAAGCTACTGAAGAACATCATGCTAGCGGTCTTTCATTTGAAGCTAAAACTGATACACCTGCTGGTATTGGTCAAGGTATCCTTAACGTTCGCAAGTAATTTTAAAAGGTCATGATTAGGAATTTCCCGATCATGACCTTTTTTATTTATCCTTAATAGCCAAAGCAAATATAAACATAACTAACCCCAGAGCAAATAGAACACTTAATGAAGCTGCACCGACCGTCGATTTACCAGTCCATTGAGTAACGATTCCAACAATAAAGGGGCCAAGAATGGCGGAAAACTTCCCAAGGATATTATAAAAACCAAAAAATTCGCTACTGGCATTTTTAGGAACAAGGCGGCCGAAGTATGATCTACTAAGTGCTTGAAGTCCGCCTTGGCTTGTCCCAACTAAAATAGCTAAAATCCAAAAATCAGTCAAAGTTTCTAACCATAAAGCATAAAGACAAATAAAGAAATAAACGATAATGCCCAGCATAATAATTCGTCTCGTAGAAAATCTATTAGCAAGCCAACCATATAAAATTGAAAATGGAACAGCAATTAACTGAACTACTAACAGAACGACCATCAGCATCGTTGTTTGAATTCCTAAGTCTTTACCAATAACCGTTGCCATTGTAAAGATTGTATCGACACCGTCAATATAGAAGAAGTAAGCAACTAAAAACCATGTCAACTGCTTATATTGATTAATATGATGCATAGTTCTTCTCAGACGACGCAAACTATCGACAAAAGGATTTGCGACACTGCTGACGCTATAACGTTGATGACCATTTTTTAATAACGGCCACGCAAAAATAATCCACCAAACTGCAGCCAGAATAAAACTAAATCGGGCTACTCCATAACTGCTTAAGAGACTGCTAAAGCCTTACTTAGTTCTGCTACTAAAAAGATAATAAAGACGACTACTCCTCCTAAATATCCCATTCCATAGCCAGTCGATGAAACACGATCCATTTGCCTATTATCGGCCACATCTGTTAAAAAACTGTCATAAAATAGATTTCCTCCTGAGTAACCAATAATTGACCCAATATAAACGATTAAAAGTAGTTGCCAGTATTTAGTTGGAACAAGGGCAAGCCCGATTGTCAGTATAATTCCCAACCAGGTAAAAAGATTTAGCCAGCGCTTCTTTGCATACGGGTAATCAGCTAATGCCCCTAATAAAGGCGCTAATAATGAAATAACAAGCGTACCAAAACTATTAGCATACCCCCACAGTGCTGTCGAGTTTGCTGCACTAACACCGGCATGATCAGTTACTGCTTTGAAATAGACTGGTAAAACAGCGGTCACAACTAAAATTCCATAACCAGAATTTGCCCAATCATAAAAAATCCGTTGCCATTGTTGTCTCGTAAACTTCACAACGTCACCTCAGTCTTTAAAGATTGCATCAATTGCTTGTCCGGCAGTTGAAGTCGGATAATGTAATCCTAATAATTTAGCAAATGTCGGTCCTTCGTCAACCAAGCGAGCATGTTCAACAGTCGCACCACTTTTGATTTGGAGACCAGCAAAAATAGCGGTAGTGAAGTAATTTGCTTGTGTTGGCCCGTAACCATGAACGCCATGATAGCGATCGTGAGTTCCAATTGATTCTGGATCAACTTTTTCGACAATCGCTGGTCTGTTTACCTCATCGGTGAAATAGTATCCTGGTTTGGCTTCGACGAGGAATGTGCACTTAGGATCTGCCTCCCGTTTGATCGCCGCTGCGTTATCATGGATTCGCTCAACCCCTTCAACACCAGCAATCATTTGCTTAATTTTTCCTCGATCCACGGCACCACGAGTGTAAATATAAGTTTCTCCATCGCAAGTTTTAGCAGTGACTTGCCAGTTATTTCGATAAGTGCTTTTCTTTCCAAGAGGGTGAAGAAGTCCTTGTTGCGCAAATAACATATTTAAATGAATCATCTTATCAACATTAATTTGATAGTGATCTCCTAAAATCACAAAGTCTGTTTGCCCGTAAGTACCGGTATCTTTTGTCGCTTGAATTATCTTAGCTACACGTTTATCTAGACGGTGTAATGCTTCTTTGGCTTGTGGTGATCAAGCCCCATAACGGTGACGCATACTATCCATATCAACTAAGTGAATCAATGTTAAGTCCGGCTTTTTATTTTTTATTGTATCAACCGCACAGGCTGTTACAAAATCGTCAAGCCACGGCTGCTTAATCCCGTGACGTAATTTACCGTATTTTTTATTCATTCCATATAGAAATAACGGACTACTTGCCTTTAACGAAACCAGTACTTGATTTGTCCAAATTCGATTAGGAAAGATTTCTGCAATGTTATAATCAATCTTACTGCCAGCAGTCACAGGCCACAAAAATGCAGCAGTTGTTAAGCCCTTTTCTTTTGCAACATCATAGAGGGGCATCAATTGAATATCTTTTCGATACCAGAACCAGTCCGCGGCTGCAATTTAGTATTGTTAATAATTCCATGTACGACCGGATACTGACCAGTAATAATCGAAGTATGGTATGGGATGGATAAGTTAACGTTGGAAAGATTCCCTCAACTTTTTTCACCCATGTTCCTTTTTCTATTAAATCTGCTAATGTTGGTGTTAATTGACGTAATTCGTTTAGGTCACGAAAACCTAATGAATCTAGCGAAATAACAATCATCTTATGCTATTTCATCAGTTCATCTGCTTTCTTTTCAAACTCATTAGCTATTTTAAAATAAATCATTGTTAATAACTAGTTTTGAAAGAAATTATCAAAAATCATTCTCATCGTAAGCATTAAAATTTGTATGATAAAAAAGTTAACCCACATTAGTAAGCCAGCGATTTTCAATAAGTTTTAAAGTGAAATTTGATTCACAGTAATTTTTAATGTAAAATTAAGTTTCAGTTTTCAGTATTTTATGAAAGGAATCATAATCATGCAAAATCAGTTACCCAAGGGAAAAGAGCACGAGAAAACTCTCGGCCTCTTCGACCTTTCTATTCTAGGTATTGGCGCAATCATCGGAACTGGAATTTTAGTTTTAACTGGAATTGTCGCCGCGGAAGATTCAGGTCCAGCAATTGTTTTCTCTTTTCTGATTGCTGCTCTTGCTAGTGGTTTAATTGGTCTCTGTTATTCAGAATTAACCACTAGTTTACCCAATTCAGGAAGTGCCTTTTATTATGCGTGGGTTTCAATTGGTAAATTTATGGCGTTCCTTGCTGGATGGACGCTGATTGGGGTCTACGTTACTACAACCGCTACGGTAGCCAATGGTTGGACTGGGTACGTACAATCGTTCCTAGAAGTCCTCGGAGTTAATTTACCACATAAATTACTGGTTACGCCTGCAGCTGGTGGTTATGTAAACCTCCCTGCTGTCTTGATGATCCTTTTTATGACGATTATTTTGACACGTGGAACTAGTGAAAGTAAACTTGTTAACAACTTCTTGGTTGGTGTCAAAATCTTTATTATTGTTCTATTTATCGTTGTTAGTGCTCAACATATCAATCTCGCTAACTGGCACCCATTTTTACCATATGGATACAAGGGAATTTTCACAGGAGCATCTGCTGTCTTCTTCTCTTTCTTAGGATTTGATGCATTAGCTACTTCTGCTGAAGATGCTAAAGATGTTGATAAAAATATTCCCCGGGCAATAATTTTATGTTTAGTTATTTCAACTGCTCTTTATATTTTAGTTAGTCTTGTTATGACGGGAGTTCTAAGTTATAAAGATTTGAATGTCTCTGAAGCTATGTCGTATGTTCTTTTAGCTAAGGGTCATAAATACGTGGCTGAAATTGTTTCACTTGGCGCTGTTTTAGGAATTATGGCTGTCGTCTTTGCATTCATCTATGCTGGCTCAAATATCATGAAGTCAATGAGCCGAAGTGCCTTTCTTCCTCAAGGCCTCGCTAAAGTCAACGGCAAAACTCAAAGTCCTAATCGTGCTATTTGGCTAGTCGGACTTCTTTCAGCTGTCCTAGCTGGAGAATTCGATCTCCATTATCTTGCATTAATTGCCAATATTGGATCATTGGTTGTCTTTGCTTTAATTTCGCTCATCGTAATTATCTTACGGTACCGTTATCCAGAATTAAAGCGACCATTTAAGGTACCTTTTGGCAACGTTATTCCTGTGCTATCAGTATTAATCTGTATTGTTTTATTAGTAAGCATCTCACTTAATGCTTGGTTAACATACTTATTGTGGCTAGTAGTCGGATTAGGAGTTTACTTCTTCTATTCCCTTCGTCATGCCAACGAATTTAATTTCCAAGATGAAAGTGATATCCCAGGTAATTAAAATTTAGTTCTAAATTATGATAGACCTCTACATTGATCCAGAATGTTAGAGGTCTATTTTAATATTATTTAGCACTTCGATTCTGACGAGTTGTTTCCGCTAAGTGGACTAAATTAGTAACAAAATTATGAGTTTTGGCTTCATAATTATATTGGCGACCCAGCTTAACAAAGTAACCATTGATATAATCAACTTCCACTGGACGATTATGACTCATATCTTGGTACATTGAAGGATAATGATGCGGACAGCCAACTTTAGAGACATAATTTACACTTTCTAGCTCTTCTGCTCGCGTATTAACTAATTGTACCCCTGCACGTTCACAGACATCATATGCTTCATCGATTAATTGCCGAGATAGTTCATCAGCCTTATCAAACGCCGCATATTCACCCATTGTAATTTCAAACATAGTACAAAGGGTATTAACGACTGAATTAAAGACCACTTTTGCCATCAACGTTCCCATAAAATCATCTTTAAGGGATGGATTAAAGTTTGCTTTTTTGAGTTCTGCCATTAACGCTTGTGTCTTCTCATCAGGCTTTTCAGTATAATTAGCCCAATTAGTCGTTCCCATCCCTCGTTCTCCAACAAATTCCACTTCACCAGGTTTGGTTAAAATAGTTGCTACTAAGGCAGTTCCAGCAACTACTTTTTCTTTTGGGAAATACTTCAATAATTTTTTAACATGTCCCATTCCATTCATCGCTGTCATCGTATATTGATCCTTCAAAAATGTTCACAACGTTTTAACATATCATCTAACTGCATTTGTTTTAATTCAAAGAAAACAAAATCAGCATCTGTAGCATTGTATTCTTCAGGTGTATAAACATTAACGGGAACAAGGTGTCTATTTTTATGCTCGCGAGTTACATAAACGCCTCCTTGTTCTTACATCTTATTGTAATGTGGTAACCATCCTTCAACAAAATCAACTTCATTACCTGCTTCTTGTAATAAAACACCAAACCGTAATCCCATTGCACCTGCACCAACGACTGTAAATTTCATAATTATCTCTCCTTTTTATGACTATAAAAAAGCGTCCTTAGATTAAACAACTTAACCTAAGGACGCTTTTTGCGTGGTACCACCTTAATTTGCCAACAATTCACATTATTAGCCTCAAATGTTCAATGCTTCCATTAAACACGTCAGCTATAATGGGCTGATCCCACCATTAATTACTAATTTCATCATGGCACTCAAAGTGATTTTCATTATAAGCAGGTTATCCTTTTTCATCAACCAAGGACTCTCTGCTAATCCACTCATAATTGCTCTTCTTTTCAACGTGTTTTCATAATCATATTTTAATTTTTGTCTAATTTAATACTTTGGGTTGTAAATGTCAAGATTTATTTTTTGTTATAAATTATCTTGACATTCCTATTTCATCCGCGTATTATAATGACAAATAAATGAGAAATAGCTTAGAAAAGATGAGTAATCTTAGAATCTTATTACAGAGAATCACGGTTGATGAGAGGTGACATAAGAGACTGAGACGAAGATGGTCTTGGAGCTTCACGAATTACGAGTATTTTATATAAGTAGTTCACGATTGACGACCGATAAAACGTCTGGGTATAGCTTCCATTAGTGTACCTATTGAGGATAGTATTGTGAGATACTATCAAATTAGGGTGGTAACACGTTAATTAATTATTGATTAATCAACGTCCCTAGGAAAAGTAGAAATATTTTTCCTAGGGGCTTTTTTATTGCTTCAATTCTTGAACCCATCACGAATAGAAAGGATCGATTTACTATGACTGAATTCACTACACGTACTACATCACCATTTCGTTATGACATCGTTGGAAGCTTCCTTCGTCCTCAAGAGCTAAAAGAAGCTCGCGCAAAATTTGCAAACGGCGAAATAACACAAGCAGACTTAACAGCTGTTGAAGATAAAGCAATTATTAATTTGATTAAACAAGAAGAAGCTGCCGGCCTGAAAGCAGTTACTGACGGTGAATTCCGGCGTAGTTGGTGGCACCTTGACTTTTTCTGGGGATTAAATGGCGTTAAAAAAGCTACTCTAAAGGAAGGCTATAAATTTGCAGATGAAGAGACTCGTCCTGAAACTGCGCAAATCACTGGAAAAATCTCCGGCGAAAACCACCCCTTTGTCGAACACTTCAAATTTACCCAAGCTCATACCTCTGATGGCGTTCAAGTTAAACAAACTATCCCTGCGCCAGCACAATTTTTAGAAGAATTTCTTCGTCCCGAAAATCAAGCTAATGCTAAAGAATTTTATCCCAACCAAGAAGATTTAGATCATGACGTTGCCGCTGCTTATCATCAAGTAATTGAAGATCTTTATGCTGCTGGTTGTCGTACTCTTCAACTAGATGACTGTACATGGGGAATTTCTGTTAACGCCTTTGCTAACCTAAAGAAAAAAGCCCCCAATGCTGATGTATCTCAGCTTGAAGCCCTGCAAAAGCGATTTTTAAAAGTAAACAATGAGGCATTTGCTAATTTACCCGCCGATTTAACAATTAATACCCACGTTTGTCGCGGAAACTATCACTCAACATGGGCTGCTGCCGGTGGTTATGGACCAGTTGCCGACACACTATTTGCTAAGGAAAACGTCAATGCCTTCTATCTCGAATACGATAATGAACGTGCTGGCGGATTTGAACCACTTAGCAAAGTTCCTGATGATAAATATGTTGTTCTTGGTTTAATTACTTCAAAATCAGGTGAACTTGAAGATAAGGCAGCAATTATCAAACGAATCCATGAAGCTGCGCAATTCCATCCATTAGATAAGCTCTGTCTTAGTCCTCAATGCGGCTTCGCATCAACTGAAGAAGGAAACATTTTAACAGAAGAACAACAATGGAAAAAGGTTGCACTTGTTAAAGAAATTGCTACAGAAGTTTGGGGATAATTTAAAATGAATAATGGGAGCGAGACAGAAGTCACTTGTGACTTCGTTTTTCGACGCCAAGCTAGCCTCTGGGAGCCCCCGCAAGCAGCAATAGGCCTCTAGCGTTCGGTTTTGCCGGACGTTAGAGGCCATTGTTGTACTGCGTATTTGCTTTTTATGAAAGTAACTTAACTTATGTCACAGTCCCATTTATTCTTCTCCCACTAAATTGCCAATACACGGTCTTTATGCGGAGAGTAATTAAACAGAACATCTGTCAAATCCAATCCTGCCTTATTTCTATGATGGGTGCCATCTTGCCATGCAGGAATATGAGTTACATCATAGACACGATTATTAATTGCTACATAAGCTGGATTCTCGTTTTGCCCATCATATTTTTTCAATTCTTCTCTTGTAAATGTTTTTGCCATAATATTCCGCCTCCTTATTTGATAGTGTCAATTCAATATCCTCACTATATCATGGAAGCGCACACAAAAATTAATAATTACCTCACTTTAACGCAAAATTACTACTCTATTAGTATTTTCTTCACAATTAATCTAATATCATATCTAAGTGCGGAATATTGTCTTCAAGGTAAACATCTGAAATCGGCTTAAATCCAAACGATGCGTAAAACTCTTTAAGATATGCTTGAGCTTGAATTTGAATTGTCTTATTTGGGAAAAGACGCTTAGTTTCATCGACCGTTGCCTGAACTAGCTGACGTCCGTATTCATGTCCACGAAATTGTTTTAAAACTAATACGCGGCCAAAAGTCGCATGAGAGCTGTCCTTAGCCATAATTCGCGTATAACCTACTAAGTCTCCCTGGTCATCCTTCAGCATTAAATGGTGAGCTTGATAATCCTGTTCATCAATTTCTTGATAAGGACATTCTTGCTCAACAACAAATACTTTTATCCGTTCTTCTGCTAATCTACACCATTCTTGAGCGGTCATTTCACTTAGCGTTTTTACTTCAACATTCATATTAAAACCTCCTAAAAAATAAAAGAGTACTAACCAACTTCTTCATGTCATTGTGACAGGCCCTAGTAGAAGATGGCTAGTACTCTTAATGTCTTTAATCCGGGGACTAAAGACGAGTCGTTAGTAAATTATTCGGTATCAGTATACAATGGATTAATCTATCTTACAATTAGCGATTTAATACCAGGCAGGTTTATCTCCGTCTGTATTTGGTTTATTCACACCAAAGTTTTTTCGTGCATATGGTGCCGGATCATCAATAATTTTTGCTACAAAATTACCAATTGACTTTCGCGAGACCTCGGTACCTTTAAATGGTTCTCCTTTTGCAGTCGTTTCGTAATCCACTTCATCCTTATCTGTTAACCATGCTGGTCGAATGATTGTGTAATCAAGGGTTGAATTTTCAATTACATCGGCAGCACTGCGATAAGTTCCTAAATAACTATCTTTCTGGCCGCCACCTAACATTTCATTATTCCACTCACCAAATTTACCTAGAACTTCATCATAGATTCCAATCGAGGAAATCCAGACTAACGGCTTTACAGCATATTTTTCCATTAAGCTAACAATATTTTTAGCTTGTTGCGTAATTTCAGGATTTCGTAGATTAGCATAAACTACATCTGCTCGTTCAATCGCTGGCTCTAAATCACCAATATTTAGGACATCCCCTTTAATAACTATTTCACGATTTTCATCGACAACATTCATATTTTGTGGGTGCCGAGTAAATAGTAATAATTCATCATTGCCATTTGCTAACAATGCATCAATTGCGTGTCCAGCAATTTTTCCCGTTGCACCTAGAATCAAAACTTCTCTTGCCATTATTTCTACCTCCTCATAAATTCTACTTTTAGTATACAATTCTCTGTACCAATTAAAAGTAAGTACACACAAGTAAGGTAGTTACACTCAGGTAAGATATGATTGATGGACAAGTAATCGGCAAAATTTTATTTTTTAGTATATTTTTCGCCCCACTGGTTAATTGACCTAATTATTGGTACCAAACTTTTTCCTACTTCCGTCAATGAATACTCAGTCTTAGGCGGCACTGTCGAATAAACACGCTTTTGTATAATATTTGCTCCCTCTAAGTCCTTTAGTTGAAGAGCCAACATTCTCTTTGAACAATCCGGAATTAATTTTTGCAACTCCGAAAAACGACAAGGCTCATATTCACTAATTTGATATATAATTACGCTTTTCCACTTTCCGTTTATTAACTTAAGCGTATTCTCAATCGGACAATCTTTTTCGACCATTTTTTCTCCTTTCTCTAGTGAAATAAAATTCACTTCTTGTATATTTTTATTTTTAAGTTACTATTAGTAAGTAAATAAATGTACGGGAGTGATTATTATGAATTCACAATTTAATAGTTTAGCTGCAAATCGTCGTTCAATCTATGCGCTTGGTGATAATCTTTCACAAACACCAGAAGAAATTTTTGACTTAGTGAAGCAAACAATCAAAAACTCACCAACTGCTTTTAATAGTCAAACAGTACGGGCAGTCGTATTATTTGGCAAGTCATCAGATAAAGTATGGGAAATCGTTGAGGATGCTTTACGCAAAATCGCTAAGAGTCCAGATGCTTTTGAACAAACAAAGTCAAAAATCGATAGTTTCAAGGCAGGCTATGGAACGATCCTCTACTTTACTGACACTACAATTGTGCATCAATTAGAGAATGATTATCCATCATATGCAGCTAATTTTGCAAACTGGGCTGAACAAGGCCTCGGTGGTGCTCAACAAGCAGTTTGGACAGCACTCGCAGAACAAGGAATCGGTGCCAGTCTTCAACATTATAACCCATTGATTGATGATGCAATTCATCAAGTATTTAATCTTCCAGCTGATTGGCAATTGCGTGCTGAAATGCCATTTGGTTCAATTGAGGCACCAGCTGGAGAAAAGGCTCAGCTTGATGACGAAGAGATGTTCAAATTAATCAAGTAAACTTATTATTCTCCATCCTCTTTAACGGTATTTAATTATTGTAAACACGTTAAAGGAGGAATTTTAATGGAACGGCAACCTAAAATGTATAATACTGGAGCAGATTATGCTTTAGCAATCATTGGTGGTAAATGGAAGTCCGTTATCCTTTATCTCTTAGCTGGTCATCCCCGACGAACAAGTGAACTAGTTAAGCAGCTAGGCACCTCATATAAAGTCTTGAGTGACCAGCTTCGTGAAATGATAGATGCCGGCCTCGTTATCCGAAAAAGTTTCAATACGATTCCTCCACATGTTGAATATCGCTTAACTCCTGAGGGTGAAAATCTTTATGCTGCCCTTCGTTATTTAAATTACTGGGGTGAAAATAGAGCAAAACAAACTGGTGACATTAAAATCATGTGTACTGACGAAATGAAGCAGGTCGGCGATGATGGTCTGTGTGTCATCACTAAAAAACATCTTAATCATTGGCACCAAGAAATTGTAAAAAGCAAGGACAAAGATATTTCTATCTAAGTTCTTGCTTTTTTGTGTTCTTTAATCTAAACGCCAATGCCATTATAAATATAATCATGTAACCCGCAAGAATAAGATGCGTATTCATGATAATTGGAAAGCTTTGAATACTTGTTTTTCCCACCGAAAACGCACCAAAAATTCTATTAATTCCTGTTGTTCCAGCAAAAATAAATAAACTTCCCCACATTACTAATTGGGAAATTATCCCCGCAATTGATGCATAGTAATAATTGACGATCGAAGAAATACTATAATTATGGGTTGCTTTCTCGTAGTCATCAATTGCTATTTTACGTTCTGCACCGGCAAAGCTACGGATGATAAATACGCCAATAAAATATGTTGGCAACCAAAATGTTAAGAGAATTCCAATTGTTAGCATCACTAAATTAATTTGACAATCCTTAAAATGGAATAAATGGTGGGTTTGTTTTACCAATAATCCTCCAAAGACGAAAGCAAATAAGTAAGCAACAATTGTCCAAGAATATATTTTTGTGCCATACAAAATGCCAATAAAAACGGTACTATACAAGGTCCAATACTGACCACAAGCACCATAAAGCATTATTCGTTGCCGTAAATGATTGGGATAGTGAAGTAATCGCCGATGGTTTACAAGCAAGGTAAGGATCATCGTGATGAGGAAGATTAATAAAAGAGCGGTTCCCCATTCAAGTGGTTTCCCAAAGCCTAAACTTCTCCCTAATCGCAACAGTAACATTGCGCCAAGCAAAATTAATGCTAGTAAGTAATTAGCCCAATGTAGACGAACTGGCAGCGGACGAATTGCATGGGGTGTTTTCCAAATTGATCCCATTGCACCAAAAGTAATGATTAACATTAAAGCAAAACTAATTACTGGCTTCTTTATCCACACAATTATCCCAAACACAATCAAAACTATAATAACTTGAAAAAGCGGCTTAAGATGATCCTGCTGGGGTAAGAGTCCTCGTTTTATTAATCGCCGCCGCTGACTTATTGCGGTTGGAAATAGTCGAGAGGCAATCCCTGCACCTGCACCTGACAAATCCCAGAAGATTGGTTGAAATCCACCAAACATCCCTAAAAAGTAACCAATAATTCCGCTATAAAGACCAATCCAGGCCAGCCGTTGATAATCGTATTCTAAATCACGGCAAAATAATAAAATTGTATGCCGGAAAGCATAGAAAATAGCGAAGGGCAAGGCACCAACAAAGATATCAGACTGTTCTTTAGTAAGGGAAATATACAGCAAAAAAGGCATTAAATTTAATAATAAACTACAGACACCAGTCAACTTTTCTAATTTTTTCATTTTTATTTCCTCTAATGCTGGTCAATTGCACTATTCAGTTTCTTTCGATTTACTAGAAAAATAATAATAACTAACGGGACAATAAATAGCATTACGGGATAAAAATATTTCACAGGTAACGTACTATCAATAATCCCCCCGATGATTGGCCCAAGCGTCATTCCAATATCAAGGCCGAGAAAGAATGTCGAACTTGCTAACCCTCGTTCATTATCTGGAGCTAGCATCATTGCAGTTGATTGACAAACGGAATAAATAATACCATAGCCAAATGCCATTCCAGCAGCTGCCAGTGCCATTTCAATGTTATTTTTCATAATACTTAACATAATAAGATAAAAGATTGTTGCAACCGTGCTTAAAATCAACCATGGTTCAAAACGGACAGTATCAAATTGGGTCCGTAAGAATAATCGGCTAAGTAAAAGAACTACAGCATAAATTAAGAAATAAGCACCAACAGCAATAGATAAGTGACGTTGTTCAGCGTACTCAACAATATCTGCCTGCGTTGCAAAATATGGGATAGCAAATAAAGCTGTTAAAAGGGCAACCGGGATAGCGTCTCGCTGAATGATTTTAATATGAAAGTCACTTTGTTTTACAGAGTGTGCTGCCGGTTGAGCGCGGTTACTGACAAACTGAATTGTGACAACAACCAGTAAAGCCGATAATGCTGAAATCACCATTGCAGCTCGATAACCAATAATTCGATATAAGTTAATTGATACAGCGGGGGCACATGCCATTGCCAAAGCGTTCATCAGTCCATAAAAGCTCATTGCTTCGCCAACATGATTAAATGGAACTAAATATGATAGCCAGGTTGTCATACAAACTGTACATAATACAAATCCTAATCCATTAACCAAACGGCATATTAACAAGAAAGTGCTATTAGGCGTTAACACATAACCTGCAACCCCAATAAAGCACAATATTCCACCCCAAAAAGCTAATGAATATTTTGAAAAACGATCAGTCAGATTACCAGCAATTGGTCGCAAAAACATTGAAACAATACTCATCATTCCAACGATTATACCTGCAAAAGCACTTGATGCGCCTAAATCTTGAGCATAACCGTTAATCAATGGGTTACAGTACATATTACTAAACATAAAAAAGAACGAAGCCGCCATTACGAGCACAACATCTTTTGTAAAAATCGATTTTTCCTTCGCCATCAATTCCCCTGCTTTCTTTGCATGATTTTAATTAAATTCTAATTACTATCATACAAAGAAAGCAGGGGAAGTTAAATGATTTCCCAGGAAATAAATAAAGAGATTGAGTTTTGTTTCCCAACCTCTCCGTGTGTACTTCACTATTTATATTTTACTGCAAAGAATCCCAAGCTGGTAGAGTAACGGGTTCACTGGCAGCTACTTTCTTTACTCGATCGCTAAGGTACTTCTTATTAATAACAGCCTCATAAGTATACTCTTCAAACCAATCTTGGGTCATTACAAAGTATCCGTTATCGCCATTATCTTTACCCCAACTGTTTTCAATCTTCCATCGTGTAGGTTGATCATTTACCATGTCAAAGCCTGTTAATGTCATTGCATGAGAAACGACGGCTTGCTTAGTTTCCAAACGGTGCTTCTTATCCATTACAAAATCAACATCAAGCAATTCCTCTCGATGATATAATTTTGCATCCATCAAGCCTCGCTTACGGTCCATTTGTTGGAGAACATCATTCCCAACCCAAACTGTTTCACCAGCTTGCAATTGTTTGATGGCTCCTTCTTGTAATTCTGCAAAAGGAACATTAACAAATTTAATTGGCAAACCATCAACCACACTATCTTGCGCTGGCATTAAATAACTCCGATCCATTTCATGATCAGGAGCGTTAGTAACTACAACATAGTCACTTAAGTTTGTATCAAAGTATTCATGATAGAACTTTAATGGCGTTAAGCCAAGAACTTGGTGGAACTTTTTATCATCATCCCGATATTCAAGATCAAATTTTGCAGGCGGTTCACCAAACGAGTAGGCTGCAATCTTATAAACGTCACTCATCATTCGTTCTTGTGCTTCCTGTAATTCCGTTGCACTGGCATTAGTTTGCACCATTGCCCGTAATTCAATTGCATCTTTGCGCATTAAGCTATCAAATACTTCGGCTACATCTGAAGTATCCTTCGTATTATGTGTGTCAGGCATTACATATTCTGGAACAACACCATATTTCTCAATAATAGAAGCGGCATTAGCCCATTGCCCACCATCATTTAATGCAAAACTAAGGTAGAAATCAACGGTTCGATCATGCAAAGGCTTATCAGCAGTTGCAATAATCTTCTGGAAAAACATATTTGCCCGTTCAATTCGATCCCAGAAAAATAGATAATTTTGTGACAATTCAAAGTCCTTGAACTTATATTTTGTTGCAAACTTATGACGTAATGTATTTAATGCTGCAAAAGACCAGCAACGTCCACTATGACGCTGGTTGGTTGGCTTCCCCGTCTTAATTTCATAAGAAAATGCTCGATGAAGACGTTCGCTTGCCGTTGGATCTTCACTCGCAGCTTTAATCCCATTTTTTTGTATTGCCCGGGCAATAATTTCTGCATCTTTACGTGAATGAAATTCTTTCTTTAATTTTTCAACCATTTTTGAGGTTAAATCGTGTTCTTCAGTCACAATAAATCCCTTCTTTGCCTAAAATTCTAAAATGACTTATACATTATTAATGATACCGCATTTTCTTCAAAATTATTGACTTAAAAGCTTTTCTATTTTAAACAAGCATCAATCCTTTACTGCTTATAAAAAGTAAGCTAAGATTGTATTTAGTAAGTCACCTTTAATTATAAATTATATGAACTGCGGTAAAATTCTATCTAGGAGGTCGATTAATTATGAAGAAAGTATTTGTTGTCGGTGGTTCAGGCCGTGTTGCTACTGACTTAATTAAAGATTTAGTTGCCACTGGTAATGAAGTTACAGCTGGTGCTCGCCATCTGGAAAAAGTTATTAAGTTAAACCACGTTACTGCTGTTGAATTGAACCTACATGATAGTGTTGAAAAAATCGCTGAATTAATGAAAGGCATGGATGCAATTTACTTTGTTGCCGGATCACGTGGCAAAGATTTACTGCAAACTGATGCGATGGGAGCAGTTAAAACAATGCAAGCTGCTGAAAAAGACGGCATTAAACGTTACATTATGTTAAGTTCGCTATATGCTTTACAACCTGAAATGTGGTCAAAAGTTCCATCATTAGCTTCAATTATGGATTATAACATTGCCAAGTTCTTTGCTGATAATTATCTTATCTCAAATACAAATCTTGACTACACTATCCTTCAACCTGCTAATTTAACTGAAGAACCCAGTACCGGTAAAATCCAAATTGGTGAAGGCTCTGCAACTTCTAATCCGATTCCAGACGTTGCCCAGACTTTAGCCGATATTCTACAACACGATAATACAATCGGCCACGTCATCATGATGCGGAGTGGAGATACACCGATTGAAGAAGCACTAGATCAAATTTAATTTTTTACAGGTTGTTGACCAGTCGAAATAGCGTAAGATTGGCCTACAACTTTTTTTATTCTAAAATCAGGTAATAGTTTAGCTAATTCTTCTCATCAGCCGTATAATAAACATTAAAAACAAATTAAGAAGGGAATCTTTTACATGGCAAAACTCGAACGCTTTTATAATACTTTCCAACCTGACCATTATGATGTTTTTATCGATATTAATCGAGCAAAGAAAACTATTAATGGAAAAACAACTATCACTGGTAACGCGACTGATCCTCAAATTGCAATTAATCAAAAAAATTTGCAGGTCACTGGTGTTCAAGCAGACGGTCAAGAATTAGACTTTAATATTGATAATGATGCCGAGGCAGTTCGGATTACCCTTCCGCAAACTGGTAAAGTAACTTTTACTGTAACTTATAATACTAAGTTAACTGATTCGATGATGGGAATTTATCCATCATACTATGAGGTTGACGGGGAGAAAAAGCAAATTATCGGGACTCAATTTGAAACAACTTTTGCTCGGCAAGCTTTTCCCTGTGTCGATGAACCAGAGGCTAAGGCTACCTTCAGTCTAGCAATTAAATTTGATGAGCATTCTGGTGAAACCATTATCGCTAATATGCCAGAAGATCACGTTGAAAATGGCATCCACTACTTTGAACCCACTGTGCGAATGTCCACTTATCTTGTTGCCTTTGCATTTGGAGAACTCCAAAGTAAAATTACTGAAACAAAGGGTGGCGTTAAAGTAGGTGTATTCGCAACGAAAGCGCACCAACCAAAAGAACTTGATTTTGCATTAGATATTGCTAAGCGGGCAATCGAATTTTATGAGGATTTCTATCAAACTCCGTACCCTCTTCCCCATTCATGGCAGTTAGCTTTACCTGATTTCTCTGCCGGTGCAATGGAAAATTGGGGATTAGTAACCTACCGGGAAGCTTACTTATTACTCGATCCAGACAACACTTCCCTTGAAATGAAACAATTAGTTGCAACTGTCATCACACACGAACTAGCTCACCAGTGGTTTGGTGATCTTGTGACAATGAAGTGGTGGGATGACTTATGGCTTAATGAAAGTTTTGCTAATATGATGGAATATGTTGCCGTCGATGCTCTCCAGCCTGACTGGCACATTTGGGAACTTTTCCAAACTTCAGAAGCTCCAATGGCATTACAACGAGATGCAACTGATGGTGTTCAATCCGTTCATGTTGGTGTTAACAATCCGGCTGAAATTGATGCCTTATTCGATGGTGCGATTGTTTATGCCAAAGGATCGCGAATGTTAGTAATGGTCCGGGCTCTTTTAGGTGACAAAGCGTTACGAGAAGGTCTTAAGAATTATTTTGCTGCTCACAAATACAGTAATGCAACCGGAGCTGACTTATGGAAAGCTCTTGGCAAAGCATCGGGGCTTAACATTGGAAAAATCATGAATTCATGGCTTGAACAACCAGGCTATCCTGTTGTAACAGCAAAGATTAATGATGATGGCGATTTAGTACTGTCACAAAAGCAATTTTTCATTGGTGATGGTAAAGATGTTGATCGTCAATGGCAAATCCCACTTAATAGCAACTATGATGAAGCTCCACAAATTATGGCGGAACAAGAACTCAACCTTGGAAATTATCAAGCATTGCACGATAAGAATGGTCAACCATTCCGTCTAAACCTTGGCAATAATTCACATTTCATCGTAAAATATGATGATACGCTACTAAACGATATTTTAAATCACACTGATGAATTAGACCCGATTACCCAGCGTCAACTTCTTCAGGATCTGCGGTTACTTGCCCAAGGACAACAAATATCTTATGCGTCATTAATTCCATTATTAAAGCAATTTAAAGATAGTCCTTCAGCAATTGTTAATGCCGAACTATACCAAATAGCTAATAGCCTTAAAATGTTTGCTAAACCTGATTCTCCTGCTGAACAAGAACTACGACAATTCTTTGATCTATTAAGTAAGGATCAAGTAAAGCGGCTTGGTTGGTTACCTAAAGATGATGAAAGCAACGATGACCAATTGACGCGCCCTTATATTCTTAGCACTTCACTATTTGCACGCAATAATGATTCAATTACTCAAGCTCATCAAATCTTTACTGAAAATCAGGATAAATTAGAGCCTCTTTCGGCGGATATTCGTGGTTTAGTTCTTAAAAATGAAGTTCAAAACTTCGGGAGTGCTGAATTATTTGATAAATTAATCAAAGCTTACCAACAAACAGCGGACGCAAGCTTTAAACAAGACTTGCGAATGGCAATACCAAATACAACTGATCCAGCATTAATTGCAAAAGTTGTTAGTTACTTTGAAGATGCTGACGTCATTAAGCCACAAGATTTACGAGCATGGTATCGTGGCCTTCTTGCCAATAAAGCAGGTCAACAAGCTGCCTGGAATTGGCTTCGTGATGAATGGCAATGGTTAAATGACACAGTTGGTGGCGATATGGAATTTGCTACCTTTATCACTGTCACTGCCGGCGTTTTCCATACTCCTGAACGATTGAACGAATTTAAAGACTTCTTTGAACCTAAACTTAATACACCAGGTTTAACCCGGGAAATTAAAATGGACATTAGTGTAATTGAAAGCAAAGTCAATTTAATTAACAAAGAGCAAACAGCTGTTAATGATGCAATTGCGCAACAATAATTAACTGTAAAGCCCTATAAAAAACGCAACTAAGGATTTTTCCTCAGTTGCGTTTTTATTTTAAATCTGCTGCTTTAATAAATCTAACTTTGTACTTTGGCGTTGTAAAATATCGTCGATTACATCTGCTAATGAAATTTGCTTCATCTCATTAAAAGCTGCTGCTTGAATCTGATCATAATACTTTTCTAATGACGCCTGAATATTTCCACCAACAATACACTTCAAATTAGTTTTTGGATCAACATGAAGTAAATCATGATCCATATTTATTGCCTGGTAGATATCAAACAGGTTAATCTCTCGTGGCTTTTTAGCTAATCGCGGTTCAGCAGCCCCCTTTCTAGTTACGATCAAACCAGCAGTCCTCAAATCTGACATTAATTGACGAACAACACTCGGATTCGACTCAATACTATCAGCAATCGCTTTACTAGATAAGTCACCATTCTGATAAACGTGCAAATAGCTTAATAAGTGAACAGCATCACTTAGTTTATATGAATATTTCATACTCCTATTTTATCTTGTTGTTTTATAACATTCAAGCGCTATAGTATTAATTTATAGTTTTCACTTTTAATAACTACGCTTGTTAAATAATTTTAATTCTAGCAAAATAAAGACATGATAAAAATAAAATCACATGTTTGAGCTTGATTAATAAATATATTTAGCATATATTACTACTGTTGGGGTAGGAATCTCAGAGTTATTGTCTAACGGAACGGAATGTGAACGTTAGAAGGAGGCTTATAACTAGCTGCTTTGTTATTCCGCATTCACCATGAACGGAAACGTCAATGTGTTCCCTAACAAAATTTTCAAAAGGGAGTGGATTGATATGTCTACGTTATCATTTGCCGGACCGCGTTTTACTACAAAGAATTTGACTTTAGCTGCTATGCTGGTCGCACTGCAGGTAATCTTAAATAAACTTTCAATTGGAGATCCAGCGGTTTTAAAATTTAGTTTTGGTTTTATTGCCACTGCACTTATTGGTTACTGTCTTGGATCATGGATTAGTGGATGATCAATGGTCGTATCTGATATCATAAGTAATACTATTTTAAATTCAGGAAGCTTATTCTTTCCTGGCTTTACCTTATGAGCTTAAGTTCCAGTAGTACCGGCCATACTTTCATGGCTCTCCTCTTCATTCGTTTGCCAAAAGAGTTGATTATCTGGCCGATTGAAACCTTGCTTGTACTAGTTATCCTGCGGCAATTATCACGATTAAATTTAATTGCAAAGAAGAGCGAAAAATAAATTTATTTAAAAAAGTATTGCATTTTAAATGAATTAGGTTAAAATACAATTAACAAAATAAAAAAGCGATGAGAAAGAAGAGTAACTAGTTGTATTCGTTCAGTGAATTGGTGGTAGTGAGAAACCAGTCGACCCTACA
>UMGL01004624.1_pt1 | contig 24157 bp, 19 predicted proteins | sample 1965261 | NCBI WGS metagenome assembly UMGL01 (sample SAMEA4836071, study PRJEB28245) | human gut metagenome | biome: gut microbiome; material: fecal sample | place: Denmark | collected 2008 | reverse complement strand
ATATTTATTCCTCCTGTCAACAATTTTACTTGAAAAAAAGCGTAAACACAATTAATTAATGCTTAGTTCTTAGAAATTTCGTCAATAACAGCTTTAATAGCGTCATTCAAACCTTCTGGTTTCTTACCACCGGCTTGAGCCATGTTTGGACGACCACCGCCGCCACCACCAAAGATTGGGGCAGCAATCTTGATCAAGTTGCCGGCTTTAAGACCCTTGTCTAATGCCTTTTGGTCCAAGCTGATGATCATGTTAGCCTTGCCATCGTTATTAGCAGCTAATACCAAAACATCTGACTTGTTGCCACTCTTCCAGTTGTCGGCAAGTTCACGCAAGTCATTCATGTTGTTTACATCTGCAATAGCTGAGATTACAGTCAAATCGCCAGCTTGCTTTACATTGTCAAAGATTTGACCAGCCTTAGCTTGGTTGATCTTCTTAGTCAAAGCTTCAACTTGCTTTTGGCTATCGTGAAGGTCACTTTCAAGTGAGTCAATCTTATCAATAATGTTGTCTGGCTTAGTTGCCTTAACATCTTCTTGAATGTCATCAAGCAAGCTTGAACGTTCTGCTAAGTATTCGTAAGCCTTCTTTGAAGTTACGGCTTCAATTCTACGCATACCTGCACCAACAGCTGATTCGGAAGTGATCTTGAAGATACCGATTTGGTTAGTGTTGTCTACGTGAGTACCACCACAGAATTCAGATGAGAAGTCACCCATTTGTACGACACGAACCTTGTCACCGTACTTACCGTTGAACAATGCTAAGGCACCCATCTTTTCACCTTCTTCAGGTGTAGTGATAGTAGTCTTAACTTGAATAGCTTCCCAAATCTTTTGGTTTACTAATTCTTCAACAGTCTTGATTTCACGTGGAGTCATTGGTTCCAAAGCAGTGAAATCAAATCTCAAGTAATCAGGATCAACTAATGAACCTGCTTGGTGAGTGTGTTCACCCAATACTTGACGAAGGGCTGCGTGAAGAAGGTGGGTTGCTGAGTGAGAGTGACGAAGACCTTCACGACGTTCCTTATCAAGCTTCAATATGTATTCCTTACCCTTTTCTACAGGCAAAATAAGGTCAACGAAGTGTAAATTTTGGTCGTTAGGAGCGTGTTGAACGTCAATAACCTTAGCAACAAGTTCGCCATCTTGGCTATAAATGTTACCATGATCGGCAACTTGACCACCACGTTCTGCGTAGAATGGAGTCTTATCAAATACTAAAGTTGCGTGTTCTCCATCAGCCTTGTCGACTAACTTATCGTCAACAACGATATCAAGCAACTTAGCATGTGGTTCTTCGTAAGTATCACGTTCAAATACTGACTTGTCCTTAATGTTCATCAAGGTTACATCTTGACGACCCATTGATTGAAGGTCACCACGAGCTTTACGTGCACGTTCCTTTTGAGCTTCCATTTCAGCATCGAAGCCCTTCTTGTCAACCTTAAGGCCAGCATCTTGAGCTGATTCAAAAGTTAATTCGTATGGGAAGCCGTAAGTATCGAACATCTTGAAGGCATCCTTACCTGAAATGGTCTTGTCCTTTGAGTTCTTAGCCTTGTCGATTAAGTCGTCAAGCAAAGTCAAACCAGTATCAAGAGTTGATTGGAATCTTTCTTCTTCGTTTTGAATAACGTTTTCGATGAAGCCACGTTGATCCATTACTTCTGGGTAGTGACTTTCCATGATCTTACCTACAACTGGTACAAGCTTGTAAAGGAAGGCACCCCTAATACCCAAACGTTGACCGTTTAAGTCAGCACGACGGATCAAACGACGTAAAACATAACCACGGCCTGAGTTTGATGGAAGAGCACCATCAGCAATAGCAAAACTTACAGCACGAACGTGGTCGGCAATAATTTTGAATGCAGTAGTGTCTTCTTTGTTTTCACCGTACTTCTTGCCATCAGTCATTTCTTCAGTTGCATGAATAATTGGCAAGAATAAATCAGTTTCAAAGTTAGTTGGTGCATCTTGCAAAATTGAAAGTACACGTTCAAGACCCATACCAGTATCGATGTTCTTATGTGGTTGATCAACGTACTTACCATTTGGCAAGTGGTTGTATTGTGAAAATACGATGTTCCAAATTTCAAGGTAACGAGCATTTTCACCACCAGGGAAGTTTTCTGGATCGTCTTCAGCAACATCGTTGTTTTCTTGACCACGGTCGTAGAAGATTTCAGTATCAGGACCACATGGACCTTCACCAATATCCCAGAAGTTATCTTCAAGTTTTACAATGTGGTCTGCTGGCATACCAGCTTTTACCCAAACCTTGAATGAATCTTCATCTTTTGGATAAACAGTACAGTATAATTTATCCTTTGGTAAACCTAACCACTTAGGACTAGTTAAGAATTCCCATGCCCAAGGAATAGCTTCATCTCTGAAGTAGTCACCTACTGAGAAGTTACCAAGCATTTCAAAGAAAGTTTGGTGACGAGCAGTTTTACCAACGTTTTCAATATCGTTAGTTCTGATAGATTTTTGTGAAGAAGTAATTCTGCGGTTCTTTGGTACAACTGAACCATCGAAGTATTTCTTCATTGTAGCAACACCAGAGTTAATCCACAAAAGAGTTGGGTCATCTTGTGGAATAAGTGATGCACTAGGCATAATCATGTGACCATGTTCTTTGAAGAAGTCTAAGAACATTTGACGAAACTCTGAACTATTTAGTTTCTTCATTAATAATTTCTCCCTAAAACAAATAAAAAACACCATTGCAGTTATTCAAGGACGCTCCGCGCGCGGTACCACCTTGATTGCAACAGTGTTTGTTACCTCTTAATATTCTTAATTATTAAACTTAAAGGAGCATTTCTTGACCATTACTAAGCCTTCCCATCCTTCGGCTCTCTCTATGAAATAATTAATCAAAAAACATATCTTAAGCTGAAAATAATTGTACTACAAAATTAACGTCTGTCAACGCCCTTGCTCTCTACGACGTTTTCTTTGTCGTTTAGCTTTCCTAATTTCATGACGTTGTTCAAGCTTGCGCTTTTGACGATTGTCTTCGGCAATTGCACGCTTGATCTTCTTCTTGTAGCCTGGCTTACGCTTTCTCTTTTCTTTCTTAACGTAGCCAACTAACTTGGTATCAAGCTTGCGGTTCTTGCTTTGACGATTTTCACGACTGCGGTAGTGCTTACGTGGTACAAGTTCGCCATTCTTAATTTCGACAAAGTCAAAGTGAACGCCCATCTTTTCAAGTTCTTCAATGCGGTTCATTTCTTCTTCACGAATCAAGGTAATAGCATGACCTGATAAACCATTTCGACCAGTTCTACCAATTCGGTGAATAACGAATTCAATATCACGTGGAATTTCGTAGTTAATGACCAAACTAATCCCATCGATATCTAGGCCACGAGCGGCCAAATCGCTGGCTACAACGTATTGATATTGACCTTGTTCAACCTGACGCAGAGTTCTTTTTCTTTCTCTTTCGGTAACTCCGCCGTGAATCTTGGCTACTTTTAAGCCTTGATCTTGCAAGTACTTGGTCAATTCATCAACGGTTTGTTTAGTATTGGCAAAGACTAAAGCCAAATATGGTTGGCCCATCGTAAGCAACTTGTACAAAACGCTCTTGCGGTTCTTAGAACCAATATCGATTAAGTCATTCTTAATCGTTGGTGCAATTACGCTTGGGTTATCAATGACGATTTGGTCAGGGTGAGCCATGTATTTACGCAAAAAGTTAGACAACTTAACTGGAATTGTAGCTGAGAAGGCTGCAATTTGAACATCCTTAGGCAACTTAGCGGCTACTTGATCGATATCTGCTAAAAAGCCCATGTCTAACGTCATATCAGCTTCATCGATGACAAAGGTCTTCACTTGATCTACTGCAAAAACCTTCTTTTGTACAAAGTCCAAAAGTCGACCAGGTGTCGCAATTACTAACTGTGGCGTATTATTTTGGTACTTTTCAAGTTGACGTTCTCTGTCAGTTCCGCCAGCCAAGTGAGCAATTGAAAAGTTCATCCCTGAAGCTTTTCTAAGTTCACGTGCTACTTGATAAAGTTGATCAGCTAATTCACGACTAGGCAAAGTAATAATTGCTTGCACAGTATGAGCAGCTTCATCAATTTCATTAAAAATTGGCACCAAATATGCATGCGTCTTACCTGATCCTGTAGCAGCTTGAACTACTACGCTTAAATCAGAAAGCATTGCAGGAATAACCTTTTCCTGCACCTTAGTTGGCTTTTCAAAGTGGATCTTCTTTAAACCGGCTTGAACGGCAGGCTTAATTCTGGAATCTTCAAAAATATTATTCATGATCTTCTTTATACTTCTTAGTTACTTCAACGACTTCCGCAAAGATTTGCTTTACTTCGTCCAAATCCTTGGCGTTGGCACCACTTGCAAGAGCATGGCCACCACCATCATGCTTAGCAGCAAGTTCATTAATAACTGGGCCCTTTGAACGGTAGTGTACACGGTAAGTGCCATCTGGCTTTTCTACAAAGACGTTCCAAGCCAAAACATCTTTAATGCGGCCTGGAGTTGATACTGCTACGTTAGATTGATCATCAGTTAACCCTAACTTCTTAAGGTCGTCTTGAGTCAAAATAGTGTAAGCTGCGCCAACTGGATCAATTTCCATCTTGTCCATTGCAAGTGCTTGAAGCTTAGCTTCATCAAAGGTTACATCGGCAATGTTTCTAGCGATTTCAGTAATATCAATCCCAGTTGAAGCAAGTTGAGCAGCTACCTTAAAGGTGTGTTCTGAAGTTTCAGGGTACATAAAGCGGCCAGTGTCACCTACAATACCTGCGTAAAGTGGGTAAGCAATTTCCTTAGTAATCTTGAAATCTTCAGCGTTTAAGAAATCAACAATGATTTGGCAAGCTGCAGGAGCATCTGGATCAACGTAGCTCATGTCTGCGTATGGATCAACGTCTGGGTGGTGGTCAATCTTAATCAAGAAATCACCCTTGTTGTAAAGCTTGTTAGAAATTCTTGGTGTATTGGCAGTATCAGTAGTGATTACCAAAGCACCTTCATAATCAGTAGCCTTAACTTGGTCCATGTGGTTGATCCAAGCAAGATCGCCTTCGTCGTTTTCACCAGCACAAAGCACACGCTTGTCTGGGAACTTTTCCATAATTGCACGAGCTAATCCAGCTTGTGAGCCAATTGCATCTGGGTCTGGACTAGTGTGACGGTGCAAGATAATAGTTGGATATTGTAAGATTTTTTCGTAAATGTCATCAAAACTACTCATTGTTTTTCCCTCGTCTTCTAAAAATATCTGTATCTAGTTTAACAGAAAAACGCGTCTGATTAATAATCGAACAAATTAATTGCCTGATAATTTTCTTTTTTAAAGTCCGTCGCTGTTACGCCTAACAAACGAATACCATCTTCTAGAAAGCCATGTGTACTCTCAAATAATTCTCTAGCTACCTCATAAAAATCAAAACGATCGTCAGATGGCTTTACCAATTTTCTCCGTTTCGTAACCGTATCAAAATTATTATTGCGGATTTTCAAAACAATCGTAGAAGCGCGAAAGTTGCGCTTTTTTAATTCTTTTTCTAAATAATCACAATAAACGCGAATTCTGCTGAGAGCTTCATCTTGCGTGAAAATCGCTGGTTCATAGGTACGCTCGATGCCAATTGATTTTCGGTTGACCTCTGAATCGGTCACTACCGGATTTAAATCGATGCCACGCGCATGTTGGGCCAAAATATAACCCATCTTTTTAAACTTATTAAGCAAAACCAGTACATCAACTTGCTGCAAATCGGCACCTGTATAAACACCCAACTTATGCAATTGTTCCTGCGTTTTAGGGCCAACACCCGGAAACTTCTCGATTTTTTGCATCCCTAAAAATTGTTTAGCCTCACTTGGCAAAATCACGGTACGGCCAAACGGCTTGGCATATTCTGAGCCCATCTTGGCTAAAAATTTATTGTAGGAAACGCCAAAAGATGAATTTAACCCTATTTCTTTTCTGATCCTTTTTTGTAAATCAAGCGCTAACTTAACAGCTGATTCCTCACCCAATTTATTATGAGTTACGTCAAGATACGCTTCATCAAGTGCAACTGATTCTACTCTGTCAGTAATATCATGCATAAAAGAATGAATCTGAGCCGAAACGCTACGGTAAGTTTTAAAATCAGGTGCTACAAAAACTAGCTTATCCTGGGGAACCAAACGCACAGCCTGAATACTAGCCATTGCTGAGTGGACCCCATATTTACGCGCAACATAATTACAAGTTGCCACTACGCCGTGCCCATTATTCTCACACGGATCTTGTCCTACAATCAGCGCCTTATCTTTATATTCTGGATGTCTTCTAGTTTCCACTGAAGCGTAAAAAGCATCCATATCCAGATGAATAATCCGGCGATGGATGTCATTTTGCGGTAATAAATTTTCTTTATTCATAAATCCAATGTTCAGTTGGTGATTCAAAGATATTGTCTGCTTCCTTTGGACCCATTCTATATGGCAAGTATTGCGCAATTTCTGGATTGCCTGCTTCGTTTTCTTTTTGCCATGCATCTTCAACAGCATCAATGAATTCCCAGTAACGCTTCAATTCGCTCCAGTGAGTGAAGTTGGTTGAATCGTTAACAAATACATCATGAAGCAAACGTTCATAACCATCTGGCACCTTAGCCATTTCTTCCTTTGAAAAGACGTAGGTTAAATCTTCACGACGAATACCTGGTTCGTCAATCTTCTTACCATTGATAGTGATATAAATCTTACTTTCAGGATCAACTTCAATCGTAATGTTGTTTGAATGAGCTTGACCATATGGATTATTGATATGCTTTAAAACAATATCAATTCTGGTCTTCTTTTCCTTAAATTCCTTACCAGTTCTGAAGTAAATTGGCACGCCAGCAATTGGGCCACTTGTAAACTTAGTCTTACCAGCTACATAAGTTTCAGTAGTTGAATCAGGATCAACATTAGGTTCTTTCTTGTAAGCAAAAGTAGTATCGCTGCCTAAGTATTGGCCTCTTACAAAGTTCTTCTTAACTTCTTCTGGAGTTGGAATAATTAAACTCTTAAGCAATTCTTGCTTAGCTTGGTGAACGCTGTCTGATGACAAGTCTTTAGGTTCTGGCATTGCAAGCAAAGTAATGATTTGGAAGATGTGGTTTTGAACCATATCACGCAAAGCACCTGAAGTATCATAGTAACCACCACGTGCTTCTACACCTAAACGTTCTGCCAAAGTAATTTGAATATTCTTAATGTATTCGCCTGACCAGATATTCTTAATTAATGGGTTGGTAAAGCGCATTGGCATAATATTTTGAATCATTTCCTTGCCTAAGTAGTGGTCGATTCTGAAAATATCATTTTCATCAAATGAGGCGGTAATTTCTTTATTTAATTGTTCAGCTGAAGCTAAATCATGACCAAATGGCTTTTCAACTACGATACGGTTAAAGCCGCTACCGGTTAAGTGTTGATCATTGATGTGAGTGGCAATTGTACCAAAGAATCTTGGTGCCATAGCCATGTAAAATAGACGGTTACCTTGAGCTGAGTAGCGATCATCAAGTTCTTGAGCCAATTTCTTCAAAGTTACATAGTGTTCAACATTAGTAACATCGTGAGATTGGTAATAGAAGTGACTAGCAAATGCCTTTACTTCGTTTTCATCTACTTGATCATGAGTTTCGTGAATAGCATCTGAAACTTGTTCACGTAAATACTCATGTGACCATGGACGACGTGCAGTACCAATGACTGCAAAGTTGTCATGGATCAAACCTTGTTCATATAAATTAAACAAGGATGGGTAAAGCTTACGGTGAGCTAAGTCACCACTACCACCAAAAATAATCATTATAACTGGGATATTTTTCATAACTAAGTCCCTTTCTTTAATTCGTTATTTCATTCATATTCTATTTTACAACAACCAATTTTTAGGCAAAATAAAAAGCGCATTATTTTGCGCTTTTTGTTGGTCAATTATTTATCTTCTTTTTTAGCTTCATCTGAAGAAGCAGGCTTAGCTGGTTCTGCTGGTTTAGCAGCTTCGGCTGGAGCTGCTGGCTTAGCAGCAGCTGGCAATACACGACGAATAGCCATTCTTTCGAAAGTTAAGTAAATGCCGTCTGCATCAACAACAACAGTCTTATCACTGTTGATCTTGTCAATCTTTGCGTGCAAACCGTCTACTAAAATAACTTCGTCGCCCTTCTTCAACTTATCCATCATTTGCAATCTTTGTTGTTGTTGCTTCTTTTGTGGACGGATCATACCAAAGTAAGTAAAACCAATCAAAATAATGAATAAGATGATCATCATCCAGTTGTTGCCGGCAGCACCGCCAGCGTTTGCTAAAAATACAGTATTCAAATTTTTCACCTCATAAAACTATTAAATTTTTCAATATAATATATCCATTATACAGAAAATTTTGCTATTTATCACCCGGAATAGGCAAACCTAACTGTAAATATGCCTTATCGGTCACCATTCTGCCGCGGGGCGTTAATAAAATAAAACCATGTTGAAGCAAATATGGTTCATAGAGTGACTCAATCGTCTCCATATCCTCACCAATATTTGCGGCCAAAGTTCTAATACCAACAGGGCCACCATTATAGCCCTCAATCATGGTTCTTAACAATTTACGGTCAGTTTGATCTAGCCCTTCATCGTCAACCTGCAGCTGCTTTAATGCATTTTCGGTAGTGGCAAGCGAGATCGTCTTTTCGCCTTTTACTTCCGCAAAATCACGTACACGCTTTAACAAGCGATTAGCTACACGGGGCGTTCCGCGTGAACGACGAGCTAGTTCATGCGCAGCCTCTAGCGCAATTGAAGTATGGAAAACATCGCTTGAACGTTGCACAATCTTTTCCAATTCGTCAACAGTGTAATACTGCATGTGCTCCACGATTCCAAAACGGTCACGCAAAGGAGCAGATAACTGTCCAGCAAGTGTCGTTGCCCCAATTAAAGTAAATGGTGGAAGCGGCACGTGAACTGCGTGCGTAGTTTGCCCTTCACCAATTACGATATCAATGTAGTAGTCCTCCATTGCGGAATAAAGGACTTCCTCAACCGGTTTAGCAAGACGATGAATTTCATCGATAAATAAGACATCGCCTGGATCAAGATCAGATAGCAATGCTACCAAATCGCCGGCTTTTTCAATTGCCGGGCCACTAGTACTCTTTAAGTGAACGCCCAATTCATTGGCAATTACAAAAGCTAATGTCGTCTTACCTAAACCCGGTGGTCCATATAGCAAAACGTGATCTAATGCCTCATCACGTTGTTTTGCGGCTTTAATATAAATGGACATTTCTTTTTTAACACGCTCTTGACCCAAATACTGGTCCAAAGTTTGCGGTCTCAAAGATAATTCCATTGCTTCTTCTTCAGAGCCTTCAACTTGTCCTGAAGTTACTGCATCATCGTTTTCTGCCACCAGTTTCACTTCCTTATTAAAAATCCATTGCTTGTACTATTATAACAAGAACTACTTCTTAAGCAGCAATGCTAAACCTTTTTTAATATATTGATCTGCTGTATCGGCATCGACCTCGATTAACTTAGGCGTAATGCGGTCAACTTCTTTTTGGGTATAGCCCAAAGCAATTAATGCTAATAATGCATCATTTAATGCTGGAGAAATTTCTTCATCGTTATCCTTACGATCAAGACGAGCAACGTAGTCGCCTAACTTCCCCTTTAGATCAAGCACAATCTGTGAGGCGGTCTTTTTGCCCACACCAGGGAAGCGAGTTAAGTATTTAACTTCACCTTGTTCAATTGCTTCAGCTAAGGAATTGCTGTCTTCGGCTGCCATAATTGCCATGGCACTCTTAGGACCAATGCCGCTTACACTAAGCAACTTAAGGAAAAGTCCTTTGTCATCTTGACTCTGGAAACCATATAAAGTAATGCCGGTATCACGCACAACTTGTTCGATATAAACCTTGGCCTTTTGTCCTTGAGTATAAGCAAATGGCGTTGGACTATACACCTTATAGCCCACTCCGTTAACATCTACTACGATATAGCTTGGCGTAATGACGGAAATTATTCCTTCAAAATATTCATACATTATTAATCATCCCTTTTGAACATCTTTTTTAATTCATTTTGGCTCATGCGGACCAAAACTAGACGCCCTGAGGCATCATGATATGGATCAGCCGTTTTGCGCAAATCACTAATAATTTGTTTTGCTTCTGCGGCAGACAAATCGATTTTCCCCGTTACTGCATGTTTGGCTTCCATCTCAGCTACACGTTTAAACAGCTTCTCAGATTGACCCTTATCCAAATTCAGATAACTATCTAAGATTTGGCGAATCGTTTCTTCGATATTTTCATGAATCCAAGTTGGATATGAACGCACAATAAAACTATTTTGACCAAATTCTTCTAAGTAAATGCCAATCTGTTTAATCTGCTCCAGCTTATCTTTAATTTGGATAAAATCTAGATTGCCGAGTTCTAAGACAATTGGCGTAAGCAGACCCTGCTGCACAATTTTTTTAGAAGCTAGTATCTGATATGTTTTTTCAAATTGCAGTCTTCTTCTAGCTGCAACCTGATCGATCAAGAACAGATCCCCTTCATTCTCTGCAATGATGTAGGTATCGGTCTGACCAACATAGGCTAGACGTGGCAAATTATTGGCTAAAACTTCATCCCCGCTGGAAATCACCTCTTGATTAGCAGGAGAGGCACCAAAAGGCGTAAGTTTTTGCTGCTCTTCTACATTTTGATCCCAGGTTTTGGTGATAATGTATTTGTCATTTTCACGCGGAATGTTTAGATCAACGTATTTGCCAGTTTCCTTAGCAGCCTTAAATCTTGGTTTTTCTACCTGATCATGAATTTCTGGTACTTCTTTACGTTCTGTATTTACCACATCTTGATTCAAGTTGAATTGCAATTGGTCTACTAATGTTTCACGCTTATTTTCTAGATTGGCAAATGCACTAGTTTGCTCAACTTTTTCCACAAGTGCATTACTGATTGCAGTTGTAATCAATCGACTAAGTTCTTTTTCCTTAGATAAACGTACCTCTTGCTTAGTGGGATGCACATTTACGTCGACTAACAAAGGATCGACCTTAATAGACACAACAGCAATTGGATAATGCCGCACCTCAAGTTTGGAGCCATAACCATCCATAATTGCTGTATTCAGTTGGAAGTTTCGAATATAACGTCCATTAAGCAGAATTGAAATAAAGTTGCGGGTTGAACGAGTCAATTCTGGTTTAGAAATTAAGCCCGTAACTTTAAAATCAGTATCTTCTGCCTCAATGTCTTCCATTTTTTCCGCAATATGGCGCCCATAAACATTGGCAACAGTTTGTTTTAAATTACCATTGCCAGTTGTTCTGAGTAAAATTTTACCCGTATTCGACAAGGTAAAAGATACTTGTGGATAACCTAATGCTAAGCGATTAATAATATCCACAATCTTCATGATTTCGGTTCGCGGACTGCGCAGATACTTCAATCTCGCTGGCGTGTTGAAAAACAGGTCTTGCACCGTAATCTTGGTCCCTTTTTGCGATGCCGCATCTTCTTGACCTTTTTTATTGCCGCCACTAAAAGTAGCTCTTGTACCAATTGCTCCGTCTGTTGCCGTTAAAATTTCTACGTGACTTACCGCGGAAATTGAAGCCAGAGCTTCACCTCTAAAGCCTAAAGTCGAAACTTTAAACAGATCATGCTCGTTGCTAATTTTACTAGTCGCATGACGCGTAAAAGCCAGGTCAACTTGATCACGTTCAATTCCTGTACCGTTGTCCTGTACTACAATTTGCTTTAATCCTGCATCCACAAAATCTACTCTGATTCGGGTGGCTCCAGCATCAAGGGAGTTTTCCACCAATTCTTTAACTACGCTGGCAGGACGTTCAATAACTTCACCTGCCGCAATTTGATTGGTTAAAGTTTCAGATAATTCATGAATTTTAGGCATAATTAGTTATCATCCTTCAAGTCTTTTTGCCAATCCGCTACCATTTGCATAATTTGAAGTGGTGTCTTATCGGCCAAATAAAGATTAGAAATATCGTCAAGCACATCTTGTTCCGCATCGGTCATAGCTGGCTTGTCATTTTGTATTTGCTCTTCCTCATCTGAACTATCCACAGGCTCTGCGAATAAGTCTAATTGCTGACTAACTGGAGCAAGTTCACTGCCTTGTGCTTCAAGACGTTTTAATAATTTGGTTGCTTCACGCAATACGGCACGTGGTAAACCAGCAAGTTGGGCAACGTGAATACCATAACTTTGGTCGGCTGGTCCTGGTAAAATCTTGTGCAAAAAGATCAGCTTGCCATTTTCTTCAGTCGCACCAACGTGGATGTTCTTTAAATGATCCAGTGTCTCATCAAGTGCAGTTAATTCATGGTAGTGGGTCGCAAATAATGCCTTAGCTCCTACTTTATCATGCAGATACTTAACGATCGCCCCAGCTAAAGCCATACCATCGTAAGTTGCAGTACCACGACCAATTTCGTCAAAGAGAACCAAACTGCGTTTAGTTGCATATTGCAAAGCATCGTTTGCTTCGCTCATTTCAACCATGAAGGTACTTTGACCAGAAATCAGGTCATCGGCAGCACCAATTCGAGTAAAGATTTGATCAAATATTGGCAAATCAGCACTATCAGCTGGGACAAAGGAGCCCACTTGCGCCATGATTGCGATTAAAGCCATTTGTCTCATGTAGGTACTCTTACCAGACATGTTAGGACCAGTAATCAAGAAAATGTTGGTAGCTGAATCCATTTTGACATCGTTAGGGATGTAGGAACCGGCAGTCATAACTTTTTCAACTACTGGGTGGCGGCCATTAACCACATCGATATCCTGATTATCGGTATGGAAGTGAGGTCTGCAGTAATTATTTTGTTCAGCTACGGTCGCAAAACCGCAGTAAACGTCTAAGGCTGCAAGTTGCCCACCCAATTTTTGCAAGGCAGGAATATACTTCTTAACTTCCTCACGTAATTTAACGAACAAGTCATATTCCAAGTCAGTTGAACGAGTTTGCGCCTCCAAGATTAAGTTTTCGTGTTCCTTCAACTCTGGCGTAATGTAACGTTCAGCGTTGGTCAAAGTCTGTTTACGCGTGTAGCGATCCAGTGGCACCTTGCTCTTATTACCATTAGATACTTGAATGTAATAGCCAAAGACCTTGTTATAGCCAACTTTCAAGTTATCAATACCGGTCTTTTGTCGTTCGTCAGCTTCCATTTGAGCTAACCACTTTTTACCATTATTCATGGCATCCTTGTAGCGGTCCAGTTGCTTATCAACGCCTTCGCGAATTAAGCCACCTTCTGTAGTCAAAATTGGTGGATCCTTAACCAAAGTCGTTGAAATCATTTCTGCTACGCCCTTTAATGGATCAATCTTTTGGGCAAAATCTTCTAGCACTTGACTATCTGATTGGTTCAAAGCATCCAAAATTACAGGCACAGCTTGAAGTGAGCGGGATAATTGCAAAAGTTCACGTGCATTAACATTGCCAAAGGCAATTCGACCAGTTAAACGCTCTAGGTCATAAACGCCCTTCAAAGCATCAATCGCATTTTCACGTGTGAAGTAACCATCAAGCAGAGCTTGCACCATTTCTTCACGGTGGTTGATCTCATCCACATTGAGCAGTGGTCGAGCTAACCATTGCTTAAGCAGACGCCCACCCATTGCCGTATGAGTTTTATCAAGAACCCAGAAAAGCGAGCCCATTTTTTTACCAGTTTTAGCAGATGCAACTAATTCCAAATTATTTTGAACAGTATGCGACATCTGTAAGTATTGGTTTACTTCGTAGCTCTTAGCAATTTGCAAGTGGGCTAAGCTTCTCTTTTGGGTAGATAAAAGATAGCCTACCAGTTGACGCGTAGCTTCTTTTTCTGCCTTATTGGTTAAATTTTGTTCAACATAAGAAATCTCGGCATGTTCGCCTTCAATTGGCGTAGGCGCGGAAACGGTGATATTAGCCTTATGCATAAAGTCCTTATTTTGTTCAGTCAAAGGACCATTGTAAACAACTTCGCGTGTTCTTAATGATAAAAGTTCATTAGAAACAGCTTCGAAGCTCTTCAAATGTGTCGCATAAATTTCACCAGTTGATAAATCACTGTAGGCTAAGCCAAAGCCACTCTTAGTAGTCACTACTGAAGTTAAATAGTTAGAATCCTTAGCATCATTGGGACCTTCATTCATCATGGTACCTGGAGTTACCAATTGAATAATGCCACGCTTTACCATGCCCTTAGCTTTTTTAGGATCTTCGAGCTGTTCGCAAAGTGCAACCTTATATCCCTTTTCAACCAAAGTATTTACATAAGTATCAACGGCCAAATGAGGTACACCAGCCATCGGAATTGGATTCTTAGTTTTATTTGAACGGTGTGTTAAAGTTAATTCAAGAATCTGAGCGCCCTTAACCGCATCGTCTTCGAAAAGTTCATAGAAATCTCCGACGCGATAAAAAAGAAAGGCATCAGGATATTGCTTTTTAATTTCGTAATATTGCTCCATCATTGGAGTCGTACTTGCTTTTGCCATACAATCTCTTTTCTAAGAAGTCTATAATAACTGATAAATATTATACGCTATAAGTGAAACAGCTCATAATCTAAATAATCATGAGCTATTTTTAAAACAAAAAGGATGGTTATACGCATGATATAACCATCCCTATTCGTGCCTAACAACATGAATATCTAATTAATATTTACCTTCATCTTCGAGTAATTTTTTAGCTAACTCCAAGTCTTTTTCTTGCTTTGGTGACATAGTTGGGTATGCTAATGGCAATTTTTCAATCCGCTTAGTCAAAATATCAGATACGATTAAACGTGAATACCACTTGTCATCAGATGGAATTACATACCAAGGATTCTTCTTAGTTGAAGTTGCATTAATTGCTTTTTCATAAACTGCTTGATATTTATTCCAATATTGTCTTTCTCTAATATCAGAAGAAGATAATTTCCAGTTCTTGCTTGGAGTATCAATTCTTGCCATGAAACGTTTTCTTTGTTCTTCTTTAGAAATGTTAAGGAAGAATTTCAAAATTACGTAGCCATTCTAGTAAGATAATTTTCATAGTGACGAATATCTTTATATCTCTTATCAAAGAACTTGTCACCAACGTCATTCAAAGAATGAACATTTGGTAAATCTTCATGAAGCAGAATTTCTGGGTGAACCTGTGTTACTAACACATCTTCATAATAGGAACGGTTAAAAATTCCAACATGGCCGCGAGCTGGCAACTTCTTATCAATCCGCCATAAGTAATCATGCGCTAATTCTTCAGCAGTTGGTTGCTTGAAACTTGCAACATCAAATCCACTTGGATTTACACCTGAAAGAATATGTCTAATCATACTGTCTTTACCGGCAGAATCCATACCTTGTAAAACAATTAAAATGCTGTATTCATGACGAGCATACAACTTAGCTTGCGCCTTATTAATCCGTTTCACATTCTTTTTAATTTGCTTTTTAATCTTTTTAAGATCCTTACTTGAATCCTCTATAAAAGTTGTAGTTTTTTAAATATCAAAAATATTATTACTGTAACGATATTGCTTTGTCTTCATAACTAAATACCCCTCATCTTTTACTAATACGATCAAGCAGTCTTAATATGTGCTGCAGACTTATTGTTATAAACTTTTTCAATCCACATTCTGATAATATTCAAAACGAATATCCAAATAATGTTATAAATCCAGACTTCGGCGATCATCCATAATGAGATCTTTGGTACTAACCAGCCAAAGTAACAAGCGCAAGCTGCAAAAATCTGTGTAAATACAATTGCCCAGAACAAAATCTGTGCTGGAAATGGTCTCTCAAAGAACCAGCGTGTTTGACGAGTAACAAATAATAGTAAGTGTCCGCCAGCAACCAATTGTAAGAACATAATTGTTTGTAGCTGCCCAGTGCTATTTACCGTAAAGAAATTGATTGCACCTGGATTCTTAACTGAAAACCAGCCGGCTGTAAGTAAAAGCATTGACTGAATTACAGCAAACAAACCTAAAATTGATGAAGTAGTCAAAATCTTCTTCATATTCCATCTAACTGGTTTCTTACTAATATAAGTATTATCATAAGCAATCGTCATAATTGGTAAGTCATCAAGAAGTGACATAACTACAATCATAATAGCTGTCAGTGGTTGGAAATTAAGGAAAATCGATGATAAGACAACCAAGAACATAATGTTCATAGTTAATGCCACACGATAAATGGTATAACTAGTAATTCTAGCGAAAATCTTTCTAGCTTCAATAATAGCTGTTTGAATTACTGATAAGCCTGGTGATGTCAAAATAAGAGCAGCCGCGTTTCTAGCAGCATCTGTAGCTCCGTCAACTGCGGTACCACAATCAGCTTGCTTTAAAGCAGGTGCATCGTTAACACCATCACCAGTCATTGCAACAATATGGCCTTGCTTTTGCAGACTCTTAACAATCGCATATTTATGTTCAGGAAAGACTCTAGCAAATCCATCTGCTTCATCAATTAATTTAGCTACTTTTGGTGGAACATTATTAGGATCTAAATCTTTTGGAAAGACTTTAGAAGCATTGTAAATCTTAGTTCCCATACCTAATTTCTTAGCAGTTTCAATTGCGATCGCTGTGTCATCCCCAGTGATCATCTTGATACTAATGCCTTCCTCTTTACATTTTGCAATTGTCTTCTTGGAATCAGGTCTTGGAGCATCAAACATTGACAAAATCCCAAGTACAGTCCAAGTTTTTCCTTCATCTGTACTTTCAGCAACACCTAGAGCACGATAACCATGCTGGGCTAAATTATCGGTAATTTCATTAACTTTATCTTTAACCTTATCATCAGTTGCTAAGGCTGCAACAACTTGCGGAGCACCCTTAATTACCCAAAGAGATTTGTTGGTCTTTTTATTATGTAAATGGGCCTCAATTTTCTTTGTTACAGGATCAAATGGGATAAACTTATCAGTTGCCCACTCATTAAGTTTGCCCTTATCTTTTAATGCCTTAAGAACAGCATTATCAATTGGGTCATTACTATTTTTATTTGAAGCAAGAGAACCAATCAAAATAACATTTTGCGGATCTTTTGCTTCGATCAAAATAGTATTGCCTAATCTTAATTTGTTTTCAGTTAAAGTACCGGTTTTATCACTACATAAGATATCAACACCAGCCATTGATTCAATTGAAGATAGCTTTGAAACTATCGCTTTCTTCTTTGATAAATCAAGTGCTCCTAGTGCTAACGTAATTGAAAAGACCGTTGGCATTGCAACAGGAATTGATGCTACTAATAAAACCAATACAAATTGCAAAATCCCTAAAGCAGTATTTAAACCAAAGTTATGTGCAACTATGTCGTTGTAAACTCTAAAGGCAACCATAATTACGGCTAAAATTACGGCCACAACAATTAAATAGTTGCCGATTTTAAACATAGCTTCTTGAGCACGGCTCTTGCTTCCGGCTGAAGCAACCAATTTTGCAGTCTTACCAAAGAAGGTATGTGAACCAGTGGCGATTACAACACCTGTCATCGCACCTTCTTTAACAATACTGCCTGAATAAGCTTCATCACCGATCTTCTTAGTCACAGGTAAACTTTCACCTGTTAGTGCTGATTGATCGATTGAAGCATAATCTCCACTAATAAAACGCATATCAGCTGGAACGATTTGCCCCAAGCGAACCTTTACAATATCTCCTGGAACCAAGTCTTTAGCTGGGATGGTTTCAAACTTACCATCTCTTTTTACATTAGCAGTTGGAGCCAAACCTTTTTTCAGTGCCGCCAAGGCATTAGAAGATTTTCTCTCCTGCCAAAATTCAATGCAGGCATTAAACAATAGTAACGCTAGAATAATTGCGAAGTCGTCCCAGTGCCTAATAAAAGCAGAAACGATTGCGGCAACTTCAATCATATAGGCAATTGGACCAGTGAAGTTTTTCAAGAACTTTAACCACATTGGTTCTTGCTTAGCAGTAATATCATTTGTGCCATACTTACTTAAACGATTTTTGGCTTCTTGAGTAGTTAAGCCAGTTTGAGAATTAACATCCAAATTAGTCAAAACATCTTTAATATCGGCTTTTTCTAAGTCTGTTTGTTTCTTTCCTTTCATTTTTAACTCCTTTCTATTTATCTTTAGTGTAGTCTCATTAGTTATTAATGCAACCTCCAAATCTTGCTTTTGCCTAAAAAGCCGCAATATGACTTATCTTAAATTAAAAATCACAAAATAGAGTACAAAAATGTCTGGAGAAGAAACTATTTTTTAATCATGCCAAAAGAAAAACTTCGAAGCTGAACTTTTTTGCTCAACTTCGAAGTCTATTTAAGTATTTATTTGGATTTGAACTAGAGTGAGAGTTTTATTCTTTTATCAGAAATTAGTTTCTAAATTACATACCCATTCCTGGGGCGCCGGCACCTGCACCACCTTGTGGAGCAGCTGGCTTTTCTTCAGGAATTTCTGCAACAACAGCTTCAGTAGTAAGGAGTAATGCAGCAATTGAAGCAGCGTTTTGTAAAGCGGTACGAGTTACCTTAGTTGGGTCAATGATACCTGCGTCAACCATGTTTTCCCACTTGTCAGTAGCAGCGTTGTAACCAACTTCGTTTTCTTGGTTTTCAAGCTTGTTCAATACAACGGCACCGTCTTTACCTGCGTTTTCAGCAATTTGACGAACTGGTGCTGAAAGTGCTCTTAAAACAATGTTGATACCAGTTTGTTCATCTGGAGTGTCACCCTTAAGGTCCTTGATAGCCTTTTCTACGTCTACCAAAGCAGTACCACCACCAGCAACATAACCTTCGTCAACAGCAGCACGGGTTGAGTTCAAGGCATCTTCGATTCTGTAACGACGTTCCTTAAGCTCAGTTTCAGTAGCAGCACCAACGTGGATAACAGCTACACCACCAGTAAGTTTTGCAAGACGTTCTTGCAACTTCTTCTTGTCAAAGTCTGAAGTTGATTCTTCAATTTGCTTTCTGATTGAATCTTCACGTTCTTGGATAGCGTCCTTTGAACCAGCACCGTCAACAATAGTAGTTGAGTCCTTGGTTACAGTTACACGACGAGCTTGACCTAATTGATCAATCTTAGCATCCTTCAATTCAAGACCTAAGTCATCAGTAATTACTGTACCACCAGTCAAAGCAGCGATATCTTGTAATTGAGCCTTACGACGGTCACCAAAGCCAGGAGCCTTAACAGCAACAACGTTGAAAGTACCACGGATCTTGTTCAATACAAGAGTTGGAAGAGCTTCACCAGAAACATCGTCAGCAATGATTAACAAAGCCTTACCTTGTTGAACGATTTCTTGAAGAAGTGGCAAAATGTCTTGGATGTTAGAAATCTTCTTGTCAGTGATCAAGATGTATGGGTTGTCAAGATCTGCTTCCATCTTGTCGTTGTCAGTTACCATGTATTGTGATAAGTAACCACGATCGAATTGCATACCTTCAACTACTGAAAGTTCAGTGTTGATACCACGTGAATCTTCAATAGTGATAACACCATCGTGACCAACCTTTTCCATAGCGTCAGCGATTAAGTCACCAACTTCTTTAGATGCTGATGAAACAGCAGCTACGTTAGCGATTTGGTCCTTTGATTCAACCTTGTGGCTGATCTTGTGTAATTCATCAACGGCAGCTTGAGTAGCCTTTTCAATACCGCGACGAATACCTACAGGGTTAGCACCAGCAGTAACGTTCTTCATACCTTCACGAGCAATTGCTTGAGTTAAAACAGTTGCAGTAGTAGTACCGTCACCGGCAATGTCGTTAGTCTTTTGTGCAGCTTCAGCAACAAGCTTAGCACCCATGTTTTCGTAGTGGTCTTTTAATTCAATTGACTTAGCAATAGTAACACCATCGTTAGTAATATCTGGGTTGCCGTAGCTTTGTTCCAAAACAACGTTTCTACCCTTAGGACCAATAGTGGTCTTAACAGTATCAGCTAACTTGTCAACACCCTTTAAAAGGGAACGTCTTGCATTTTCTGAGAATTTAATATCTTTTGCCATATTCTATATCCGCTCCTTTAATTACTTTTCAATTGCTAAAATATCTTTTTCGTGAAGAACTAAATACTTTTCGCCTTCGTATTCAACGTTAGTGCCTGAATATCTGTCGTAGATAACTACGTCGCCCTTCTTAACGACCATAGGAATCTTTTCGCCGTTTGATGCGTAAGCACCTTCACCGACAGCTACAACTTCGCCTTCAATTGGCTTCTTCTTAGCATTTGATGCTAAAACGATGCCGCCAACTGTCTTTTCTTCTTCTTCTTTAACTTTAACGATTACACGATCACCGATTGGTTGTAACACGTTTAGTCCCCCTTATAACTTATTTTCTTCTTTTTAAAAGTTTAAAATCATTATTAATTGATTAGCACTCTTATTTATCAAGTGCTAACTTACAAATATGATAATAACCCGTTTACCAAAAAAAAGCAAGAAAAAATTAGCACTTTTTTATAATGAGTGCTAATTTTGAATTTTCTTAATCTTTTACATGTTTAACAGTTAAATCTCCCATGGTATTTCTACCCTGTAAGATCAACTTGGTGCCAGTTCCTTTGCTGTGATCAATATCGACATCGCTCAAACTATTTTGCATATTATTTTCAACTTGCCAATCACTAGGAATATAAACATTAACGTCACACATTGAAGTATTAACGTTCATAATTACTTCATCTCCTGCAGCTTTAGCACCGTCTAAATAAACGCTAACTTCGCCCATAGTAGAATCAATAGTAATAGTCTTTAAATTTTGTGAATGGATATAGCGTGAAGCTTCTGACATTTTTCCACTGATCACCACATTATCACTATCAACACCGAAGCTGCTATCAGTGATCACATTGTCTGAGTCAAAAGTTTTATTTTTCAAATCTGACCAGTTAGCATCCACTTTTTTACCATTAATAATCACTGTCGGCTTGAAACTTTTTCTAAAAATCAAACTAATTCCAGCAGAAATTAGAAATGCGACAAGCAAAATAGTCCACGGAGCAAGCGCTGCAATATGAAGTGGCTTAGCATAAATAATTAATAAAAATGCAATTGAAAAAATAGACCCATATAAATTTTTATTTATTATTGAAGTAATTAAACTAGCTGCAAAAACTACTGTCCAAAAGATCGCCCAGAAACCTATCGTAAATGGTAATAAATGTAACTGGTCAATTACTAAGAACACGGCAGCTGCAATTAACCCAACGCCCCAGAAAATTCGACTCCACTTAGCTTTCATTAGTAAGTCCTTCTTTCGTTTAATTTATCTTTTAATTCGCGGTAGTAACGTCTAGAAACATAAACGGTTTTGTAAGAATGATGAAATTGAATCTGGCAATTAGAAATTGATTTAGTCAAAGCATAAATCTGATCTAAGTTAAGAATTGTTGATTTAGATACTCGCATAAATTGTCCGCCAAGCAAATTTTCTAATTCATACAACTTGTATTTCACAGCATAGCTATGATTTATAGTATGTGCCATTACCTGTTTATCAGCAGTTTCAAAGAATAGAATCTGGTTTATATCGAGATAATATGCTTTGTCATCCTTTACTCCAGTAATTTGATCAGGATGAGATGATTCATCTTGCAATTTACGATAAATTCGCTCTAGTTCTGGAGTAATTTTATTAGCTTTGATAATTACTTCCGATTCCTGGTTATCAGGATCAATTTCTAATTTAACCTTCAATTTTTTCATCCCCTTCATTTCTATAATCCTATTACACCGCGTTTTATTACGAAAAACTAGCCAATTTAACTAAGAGGTCACAAAATTGAAGTAAGTGGTCATTTTTTAAAACCAATCAAAAATTGAAGAAAATAATGCATCCCATAGTCCTTCGACCAAGGTATAAGATAATTGCTTTTTATAAGCCTTACCAAAGCTGGTATATTCATATGTTTTATTTGCTTCTTCATCGGTAAAGTAATATTTGCCATTTTTCCGACTGCACAAAGTTCTAATCAAGGCAACAAGCATCCCCAAAAGCATGAAAAAGATGACTAGAATAATTATGAAGACGATTCCTGCCCAACTTTGTAGGTAGTAGTTAAAGCCTAGCGAAACCATCTAAAGCAAATAGAAAATAAAAGTTAAACCACTAGTAAAAATGCGTGGCAGTTTTATTTTGGCCGTTAATAGAATTGCCGGAATAATGGGCAAAATTGAAAAGATGAGCAAAACTATGCCATAACTTTTAGTAACATTCTTCACTCCACTAAAAAAGATAAAAACTATGCTCAAAATGATGCAAGCAATGAACAATAACCAAGTTCGATTTCTTTTTACATTCATGATTATCCACCTTCTTTTTTGTAGCATAACATGAAAAATCGCTCAAGATTGTTTCTTGAGCGATTTTCTTCATATTAGTTTTTACTGTGTAGCCTATCCTGTTCTTTTTGTCTATTCTCTATAGTTTCCGCAAACTGCAAATCAATTCTTGGACGTTTTGTATCATTTGCATAGATATAAGTTTGTGTTCCTTTGATCCGGTAGAAGCAATAAACCCTGCTAGAAACATTATAGTTTTTCAAATTGAGTAAAGCATCAACTCTGACTTTTTGCCCCTTTTTAACCATCTGAGAAATTGGATTACCCGCATAATTATACAGATGAGCATCACGCTTAACAGTCAAAGTTAATTCTGTAGCGTAAACTGCGTATTTACCTATATGGCCCACATTGGCTGCTTTAACATAATTACCTTGCCCCATGTTATAGTATGGCTGCTTTTTAATCATGCGATATGAAACATAACACATCTTTTTTGGTTGACCATAATCGTTTACAAAAAAGTAGAATGGTGCATTAACCGGAAGTCCATCATACTGGCTTCTAGTATAAGGCATACTAGTATATGGATTAGTTACCGTTTTAGATGTTAAGTTACCAACTAACGTAACTTTTTCTCCCTTAAACAATTTCTTGTAGGAAGTCTTACGTTTACCACTTTTATCATATACATAAGTATTATGATTCAATGTACCAGTATAAGTTGCAGCTGATGTATTTTGTGAGAAGAAACAGAGGAAGCTCACCACCATAAGTACCGCAATGTAAAAGTTCAAATACTTTTTAGAATGTTTCATTCAATAGTCACCTTTATAAGATACCAAACACTTGATATATTCTACTTTCTACAACTGTGTTATTAGCATCATATTTATCATGGTACGATGCTGTCACATATACGTTTCCAGTTCCAGTAATTTGAATACTTTCTAACTCTGTATAATAATTATTATCTACTATACCATTTAATGAGAAGGCTTGACCATTATTATTAGACGAAGATCCCCACGGAATTTTTACAATCTTAGGATGAATGTCACTTTCTATAGTGGTAGATTTTTGACAAGTAACATAAATATTCCAGTTATTATCGATATCAAATCCTTGTACAGAATCGATATACGTATCTCCACTGCCGCCATTAAAAAAGTTATCAATGTGAAATGCATTCTTCTCTTTATCAAATACATTTATTGGAACTGGTGTTGTACCATAAGAATTCAATTTACTATTAATTGAATCTAAATTATACAAAGCAAAATGACCTGAATAATTATTCCAAATACCTGCGATCAGTAACTTATCATAATTAGGAGTTGCTGCGGCTTCTACTCTCAATAAGTGTTGACCATGCCAATTGGCATCTGTTGCTTCAACTAACTGAGATAACCGAGGTAATTGAGTATTTTTGTCATAACTCTCTCCAAATTTCATTCGAGCAATCTGAGTACTCCATTTAATTCCCTCAGTAACTCGTTCATTAGGCTTCACACCCACAAACCAATTATTTTTTGTAGCATATTCCCATGTCTGAGTATGACCACTCGCAGTACCTGTCAACCAAGTTTGAGGTGACGGGAAACTTAAGTATTCTTGATCATTTCGAATTCTACTTACTAAAGTTTGATTTTTATACATCTGTAAAGCGTACACATACGTTTTTTCCTTTTTGTACCACTCTAGCATACGGCATCTTCAAAGTGTGTAATAATTGTACTTGTGCTTCAATCATAATAATTCTTCCTTCCAGTTTTACACAAGCCACATCAAACCA
>UMGL01007989.1_pt1 | contig 24800 bp, 20 predicted proteins | sample 1965261 | NCBI WGS metagenome assembly UMGL01 (sample SAMEA4836071, study PRJEB28245) | human gut metagenome | biome: gut microbiome; material: fecal sample | place: Denmark | collected 2008 | reverse complement strand
GCGTCATCCGCCGCCGGGCCGGTGCCGGAGGGAGCGGTCTGCCCGGACAGGTTGTCCATATCAGGCAGATCGTTCAGATACTCGTCCTTGTTGAAGTCGGACATGATTACTTGTTGTCCTTGTCGTCATCGTCCACGACTTCGGCGTCAACAACGTCATCGTCAGCGGTACCTGCGGCACCTGCAGCGCCCGCTCCGGCCGCACCCGCGGCGTCGGCGGCACCCTGCTGGGCGTAGAGGGCCTGACCGATCTTCTGGGCGGAGGTCATCAGCTCGCTCTGGGCGGTCTTGATCTTCTCGATGTCCTCACCCTTCAGGGCTTCCTTGAGCTCGTTGACCTTGTCGGTGACTTCCTTGGCCACGTCGTCGGAGAGCTTGTCCTTGTTGTCGTTGACGAGCTTCTCGGTCTGGTAGGCGAAGGATTCGGCCTGGTTGCGGGTCTCGGCATCCTCCTTGCGCTTCTTGTCTTCGGCCTCGTGGGCTTCGGCCTCCTTGACCATGCGATCGATCTCATCCTTCGGCAGGCCGGAGCCGCCGGTGATGGTCATGGACTGCTCCTTGCCAGTGCCCTTGTCCTTGGCGGACACGTGCACGATACCGTTGGCGTCGATGTCGAAGGTAACTTCGATCTGCGGGACGCCACGCGGCGCCGGCGCGATACCGGTCAGTTCGAAGGTGCCCAGCGGCTTGTTATCGCGAGCGAACTCACGTTCGCCCTGATAGACCTGGATGAGCACGGACGGCTGATTGTCTTCCGCGGTGGAGAAGACTTCCGAGCGCTTGGTCGGGATGGCGGTGTTGCGATCGATGAGCTTGGTCATGATGCCACCCTTGGTTTCGATGCCGAGGGACAGCGGGGTCACGTCGATGAGCAGCACGTCCTTACGGTCGCCCTTGATGACGCCGGACTGTACGGCAGCGCCGACGGCCACGACCTCATCCGGGTTCACGGACTGATTGGCTTCCTTACCGCCAGTGAGCTCCTTGACCAGCTCCTTGACGGCCGGCATACGAGTGGAGCCGCCGACGAGGACCACATGGTCGATGTCGCTCACACCAATGCCGGCGTCAGCCAGCACGTTGTTGAACGGAGTACGGCAACGGCCCAGCAGATCGGAGGTCATTTCCTCGAAGTGGGCGCGGGTCAGGGTCTCGTCCAGATGCACCGGAGTGCCGTCAGGGGTCATGGCCAGATACTGCATGGAAATGCTGGTGCTGGTCGAGGAGCTCAGCTCCTTCTTGGCCTGCTCGGCGGCTTCCTTCAGACGCTGCAGAGCGATCTTGTCCTTGCTCAGGTCAACGCCATACTTGTTCTTGACTTCGCCGACGAGCCAGTCGATGATCTTCTGATCCCAGTCGTCGCCGCCCAGGTGATTGTCGCCGTTGGTGGCCTGCACCTGAATGGTGGAGAAGCCGTCATCGTCCTTGCCGATTTCCAGCAGAGACACATCGAAGGTGCCGCCACCCAGATCGAAGACCAGGATGCGCTCGTCTTCCTTGCCCTTTTCAAGACCGTAGGCCAGTGCGGCTGCGGTCGGCTCGTTGATGATACGCAGCACGTTCAGGCCAGCGATGGTGCCGGCGTCCTTGGTCGCCTGACGCTGGGCGTCGTTGAAGTATGCCGGGCAGGTGATCACGGCGTCGGTGACCGGCTCGCCCAGGTAGGCTTCGGCGTCGCGCTTGAGCTTCATCAACACCTGTGCGGAAATCTCCTGCGGAGTCCACTTCTTGCCGTCGATCTCAACGGTCCAGTCAGTGCCCATGTGGCGCTTGACGGAGCTGATGGTGCGATCGACGTTGGTCACGGCCTGACGCTTGGCGACCTCGCCGACCAGAATCTCGCCGGACTTGCTGAATGCCACGACCGACGGAGTGGTGCGAGCGCCCTCGGCGTTCACGATAACGGTGGGCTGGCCACCTTCAAGAGTTGCGATGCAGGAATTGGTAGTACCCAAATCGATGCCAACTGCGCGTCCCATAACTTATCTCCTTTGCAGATTAGGTTCGCTATACGTTCTTTCGTTCTTCGCTCGAGTTCCGGATTGCCGTCTCTCGTGCTTTCCAAAACTTGAGCCTACACCACTCAACTTTTGAACGCAACTTTTTATTCCCGAATCCACAAAAAATTCTTGAGCCACCTTCGCTCAACTTTGTCGATCCCCTCAATCTACCGACGCCCACACCCGCCTCACCGTCGGCAGACTAAGAAACAACCCAAACTACCGACGCTGACGACCACCTCACCGTCGGCAGATTGAGAACGCCTCAATCTACCGACACCCACACCCGCCTCACCGTCGGCAGATTGAAAAAACAACCCAAACTACCGACGCTTAGAGGGCACTAAGCGTCGGTAGTTTGGGAAAAGGATGGGCGACCTAGATCAGCGGGTGATCTTCACGGTCTTGATGATCATCGCAATGGCAGCCAACATAGCCACGGCGATCACGACGACGGCCACCGCGGTACCGGTCTCACCGAGCGGCGAGCCGTCGGCCTTCGGATTGTTGTTGACCTTGCCGGAAGCGATCACACCGTTCTTGTCGGCATTCTTGTCGGCGTTCTTGTCAGAAGAACCGGCGGCCGGAGCCTGGAAGTCGACGGTCACGCTCTTGCCGGACTGGCGTCCGGTGACGGTAAGCGTATATTCGTTGCCTTCGGCCACCTTGTCGAGTGCGATCGCGGTGGTCTGCGCGGTCTTGACTCGCACACCGGAGAGCGGAGTGGTGGAATCGGAAGCGGCGATCACATTGCCCGATTTGTCCTTCAGCTCATAGCCGAGCACGGCATCACCGTTGAAGCCCGTCGCGTCGGCGGCATACGAGCCGTTTTCGGTGGCGACCTTGACTTCGGCGTTGTCGGACAATGCCTTCTGCTGGTCGGTGGTGGTGGCCAGGCCGAGCGCGCCGGCGATGGTGTAGAAGTTGTCGGTCTGATCGGTCAAGCCGATCACACGCTGGGCGCCCGGACCAGATGCCGCAATGCGTAGCTGGGTGCCGGTGTGTTCCATGTCACCACCGTTGTAGCCGCCTTCCTCATCGCGGGAGTCCTCCTGAGCGGTGCCGTAGGAGACGACCATGTTGTTGCCGTCGGCGGTCTTGAGCACGGTGGAGAGCGCATAGGCCGGCTGAGCGTTGAGAATCTGCGAGGTGTGGGCGTGGTCGGCGGTGACGATCACGAGCGTGTCGGAAAGATCAACGTTCTGCAGCACGTAGGAGATGGCCTGATCGAAATCATCGGTCTCACCGATCTGCCCACAGGCATTGCCGGCATGATCCTGCTTGTCGATCGAAGCGCCCTCGATCTGCAGGAAGAAACCGTTGGATTGGCTGGCCGGATTGGCATTGAGCAGTTCGAGTGCCTTCTTGGACATGTCCTTGAGCGAGGAGCCCTGGTTGCCGAGCCACTGATCGTTCACGGTGCACACGGTCGGATTGGCGTCCTTGGACGGATCCTTGGCGGTCGCCTTCGACGCGTTGAACTTGGTCGGCATATTGCCATCGCTCATCAGCGCGAGTACCGGCTGGCCTTCCTTGTATTCAAGCGCGTTCATGGCCGCCGGATCGTTTTCGACGGTCTGGTAGCCCATCTCCTTGGCCTGTTCCCACACGGTCTTGCCCGCATATTCGCCGCCCTGTACGGTCTGGCGGAAGTACTTGGAACCACCGCCGATGGTCACGTCGGCGCGGGTGTCGAGCAGCTGCTCGGAGATGGAGCCGATGCCGCCGTTCTCCTTAAGCTGGTTCACGAGGCAACGCTTCGCAGCATCATTAGAGGAGCCGTCGGTCTTGCCCTGCGGACCGTAGCAGCCACGCTCGGAGGAATGTGATTCCAGTACGGCCGGAGTGGCGTCCTGGATTTCCGCGGTGGTCACGTTGCCGGTCGCCTTGCCTGCAGCCTTGGCGAGTTCGAACAGATTGAGCTGTGGATTGCCATACACGTCGACATCCACCGCGTTGTTGTAGGTCTTGGTACCGGTTGCCCAAGCGGAGCCGGATGCGGAGGAGTCGGTGACTGCGGTAATCTTGCCGGGATTCGAATTGGCGTTCAGATTGCCCTTACCGTCCTTGCCGACGGCACTGTCGGAGCTGTTGGAACCGAGCGAGAAGGTCGTGTACTGTCCGGTGCCGGCTTCCACGTCGTCGAGCGCACCGGGCTGACCTACCGCGTCAAGACCGTCGAAATGGCCGTTGACACCCTTGAGATAGTTGCGCGCCACGGTGATTTCGGAGTCGCCCATGCCGTCGCCGATGAACAGGACGACATTCTTGGCGGACTTGTTGCCGATTGCTGCGATGCGTTGTGCGCCGCCGTGCTGGGCCAGTTCGGCCACGGATTTGCCGTTCGGACTGTAGGTGGATGCGCTGTCAGCGAGCGCCGGTACGGCGAGCGCGCCGAGCGTGGCGACGGAGGCGAACGCCGCGATGGCGCCCTGAAGAGCCTTGTGCTTGCCCATGTGTTCTTCTTTCTTCTGCACGCGGAACCTTTCCGCGCCTTAATGTTGCGGAATCTTGCGTTTCCATCACCCACGCTAAGCATGCAAAACCAACGCAGTTCAATTCGCACCCTAACGGCAGATGAATTCTGAGCCTGCCAAAGTGAATAATTTCCCTACCATCACAAAACGGGTCTGTGACTCCCCTGTTATGAGGAAGTCGCAGACCCGTTGACTCGCTTATATGATATCGACCGCTGATTCATCGCATATGGCGGATGCCCCCTAGCATGCTTATCAGCTACGCAACAGAATCTCCTCCAAGACGCCGTTTACCGCGTCGGGCATGCCGTATGCGACGAACGGTTCCTTGCTGAAGCGTGGTTTGCCGTCAAGCGTGCGCAAGGTGCCAACCGCTCGGACGCCTTGTTCTCGGATTGCCTGTAACGCATGCTCTTTGGTGATATACGGCATCTGTGCATGTAGCAGCGCATCAAGTACATCCTTGTCAATCGGATTATCCGCGACGGACAAACCTTTTGGAACGATGACACTCAGCCGAGCAGTTGAAGGCACGTCATGTACGGCGATGGACAGGCTCAGCGTCTGTTCATCGTATGCAATCTCAGCCGTCTCGCAGGCGATGCCGTTGATGGTAATCTGCAGTTCGTCGGCCCCAACCGGCGAGACGCCACGGAACACAATCGTCCAATCGCGTCGTTCCGGCACGGATTCGACGGCTCCGTCAACCGGTGAAATCTCGAACCTACTGCCGCCTGATCCGGTAGCGTCACCATCCTTGGCACTATCAGCAATGTCGGCACGCCAATCGAACGTCATCATCGTATCCGCGATGTGCGCACGTCTCGCGCAGGATACGATTCCGTCATCCTCACGCAACGTGAAAGTTCCGTCCGCACCGGGGAAAACCAGCACGTGCAGGACCGAGGGATTGCGAAGGTCGTTGACATCGTCACCGGTTGCAAGTTCCTGCAACGGAATGATGCCACCCGCTTTAGCGAACACAGGTGTGCGGTCAAGCGCGCGCCACACTTCAAGTCGCCGCCCGGACGCGTTATCGGAGACATAGCGCCGTCCATCGAAGAAGTCGTACCATTCGCCTTGCGGCAACCATGCTTCAGTCCTGCCACGCTGTGCCGTCGGATCGTCATCGGTCACGATGGGTGCCACCAGCAGTTCGGTACCGAATCGGAATTCGTCTGGCACTTCGTAGGCTTGCGGATTGTTCGGTTCGCTCCAATACATCGGTTCGACTAGCGGCCGTCCGTCAAGCGCCGCACGATAGTTCATCGTGTACAAGTACGGCAGCAGCATATGGCGCAGTCTCAGTGAGGCGACCATGGCCGCATGCACATCGCCGGAAAAATTCCATGGCTCCTTGCCGGTGAACGGCGAGCTGCTTGAATGCAGGCGGTTAATCGGGCTGAATGTGCCCAACTGGTACCAGCGGGCCTCTAGATGTTCATTACGGTAGCCACACATATGCCCACCGATGTCATGACTCCACCAGCCATAGCCGATGTTCGATGCGGTCGCGGTGAAATATGGCTGGAATTGCAATGACTCCCATGTAACGATGGTGTCGCCGGAGAAGCCTACCGGATAGCGATGCGAACCGGGACCGGCGTAACGGGAGAAGGTCAATGGCCAGCGGCCGTCGCGCCCGGAATCCAGATAGTGCATGTGATTGAGCACCCACAGCGGGTCAAGTCCCGGCTGTCGGGTCACACCGCCCTGTTGCCAGTCGAGCCACCAGAAGTCGACGCCCTCATCTTCCATACGGTGATGCATGTCAAGATATGCATCGACGAAGTCCGGATTGGTCAGGTCGAATTCCGCAGCCTCCCCGGTCGTGGGGTCAATGCCGACACGTTTGGCGACCGTTTCGTAATCGTCCTCGTACGCACGTATGCCGTCGCGCGGATGCACGTTCAATGTGGCCTTCAGCCCGCGTTCGTGCAGACTGCGCAGAAATGCACAATGATCCGGGAATAGCTGACTGTTCCACGAATAGCCGGTCCAGCCGGAACCATATTTCGGATTCACGTCATCGACACGATGCCAATCCATATCGATGACCGACGTGGTGAACGGGATACCCTCATTCTTGAAACGATCCATCAGTTCCAGGTATTCCGTCTGCGTGTAACGGTAGTAGCGACTCCACCAGTTGCCAAGCGCATAGCGCGGCAGCAACGGGGTCGGTCCAGCCAGCGTATAGAAGTCCTGTACAGCTTCGATGTAACGACGCCCGTATCCGAAGAAATAGATGTCGGTTTCCGCATGATCTCTTGGCCTAACCCAAGTGCCGAGCGGATTCGTCTTGCCGTCGACCTCATCGGCCTCGACGATGACGTTCGATCCGGAATCATCGATCACAGCCCAACCGTCACGTGAGAGTACACCGTCATCCAACGCAATTTCGCCATCAGCCTCGTCGAGTGTACGCGCGGTACCTTTGAGATTGTGCAGAGGCGCATCGCCGTAATGCCAAGTATTGAACTGAGTATCGGAGACGCCTTTGACGACGATGCTCAGCCCTTCCTTGCTGAACGGTTTGCCGTCGTAGGTCAGGTAGAGTGCAGGGGTATCGACGATGAGCAGCCCGTTACGATGCGTTACGGTGAATTCTGGATCGGCTCCAAAGTCGCGATTGACGGCCATCTGCGTCAACCGATCCTCAAACTTGCCTGAATCGGACCATTCGAGCCGAATGAGGGATTCGGTGAGGATGCCGATCCTCCAATGCTCGCCCTGTAGGACTGTCGCGTCGCGCATGCACGGTCGTGCATTGCGTACATAGTCGATGAATACGTTGCTTGTCATGGTGTTTCCCACTTTACTTGCCACTGCCAGTCGCAATGCCGGTTTTCAGACCCGCTACGACCAGAGAGTTGATGAACAAGCGCAGGAAATTGAATTTTTCCTGGATACTCACATAGTTGGCAAGTGTGGATGGCTTGGGGAACAGCCCTCCGGTCACCTTGACGATCTCGCTGTTCGGTGCAAATGACGAGATAAACATCCAGATGAAAGGAACGATGGTGATCAGGGCGACGGCGAACAATAACGCCGTGAGGATGATGCCGCCGATTCTGCGATTTTTCATGCCAGGTCCTCCGAATCTCCCGAAATCTTGAACATGATGAGGGTCAGCACGCCGGTAAAGAGGAAGAGGATGACCGCCTGCGCCGACGCGACTCCGAAGTTATATTTCTGGAATGCCTGATCGAAGATGAGATAGCTGATGGTGTAGGTCGATGTTCCCGGCCCGCCTTCGGTCATGACGAGAATCTGCACATATGCCTGCAGATAGCTGATAAGCGACGTGATGACGATGAATAAGGTGGTCGATTTAAGCAGCGGCAGAGTGAAACAAGCATCACGAATCATTCGGAGGCACCATGAAGGCGAGTATCGGCGACGTAGCACTCAAAGCCGGCGTATCCAACGCGACGGTGTCGCGCACCTTTGCGCACCCTGAGCAGGTATCCGAAGCAACTCGCATCAAAGTGCAGGCCGCAGCCGATGCGTTGAATTTCAGCATCTCCCGATCGGCGGGAATCCTCAAATCAGGACGCACCTACCGTGTCGCATTGCTAATCGGCAGTCATGCCATCGAATGGTTCACGGCAGAGATTATCGCCGGACTCAACGACGTCTTACGCGACGCCGGCTACGATCTCGTCATCTACCCCATCGAAGGGGCCGAGGCACGCGATGCATTCTTCGAAGAGCTTCCCGTCCGCAACAACGCAGATGCCGTGTTCGTATCCTCTTTCGGCATCAGCCCAGACGAAGTAAAGCGTCTCGGCACCGCCAAAATACCGATTGTCGGAGTCAACACCACCAGCGAGGGCTTCGATGCGACTGTTGGCATCGACGACAAGGAAGGCATTAAGCTCATCGTGCGGCATCTTGCCAAACTAGGGCATCGCAATCTTCTGTACCTCTATGAGAGCTTCTCATCTACGCTCGGTTTCAGTTCATACAACCGCATCACTGGATTTCAAGAAGCCTGCGGCACCATCGATGGCATGAATGCGCGCACACTGGCCGTGCAGAAGAACGACAACATCATCGATGCCGCGATCTCCGAAATGATGGCGCAGGACAATCCGCCCACGGCCCTATGCTTCCACCAGGATTCGCAGGCTATCCCGCTGTTCTTCCGTCTTCAACGAAGCGGGCTATCCATCCCATTGGATATTTCCGTGACAGGTTTCGATGACAGCGCGTTCGCCGAAGAAGCCCAATTAACCACCGTCCGGCAACGGCCGCATGATATGGCCGTCGCAGCCGCAAGGAAAGCGCTGGATCTGATTGAAGGACGACCCGTCTCCAAACCGTTCGAGACGTTCCCGGTTCAACTACAGGTTCGTGGCTCGACCGCAAAGCCACGAACTACGCCTTTACTGTAGATACGGTTGTTTCACAGACGGATGCCCGACCTCGCCAACCGATCTTGGCGCAGGTCTTCTGACCGGCATTGACCGAAACTATGCGCGGGAACCATGAGCCGCACGAGTGACTTTGACGGCCACGAAGAAGCTGCGGACCAATAACACGCACAGGTAGGCCGCGAACATGATGGCTCCGGCACGCGGCGAGACCGCTCCGGCGACCCATGTGCCGAAAGGTGTGGTCAGCGCAGCTATGACGCCGATGATCAGCCCGGCCTTGATGTGCACCAACTTACGTTTCATATTCGCCACACTAGTGGTAATCGAGTTCGGGAACATGGCAAGCAGCGAAGTACCGCGCGCGATCAGATCGGATGCCCCGAACAGTATCGACAATGCCGGCACGGCCAGTGCGCCGCCGCCGATACCCAGCAACCCGGCCAAAGTGCCGATGATCACGCCCAGCAGCACCAGCCCGATGCCCGTCGCCACACTCATGAAGATCCGTTGGTCCCGCGACGGCGTAAAAATCACCTGATTGGCGGTTACGAATATCAGAAACACCACGAACACCCACCGCAGTACGAGTTCCGGCAACCGCGACAACAGCCAGCTACCAAACTGTCCGCCGGCGAACATGCCAACGAACAGCAGCACGGCCGCGACCCAGTCGACGTTGCCATTGTGCGCATAGGAAATCACACCGGAAATCGACGTCGGTACGATCGCCAGCATGGAGGTCGCCGCCGCATGGCGTTGCGACAGTCCGAGCCACACCAGTGCGGGCACGATTACCGTACCGCCGCCGATGCCGAACATGCCGGACAACAGGCCGACGATCATGCCGACAATCACCAGCACCATCATGCCGTGAGGCGATTCATCCAGCCCACTCGGATTCGGCCCGAATAGGCGATCCGCCTTCGTGGGAAACGTTGCCCCATTCATTTCATCGTCCATCTTCCGGTCCCTCTCTCTAGAGCTACGCCCGATACTACAAGAATCGGCTACCGCTCACCCGCTATCGGCCATTCCTTCGAATCGAGACCGCGATGCCAGTAGGCCCCGTCTTACGCGAAACCGATGATGATACACCTGTCTTTTCTTGGATCGGATTCATGGTTTTCCCAATCTACCGACGCTGAGGTCTCTCTTAGCGTCGGTAGATTGGGAAAACCATGAATCCGATCCAAAACACGCGAGTACGCGCGATGGAATGGATAAGGGGAAGGACTACTGATCGCCACCATACACGGAATCGGTGCCGCGCAGCACCAACTGGGCGCGAACCACTTCATGCGGGGTTTCCACGCTCTCGCCTGCAATGAGCTTCATGGCCTTATGCGCGGCAAGACGCCCCATGGCAAACGGATCCTGACGCATGGTGGTCAAGTTCACCGTATCGGCGTACGGCGAATCATCGAATCCGATAATCGAAAAGTCACGTGGCGTACGATGCCCATAACGATCAAGCTTCAGTACCAATGGGATGGCCATCATATCGGTCTGACAGCAAATCGCGTCGGGGAACTCGTCCAGCGCCAGCAATGCCGTCAGCGCCGAATCCGCAAATGTCTTGCCACGCGGAACGGCAAGCACCTGCCATGTGAACTGATGCGTGGCCTCGGCCATCTTGCAGGCACGAACGAAGCCCTGCCCTCGGGCGTCAATGGAGGAATTGATCGAATCAATCGCCTCGGAGCACACGTATATCAGGTTTTTGTGTCCCAAACTGATCAGATGCTGTGCGGCGGTGAACATACCGGCCTCGTCATCGATACTGATGCTTGCGTCAAAACCGGCCGCGGAGGGAGTATTGATACCGATGATCGGCACATGGATCCGCTTGAGCTGCTCGACTTCCTGCGGCTCGATGGCGAACGATGCCACGAACACGGCGTCGACGTTACGGCGTACCGGCAGGTTGGTGAAGAAATCACGGCGGTTCTCGGCCGTATCGATGTGCTGGAACAAGGAAATGTCGTAGCCGGCCTCATGCATCACGGCATTGATGCCCGCAAACACTTCGGTGTTGAACCAGCTGGTGATCTCCTCGTTCATGAGCAAGGCCACACGGTACGTCTGCCCGGATTTCAGCGAGGTCGCGGAACGGGAAATGTTGAAATCCAACTTATCGGCCGTTTCCAATACCTTGCGCCTGGTGCGCTCGGAAACGAGCTCGGGACGCGTGAACGCGCGAGAGACTGTCGAAATCGATACTCCCGCGGCTTTGGCCACCTCACGAATGCCAGCCTTATCCATGTCGGCCCCTTTGCGACTTGCGGCATCGCCGCCGCGTCCGTCATGGACGCATGATGGCGACGATGCCCCTCTTGATACTGATTCCATCATACTGCGAACGTTGTCAAAAACGAACCAGCATTCTTGCAATCCTTACGAATCGAAATTTCATACGGATCATGCCGCCAACGCACACACCAGCAGCAAGACCGGGTATAACGCATAGAACACCCACTTGTCCCACGCATGCCTATAGCCGAGCCTACCGTTATGGAAATGAGTGAACAGCACACCGAAACCCGGAGCAATCATCATCACCGCACCGAACAGGCCGGCAGTGAGCATCATCGTGTTCTCATATTTGCGCATGAGGGTGAAAATCAACACGAAACCAAGCGTCACCGCTCCTAGGCTCATCAGGTGCTGACGCAATCCGACGCGTAACAGCAAGTCCCAGAGCAGACCGATCAGCACCATCACGACGGAAAGAATCCAACGCATAGCGCCCTGATAGCGTTCAGCAATCCAATCCATCAAGGCAAGCACCGCCAATGCTATGAACAGACCAAACACGGGATTCTGCGAGCCCAAGTCGAACGCACGCCCCGACGTGGCCATGTCATACGGCACTTCGCAGACCAACGCCAGCACGAACAGCTCCATGCCATATATCACCCGGCTATGCGTGTGCTCATACCCTCGCACCAGCAGCCAAGCGTACATCGGCACCGCACACCACGACGCCACTTCGCATAGCACCATCGCGGTCAACGAACCCATATCGTTCGTGTTCGAACCGAACAGCAACGGCACGAGCGTGGTACTTGCCACGGAAAGGAACAGGAAGAAACCGCCGATCGTCTTAAGCCCGAACGTGGTCAGGCCGCGCCCGCGGCGCCGCCTGCGCGAACCGCCGAAACCGATCTGCTCGGTGCTATCGTTTCCTTCGCCGTGCTCGGCGTATCCTTCCATGACCATCCTCCTCAGGTGTTCAGCACGTAGTCAAGCAACCCGTCATAGTCCGCTCCTGTGAACGAACATACCGCATGACGCGAAACGACCGGATCATGCATCGGTGATATTTCCGTACGGAAATACGCGCCGTCGATGCCGGCCGCAGCTGCGCCGATGATGTCGTTGGTCTCGTCGTTGCCGACCATGAGTGACCGTTCGGCGGTGACGAGCTCGCGGTCGAGCGCCGACATGTACAAGTCGCGCGCGGGCTTGCGCATGCCCTCCTCGCTGGAGATGATCACATCGTCGAGCACATCGGCGAGCCCCGTCATCTCCAACTCAGGTCGGGTATAGCAAGATTGCGCATTGCTCAGCAGCACCACTCCCACGCCGGCTTCCCGCAGTCGCCCGATCATATCGAGCGCACCTTGGTAGAGTCGGATCATGCCGGTACTACCCTGACGGAACGCCCAAGCCGCCTGTGCCGCCGCCTGCGGGAGTGGCAGAATCCGTTCAACCTCGTCGGCTTGGTCGATGAGCAGCGAACGATAGACCGGGAGAATATCGAATTCCCTCCAATCGTCCTGCACGGTACTGCGATTGGCTTGGCGCAGCATCTCACCCGCCTCGAGTCGCGCAAAGCGGCCGCACAATGCTTCCACCGATTCGTATTCGACGCCGAATCCCCGCAACTTCTCATACAACGCCTGCCAGGCGGTTTCGGACCGTTCGTCGGTGCGAATATCGATCAGCGTTCCATACAGATCGAAGAACACCACTTGATAACGTGGCCCCCTTGGCATCAACGCCGCATCGTTCATAATCCGTCCTTTCGTCATGGAGACCATTTCAGCGGAGCTGCCAGATTGCAAACGTATGCGGCGGCACCACGATATAGTCACCATCACCTGCATCAATCGTGACGCCCATCTGGCCGGAACTCAGCACGGCGCACCACTGCTTGTTGCCCCACCCGTCTCCCGCAACCGCGATGTCCGCGACATTGATGGCGATCGGCGTATCCTCGGGATTGGCGAAAACCGCATACCCGTTGACACGGAATACCAGCTCGTCCCCCGGCGTGGTGACGATGCTGCGTTGCGCATCGAACCAGTCGGGATTCTCCTTGCGCAATGCGATCAGACGGGCATAATAGTCAATCATGTCACGCATCTGGTAGGCATGATTCCAGTCGAGCCAGTTGAGTTCGTGGGAGGAATCATAGGAATCCTCATTGCCATATTTGGTGCGTGCGAACTCTTCGCCGGAGAGCATGAACGGCAGACCTGCGGAGGTCAATATGATGCCGGCCGCCATACGATTCGCCGCCATGATGCGCCGTACCGCGACGCGCTCCTCTTCATTCAAGGGACGCGCGTCGTAGATACCGGAGGTGACGGCCGCTCTGGCAACGGCGGATGACTCGACCCTGTCGGAGCCATTTGAGGCAGCCACGGCTGCCGCGGCCTCACCGCGTATGCTCGCACACAGCTTGTCCCACAACGTCAGATCGTCATGCGCCGAAACGTACTGCACGATCTGCCCTGCCTCACCCTCCGGCCGCGGCGAGGTACGCCACGCATTCACCGCTTGGCGAATCTTGCGCGCGGTGGCATGCTCGCCGCCGTTCACGAAGCCCGGACGGTTCGAATAGAACACATGACCTTTGATGGTGTCGCGCGTAGTGTCGCAGAAGTGCCCGATACGCTTGTCCAGCAATCGTAGGCCTTTCTTGTCGGCCAGCACGGTACCCGGCAACGGCGCGGATGCTCCGGCAGCCCACGGTTCGCCGTACATGATGATGTCCCTGCCACGTTCCGGAATCTCATCCAAGGCGGCACGCACGGCGTTCATGGTGTCGACGTCGATCAGCCCCATCAGATCGAACCGGAACCCGTCGATGTGGTATTCGCGCGCCCAGTATGTCACGGATTCCACTACGAAACGGCGAAACATCGCGCGTTCGGTGGCCATGTCGCAACCGCAGCTGGAACCGTTGGCAAGCGCCCCGTTCGGTTTGCGGCGCAGGAAGTATTCCGGCACAGACCGCTCGAACCAGTTGTCGGGTGAGAACATGTGGTTATAGACCACATCCATGATCACTTTGAAGCCGGCGTCATGCAACGCCTGCACCATCTGCTTGCACTCACGGATGCGCACGGCCCCGTCATACGGATTGGTCGCGTACGAGCCTTCCGGAACGTTGTAGTTAACCGGATCATAACCCCAGTTATAACGATTGCAGGTGGTTTCGTCTACGGAACCATAGTCGTGCAACGGCATCAGCTGCACCGCCGTGACGCCGAGTCGTTTTAGATAGGCGATACCCGTCGGAAAATCGGGATGGCCGTCCAAGGAAGTGTCGGCATCGGTGAAGGCAAGATACTTGCCGCGATGGGATTCCGGAAAACCGCCCGCCGGATCATTGCTGAAGTCTCCGACGTGCGTCTCCCACACGATCGTCTGCGACAGCGGTATTTCAGGCATATGGTCATGATCCCACCCCTCGGGGTCGGTGCGGGGCAGGTCGACCACCATGCTGCGCCGGCCGTTCACGCCGGCCGCACGAGCCCATGGATCCGCGACACGATCGATCGATCCGCATTCACGGTGAATCAAAAAATCGTAGTAAACGCCATGCTTGTTGTCCGCAAAATTATAGACCCATGAACCATCCGTCTGCGGACGCATCGGGTATTGCCCAATCAACGCGTCGCCGCGTTCACCCATGGAGCCGTGTGTAAACAGCCTCAGCGTCACCTTATCGGCCGTAGGCGCCCAGAGAGCGAACTGGGTGCCGGCAGGCGAAACCACGGCACCCAGTTGCCGTTCCAGACACAGCGGGAACGGTTCGGCGACGCTCGTATTCGGCTGTTCGTAGCTGGTTACGAGCGTCATTACATCATCCCTTCACGGAACCCGCCATGGATTCCTGGTAGAAGCGCTGCATCAAGATGAACAGGATGGCGATCGGAATGGAGATCACGACCGCAGCCGCCGCGAAGCGGGCATACCAGTTCTGGATGTATTCCTTCTGCAGCATGAGCCACAGGCCCAATGCCACGGTGTAGTTGGACTGCGTGCGGCAGATCACCTTGGCCATGACGAAGTCGAGCCACGGACCCAAGAAGCCGATGATGGCCTGATAGACGATCATGGGCTTGCAGATCGGGATGATGATCTTGTAGAACACCTGGAACCGGGTGCAGCCGTCAAGCAGCGCAGCCTCGTCAAGCGAGGTCGGAATGGTGTCCATATAGCCCTTCATCACGTAGAAGCCCGCGCCGGTACCGACCGAGTAGACCAGAATCAGGGCGACGATCGTCATGTTGCCATCGGCCAGGCCCATGGCCTTGAGAATGAAGTAGATGGCGGTGACGGCCATGATGCTCGGGAACATGCCCAAAATCAGCACGACGTTCATGAAGGTCTTACGCACGCGGAAACGCATGCGGCTCATGCAGTACGCCACGGACAAGACGAAGATCACCGAGATGACGCAGGTGAAGCACGCGATGATGAACGTGGTCGTGAACATCTTCGGGAAGTTCAGCACGTTACGGTCGGTGAACAGCACCTTATAGTTCTCGAGCGTCCATTCCTTCGGGAAGAAGCTGCTGGTATACGGTGCGGTGTTCTTATTGAACGATTCCGCGAACACCCACACGATCGGAACGAGCCAGATGACCGCCAGTACCGCCAGGAACAGATGGGCCGCGATGTCGCCGACGATGCGACGCTTCTTCTGGTCGTGCAAAAGGCCGTGGCTTTCGACTTCGGCTACGGAGTGCTTGTTGCTCATCGGAATGCCTCCTCATTCTTGTAGGAGCCGGAATTGCGGTAGGTGATCAGCGAGACCACGGCCAGCACGACGAAGGTCATGATGCCGATGACGGCACCCAGGTTGTAGTCCTGCTTGTCGACGGTCAGCTTGTACAGCCAGGTGATCAACAGGTCGGTCTTGCCGGCGGAATCGCCCAGCGGCGTCGGATCGCCGGCGGACAACAGGTAGATCACGTTGAAGTTGTTCACGTTGCCGGTGAAGGTGGTGATCAGGTACGGAGTGAGCACGAAGATGATATACGGCATGGTGATCTTCGTGAAGATCTGCCACCAGTTGGCGCCGTCGATCTTTGCGGCCTCGTACTGGTCGGCCGGAATGTTCTGCAGAATGCCGGTAATCTGCATGATGGTGTACGGGATACCGACCCACAGATTGATGACGATGACGGTGACACGGGCCCACGTGGCATTCGTGAAGAACGGCAGTGGATCAGTGATCCAGCCCCATGTCTGCAACATGCGATTGACCGCGCCCTGCGGCTGGAGCATGGTGTGCATGACCAGCAAGGACACGAATTGCGGCACGGCGATCGACATGGAGAAGCATGCACGCCAGAAGCCCTTGCCGCGAGTGGTCTTGCGGTTGATGATCATGGCCACGAACATGCCGAGGAAGAAGTTCAGGAACGTGGCGAAGAACGCCCACACCAAGGTCCAGATCAGCACTCGGACGAACAGTCCGGCATTGACGGTGCCGCCGCTGTTGGAGAATACGGTGGCGAAGTTCTTCAGGCCGACCCAATCGAAAAGAACCAGATTCTTATGGTCATAGCTGGTGAATGCCATGGAGATCATGAAGATCAACGGCAGCACGGTGAAGACCGCAATACCCAGCGTAGGCAGGAACATCAGCAACAGGTGCGCCTTGGCGTCGAGCAATTCATGCACATCGTCCATGAAGCTCGGGGCCTTGCCGTTCTCCTGCATCTGGACCTGGGACTTGTAGGCAGCGCGCACGGATAGGATCCACAGCCCTACGAAGGCGACGCAAATCACGATGGAACACACGCCATACAGCAGGATGACCACGGAACGATCAGGTTCGACGTACTCCCAGAAGCCGTCAACGAGCTTCTTGCCGCCCTTGTTTTCTCCTAGGCTCGGAATCTTGCACAGGTATCCGATGCCGCTGGTGAACAGGTACACAAAGAATGCGACTTCCAAAGCCAGCATGGCAATGCCCTTGACATACTGCTTGCGAACGATGTTGCCCAGACCGAACACGATTGCGGAAAGCCTAGTGAATACATCACCTTTGGTCAATGCCGCCTTTACCGTATATGGCGATGGGGGAACGTAATCAGCGCCTTGCTTCCGGCGGCGCTTCATCTCCCGGGGGGAAAGAGTTATTGCTGTCATTTCGACCGCCTCTCTATTGGGAACGAACCATCTCACGCATGGAAGCGGATCCGCTCTGCCGTGCTTCATTGCGTGAAAGATTCGCGCTTACATAAAAAGGCCTTGCTTTCCGGACAAGGGGAAGGAGAATTGAAAACCTTGCCCGGGAATGCAAAGCGTAAAGGAGGAGTGAGTCATGGTGTCGAAATCATAGGAGGCATCATGACTCGCAATGCGTCCAGTGTGGTCGGTGGTCGGCGAATGCATCGCCGACCACCGCAATATTCAGTTATTGTTGTCTGCCATCACCGATTCACTCGGCGATGGTGCCCTTGGCCTGGGTGACCCAATCCTGGTACTTGGAAGCGGCGTTGTCCTTGGTGATTTCCTTGTTGACCAGAGCCTTGCCGAAGGTCTCGGCCGGAGTCCACCAGTCGTTCATGCCGGCCAGACCGGACTGCAGGATTGCGGTGTTGGCCATGGTATCGGCCTGGGCCTGAGCCGCGATATCATCCTTAGTGAGATCGGCCAAGGACTTGTCGGTCGGCGGGATGGAACGCATCTCGTAATGCAGCTTCTGGGATTCGGTGGAGCCAAGGTAGGCTGCGAACTGAGCGGCGGCCTTGGTGTTCTTGGCGTTCGGATTGTAGGCGACGGCCTTGGTGGCCGCGAAGGACTTCATCTGCTTCTTCTGGCCGTTCACGGTGAAGGTCGGTAGCTGGGTGGCGGCGTAGTTGTCGCCCAGGGCTTCCTTGACGTCCTTGGCGGACCAGGTGCCGGAGAAGAGCACGTCGGCGGAGCCGTCCTTGATGGCGGCCAGACCGGAGGCGCCATCATCGTTGCTGAAGTTCGGGTTGGCAACCACGTCGACCAGGTAGGAAGTGATGTCGGCGCCATCCTTCGGGAAGACCATGCCGGCCTTCTCGTCGTTGCCGGACTTGCCGAACAGGGTCAGGCCATCGAAGAAGCCGTTGATGTACCAGGAATTGGACATCGGGAAGGTGACCTTGGCCTTGGCGAGCATGGCGTCGAAGTCCTTGGCCTCGTCCGCGGTGATCTTGGACTTGTTGTAGTACATGAACCAGGTGTTGTCGGTGTACGGCACGCCGTAGAGCTTGCCGTCGGTGCCGGTGACGGAGTTGATTTCCAGATCGCCGTTCTGTTCCTTGACCTGCTTCTCGGCGTCGGTGCCCAGCTGTCCGATGCCACCCTGTTCGATGAGGGTGCCCAACTGATCGGAAGCGAACATGTAGACATCCGCGGCGGAAGCCGGATCGGTGGCGACGTTCTTGGAAGCGTCGCCCTCAGAGACGACATCGTTCTTCCACGTGATCTTGTATTCCGGGTGAGCCTTGGCGAAGTTCTCTTCGACCTTACCCAGCCAATTGGAGTCCTTGGCCTGATCTTCCTGTGGAGCCCACACGCTCAGCGTGATGGCTTCGGTGCCCGAAGAGCCCGAGGAGCCGTTGCTTCCGGAGCCGCACGCCGCAAGCGGTACCAGCATGGAGACAGCAGCCGTCAGTCCGATTGCCTTCTTCCAATCGATCTTCATTGATCTTCCTTTCCTCACATAACCTGTGTTCCCTCAACACAGCCAGTATTAAGCGTTCGCTCAAGCTCTGCATACGTTCACATCATCGTTTCACGGATAATTGCTGTCCGTCCTTGGAGCCACCGGGAGTGCATCAGTGATTGTCACTATAACACATTTCTGCCAACGTTTGCAATTTGCGGTAGGATATTTTCATCGTCATCAGGCAAGCCGTATCTTTCCAAGGAGACACATCACCATGGATTCCCGCCCGACGCACTCCAGGCCGGCATGGCTCGATACCGCCGTGTTCTACGAGATCTATCCTCAATCTTTTGCCGACGCGAACGGCGATGGCATCGGCGACATCGCCGGAATCACCGCCCGTCTGGATTACATTCAGGACCTTGGATGCAATGCGATTTGACTGAATCCCTGCTTCGATTCCCCTTTCAAAGATGCCGGTTATGATGTGCGCGACTACCGACTCGTAGCCCCCCGATACGGTACGAACGCCGATCTGATAGCACTGTTTCACGAGGTACACGAACGCGGCATGCACATCCTGCTCGACCTGGTCCCCGGTCACACCAGCGAAGAGCACGCATGGTTCCGTCGTAGCGCCGAAGCCGCTCACAACGAGTATTCCGATCGATACATCTGGACGGATTCGTGGATCGCAGGCGGCGACGGGCTGCCGTTCATCGGCGGCGAATCACCGCGCAACGGCACCTACATCCTGAATTTCTTCAAATGCCAGCCAGCACTCAACTACGGGTTCGCCCATCCAAAACATGCTTGGCAGCAACCCGCCCTGGGACCGGACGCACTCGCCACCGCCGACGCGATGGTCGACATCATGCGTTTCTGGCTGTCCCGCGGCGCCGATGGCTTCCGCGTGGACATGGCCGACAGTCTCGTCAAGCATGACGATGACGGCAAGCCCTATACGATCCGCACCTGGCAGTACATGTTCTCGAAGGTTCGCCCGGAATTTCCCGAAGTCGCGTTCGTATCGGAATGGGGACGTCCATGCGAAAGCCTTGAAGCGGGATTCGACATGGATTTCTATTTGGACTGGCGCTGGGACGGCATTCCGAATGGGTACAACATGTTGTTGCGCAACGTTGACGACCCCTTGAGCCGCGATGGCGACCTGAGCTATTTCAACGCGGATTCCGAGACGCCGATCGCCTCGTTTCTGGAGCAATATGAGCCGCAGCTGCGCGATGCGGAACGGTTGGGAGGCACGTTCAATTTCATCACCTGCAATCATGACACCGCACGCATCGCACCGCGATTGAGCGAACGCGAGATCGCCCTGGCCTACTGCACGCTGTTCGCCATGCCAGGCACGCCGTTCCTGTATTACGGCGATGAAATCGGCATGCGATATCTGCCCCTGCCCACTCTGGAAGGGGGTTATGCACGCACTGGTTCACGCACGCCGATGCAGTGGAGCGCAGCAAGTTTGGCTGGGTTGAAGGCCGGAGCTATCTCACACACGGATGACGAGACCTCCGCCTACCTGCCGGTCGACCCATCCGCCGATGCGCCGACCGTTGCCGAATCGCGAACACGAGATGATTCGCTATGGCGCATCGTGCACGACATGCTCCATCTCAGAAACGAAACCGAGGCACTCCATGCAAGGGGGACGTTCACGGCATTGAGTCGTGGGCGATTGTTCGCATTCGCACGGTCGTCGGGGTCGCAAAGGGTGATTATCGCCGTCAATCCAAGCCGGCACAGCGAACGTTTGCAGTTGCCGGAAGGCGATTTTACCGAAATCTTCCATATCGGCGATATCGATGTCTCCGGTGACTCTCTGAACATGGGTCTGCAAAGCTTCGCAATCCTACGAGACTAAGTATGCTTCATATTGCAAACGTTCGTCATAACAACCGCGACAAATCAATATGCCAGCCATAGCACAGTAATCGTCATAACGCCTGCCGGCGGCATCGCAGCCTGCCGGCACTCACCATAGACAGCGTCGTTGCACAGCATGTAGGCGGACGCATACGAAAGGGAGACTGAATCAGCATGACAGCATCAACGCAGCACACCGAAAGCGCCGAGCGTATCGCACGCCCGCTTATCCAGCTGGCCAAAATCAACGGCATCTCCACCTCGTATATCGACCAGCTCGGCACCTATGTTGAGATCCGCGACGAAGTGCTTGTTTCCGTGCTGGCCGCACTGGATGTGGACGCTTCCACCGCGCAAGCCATCACCGATTCATACGCCGAGGCTAGGCAGCGCATTGCCGATACACTCATACCGACGAACAGGTGACTGCCGCGCAGAGCACCGCACGCGAATCCGGCATGGCGCTGGGCCTGGGCACCGTACCGGACTACGTACGCACCGTACTTGCCGATCATGGGCTGCTTGGCTGCATGGTGGAATGGTTCGCGCACGTGGATGACTCCCCCAACGCCGGGGATCCTTATGCCGATCCCGCCACGTACCGCAAGTATGCGTTGGCATCCGTCACCACACACGACCTGCCGCCGGCTACCAAACTGTCCGCCGGCGAACATGCCAACGAACACCAGCACCATCATGCCGTGAGGCGATTCATCCAGCCCACTCGGATTCGGCCCGAATAGGCAATCCTGCCCATCATTTTCAGTCATATCGTCCCCATGACGCAACCCTCCTTCCATCTTCCGCTATCACGCCCGATGTTGCTGCAGTCGCACGCAGAGGATAATGGCCATCTACTATTGGGCATGTCCGAAGCCACTATTGCTCCCAAAAAGAACGTCTACTTGTATCGGCAAAGTCTCGACACATGTCGCAATACGGCAACAAAAAATACGCCAACACGCATAAACCCCCCGACTTTGACAGTAGCGAACCGGCTCGATACAATCAATCTCGGACCGGTTCGACACAGACGATGACCGTCTGCAAGAATCAGGCCACGGTCAGATTGCATCAGGCAAGAGAGGGCCCGCATATGACCTTGACAAGTGATTTCCGACGAAGGAAAGTCGCAAGGAGGAAAGGAAACCCCATGAAGAATCTCACGAAAGGCATCGCCGCTGTCGGCGCGTTGGCTATGTTGATGGGCGTCGGCGCCTGCGGTTCCAACACCGCGGACGACAAAGGACATGTCTATTTCCTGAACAACAAGCCGGAAGTTGTCGATCAGTGGAACGAACTCGCCGAAATGTACACCAAGCAAACCGGCGTGAAAGTGGATATTCAGAGCGCCACCTCCGGCAGCTACGAGTCCACTCTGTCGTCCGAACTCGCTAAGAACAACGCCCCGACCATGTTCGGTATCGGCGGCTTCGATCAGTATGCCAAATATAAGGACTACCTCGAACCTTTGCAGGATACTGAGGCTTACAAGCTTCTCAACGATCAGGGCAAGCAGATGGCCCACAAGGACGGCGACAACGTGTACGGCCTGCCATATGCCGCCGAATGGTTCGGTATCATCGTCAACAAGAAGCTCATCAACGAGTATGCCAAAAAGGACTACGCCGTCATCAAGTCCTTCGACGACATCAAGGACTACAACACTTTGAAGAAGGTCGCCGACAGCATGCAACAGCATAAGGATGATCTGGGCATCGACGGCGCGTTCTCCACGCCGGGTCTGGACTCATCCAACTACTACCGATATGCTTCGCATATGACTCAGGTGCCAGTCGCCTACGAGTACATTGACGAGGGCGTGGACTTCGAGAAGGAACTCAAGGGCACCTATCTCGATAACTACAAGAATCTGTGGGATCTCGAGATGAAGGACAACCCGACCGAAAACACTATGCTTGGCTCGGTGAATTATGAGGACTCCACCGCCGAGTTCTCCGCCGGCAAGGTCGCTTTCTACCCGAATGGTGTATGGGCCTATAGCCAGATCAAAGGCAACGAAGTTGCCGATGAAGACTTGGCCATGCTGCCGTACTACATGGGTTTCCCGAACGAAAGCAAGTACGCCGCGAACTCCATCTATGACATCTCCTGGTCTGTGAACAAGAATGCTTCCGACAAGGACAAGAAGGCCACTGAGGATTTCATCAAGTGGATGGTCTCCGACGAGGATGCCAAGAAGATTCTCTCCAAGGATATGGGCTTCGCCGTTCCGTTCACCACCTTTGACTCCGAGGATTTCCAGCCTGACAACCCGCTGACCAAGTCCGCGCTCAAGCTTGAGTCCGATGGCCTCACTCCGATTCATGGCGCCTATATTCCGGGACAGGCATGGGCTGACGGCGTGGCCAATGCACTGCTCGAGTACGCTCAGGGCACCGGTGACTGGAATGGCGTGAAGAAGGCATATCTGGACGATTGGACCAGCGCCTGGAATGATTATGAAAACAACTTCGGCATGCTTCCGCCGACCCACAAGTGATTCGCCTATGGGTCGCGGTGAATCGCATAGCGCCATTTTCACCTGGTCCATAACGGCATGACCACAGTCTCCATCGGCTTTCTCGCTCGCCGATGGAGACTTTCTCATATTCAAAAAAACAAACAACGTCTGTGACCGAAGCTGATACGCACAGATATGAATGTATCGCGCAAACAGACGTAGCATACGCCATGAAAGGAACGAACATGACACTGGAATCCTTGACCAAGATACGGCACGAATCAAGCCGCGCAGTCAACGCGGAAAACCCGACCGGCGAACCGGGCAAAGGCGGCATAGCGGCCAGTGAGCTTGGCCCAAGTCGCAAAGGCAGCCCTTGCCTACGTAACATACCCGTCGGCGCAACGGCGACTCTTGCTGATATCACCGGCCCCGGCTGCATTCGACACATCTGGATAACCGTTGACGAGAAGACCACCGATGCCGATTGTTTTGTATTGCGGGACCTTGTGCTGCGCTTCTATTGGGATGACGAGGAGGAACCAAGTGTGGAGTGTCCGCTTGGTGACTTCTTTTGCTGCGGATTCGGCCGTGCGTGCCTAGTGAATTCCATGCCTGTCGCCGTAGTGCCGAACCGCGGTTTCAACATGTACTTTTCGATGCCGTTCGGCGCACGCGCACGCATCACGCTCGAAAACCAACACAAGAACGCCATCAGCGCATTTTTCTACCAGATTGACTACACCGTGAATGACGAGCCGTTCGACGATGACATTGCCTATTTCCACGCACAATGGCGGCGCCAGCGCCTTACTGAAAAGGGGAGAGACTATGTGGTGCTTGATGGCGTGAAAGGTGAAGGGCATTATGTAGGCACCTACCTGGCACTGACCACGCTTGAGCGCTACTGGTGGGGTGAAGGCGAATTCAAATTCTACATCGATGACGATGAAGAGTACCCCACGATCTGCGGCACCGGCACCGAGGACTATTTCGGAGGCTCTTGGAGCTTCGCCAAGCAGGTCAATGGCAAGACCGTGGAGCAAAACTACTGCACACCGTATCTCGGATACCCGTATTACTCTTCACACGACGAGCTGATTCACAACGATTATCACAATGATGATTGCCCCCCGATGCGTGGCTTTTACCGTTGGCACATCCCCGATCCGATTCGTTTCCGTTCCAACCTGAAGGTGACCGTTCAGCAAATCGGTGTTGGTCACCGCGGATTCTTCGAACGTCAGGATGATGTGGCATCAGTTGCCTACTGGTACCAGAAGGGGCCACACGCTCCATTTCCGCAACTACCTAGCGCCGAGGAACGTTGGCCGCGCTGACGTCATCCATAAGTAGCTCACCTCAAGCCGCATCCCCTGAGAGACAAGGGATGCGGCTTTTTGCTACAGTCAATCGTTTGATGTACAACATATTTTTTTAGCAAACGCTTGCATAGTGTGTCGCCTAATTTTATGCCTAAAAATGGCGGCAAATAGCGGATTGCCCGGTATTGCAACGTGATAAATCAACAAAATACTGCCATCGTTTGCAAAAAAGATGAAAGTGATGCATAATAGGGGCATCGGCAGAAAGCAGCACTATCTCAGTGCACATATCCAACGGGGACGTTGGACCCGATGCAGAAAAGAAAGGTTCGAAGATGAATCGTAAATTGAAGTCCGCACTAGCTCTCATTGCG
>UMGL01002306.1_pt1 | contig 29030 bp, 27 predicted proteins | sample 1965261 | NCBI WGS metagenome assembly UMGL01 (sample SAMEA4836071, study PRJEB28245) | human gut metagenome | biome: gut microbiome; material: fecal sample | place: Denmark | collected 2008 | reverse complement strand
TCCACTTATTTAACTGTTAACTTAAATATTACAATCTACGTAAATAAAATATTTTGAGAAAATGGATGGCCTATCGGCCATCTTTTTCATATTTAATGCCATCAATGCAATTCCAATCTGCCCTTTGGCTTTTTCAAGACCACGCACTGTGAATCTTGTGAAACCCAAATAAGCTTTCAAATTTCCAAACACTGTTTCAACGTCGTATTTACGACGCGAGTAGGTATTAGAATTTGAAAGCGACTTACGTGCTTTTGCTTTAAAGTATTCCCATTGTGGATTCACCATAATTTGTTTAAGATTACCACGTGGAGTTAATGCTTTAGAAACAAACTGGTGATTTTCATCATACTTTTCTGCTTGATATACTTTGAAATCACGCCGGAACCCATACCGATCAGTACGATAAGCATAACGTTTGAAATTAAAACGCACTCCATCTGGATTGACATAATAGTCGTCTTGAGCATGGTATTGCCAATTCATGACTTTACGATCATCAGATTGCCACTTACGGCTATTCTCTTTGAGCATCGTACTATAAGGAATTACCGCTGTGTGATCCGGTAATTCGTCTTCAATATACTTGTAATTACTTTCAGAACCATATCCAGCATCGGCCACAATATCTTTACCCAAAACGCCGTTTTGGTCCAATTGTTTCAGGAATGGAATTAGAGTTCTGGTGTCTGTTGTCTGTTGGATTTTGCATTAATTCGTAGCCTAGGACAAACTGTGAATTTATCATGATTTGTAAGTTGTATTCTGGCTTGGTTTGTCCATTACGCATCGGATCCTCTTTTAAACGCATAAAGGTCGCATCGTGATCAGTTTTCGAGTAACTGTTGCGCTCGCCAGCCACTGCTATTTGGGTTTGGTATTCAAGATTCTTCTGACGGCAATGGTTTAAGGAGCGGAAATACTTTTTTGCGTGGCGTCGTTCTTGTTTTGCAGGGTTTGGCGAGACCTTCGGTTTCGCATCTACCTGCGCATCAAGTTCTTCAATTCGCTGTTCAAGTAATGCAATTGTTGTATCTAATTCATCAATTTTAAAATCACTTAATTGAGGGTCTAGTTCAACTTCCTGCTTCATTTCGTTAATTAGCTGCTTTGCCTTAGCCGCATTTAAATTACTGTATTTGATGGTCCGCTTTTTCCATACAAAAGAGTATTTATTAGCATTCGCAAGGATTTTCGTACCATCAATAAAAGAAGCTTCATCGATCATTTCAGCCTTTTGAAGATAGTCATGAAACTCTTTAAAGCTACTTTCAATCATATCTGTTAAATCCTTGGAAACGATAAATCTAGCAATCGTGCGGTATGTAGGATATTGTTCTTGCGTCAACCACATTGCGACAATATTTTCACGAGCAAATCTTTCGATTTTTCGACAAGAAACGATTCCGTAACTGTAAGCTAATAAAACCAGCTTCAATAACATTCGTGGATCGTACTCTCGTGGCCGACCAATGATGTTAGGATTGGAAACCGCTAGGTTTTCAACAAGCTGGTGGATGTAATAGGCAGAATGGTTTTCTTCAGGTTGATAATCAGTTGACATAGCCAAACTAAGTTGATTAATGTTATAATTGTTTTGCATTTTATATGTGTATCCTTTCGAGGGTATTGAAGGTATCGAGTGTCAGTCGATACCTTTTTCTTTTATCAATGTATCTATATTTTAAAGGAAAACGGAGCTGAATGAAATCCGAAGATTTCATCCAACTCCGTTTATTATTGGGGACTTATGTCACAGCCCCTTTTTAATTAATTACTGATTACCACCTGCAGCAGGTGAGGTGGAATTCGAAGGTGGCGTAGTACTGTTCGTATTATTGTTACTTTCACTAGTAGCATTGGTTGATGCACTAGAAGCGGAACTCGATGATTCATGATCACGACCACGACTTTCAAAGAATGAACTGACAGAGGACGAAAGATCTGAATCAGAACTTGAACTTGCAGAAGAATCCGAATTGCTACTGTCACTATCATCAATTGTAGTGTATTGAAGAGCCCACTTGGAATCCTTAACAACCAGTCCTTTGCGTCCACGATAACGAACTGCTTCAACGGTATCTGGCATTTTCCAATCACTAGCGTGGTTTTTACCATCCAGATAATCCATGATTGCCCGATACAGCATAATTGCAGAACGTTCATAGGCACTGGAAATGGAATTCTTCATTGGTTGATCGTATCCGGTCCAAACAGCAACTGAATAGTTCTTAGTATAACCCGCCATCCAAGAATCCATGACGCCAGATTGACTATGACCAGAAGGATAGTTAGTAGTCCCGGTCTTACCAGCTTGGTGAACACCGCTGATGTGAGCCGCTGTTCCTGTACCATCTGAGCTATCAATAACACCCTTGAGCATATAAGTAATCATGTAGGCTGTTGCTTTACTCATTGCACGCTTACCATTCTTACCGTAGTTAATGCTCTTACCATCCTGGGTTGTAATCGAAGAAATGTAGTAAGGCTTGTAATATGTACCACCGTTAGCAAATGCGGCATAAGCAGCAGAAACTTGTAATGGGGAAACATATAAACCAATCCCGTTGTTTAACGTAAAGGCCTTCTTTTGAGAGATTCCTAATCCGTTTAAGAAGGTTGTTGCTCTATAAATTCCAACTTTTTGCAAAGCACGAATAGCTGGAATGTTCCGGGATTGAACAAGTGCATCTTGTATTGTCATTGTCCCTTTGGTTTGGTTATCAAAGTCATGCAGTTCAGTATTAGTTCCTGGCCACGTAAATTTAGTATCTCTTAAAGTATAGAAAGTAGGCCAGTTTAAGTATTCAATTGCAGGACCATAATCCATTAATGGCTTTGCAGTGGAACCTGATGAACGGTTGGTTTGGACAGCCCGGTTTAATCCATAAATGGTGTTACCCGTATGACGACCACCTAGCATGGCAACCACTTGACCATTGTGAGGGTTGGTAACGGCTACACCAGTCTGCATTTGGTCACTTTGGAAAGAAACAGAATTGTTAGCAGCGCTATACAGCTTTTGTTGAGCGCCCAGGTCCATATTGGTATGAACTTGCAGACCGTCTGTTTGAGGGTTATAACCCTTTTGTTCAAGTTGGGCTAATACCTCTTTGACATAGGCATCAACAACTGGTTCTTTAACGTTAACGTCATTAGTCTTGGTATTACCGTGTGAACTATCCAACCCCTTTGTAACAGATTCTTGCTTAGCTGAATCGGCTTGTGCTTGAGTAATGTACTTACTCCGAACCATTGCGTTCAGCACTTGATTACGCCGGATAGTAGCTGGTTGAGTATCTTTAACGTCTGGGTTGTAATATGTTGGGGATTGAGGAATTCCGGCCAACATTGCCATTTGAGCTAATGATAGTTCGTCCAGATCTTTACCATAATAGTACTGAGCAGCGGTCTTCATCCCGTAGACACCATTACCCATGTAGACCTTGTTAATATAAAATTCAAGAATTTCATTTTTGGAGAAGTTCCGGTCAACGTTAATTGCCAGCCATGCTTCTTGCGCCTTACGCTTAAAAGTACGATCAGAAGCAGCAGTAGAAAATACGGATAATTTCACCAATTGTTGGGTTAGGGTACTCCCACCCTGGGTACCATCAGAACGATGGAAAACGTTATTTAAGGCTGCTCCCATAATTCTGGTTGGATCAACCCCATGATTCTTATAAAAACGCCGGTCTTCAATCGAAACAACTGCGTGTTTTAAATTGTCAGGGATTTCACTTGATTTTGCGTACTGTCGTTTTTGAGCACCCAGCCGAGAAACAACCTTATTGTTTGCATCATAAATGGTAGTTGTCGACTGACTTGCTAATTCATTACGACTAATTTTTGGTGCACTTGATGCCCAAAAGAAGAACAGGGCGGCACCGCTAATAATTAACAATACGATGATCCCGACGACCCATAGAAAAATCTTCTTGATTAACGGTCCGCGACCTTCGCTTTCCGCCAAGTTATCTTGACGACGACTAGGTAATTCATCATTATTCATGCTTTTCTCCTTTTTCATAGATGGCAATTAATTGGTCAATTGCTGGTAAATATTGCAGACGGGGATTCAGCCCGTACTCGACTTTAATGCCATCCTTTTTAATGGTTGCAAGGGTAATAGAACTCTTACCGCCATTCTTTTGGTCTTGCCAATATTCAAAGAGCTTGGTAGCCGGCAATAAGTATAACAGATCTAACGTAGTAAATTTAATAAAAGCAAAACAAATTCCACCTTGTGCAACACAGGCCATCAGATGATTAATTTGATGTTGATGGAAATTTTTAAGCGGAAACGATCGCTTATTACGGGTTTCCTTTGCATCAAAATCAATATAATACCCTTTATAGATGCCATTGTAATCCGTAGTAGAAGGGCGTCTGAAATAGGCCTCCCTAATTACTGCCGCACTCCTTTTCGGATAGTCGACCTTCACAAGTTGGATTGGGGTCGGCTTTTTGTGGATTACTGCCTGATGAGTTGCCAGGTAGTATTGGTTGCTTTCATTAATTTCCTTTTCCAAGGACATTCCCCGCTTACTATAAGTCGACTGATATCGGGATGTTTTTTTATTTACCAGTGGCTTTTGAAAATGAACGGGTCCTTGACCGCTTGGATAATGAATACTCATTGTGGCTCCTCCCTCAATTAAATGTTATTATACCAAAGAAATAAATAATGATTAAATACCAGATGAGATTATGGGGTGAAATCGTGCGGAGATTATGGATAACAGGTTACCGTTCCTATGAATTAGCTGTTTTTAAGGATGATGATCCGAAAATCAAGGTTATTAAAAATGTATTAAAAAATGAACTTACGCAGCGTTTAGACTCATCGGAAGATGAATTTTGGCTCATTTCTGGTCCTCAAATGGGAGTTGAACGTTGGGCAATCGAAGTTGGCAATACATTGAAAAAAGATTATCCGCAATTAAAGACCTCTATTATGGAACCCTATCTTAAAGTGGCTGAACGCTGGAATGAACAGAATCAAGTAAAGCTAGCAACAGCACTAAAAAATGTTGATTTCCATGCTGCAGTCAGTAATCAACCCTATCAATCTCCGCAACAGTTACGAAATTATCAGCAGTTTATGCTGGATCATTCTGATAGTCTCCTCATTATATTTGATCCTGACCGCGAATCAGAAGGTGAGCAGACAAGCAAGCCTTCATGGGATTATCGCGCCGCTAGAAAATATCAGGAACATCGTGATTATGAAATTCAAACGATCACCTTTGATGATTTACAAGACGCAGCCACTGAACTGGCAGAACAAGAGCATCCAGATTATTAAGAATTTGTGCTGATTTTGGAATAATCTCAATTGCATCCTTGTAATTCTGCTGGTTTTTAGGTAAAATATCTACGTTGTCGGATAACTTTTAAATTTGAGGTGTTAAAGTTGGATAATATTAATTTCACGCCACAAGATATTTTGCATAAGCAATTTAAAGAAAAAAGCATTGGTAAGGGTTACGACGTTGATGACGTTGACTCATTCTTAGATGATGTTATTAAGGACTACGATACTTTTAACAAGGAAGTTCAAAGTCTGCGTGACGAAAATGAACGTTTAAAGTCCAAGGTTGACGAATTAAATCGTCAAGTTGAAGTTGGTTCATCAATTGGTGCACCTGCTCAATCCAATAGCCAACCAGTTTCCAACGCTACAAATATGGATATCTTAAAGCGGTTATCTAACTTGGAACGTCGGGTATTTGGTTCTCAACTTGATAACGGCGATGACGATTCACACCTTCTTTAATTTTATCCGTAAAATCTGATCAATATTTGCAGGTTTTGGGTAATCGAGCACGGTGTATGCCGTGTTAGGAAGGTCCATGCTCGCACGGGCTGCGATGCCCGTAGTGTTTGTGCTCGCTGAAACGATAAGGCGGGGCACCGGTGATCCGGTGACGGCGGAAAAAGCGGCTAAGGTTTCGACTATGCCCCAGTATTCCTGAAAAGTGCCACAGTGACGAAGCAGTATTGGAAACAATGCTGATGGAACGCGGTAAACCCCTCAAGCGGTAAACCCAAACTTACGGTAGGGGAGCTTTGGATAACGAATTGAAGTGATTCCAGGGGAGTGTCTTAAGACACTGAGATAGATGATTACCACTGCATAATTAATACCTGATAATTATGCTTTGACAAAACATGGCCTACAGAAATCTGCATATCAGGTGCCCGGTTCGCCGGGCTTTTTTTATTGTTCAAAAAATCTGAATGAGAGATTGGCACCAATTTTCAATTTACTAAGACACTGTTTGTAATGATAGTTATTATCTTATTAATTCAATGATTGAAAGGTTCAAAAAACAGCGTTAAAATTAATATTGTTAACTGAATTACTTTGGGAGGAAATAAGTAATGAATAGTAAAAAACAGCTGACAGCCTTACTAATGACTGCAGCCTTAGCAGGATCAGCAATGATCACACCAACGGTTTTGGCTAATACTACTGGACAAAGCATTGAAGAACAAGCTGATATCACTAACTGGGTAGCAAATACTCCACAACAAATCAGTAATAACATGGCAATGCAACACATTAATACTAATGATTTGAATGGTACTAAATATATCGTTCAATGGGGTGATACTCTGTCTGGAATTTCTGCCGCAACAGGTATCTCAGTCGCTAAAATTGCCTATGATAACCACATTCAAAATATTAATTTGATTTACGCTGGGCAAACCTTGATTTTAAACAAGAATGGTAATGTTCCACAAAACTATCGTCCACAAGGGGATCCAAACCTGGTTGTTATCTCAAAGACTACGATTAACAATGGGCCTAAGAACGTCACATTCGTAGTCAGCCCAAAGGTAACGACTAAGAATTACCAAAGCAGTAATGGTGATACAACTACTACTAATAATTCCACCACAAATACTACAACTGATAATGATGACGATAACTCCTCAACAGGAACTCATTCACATAGCAAGCACAGTAAGTCCAACAATTCTTCAACTTCGCAAGAAGATATGGATAAAGCAACTCTGGTTGATCAACTGAACAAAGCAGCTGGTAAGAACAGTGACGATGTTTCTTACAATGCTTATGATGATGATTCCGACAGTATGAAGTCGGTTGATTTGGATGATGACGCTGATGAAATCAATTCACTAGTTCAAAAGGGTACCAAGAAGAGCATCAGAAAGGCTGAATCCCTAATTAAGAGTCATCTGAGTGATGATGACGACGACGCTTACGTTGACTATCAAGATGGGGAAGTTTCTGTCTACACTAAGAAGAAGTCGGATAAGAACAGTTCATCCAGCGATGACAAAGACTCAAGCAGCCAAAATGATGATAGTGATAGTGACAACAGCAGTAACCAATCACAAGATACCAACGACGACTATGATGCTGATGAGGATGATGACTAATGACACGGAAAGCTAAGACAGTTTGGGGAGTTATTATTGCCGTTTTACTAATCCTTGTTGCGGGGTACGCCTTTTGTACTCACCGCGTCGCCAGCACGGTTCCAGGACATGTTTATCAATATACTAGTGTAAATGGTAACAATAAGTTGTACATGGCCTTTTCAAAGGATTCAGACCGGGTAGTTGTTACTGCAGATAAATCGAAGGCGTTGAAAGCTAATCAAAGCGATAGTAACTTCGATTCTATTTATAATAAAGAATCTAAGAATGGTACTTGGCAGTACTTAGCAAAGGGCAGTCATATGACTTTGTCTAAGACACAGTCAGGACAAAATTCTCGCTGGCAATATAATCGGGTGCTTGTCCTTGGTAATAAAATGTACGCAGGCAGTTTTACATATAAAATTGTCAATGCTGGGCAAGGGATTGACCACAAAAACACTACTTTCCAAAAAGTAGAATAACAATGATGAAACCAGAAAGATGGTGATTTGTCTTTCTGGTTCTCTTCGTTCATAATGATGATAATTACTTGGAGGTAGGACTATGGATGAATTTGCGGTTAATTTAGCTGACCACCAAGGGCCAGTGGCTGTTCAGCAACTTACCAAGCATCATTTGCTAATTACTGGACAAACCGGAAGTGGTAAGACCACCACGACCCTAGCTTTATTGAGCAAACTACAAGCTCAAAACGTGACTACCATTGTTTTTGATCCGACTGGTGAATACACTCAGTTGCCAAATGCAACAGTTTACCGGTTGGGGGATAATGCATATTTTGATGCTGGTCGAATGAATGGTGAGCAGTTGGTTCGTTTAACGGGAACGCAAAATGAATTAATACCATTTATTAACCGGGCAATTGCATCGCTACAAATTATGCAAAATATCATTGGAAAGCAACAACCAATGGCCAAAATAAACATGCCGATTAAAGATTATCAAGAAAAGTTGCTTGAGTTAGGTGCATGGTCAAAAGGCTATCCTGTCCAACTGCTACCTCAGCAGATTATAGAAGAAATGATCATCCCATTTACGGATGAGCGAGCAGATTATTCACTAATGGGCCAACAGTATGATCGTCAACTGATCAAGAACCTTTGGTTTGGCATCAGTAAATTTCGAGAAAAAATGATGGGGCAAGATTTTCGAACACTATTCGGGATTCGCCGGACTTCAAAAAAGCCATTAATAGAATTAGGCTATGTGTTACAAATGTTTTTGAACCAGGCAAGTCTTCATAAAACCCTTGTAATTGACTTATCCATTCTTAAACACTATGAAGATTGCCAACGCGAGCTTATTTCGATGTTGTTAAAACAAGTTCTGAATTATCGTTTACATCATAACCCAGCCCTACCAGTAAAAATAGTGATTGATGAAGCTCACCGCTATTTACCGAACGAAGATCGACTATTTAAAAATGGAATCTTTCAAATAGCTCGTGAAGGCCGCAAGGGGGACCTTTCATTAATTTTGACTACGCAGTCTCCTTTAGATCTACCAAATCGCTTGCGTTCACAATTTGCTAATCTCGTCATTCATCACCTAGCTGATTCAGAGGAAGAAAGGACTTTAAATTTAAAAGGTAAGCAGACGGCCACCGATTTGAAAGTTGGGGAAGCCCTTGTAAAAATTGGATTAGAGCCCTTTAAAAAAGTCCAAGTGAACATGCCAGAATGGTATCGAAAGGAGAATGCTGCATGGCATATATAAAGGAGTTGCGCGATCGCGTTGGTAAAATGCCGTTAATCATGACTTGTGCCTCAGGAGCATTATTGGATGATCACCACCGTGTTCTTCTACAACATCGTGCAGATACCGGAGATTGGGGATTCCCGGGTGGTTATATGGCTTATGGGGAAACATTTCGCCAAAGCGTTGTGCGCGAATATAAGGAAGATGCGGGGTTACTAGTCAAACCAACCAAGTTGTTGGCGATGCAGGATGATGACAAATATACCTATCCCAATGGGGATCCAGTTCAACCGATCAATGCGTTCTTCTTGGTAGAATTGGTTAGCACACAGCAATTTTCAACCAAACCAACTGAGACAGTAGAAATCAAGTACTTCAGTATTAATGAGCATCCATCCTTTTTTAATGAGCAACATTATAAAATGTGGCAAATTATCAGAAATTATGTTTTGAATTTGGCGATTTCAAATTAAATTGTTACAATACTTTTATTACACAAAACGAGGTTATCAATTGTGAAACAATATCAACTAATTGCGACAGCAGCATCAGGAATCGAAGCGCTTGTTGGGAAAGAACTGCGCCAGCTTGGTTACGATACTCGGGTTGAAAATGGCCGGGTTCGTTTTGAAGGGAATATGGAGGATGTGTTAACCACTAATATTTGGTTACGTACTGCTGACCGGATCAAAATCGTGATGGGCGAATTTGATGCCAAAACATTTGATGAATTATTTGAGCAGACTAAACGGCTACCATGGGATGAACTGCTCCCGCTAGACGCCAACTTTCCGGTAGAAGGGAAAAGTCACCGTTCCCAGCTACACAATGTGCCAACTGTTCAAGCCATTACTAAAAAGGCAATTGCCGAAAAGATGATGGCAGTTTATCATCGTCGGACAAACCTCCCCGAAACCGGTAATTTATACCCACTGGAAGTAGCTATTAATAAGGATCATGTTTTGTTAACGCTTGATACTACTGGTGAAAGTCTCTTTAAACGTGGATACCGCCGCGATAAGGGTGGCGCTCCTTTAAAGGAAAATATGGCGGCAGCGCTCGTATTACTAGCTCACTGGTTCCCCGACAACCCGTTTGTTGACCCGGTTTGTGGTTCAGGAACGATTCCAATTGAGGCTGCATTAATTGGCCATAATATTGCACCGGGCGTGAATAGGTCTTTTGTTTGCGAACAATGGACCAATTTGGTCCCAGAGGGGTTACCTGATGATATTCGTGACCAGGCAGATTCTAAAGCTGACTATGATGTTGAACTGGAAATTCATGGTTATGATATTGACCAAAATATGATTGAAATTGCACAACGGAATTCACAAGCAGCTGGCCTAACTCACGACATTACTTTTAAACAGTTGGCTGTTAAGGATTGGCATACTGATCAAATCAATGGTGTGATTGTCGCCAATCCGCCATATGGTGAACGACTTGGTGATAAAGAGACCGTCCATGAGTTATACCGCCAAATGGGCGAATTATACCGACCAATGACGACGTGGAGCAAGTACATTTTGACGGCTGATTTGGAGTTTGAGCGGTATTACGGGGCACCAGCGACGAAACGTCGGAAACTTTATAACGGTGCTTTACGGACAGACCTATTCCAGTACTGGGGTAAGAAACTCCGAACTGCCAAGTAGGATTAATAAGATTATCAACAATACCTAAACAGGCCATAAACACTCATTTCAAACGAGTGCTTATGGCCTGTTAATTTGAATGTTAAAAATCAGATTTTGTCCAAAGGTACTTTATGCTGTGGTGCAGGATAAACTCGATCGAGACGCTTTAAATCGTTTTCTGTGAGAGTGATATCTAAAGCATCAATGTTATCTTGAACGTGTTGAATTTTACCAGCTTTTGGCAGAGGCAAGACATTATGGTTACGAGTTATCCAAGCGAGCATAATTTGTTGTGGAGTGACTTGATGTTCTTCGCTGATTTGCTTAATGACACTGTTTGGTTGAATAAAGTTCCAACCAACCGCATGGAATGGGGAATAGCTCAGAAATCCTATATGATGTTGGTGCTGCCACGGGAGAAGGTCAAATTCAACCCCGCGACTAGTCAAGTTATACAAATCTTCATTTGCAAAAACGTGATCACCATTCGGGACGTTCATGAGATCTTCCATATCAGATAGGTCAAAGTTAGATACTCCCCAATAACGGATTAGACCTTCCTTTTGCAATTGTTCGAGTCCTTCGACTGTTGATCGTAAATCTGCGTTAGCACGCCAATGTAAAAGGTATAAATCGAGGTAGTCAACTCCTAATCGTTGGAGACTTTTTTCTAAACTTTTTCGTTGAAGGCGTGGTGTTGCATGTTGGGGCAAAAATTTAGAAATCAGAAAATACTGATCACGGTCAATTCCTTTTAAGGCATCGCCAATAACATCCTCACTGTTACCATAACTTTCAGCTGTGTCAATCACGTTGATACCATGGCTAAGTCCATAACGAATGGCTTTTTGTTCAGCTGCGATGTCTCCTGACAGGGCTGCACTGCCAATACCAATTTCTGATAGCTTTTCACCATTAATGTTGAGATAATGCATATATATTTGCTCCCTTTATGCCAATTAATGTCATTTTTATTATAAACAATTAATTGGAAGTGTGCCATAATCAAAATGAATTAACCACTATGAAAAAAACGTATTTCACTAACCATTACAAAAGTTTTATACTTATATTTGGAAACTTTACTTACTAAAAATAATTTAACTTTGAAAAAGAGGAATATGATGAAACAAATTAATGAAGGCTATTTTGATGGTGAACGGCCACTATTTAAAGAACATAACGCTGAAATTATTGATACTACTTTTGGTAAGGGTGAATCACCACTTAAAGAAACCCACGACCTAAAACTGGATGGGGTAGTATTTACTTGGAAATACCCACTCTGGTATTCAAAGCATATTGAAGTCAATGACACTATTTTCGAAACAATGTCCCGGTCAGGAATTTGGTATACAGATGACATTAATATTCACGATTCTGATTTGCAAGCTCCAAAGCTTTTCCGGCGTTGTAAAGGAGTAACCTTAAAGAACGTTTACTTTTCGGATGCAGACGAGACCCTGTGGACATGCGATGATGTTGATATCAAAAATGTTCAAGCTCGTGGTGACTATTTTGGAATGAATAGTTCCAATATTCGGATTGATAATTTAGACCTGATTGGCAACTATTGTTTTGATGGTGGAAAGAATATTGAGGTTCACAATTCCAGATTTGTATCCAAAGACGCCTTTTGGAACTGTGAAAACGTTACGATTTATGACTCTAAGATTAGCGGCGAATATTTAGCCTGGAATACTAAAAACTTAACGTTGGTTAATTGCACAATTGAAAGTGATCAAGGCCTTTGTTACCTTGATGGTATTAAGCTTGTAAACTGCAAAGTATTACGGACTGACCTTGCTTTTGAATACTGTAAAAACATTGATGCAGAGATTACAACAAATGTTATGAGTGTTAAGAACCCAATTAGTGGCCGCATTCACGCTCACAAAATTGATGAAATTATTATGGATGACCCAGAAATTGACCCAAATGCAACTACGATTGTTCAAGATGTAAAGGAGTAATTGATTATGACTGAATATCCGGAAGCGGTAGACCGTCGACATACTAATTCTGTAAAGTGGGACGTTAAAGATGGCGAATTACCAATGACGATTGCGGATATGGACTTTAAGACCAGCCCGGCAATTATCGAAGCAATGAAGGATAAGCTGACCTTGGGAGCATTCGGATATGAAGACATTCCAGCCGAATACTTTAATGCGGTGGCTGATTGGTATGAAAGGCAGCATCATTTCCGTCCCCAAACTGATTGGATGATTTTTACAACTGGGGTGGTGCCAGCTATTTCATCAGCTGTTCGGCGTCTGACTTCGTTAGGTGACAATGTGCTGGTACAAGCTCCTGTCTATAACATTTTCTACAATTCAATCGTGAATAGCGGTCGTCACGTGGTATCAAACGACCTGATTTACGATGTTGAACAACATTCCTATTCAATTGATTGGGATGACTTGGAGAGTAAACTTGCTGATCCGTTGACTAATTTGATGATTCTGTGTAATCCTCATAATCCAGTTGGAATTATTTGGACGCGTGATCAGTTAATTCGTTTAGCCACGCTTTGTCGCAAGTATCATGTTAAAATCTTTAGTGATGAAATTCATGGTGATTTCACATTTAATGAGCATGGTTATGTACCAATGTTCAGTTTACCAGAAGAGCTTATTCAAAATCTTGAAGTTGCCGTCTCACCAAGTAAGACCTTTAATGTAGCCGCTTTGCATGCCGCTACTGTGATTGTGCCAAATGCTAATTTACGTGCCCAAGTGAGCCGAGGATTGAATAGTGAAGAATTGGCAGAGCCAAACTTAATGGCTATTCCTGGAACGATTGCTGCCTATGAAAAGGGCTCTGAATGGTTAACTGCTGTTTTAGATGCTATTCAGGATAATCGTAAGGTTGTGAGTGATTTTATTAATGATCAACTTGCGGATGTAATCACTGTTGTTCCTGGACAAGCAACCTATTTGATTTGGCTTGACGTCCGTAAGTTAACTGATGATTCTGATGCTTTAGCTAAATTTATTCAAGAGAAAACTGGCTTGATTTTATCTGCTGGTAATATTTATGGTGGTGACGGCCATAATTTCTTGCGGATGAATGTGGCATGTCCAACCAAAACCGTCCTCAGCGGTCTTGACCGCTTAGCGCGTGGAATTGCGGAATGGCAACAAAAATAATGTAATTAAAAGAGGCTGAGCTGGTAAACCCAACCTCTTTTTTTGGAGGAACAATATGCGTATTTTTAGGCAGTTAAGCTGGTTCTTTAAGGAACAATGGCGAGAATATCTGGGCGGCGTAATTGCGCTGATCTTGGTAGCCATCTGTAATGTTATTCCAGCACGAGTAATCGGTAATGTAGTTGATGCCATTAGTGATCATCGGGTTACTTCAGGATGGCTTGCCTTTTGGGTAGGAGTAATGCTGATCGCTGCTGCTGCTCAATACCTATTACGATTTGCATGGCAAAGACTAATATACGGCAGTTCATACGTGTTAGAACGCCAACTCCGTGGACAACTGTTTGCTCACTATTTAAACATGGATCCCACTTTTTACCAAAAATGGCGCATCGGTGACCTTATGGCACATGCGACAAATGATGTCGAGGCCGTTCGTGAAGTTGCTAGTTACGGGATCCTGACTTTGGCCGATTCCATTATTACTGGGGGATCAATGATTATTGCGATGGGAATGTTTGTCAGCTGGCGGTTAACGCTTTTGACGTTGATTCCTTTACCACTATTGGTGGTACTCGCGAATCGTTTAGGAAACAAGATTCATGAGTCTTATGGTAAAGCCCAAGCTTCATTTGGGGATCTCAATAATAAAACCCAAGAAAGTGTCAGTGGAATGCGAGTATTAAAATCATTAGGGCAAGAAAAAGCCGACCAAGAAGATTTTAATCGTTATGTTAAAAGAACCTTTGATGCTAATCGGCGAGCTTATTTTTGGGATGCATTGTTTAATCCAGCGACAACACTCATTATGGGGTTGTCGTATATAATTGCTATCGGTGTTGGTGGCTGGATGGTTATAAAACAGCAGTTAAGAGTGGGACAATTGGTCACAATGATGACTTACCTTGGTGAGCTTGTTTGGCCGCTTTTTGCAATTGGAACACTCTTTAATACGTTAGAGCGTGGTCGAGCAAGTTATGATCGGATTAGTTATTTACTAAACGAAAAAAATCATTGGCAAAAGCCCCAGAGCCACCTTCAAATTTCCGTTCCAGCTAACTTAACGGTTGACGTGGATCAATTTGGGTATGAAGACTCAGTTGAACCGGTATTGCATGACATTCATTTCAAGGTTAAACCAGGTGAGATGGTTGGAATTGTTGGCCCCACTGGAGGTGGCAAGTCTACTTTGATTCGGTTATTAATTCGGGATTTCGATCGTTATACGGGAAGCATCAAGCTGGGGAAACATGATATCCGCGAAATTGATCATGATCGTTATTTAGCAAACATTAGCTATGTTCCCCAAACCAGTTTTTTATTTTCAACTAATATCCAGGATAACCTGCGTTTCCAGGATATTAACGCTCCGTTAACTCAAGTTCAAAAATCAGCACAAGAAGCAGCCATTGATAAAGATATTCAACAAATGCCAGACCAGTACGAGACCGAAGTTGGTCAACAGGGAGTATCACTATCTGGGGGCCAACAGCAACGGATTTCAATCGGACGTGCATTAATGAAAGCAACGCCGTTTTTAATTTTAGATGATCCCTTGTCTGCAGTTGATGCGCAAACGGCAACCACCATTGAACAGAACTTACGTCACCATCGAGACCAGTCGGTAATTATGGTCACTAGTCGTTTGAGTACTGTTCAAAATGCAGATTGGGTCATTGTCCTGAACCATGGGACGATTATTCAACAAGGAACTCCTGGTGAGCTCTCACAACAGCCTGGTTGGTATCAGGAAACGTTGCAATTGCAAAAACGTCATCAACAACTGGAGGAGGACTTAAATGAATAATAAACTTAATCAAAAAGTAGTTTTAAAGCGTTTATTTAAAGCCGCTCAACCATTTTGGTGGCAATTTTTGCTAGCAACGTTGATGGCCATTTTAGTCAGCGTAGTTAATTTGCTGTTACCACGGATGGTTCAATTTTTTATTGATCATTACTTGCGAGATTCGTCAGCAACCGTTCAACTGATTTGTGGCTTTGTGCTAACCTACTTTTTGATTACTTGCGTTAAAGCAATTTTTCAATTTTTGCAAGCGTATAGTTTTTCAGTGGGTTCTGAAGCAACTTTGGAGCGGATAAGAACGCGATTATTTGCTAAGCTCCATACCATGGGAATGCAATATTATGATCAAACCCCAGTGGGCGAGATTGTGTCACGCGTTACCAATGATACCAAGACGCTTTATAACTTCTGGAATTTGATATTGAATCTGATTGTAGCGGTTGCTGGACTAGTATCAGCTTTTGTTGCTATGATGATGGTAAGTCAGCCATTAGCATGGGTAACTGTAGTGTTGCTAGTTGCTATTATTGGGTTAGTCTTCCTATATCAGAAGGTTAGTGTTCCCGTTTATCAAAGGGTTCGGTCCACATTAAGTGAAATTAACGTTCGTCTAAACGAAGCCTTGAGGGGCATTGAAATTATCCAACAATTTGGTCAGCAGAAACGATTAAACAACGATTTTGATAAAGTAAATAATCAATACTTTAAATCACGGACTAAGTTAATTGTTTTTGATTCATTTTTGTTGTATCCGATTGTCAGTTTAATGTTTATCTTAGTGGAAACAGCAACCTTAGGATATTTCGGTTGGCAAAGTCAAAGTTCAGCGGTGGCTGCTGGTGTCGTTTACGCCTTTATTGCATACCAGCAAAATTTCTTTAATCCATTAACAAGTGTGATGGAAAACCTTGCTTTCTTTCAAGAAGGAATGGTTGCCGGCCAGCGAATTGTTGCTTTAATTGATCAACCGTCAAATCAGCCGCAACAACGTAATAAAAATATTAAAATTGGTCCTGGTAAAATTGAATTTCGTCACGTCACTTTTGGCTATGATCCTCATCATCCTGTTTTAAAGGACATTTCTTTTACTGTGCAACCCGGTGAAATGGTCGCTTTATTAGGACACACAGGAAGCGGTAAGAGTTCAATTGTTAATTTATTGATGCGTTTTTATGAGTTCCAAGAAGGCCAGATACTAATTGATGGACAAGATATTCGGGATTATCCATTAAGTGAATTACGAAACAAAATTGGACTGGTGGTCCAATAGCCATACATGTTTTATGGAACGATCGCGCATAATATTGCCATGTTTGACCATCGCCAGGATCACCAGGCAATTCGCCAAGCGGCAAAATTAGTTGATGCAGGCCAATTTATTGAACAACTTCCTGATGGTTATCAAACTCTTCTTGGCGAAAACGGTAGTAACTTATCAGTTGGGCAACGTCAATTAATCTCTTTTGCCCGCACCATGTATCGCCATCCTGAGATTTTAATTATGGATGAAGCAACGGCAAATATTGATTCGCAGACAGAACAAACAATTACAAAAAGTTTGGCTAAAATATCTACCCAACAAACTACCATTGCAATTGCTCACCGCCTTTCCACCATTCAGAATGCCCAACAAATTCTAGTCCTTAAAGATGGAAGAATCATTGAACGTGGTAATCATCAAGAATTAATGGCTCAAAAGGGCTACTATGCTAAATTAGTTGCATTACAAGAAAATCAGTAACATAAAAGGCGTAACAAAATTAGATTACGATTTTGTAATTAATAATAGGGGCTTAGCGTTCTACCGAGCGTTAAGTCCTATTATATTTAATATTCGGCTGTCAAAACGATGGTTTAAGTCCACAAATCTTTTAGATCTCAATAATTTTAATAAACTTAGTCTTTTTTAGATAGTATTTTTGTTATACTAAGACGTGGCTATTTAATTTGATGCAATGCTTGATTAGCAAGGTGATGTGCACCATGATTTTGCGCTTCTGGAATCCACTGGGTGACAACTGTTACGAATGGTTGCATTAACTTGTTTAAGTCTTTTAATAGGTCAGCATAATGTTTGGAATAGTTCTTGCCAACTGCATCACTTAATAAACGACTGTCTGTGAAAAATAAGACTAACTCATCATGAGGAAAGTTTTTAACCAGATATTCGAACCCCATTTGCGCTGCCAAAAATTCACCAGTATGGTTACTGGCTTCGGCAACATGATCTGTTAACTGGATCTGACGGTGATCAGCTACAATTAGAGCTCCCAACCCGGTAGGCCCTGGATTGTTTTTGGTAGCGGCATCAGTATAAATTTTAATCATTATCGTAACCTCGCTATTTAAAGGAGTTTATTATGGAAGAAGAACAAAAACGTTTTTTTTACCAACCAGATCTCACAACCGCAATTATTGATTGGAGTTGGACGTTGTTAGTTTTGATTATCGGTATTATTATCGCATTTGAAATTACTCATTTTCAATGGATTACGGCTTTGTTTATTGTAATTTTTTTGATCCTGGCTGCTTTGCAAATTTTCCGCCGAACAGTTGTTATTTCTCCAAGTCGCTTCGTTTTTAACCGTTTGTTGGTTAAGGAATATTTGTCAGTACCCGTGAAAGATATTCGTCAACCAATCTTTACTAAGCACACGCTGACGATTACCGTCCATGGAGAAGTAATGACTTTCTCTTTTACTCAGCGGTCATTAAATTCAATTAAGCATTTTTTGAAAGAAGACGGGGTGCTTAATGATTCAGAAAAATAATCGCGGCTGGTGGGGCTACTTAACCTTCATTATTGTGTTGATTGGTGTTGACCAATTGGTTAAATGGTGGGTCACAGTAAATGTTCCTAAAAATGGCTTTAAGCAGTTTTTACCAGGCATCGTGGCTTTGACCAATTTACGTAATAACGGAGCTGCATGGTCATTAATGGAAGGTAACCAATGTTTTTTTGCGGTGGTGAGTGTCATTGCAATTATTGCGTTAGTTTACTTAATGCATCGGTTTAGCGACCAGCGTTGGATGGAAATCAGTTTAAGCTTAATTTTTGCGGGGACCATTGGTAATTTCATTGATCGATTACGCTTTGGTTACGTCGTCGATATGTTTGAATTACTACCAGTGAATTTTCCAGTATTCAATATTGCAGATACCTGTTTAACAGTTGGAGTATTAATTTTAATAGTAATTGTATTAATGGAAAAGGATGAGGATCCAAGTGACAAATAAGCAACCACAAAAAATTACGGTTGATGACCAACTCACTGGAAGAATTGACAAAGCACTAGCAACGGTCATGAGTGACGTTTCCAGGTCACAATTAAAAAAATGGATTGAGGATGGCAATATTACTGTTAATGGGTCCACAGTGAAGCCTAAATATAAATTACAAGTTGGCGATCATGTGGAAGTCATTCCAGAAGAACCCCAAAAAATCGATTTGGAACCGGAAAACATTCCCTTAGATATCGTTTATGAAGATGATGACGTATTAGTGGTTAATAAACCCCAAGGGATGGTCGTTCACCCTTCAGCAGGTCATCCTAATCATACTTTGGTTAATGCATTGCTGTATCACAGTCCACTATCACACATTAATGGAGAATTTCGCCCAGGGATAGTCCATCGGATCGATAAGGACACATCTGGTTTGTTAATGGTGGCTAAAAATGATCAGGCTCATCGTTCGTTAGCTGCTCAGCTAAAAGCGAAAACTAATAAGAGAGAATATGTAGCATTAGTTCATGGTGTGATCAAAGAGGACCAGGGAACTATTGATGCACCACTTGGAAGGTCGCCAAAAGATCGTAAAAAGCAGGCAGTGGTTGCGGATGGTCGCCACGCTGTTACTCACTTTAAGGTCTTGAAGCGGTACCAGCATTATACGTTAGTTTGGTGTCGGCTTGAAACAGGTCGAACGCACCAGATTCGTGTGCATATGCAATACATTGGTCATCCTTTAGCGGGTGATCCTTTGTATGGCCCACGGAAAACCCTGAAGGGGAATGGGCAATATTTGCATGCTCGTTTACTGGGCTTTAAACATCCAGTAACTGGTAAGGAGATGCTTTTTGAAGCACCATTACCAGAGTGGTTTGAACAGATGTTACATCACTTGGACGCTACAGATTTACCACCAGACCAAAAGTAAATGGTGTACAATAGTGGCGGTATTAATTGACAGAGGTGGGAGTTTTATGGCAGCCCGTTATTTGATTTTAGAAGATGGTTCAGTCTTTGCTGGAGAAGGCTTTGGTGCTCCGGCGGTAACTTTTGGAGAAGTAGTGTTCAACACTAGTATGGCTGGTTACCAAGAAATCATTACTAACCTCATCTATGATAATCAAATCATTGTTTTTACGCAGCCGAATGTCGGTAACGTTTCGATCCATCGAAATATTTATGAATCCATTGTGCCTGCCGCCAAGGGAGTCATTGTTAGAGATTTGGCAGCATTTGATGATCAGCATCGCCAGGGACTAAGTCATTATTTAGAACAAATGAATATTCCGGGTATTACAAATGTTGATACCCGAGCATTAGTCCACAAACTGAGGGCTGCTAATGAGCCTATTCGGGGGAGTATTGTTCCAGTGCCGGATGATCATGCATTTGATCAATTACATGCAACGGTTTTAACAAATCAGCAGGTTGCCCAGGTTGCTACTCCTAAGCCATATCCAAATCCAGATGTCGGTAAAACGGTTGTGGTTGTTGACTTTGGATTGAAGAATGGTATTTTACGGGAACTGTCCCGTCGGAAGTGCAACGTAACGGTTTTGCCGTATACTTCGACGGCGGATGAAATTATGCGTTTAGATCCCGATGGTGTGGTATTTTCTAGTGGTCCTGGAGACCCGCACAGTTTGAAGAAGAGTGTTCTGAAGATGATTTTAGAGGTACAAGAGCACGGGGTCCCAATTTTTGCCATCGGTTTAGGGCACGAGTTGTTTGCTTTAGCTAATGGTGCTGATGTAAAGAGAATGCCGGTAGAACACCATGGAATGAACCACCCAATCAAAGAGATTATTACAGACCAAATTGTGTATGCTAGTCAAAGTGAAGGTTATGAAGTTAAACGGGATAGTGCCAACCGCTCAAGTTTGTTTGTGACCTACGTTGACATGCTGGATAATAGTGTTCAGGGATTACGCCATCGTAAATATCCTGCCTTTTCTGTCCAGTTTTTCCCTGATGGCGCTCCGGGTCCAGATGAAACGGATCCGTTATTTGACGAGTTTATGGATTTAATGAACCAACGAGGAGATGAAGCCCTTGACCACTAAACCAACTGCTTTAATTATCGGTGCTGGTAGTGACAACTTTCAACAAGGTGGAGAGTTAGATTATGCTACTCTTGAAATTGCTTCAACCATGAAACGTGGCGGGTTCATGACCGTACTGGTCGATGATAATCCTTTTTCTGCTTCCCTTGATACGACAGAAGCAATTGACTGTCGACATGTTTTACCACTGACGAGTCGTAGTGTGATTAAGATGATCAACCAGTACCATCCACAAGTAATCGTGCCAACCCTTGGTGGACGACGGGCGTTTGAAATTATACAAACCGTCAGTGAATCAGGAATTTTAACTGAGCAAGATATTCAAATTTCAGGAGTTCCCGAAGCCACGATTCGACAAGTTAATAATCCGGTGTTGCTTAACCAAACATTGCGGAGATTAGATGCACCGACAAAGAAGATCGCTACATTTGATAATTACCAGTCTGCTCTTGAAATGGCGCGGGAAGTAGGCTTTCCAGTGGTAGTACGAGCAGTGTTCCCTAAGTCCTTGCGGATGCGGAGAATTGTCCAGGACCCAGATGAATTACGGGAAGCCGTTAGTACCGGTATTCAATTATCTCGTAGCGGACAAGTCCTTGTTCAACAAAGTTTATCCGGTTTGAAGGAAATTGAAGTTTTGGTCATGAGAGACGCTTCAGGAACAATGATGCAGCTGGGAATGACTGAAGATATTGATCCGATTGGGATTCATGCCGGAGATTCAATGGCAGTCTTACCTGCGCAAACATTGTTGGATCGTGAAATTCAAGACATGCGAAATACCGCCTTTGCAATTACCAGAAAATTACGAATTGTTGGGGTTAATCACGTTCAGTTTGCTTTTGATGCTGAACAAAATCGGTACTACGTTATTAAAAACAGCCCTTACTTCGACCGAATTACTACATTTACTGAACTTGCTACTGGTTACCCAATCAGTCGAGTAGTTGGCCATTTATATGCTGGTGAATTGTTGCGTAATATCCGACTTGATCATGGGTTGACTAAACATACAGCGGTAACTGAACCAGTAATGGATCGTACTGCTGTCCGAATGCCTGTCTTTCCTTTTAACCAGTTAAGTACCCATAATTTAAAACTGGGGACCCAAAAGAAGTCTATTGGGAGCACGATTGGAATCGGCAGAAGCCTTATTGAAGCCATTATCAAGTCAGTGGCCGACTATCAATCAGGTTGGCATAATGGGTATATTAAAATGATCCAACGGATTAGTGATGATCAATTGGACCAACTTCTGATTCATCCTGAAGGTGACCGTCTCTATTCGTTATTGGAAGCGATTCGCCGGGGTTATTCCGAAAAAGAATTAGCTGAATTAACCAAAATTGATAGTTATTACTTTGCTCAACTAAAAAGATTAATCGATCTTCAAAGTGAAATTTTAAAATTACAGGATAGTCCTGTGATGCTAAAAGAAGCCAAGTATTGGGGAATAGGCGACGGTAGAATTGCTGAGTTATGGGGTGAAGAAACCGCTGATATTGCCAAATTAAGGGACCAGCACCAAATTAATCGGACATTTAAAGAAATCGATCCGTCTGCCGGAGAATATGATCAACATACCAATGCATTTTATTCCACTTTTGAATTAGAAAACGAGAGTGTCGAGGAAAGTAACCACTCGATTTTGGTAATCGGCAGTGGTGCTCGCCATTTGGGAAATGGTAACGCTAATGATTATGTTGTCGGCAAGGTAATGCAGGAGTTGAAAGTTCATGGTAATAAAACGATTTTGGTGAATGATAATCCTAGTTCGCCAGCCATGTCTTCTTTGTATGTCGACAAGCTATATATTGAGCCGCTAGTAGTGGAAACGATCACGGATATTATTAGGGTGGAACAACCAACAATGGTAATGATTGCTTCCAACGAAAGTGAACTGTATGAGCGTTTGAAAGAGCGTTACGGTGATACGATCACATTAATGCCAATTCCAACAGAGGATCAGATTGAAGACGTTGTAAGTACAGAACCATTACTGGAATATAATGCGTTATTTGACGGTCAGTATGTCTATCCATTAGGAATAACCGCCGCTTTACAAATTGATGATCATATGAACTATCGGACGGTTGCTAAACGCTATCCCACAACTTTATCACCTGCAGCCACTAAACAGGTGACAGAACTTGGTGAACAAAGGGTTCGTACACTCCAAAAACCTGGTTTATATCAAGTCTTAATTAGGGCGGATGAAATGGATCATTATCAAATCGAAATGTGTCGTCCACTGCCAGCAACAGATATTGCTTTCCTTTCAAAAGTATTGAAGCTTGATTTGCCGGCAGTAATTACCAGATTAGCGTTGAATAAATTTAGTGGTAAATTGTTAGTCAAATCGATGAAGCAGCAAGCAAACCAAACCCAAACAGCAGTTTACCGGGCACTGTTTCCATTTAGTGCTTTACAGATTAAAGAAACACCGACTGCTAACAAGGTGATGGGAGCGGAAATGCAGTTTATTGATTAGGAAACAATAAGTTTCATAACAAAGTGACTTAAGTGAACACATTGAATGCCACTATATAACAACAATAGGGACCTAACGTTCAAAAATGAACGCTGGATCCCTATTTTAATATGCTAGTGATTCAATTTTTTTGGAGTCACGTTAATTGTGGTTTGCCCGCGGAATGTCACGAATCCTGGTTTGGCACCATTAGGTTTATGAAGTTGCTTAACACGCAGGTAATCAACTGGAACGTGGTAAGAATCGCGTCCCTTAGAGAAGTATGCTGCCAATTGTGCGGCTTCCAAAATGGTTTGTTCAGAAGGGTCAGTACTTCTAATGACAACATGAGACCCTGGCATATCTTTTACGTGTAGCCAAATCTCGTTCTTGTTAGCGGTCTTAAAACTCAGTCGATCATTTTGCAGGTTATTTTTACCAACTAATACAAGGGTACCATCTGAAGTATGGAATTGCTCAGGCTTACTAGCCCGTACTTTCCGTTTCTTTTTACCACGATTCCGCTGCTTAATATAGCCTTGCTCTTGTAGTTCCACCTTAATATCTTGAACATCGGCAGGCGAAGCAATATCAATTTGGCTCAGGATATTTTCAAAATAGTCAATTTCGTCTTGTGTGATCTTTAATTGCTCATTAACGTAAGCAACTGACGCTTTTAGTTTGTCGTACTTCGTAAAGTATTTCTGAGTATTTCGCGAAGCAGATAATTCTGGAGATAATTTAATCTTCAGTGGTTTATTATCATCATAGAAGTTTGGCAACTCGATTTCCGTCATCCCAGGTTTTAACTTTCCCATATAAGTGGTAAGAATTTCGCCACGGATTCGGTAATAATCTGCATCTGCAGCTTCTTCTAACTGATGGTGCAGTTTTTTAACCTTTCTACGATCCTTCTTTAACTCGTTTTTGACGACTTTCAATACCTGACCGGCAAGTTCCTTGGTACGATCATTCTCAACTTTTTGGTTATAGAACGCATCGAGCATCTCACTTAATGTTGCAAAATGCTGATTCTTACTATCAGGGGTTCCATCAAATGGAAATGGGGCAAATTTGGTTTGTCCCTTTTCGTTAGTATAAATAACTGGGTCTGGATTGTTAAACTTGTTTAAGAACCCTTCATACGCTGCTGGTAGGTTGTCGGCATTTACCAATTCAGTGGCTAATTCCTTGGCAGTATTGAAAGACAGGCCTTGATAAGTTTGTTGTAAATCACGAGTTAATTTGTTGAGATCGCCTTGATCTTGTTTAACCAGGTCAGAATACTTCTGGTTAGGGAGGTATGGATCTGTGCGCTCTTGCTTAGGCGGCATCACAAAAGGTGCGCCAGGGAGTAAGATTCGAACCCGGTTCTGATCAGAACCGACATGCTTAATGGTATCAATAATTTTTCCGCTTGGCTCACTAACCAAGGATAAGTTACTGTGGCGAGCCATAATTTCAACATAAATGACCAGTTTTTGATTGTCGCCAAGTTCATCCCGATTGGTAAAATTAATTTTAACGATTCGGTCATTGCTAACTTGTTCGATTGATTCAATAATGGCGCCTTCAAGGTATTTACGCATCGTCATAGCAAAATTGCTTGGCACAGCGGGATTTTGATATGGAATATTAGTAATTTGGATTCGGGGATAGGTTGGGTTAGCAGATACAAGCAGTGAGTAGTTATGGCGGTGAGCACGGACCACCATAATCATTTCTGCAGGATAGGGTTGGTTAACGCGCATGACCCTGCCCGAAGTTAATGTATCATTTAATTCTTTCACCATGGAGTGGGTGAAGAAACCATCGAAAGTCATTCTACTTCCTCCTTTGCGAGCGTTTGATAAATATTATACCTGTTTTGACGAATCAGGTAAAACACTGTAACCTAAATAGTGATTGTCATATCAACTAATATATGGTAATTTTGAAAGTATTATTTAATAAGAAATTAAAAGCAATTATAAAAGACACATAATTTAATTATTTGGAGGACCGATCATGAAAATTGCGGTTGTTACCGACAGTACAGCTTATTTAACCGCAAAAGAAATTGCGGATTATCACATTAATGTGGTGCCAATTCCATTTACGATTGATGGCAAAGATTATCAAGAAGGCGTCGATATCACGACGGATGAATTCTATCGTGAATTAAAGACTTCTAAGACCTTTCCAAGTACTTCTCAACCACCAATTGGTGAAATGATGGAGCTTTATCAAAAGCTTGCAGATGAAGGTTATGAAGCTGTAATCAGCATTCACTTAGCCAAAAGCATTTCTGGCTTTATTGACAATATTCAATTGTTAGCGGATCAAATGAAGGATACCATTCGAATTATTCCTTTTGATTCCCAGATTACCGTTAAATTGATGGGGCAATTAGCTATCGAGGCGGCTACTTTAATTGACCAGGGAGACGACGTTGACACCATTATTGATAAGCTTACGCAACTTCGGGCAACGATTCACGATGATTTTGTGGTCGATGATTTGCAAAATCTTGTTCGTGGTGGTCGTCTGTCAAACGCTTCAGCCTTTGTGGGATCAATTCTCCGGATCAAACCATTGCTTTCTTTTGATAATCCTAATCACGCGATTGAAGCTTTTGAAAAGGTACGCTCAATGAAGAAAGCCAAGTTGCGGGTTGAACAAATTTTTGATGAAACTCTTGCGAAGACTGATTATCCAGTGCGTGCATTTATTTTCCATGCCGCTGCCGAAGAAGCAGGCCAAAAATGGCTGGCTGAATTGCAAAGCAGTCATCCTGATATTGATTTTGAATTAAGCTACTTTGGTCCGGTTATTGGCGTTCACCTTGGCCAAGGGGCATTGGCGCTCGGCTGGATGCAAGATACAAGAAAGAAGCCGCTATAATGAAAAAATGGAACTGGTGGATCGGTTTAACTATTCTAGCGGTTGCGCTTAGTTTTGTAGAATGGCGTTACCCGATACCAACTGGAACACTGGATGTCCAGTTGACTGGCATCGCTATAGCGGGAATTTGTCTTGGATTGAGTGTCAGTTGGTCGTATGTGACGTTAGTAATTGTTGGTTTGGTAATGTTAGTAATTAATTTGCAAAATTGGAGGACCCTTATACCAATTTTGCTAACAATGCTTGTTCTTTCATTAATGCTGAAGTGGCGTACATCTTTGAATACTCATATGGAACACTCACAGGCCATTAACTTTGGATTAGTAGTTGGTGGTGTCCAGTTCATTGGCATGATATTAATAATTGCGATTCAAGCAATCATGATGACTAACCAATGGGATGAGTTTCTGGCAATTATTGAGATGGCGCTCCCAGCTTCCGTCTTAAATGGATTATTGGATTGCTTGTTAGTGCCACCATTAACATTGTTAGTTCGCCACTATACTGAGAACGTTAAAAAGGAGTAACGGTGATTTATCCGTTACTCCTTTTTAGAATCTAACATTCTGAATTCCATTCACTCTTAAACTCTTCTAGAAAATCTAACATCACTTGCTGACGATGTTGGGCGACCTTTTGGGCTGCTGCAGTATTCAACATTGACTTAATTTTGAGTAGTTTTTCATAGAAATGATTGATAATGGTTTCGTTATTTAAGTTCCGATAATCATCCCGGCTCATGTTTTGGCGCGGAGCAATTGATGGATCATAAATCCTCTCACTGTGTTGACCACCAAAGTAAATGGCACGGACAATTCCGATTCCGCCAATGGCATCTAGCCAGTCAGCATCCTGAACCACTTGTCCTTCAGGGGATAGTTCTGGACGTTGACCATCAAGGGTGTCAGCAAATGACATCTTCGTAATGATATCCATAACTTGATTAATTTGTTCTTGAGTAAAATCGATTTTCCGCAAAAATTCCCGCAGTTCATTTTGTGATTCCTTGACACTCATGACGAGCTTTTCATCAATTGTGTCATGAAGGTAAGCTGCCGCAATAGCAATGAACTCCTCGATTGATTCATCTTTTGCGAGCCGCTTGGTCATTTTAACGACCCGTCTGATGTGATCTAGTCCATGACCGGTGTGATCTGATCCAAGCTTCTGAATAGTGTAGTGTTCGACAGCATCTAATTGTGCTGCTGGTTCCATGATGTTAACCTTTCCTCTCTTTAATAATTACAATTAAGGGTAAAGCATCTATTCCTTAATCGCAAGCCTTTCAGTATAATTATCTTGATGAGGAGGGACTTATGAATTTATTATTTTCAATTGATGACCGTTTTTACCAGCAACTTTTAACTGTTTTATATTCAATTCACTTAAATTCAAGTGTTGATGAAGTCAATGTTTATGTCATTACGACTAGCCAGTTTCATCATGGCAAAGAGTTAAAACATGGCTGCGAACTGCTCGGGATGACCTACCACTCGGTGATCATTCCAGAAGATGATTTTAAAGATGCACCGGTAACTGACCGCTACCCAACCACGATTTATTATCGATTGTTGGCACACCGTTATTTACCGCAAGATCTACACCGTATTTTATACTTAGACGCTGATTTATTGTGTATTAATGATTTGATGCCGCTTTACAACGTGGACCTTTCAGGATACATGTACGCTTCGGCAATCCATACAAATTTAACTAACGCTACTGATGTCATTAATAAGATCCGTTTGCAGAATTTTGATGCGGATGGTTATTACAATTCAGGAGTGTTGCTGATGAATCTTGATGAAATTCGGCAACGCGTGGAACCAACGGATATTTTTAACTACATCCGTGATCATATTTTGCTATTGCCAGATCAAGATGTTTTAAACGCTTTGTATGGTAAACATATTCGTTCAGTGCCAGATGAACTTTATAATTTTGATGCACGTAACCTGCGGATTTATGAAACCATTAGCATGGGTAAATGTACCTTGGATTGGGTAATGAAAAATACTGTGATTTTACATTTTTGCGGCAGACAAAAACCATGGCTAGTAACAACTAACCATGGCAAATTTACTGCGTTGTATAAGAATTATTACCAAATGATGAGCACTATTTCAAAGAACTAGCTGGTCACCATTTAAAAAACTATCCTCAAAGTGGTCTGTGCGACGAAGATATTGCTTACCGAATTCATCAATAAGACCGTGAAATTCTTGAGCATCCTTGATAGAGAATTCATCGCCAAGCTGGCATTGATCGGCAAGTGAAGTGTAATCTGTTAAATTTTGAATTCCTAAATGGGTAAAGAGGGTTCGTGCATATTTATCGCTGACAAACGTCGGCTGATCAAAGACGTACGTTAGCAAAACGTCTGCAGTTTCATCGCCAATCCCTCGCAATTTTAATAAAGTGGAGCGAAGTTGTTTACCATAATGGTGAACAACTTTTTGATCATTAAAGCCGAATTGCTGGTACCATTTGAAGAATTCATAAATACTGCGACTTTTATTTTTATAAACCCCTGCCGGTCGGACTAATTCTTGTAATTTAGCTAATGGCAAATTTATTAATTTGTCGCTGCTGTATTGAGTGGTGTCTCGTAACTGTGCCGCAGCTCGTTCGGCATTCTCCGCATTGGTATTCTGAATTAAAATGGCCTCACAA
>UMGL01002194.1_pt1 | contig 29520 bp, 30 predicted proteins | sample 1965261 | NCBI WGS metagenome assembly UMGL01 (sample SAMEA4836071, study PRJEB28245) | human gut metagenome | biome: gut microbiome; material: fecal sample | place: Denmark | collected 2008 | reverse complement strand
CAGTAATACCGCATTATTTCTGGTCGCGCCTTCATTAACACGAATCAGGATTTGCTGGTTCTTGTCAGACTGATCTTCCAGATGAATTTTTCCTTTCACAATCAGATTTACGATATCGGCACAAAAACCTTTATCGTCGTAAACTAGCTTCGCATCGAGACGTAACATGCCGGGCGTGTAATCTGGCGGAATGACATCGGTTTCAATCACATCTACCGGCGTAAATTGCGGCCTGCGCTTCCAGAGATATAACCATCCACAAACCAGGAACAGACACGGAAACCAAATTAACAACGATGACGTGGAGGGTAAAAGAAGATGGCTGAAAATATTCGTCGTTTGCGGAGCCGAGGCATTGCTAAGTAAAGCGTGAGGCCAGCGGTAGAGGACCGTGAAATCTTCACGATAAAACGGATCGCGGGATTCAATTCTTCCGTCCTCAAGGATGCGGCCATTACGATATGTGTCGCCCTCTTCTCCGGTAAAGAGATCGATTTCGCTAAATGGATTACCCGCAATATTAGAGAACTGGAGAGAAAAACGGGTCTTATAAATTTCAAACGGCCAGTGGTTACCGGTCACGTTCCAGATTAGCAGATCAGAATCCCCCTCACGCAGGAAAGCATTTTTAACCTGATAATGAATTTGATAATGATAGTCGCCTTGAGGCAAGAAACGTTGTTTATCGCCCACGACAATACTCATTAACCCGATATGCCAGTCAAGATGCCAGGGTTCAGGAATACCATCACGGGTGACGCCAACAATATGATAGTTCAGCAGTGCAGCGTCCCCATCAGGCTGCATCCATAGTCGTGGTAAATCACGATAAAAGCCGTGCTTAATCTGCTGATTTCGCGCCTGAAAATGAATATTTTCTTTGATGTCGAGCACCCCATCTGGTTGCAGAGTGGCTTCAACATCAAAGAGCGAGATCCCTTCTTCATAAGAAGGGATCTCCGTGTTTTCTGCATAACTTAGAGATGATACAAACAGCCCTGCTATCAACAGCAAAATGCAGCGAAACTTCCCTGCCATAGTCTTCCATCCGTGGAACGCAATTTGTTATAAGAAAGGCTTCACATCACCTACGCCTTCACGCACCACGACCGGCGTATCATCGGTAAGATCAATAACCGTTGTCGGTTTCTGCCCGAGATAGCCGCCGTGAATAATCAAATCTACCTGTTTTTCCAGACGATCTTTAATTTCTTCCGGGTCCGATTCGGTAAATTCGCTGCCTGGCAGCATTAGCGAAGTGGAAAGCATCGGTTCGCCCAATGCTTCAAGTAACGCCTGAGCGATAGGGTTAGAAGGCACACGCATACCGATGGTTTTGCGTTTTTCCTGCAACAGACGGCGTGGCACTTCCTTCGTCCCCTTCAGGATGAAGGTATAGTTGCCCGGCGTGTTGTTTTTCATTAAACGAAACGCAACGTTATCAACAAATGAATAGGTCGAGAGTTCAGAAAGATCGCGACACATCAGGGTAAAGTTGTGACCGTCCGGCAGCTGGCGAATACGACAAATACGCTCCATCGCGTTTTTATCTTCAATTTTACAGCCGAGCGCATAGCCGGAATCAGTTGGATAAACAATCACCCCGCCTTTACGCACGATCTCCACCGCCTGGTTGATCAGACGTTGCTGTGGGTTATCAGGATGAATATAAAAAAACTGGCTCATAATTCCCTCTCTGTGGTGTTCTGCGGCTGTTCCCATAGCTGCCAGACGCCTTCAACGCCTGCGGGCAGCCAGAGTTTACGACCCAGTTCGATCCACGGGCATGGCTGATGAAAATCAGATCCTTGTGATGCCCATAAATGATGCTGACGCGCAAGGGCCGCCAGCTGGGTACGTTCATTGGGCGATTGCTGGCACTGCGCGACTTCCATCGCGTCACCGTGGTGTTCGGCAAAATGCGCAACCAATCTTTTCAGCCATTTAGCACTAAGATTGTACCGCCCAGGATGAGCTAGCACCGCCTTACCGCCAGAATGATGAATGACATCAATAGCTTGTTCTATTGTACACCACTGTGGCGGAACGTATCCGGTTTTCCCGCGCGCCAGATACTTTTTAAAGACATCCGCCATTGAACTGGCTTTGCCGCACTCAACAAGGAAACGCGCAAAATGACCGCGCGTCACTGCGCCGCCCTGCGCCAGTCGTTGTGCGCCTTCCAGCGCCCCAGGTATTTGCGCTTTTTCAAGTCTTTCGGCAATCAGCTGCGCCCGCTGATTGCGCCGTTCTGTCTGCTGCGCGAGGAACTCACACATTAGCGGATGAGTAATATCAATATTCAGCCCGACAATATGAATTTCATGATTTTCCCAGACCGTGGAAATTTCCACGCCGGGAATAAGATTCAACGCCAGTCCCGAACGTGAAATTTCCTCTCTTGCTGGCGCGATTGCAGCTGTGGTGTCATGGTCGGTGATCGCCAGGGTGCCGACGCGCATCTCGACTGCACGGTGCACCAATGCTTCTGGCGTCAGGCAGCCATCGGAAGCTGTGGTATGGCTGTGCAGGTCGTAAATCACTGCATAATTCGTGTCGCTCAAGGCGCACTCCCGTTCTGGATAATGTTTTTTGCGCCGACATCATAACGGTTCTGGCAAATATTCTGAAATGAGCTGTTGACAATTAATCATCGAACTAGTTAACTAGTACGCAAGTTCACGTAAAAAGGGTATCGACAATGAAAGCAATTTTCGTACTGAAAGGTTGGTGGCGCACTTCCTGAAACGGGCAGTGTATTCACCATGCGTAAAGCAATCAGATACCCAGCCCGCCTAATGAGCGGGCTTTTTTTTGAACAAAATTAGAGAATAACAATGCAAACACAAAAACCGACTCTCGAACTGCTAACCTGCGAAGGCGCTTATCGCGACAATCCCACCGCGCTTTTTCACCAGTTGTGTGGGGATCGTCCGGCAACGCTGCTGCTGGAATCCGCAGATATCGACAGCAAAGATGATTTAAAAAGCCTGCTGCTGGTAGACAGTGCGCTGCGCATTACAGCTTTAGGTGACACTGTCACAATCCAGGCACTTTCCGGCAACGGCGAAGCCCTGCTGGCACTACTGGATAACGCCCTGCCTGCGGGTGTGGAAAGTGAACAATCACCAAACTGCCGTGTGCTGCGCTTCCCCCCTGTCAGTCCACTGCTGGATGAAGACGCCCGCTTATGCTCCCTTTCGGTTTTTGACGCTTTCCGTTTATTGCAGAATCTGTTGAATGTACCGAAGGAAGAACGAGAAGCCATGTTCTTCGGCGGCCTGTTCTCTTATGACCTTGTGGCGGGATTTGAAGATTTACCGCAACTGTCAGCGGAAAATAACTGCCCTGATTTCTGTTTTTATCTCGCTGAAACGCTGATGGTGATTGACCATCAGAAAAAAAGCACCCGTATTCAGGCCAGCCTGTTTGCTCCGAATGAAGAAGAAAAACAACGTCTCACTGCTCGCCTGAACGAACTACGTCAGCAACTGACCGAAGCCGCGCCGCCGCTGCCAGTGGTTTCCGTGCCGCATATGCGTTGTGAATGTAATCAGAGCGATGAAGAGTTCGGTGGCGTAGTGCGTTTGTTGCAAAAAGCGATTCGCGCTGGAGAAATTTTCCAGGTGGTGCCATCTCGCCGTTTCTCTCTGCCCTGCCCGTCACCGCTGGCGGCCTATTACGTGCTGAAAAAGAGTAATCCCAGCCCGTACATGTTTTTTATGCAGGATAATGATTTCACCCTATTTGGCGCGTCGCCGGAAAGCTCGCTCAAGTATGATGCCACCAGCCGCCAGATTGAGATCTACCCGATTGCCGGAACACGCCCACGCGGTCGTCGCGCCGATGGTTCACTGGACAGAGATCTCGACAGCCGTATTGAACTGGAAATGCGTACCGATCATAAAGAGCTGTCTGAACATCTGATGCTGGTTGATCTCGCCCGTAATGATCTGGCACGCATTTGCACCCCCGGCAGCCGCTACGTCGCCGATCTCACCAAAGTTGACCGTTATTCCTATGTGATGCACCTCGTCTCTCGCGTAGTCGGCGAACTGCGTCACGATCTTGACGCCCTGCACGCTTATCGCGCCTGTATGAATATGGGGACGTTAAGCGGTGCGCCGAAAGTACGCGCTATGCAGTTAATTGCCGAGGCGGAAGGTCGTCGCCGCGGCAGCTACGGCGGCGCGGTAGGTTATTTCACCGCGCATGGCGATCTCGACACCTGCATTGTGATCCGCTCGGCGCTGGTGGAAAACGGTATCGCCACCGTGCAAGCGGGTGCTGGTGTAGTCCTTGATTCTGTTCCGCAGTCGGAAGCCGACGAAACCCGTAACAAAGCCCGCGCTGTACTGCGCGCTATTGCCACCGCGCATCATGCACAGGAGACTTTCTGATGGCTGACATTCTGCTGCTCGATAATATCGACTCTTTTACGTACAACCTGGCAGATCAGTTGCGCAGCAATGGGCATAACGTGGTGATTTACCGCAACCATATTCCGGCGCAAACCTTAATTGAACGCCTGGCGACCATGAGCAATCCGGTGCTGATGCTTTCTCCTGGCCCCGGTGTGCCGAGCGAAGCCGGTTGTATGCCGGAACTCCTCACCCGCTTGCGTGGCAAGCTGCCCATTATTGGCATTTGCCTCGGACATCAGGCGATTGTCGAAGCTTACGGGGGCTATGTCGGTCAGGCGGGCGAAATTCTCCACGGTAAAGCCTCCAGCATTGAACATGACGGTCAGGCGATGTTTGCCGGATTAACAAACCCGCTGCCGGTGGCGCGTTATCACTCGCTGGTTGGCAGTAACATTCCGGCCGGTTTAACCATCAACGCCCATTTTAATGGCATGGTGATGGCAGTACGTCACGATGCGGATCGCGTTTGTGGATTCCAGTTCCATCCGGAATCCATTCTCACCACCCAGGGCGCTCGCCTGCTGGAACAAACGCTGGCCTGGGCGCAGCAGAAACTAGAGCCAGCCAACACGCTGCAACCGATTCTGGAAAAACTGTATCAGGCGCAGACGCTTAGCCAACAAGAAAGCCACCAGCTGTTTTCAGCGGTGGTGCGTGGCGAGCTGAAGCCGGAACAACTGGCGGCGGCGCTGGTGAGCATGAAAATTCGCGGTGAGCACCCGAACGAGATCGCCGGGGCAGCAACCGCGCTACTGGAAAACGCAGCGCCGTTCCCGCGCCCGGATTATCTGTTTGCTGATATCGTCGGTACTGGCGGTGACGGCAGCAACAGTATCAATATTTCTACCGCCAGTGCGTTTGTCGCCGCGGCCTGTGGGCTGAAAGTGGCGAAACACGGCAACCGTAGCGTCTCCAGTAAATCTGGTTCGTCCGATCTGCTGGCGGCGTTCGGTATTAATCTTGATATGAACGCCGATAAATCGCGCCAGGCGCTGGATGAGTTAGGTGTATGTTTCCTCTTTGCGCCGAAGTATCACACCGGATTCCGCCACGCGATGCCGGTTCGCCAGCAACTGAAAACCCGCACCCTGTTCAATGTGCTGGGGCCATTGATTAACCCGGCGCATCCGCCGCTGGCGTTAATTGGTGTTTATAGTCCGGAACTGGTGCTGCCGATTGCCGAAACCTTGCGCGTGCTGGGGTATCAACGCGCGGCGGTGGTGCACAGCGGCGGGATGGATGAAGTTTCATTACACGCGCCGACAATCGTTGCCGAACTGCATGACGGCGAAATTAAAAGCTATCAGCTCACCGCAGAAGACTTTGGCCTGACACCCTACCACCAGGAGCAACTGGCAGGCGGAACACCGGAAGAAAACCGTGACATTTTAACACGTTTGTTACAAGGTAAAGGCGACGCCGCCCATGAAGCAGCCGTCGCTGCGAACGTCGCCATGTTAATGCGCCTGCATGGCCATGAAGATCTGCAAGCCAATGCGCAAACCGTTCTTGAGGTACTGCGCAGTGGTTCCGCTTACGACAGAGTCACCGCACTGGCGGCACGAGGGTAAATGATGCAAACCGTTTTAGCGAAAATCGTCGCAGACAAGGCGATTTGGGTAGAAGCCCGCAAACAGCAGCAACCGCTGGCCAGTTTTCAGAATGAGGTTCAGCCGAGCACGCGACATTTTTATGATGCGCTACAGGGTGCGCGCACGGCGTTTATTCTGGAGTGCAAGAAAGCGTCGCCGTCAAAAGGCGTGATCCGTGATGATTTCGATCCAGCACGCATTGCCGCCATTTATAAACATTACGCTTCGGCAATTTCGGTGCTGACTGATGAGAAATATTTTCAGGGGAGCTTTAATTTCCTCCCCATCGTCAGCCAAATCGCCCCGCAGCCGATTTTATGTAAAGACTTCATTATCGACCCTTACCAGATCTATCTGGCGCGCTATTACCAGGCCGATGCCTGCTTATTAATGCTTTCAGTACTGGATGACGACCAATATCGCCAGCTTGCCGCCGTCGCTCACAGTCTGGAGATGGGGGTGCTGACCGAAGTCAGTAATGAAGAGGAACAGGAGCGCGCCATTGCATTGGGAGCAAAGGTCGTTGGCATCAACAACCGCGATCTGCGTGATTTGTCGATTGATCTCAACCGTACCCGCGAGCTTGCGCCGAAACTGGGGCACAACGTGACGGTAATCAGCGAATCCGGCATCAATACTTACGCTCAGGTGCGCGAGTTAAGCCACTTCGCTAACGGTTTTCTGATTGGTTCGGCGTTGATGGCCCATGACGATTTGCACGCCGCCGTGCGCCGGGTGTTGCTGGGTGAGAATAAAGTATGTGGCCTGACGCGTGGGCAAGATGCTAAAGCAGCTTATGACGCGGGCGCGATTTACGGTGGGTTGATTTTTGTTGCGACATCACCGCGTTGCGTCAACGTTGAACAGGCGCAGGAAGTGATGGCTGCGGCACCGTTGCAGTATGTTGGCGTGTTCCGCAATCACGATATTGCCGATGTGGTGGACAAAGCTAAGGTGTTATCGCTGGCGGCAGTGCAACTGCATGGTAATGAAGAACAGCTGTATATCGATACGCTGCGTGAAGCTCTGCCAGCACATGTTGCCATCTGGAAAGCATTAAGCGTCGGTGAAACCCTGCCCGCCCGCGAGTTTCAGCACGTTGATAAATATGTTTTAGACAACGGCCAGGGTGGAAGCGGGCAACGTTTTGACTGGTCACTATTAAATGGTCAATCGCTTGGCAACGTTCTGCTGGCGGGGGGCTTAGGCGCAGATAACTGCGTGGAAGCGGCACAAACCGGCTGCGCCGGACTTGATTTTAATTCTGCTGTAGAGTCGCAACCGGGCATCAAAGACGCACGTCTTTTGGCCTCGGTTTTCCAGACGCTGCGCGCATATTAAGGAAAGGAACAATGACAACATTACTTAACCCCTATTTTGGTGAGTTTGGCGGCATGTACGTGCCACAAATCCTGATGCCTGCTCTGCGCCAGCTGGAAGAAGCTTTTGTCAGTGCGCAAAAAGATCCTGAATTTCAGGCTCAGTTCAACGACCTGCTGAAAAACTATGCCGGGCGTCCAACCGCGCTGACCAAATGCCAGAACATTACAGCCGGGACGAACACCACGCTGTATCTCAAGCGTGAAGATTTGCTGCACGGCGGCGCGCATAAAACTAACCAGGTGCTGGGGCAGGCGTTGCTGGCGAAGCGGATGGGTAAAACCGAAATCATCGCCGAAACCGGTGCCGGTCAGCATGGCGTGGCGTCGGCCCTTGCCAGCGCCCTGCTCGGCCTGAAATGCCGTATTTATATGGGTGCCAAAGACGTTGAACGCCAGTCGCCTAACGTTTTTCGTATGCGCTTAATGGGTGCGGAAGTGATCCCGGTGCATAGCGGTTCCGCGACGCTGAAAGATGCCTGTAACGAGGCGCTGCGCGACTGGTCCGGTAGTTACGAAACCGCGCACTATATGCTGGGCACCGCAGCTGGCCCGCATCCTTATCCGACCATTGTGCGTGAGTTTCAGCGGATGATTGGCGAAGAAACCAAAGCGCAGATTCTGGAAAGAGAAGGTCGCCTGCCGGATGCCGTTATCGCCTGTGTTGGCGGCGGTTCGAATGCCATCGGCATGTTTGCTGATTTCATCAATGAAACCAACGTCGGCCTGATTGGTGTGGAGCCAGGTGGTCACGGTATCGAAACTGGCGAGCACGGCGCACCGCTAAAACATGGTCGCGTGGGTATCTATTTCGGTATGAAAGCGCCGATGATGCAAACCGAAGACGGGCAGATTGAAGAATCTTACTCCATCTCCGCCGGACTGGATTTCCCGTCTGTCGGCCCACAACACGCGTATCTTAACAGCACTGGACGCGCTGATTACGTGTCTATTACCGATGATGAAGCCCTTGAAGCCTTCAAAACGCTGTGCCTGCACGAAGGGATCATCCCGGCGCTGGAATCCTCCCACGCCCTGGCCCATGCGTTGAAAATGATGCGCGAAAACCCGGATAAAGAGCAGCTACTGGTGGTTAACCTTTCCGGTCGCGGCGATAAAGACATCTTCACCGTTCACGATATTTTGAAAGCACGAGGGGAAATCTGATGGAACGCTACGAATCTCTGTTTGCCCAGTTGAAGGAGCGCAAAGAAGGCGCATTCGTTCCTTTCGTCACGCTCGGTGATCCGGGCATTGAGCAGTCATTGAAAATTATCGATACGCTAATTGAAGCCGGTGCTGACGCGCTGGAGTTAGGTATCCCCTTCTCCGACCCACTGGCGGATGGCCCGACGATTCAAAACGCCACTCTGCGCGCCTTTGCGGCAGGTGTGACTCCGGCACAATGTTTTGAAATGCTGGCACTGATTCGCCAGAAACACCCGACCATTCCCATTGGCCTGTTGATGTATGCCAATCTGGTGTTTAACAAAGGCATTGATGAGTTTTATGCCCAGTGCGAAAAAGTCGGCGTCGATTCGGTGCTGGTTGCCGATGTGCCAGTTGAAGAGTCCGCGCCCTTCCGCCAGGCCGCGTTGCGTCATAATGTCGCACCTATCTTCATCTGCCCGCCAAATGCCGATGACGACCTGCTGCGCCAGATAGCCTCTTACGGTCGTGGTTACACCTATTTGCTGTCACGAGCAGGCGTGACCGGCGCAGAAAACCGCGCCGCGTTACCCCTCAATCATCTGGTTGCGAAGCTGAAAGAGTACAACGCTGCACCTCCATTGCAGGGATTTGGTATTTCCGCCCCGGATCAGGTAAAAGCAGCGATTGATGCAGGAGCTGCGGGCGCGATTTCTGGTTCGGCCATTGTTAAAATCATCGAGCAACATATTAATGAGCCAGAGAAAATGCTGGCGGCACTGAAAGTTTTTGTACAACCGATGAAAGCGGCGACGCGCAGTTAATCCCACAGCCGCCAGTTCCGCTGGCGGCATTTTAACTTTCTTTAATGAAGCCGGAAAAATCCTAAATTCATTTAATATTTATCTTTTTACCGTTTCGCTTACCCCGGTCGAACGTCAACTTACGTCATTTTTCCGCCCAACAGTAATATAATCAAACAAATTAATCCCGCAACATAACACCAGTAAAATCAATAATTTTCTCTAAGTCACTTATTCCTCAGGTAATTGTTAATATATCCAGAATGTTCCTCAAAATATATTTTCCCTCTATCTTCTCGTTGCGCTTAATTTGACTAATTCTCATTAGCGACTAATTTTAATGAGTGTCGACACACAACACTCATATTAATGAAACAATGCAACGCAACGGGAGAAATAACATGGCCGAACATCGTGGTGGTTCAGGAAATTTCGCCGAAGACCGTGAGAAGGCATCCGACGCAGGCCGTAAAGGCGGTCAGCATAGCGGCGGTAATTTTAAAAATGATCCGCAACGCGCATCTGAAGCGGGTAAAAAAGGCGGTCAACAAAGCGGTGGTAATAAATCAGGCAAATCCTGATTCACCGTTAATTATTAATATCAGCTGATAAAGATAATTGCATCTGCGGGCCGTATGGCTCGCAGTGATTTCACTGGAGAAAAATATGAATATGAAGACCATTGAAGATGTATTTATTCACCTGCTTTCAGATACCTACAGCGCAGAAAAACAATTAACCCGGGCACTGGCAAAACTCGCAAGAGCAACATCAAATGAAAAATTAAGTCAGGCTTTTCATGCGCACCTCGAGGAAACTCATGGACAGATTGAACGTATTGATCAAGTTGTGGAGTCCGAATCGAACCTGAAAATTAAGCGCATGAAATGTGTGGCAATGGAAGGTCTTATTGAAGAAGCTAATGAGGTCATCGAAAGTACCGAGAAAAACGAAGTGCGTGATGCCGCACTGATTGCCGCAGCACAGAAAGTCGAGCATTATGAGATTGCCAGTTACGGGACATTAGCGACGCTGGCTGAACAATTAGGTTACCGTAAAGCAGCGAAGCTTCTGAAAGAAACCCTGGAAGAAGAAAAGGCCACCGACATCAAACTGACTGATCTGGCCATTAATAACGTAAATAAGAAAGCCGAAAATAAAGCCTGAAATATGAATTTTAACTTTTAGTCATTTTATAAAGAGGACATTTTCATGAATCGTATTGAACATTATCATGACTGGTTACGTGACGCCCACGCAATGGAAAAGCAAGCCGAATCTATGCTTGAATCCATGGCCAGCCGTATAGATAATTATCCTGAACTACGCGCTCGTATTGAACAACATCTTAGTGAAACCAAAAACCAGATTGTTCAACTGGAAACTATTCTTGATCGTAATGACATTTCACGTTCAGTCATTAAAGATTCCATGAGTAAAATGGCTGCGCTTGGGCAGTCAATCGGTGGTATATTCCCTTCTGATGAAATAGTCAAAGGCTCTATTAGCGGATATGTCTTCGAGCAATTTGAAATCGCCTGTTACACCTCACTATTAGCAGCAGCAAAAAATGCCGGTGATACAGCTTCAATTCCAACCATCGAAGCGATTTTAAATGAGGAAAAGCAAATGGCCGACTGGCTGATTCAGAATATTCCGCAAACAACTGAGAAATTTTTAATTCGCTCTGAAACTGATGGCGTAGAAGCGAAGAAATAATACCCTTTATACCATGTCCTTATTGACCCCGTATATTACGGGGTCGTTTTTGTGCGGAATTAAAAACGATATCCTGCTGAGAACATAAACACCCACGGATCGAGGCGTACGCTATCGTGTTGCTGTGCACCGCCCAGCTTATAATTGGCGGTGGTATCGATATCCATGTACCACACTGACATGTTAACCAACCAGTCACGGTTAATCAGATAATCAACCCCCACCTGCCCGGCAGCTCCCCAGGAATCTTTCAGACTGAGATCGGAAAGCCCTGCCTCTTTGCCATGATCGTTAAATCCATTATCAAAGAAGGTGGTGTAGTTAATACCTGCCCCAACGTAAGGACGGAATTTGCTGCTGGCATCACCAAAATACCACTGCGCCATCAGTGTTGGTGGCAGATGATGAACGGTTGCAATATCGCCGGTCGCCCGGGTGCCGATTTTATGGCGGAACGGCGTCGCTGCCAGTAATTCCACACCAATGTTGTCGGTCGCCATATAAGTAAACGTAAGGCCCAGTTGCGTGTTATTGGTCACGCTGAATCCACCCAGACTTCCTAACGTACCACCAGCACCTTCTGTTGGACGTACGGTTGCAGAACCTGCACGCATAAAAAATTCGCCTGCTTCATGCGCAAAGGCACTGCCAGAGAGAAGAGTTGTTACTGCCAAAGCCGCCACTGTTAACTTTTTCATATCCGCTCCGTCGTTATGGTTATAAAAACGTGACGAATATACCTACATTGGAGTAACAAATGATCCTACATAGATCACATTACATATGATAATTCACCCTTTATTGATCTGGATTAATTTAGAAGTTGCATTGAGAATCCTGGTTAATGTGATTTAAATCAATTTTTAAATATTTTCGCTACGCAAATATTAACTCGGTCGCCACTTGCCGCGATTTGCCCATGCCTGAAGGCCAGCAATTACCTCCGCTTTACAAAGATATGCTTTTCCATACAAGACCTGATGCTGCCACCCGAGGCTTAACCAGGGTACAATTGCCCGCTAATTAACACCTGCATAAAACTCAAGGAGAGTGCATGTCTATCACGGCGCAGTCCGTATACCGTGACACCGGAAATTTCTTCCGTAATCAATTTATGACCATTCTGTTGGTATCGTTGCTATGTGCGTTTATCACAGTGGTGTTAGGGCATGTTTTCTCACCCAGTGATGCACAGCTTGCGCAGCTCAATGACGGCGTGCCCGTTAGCGGCAGTAGTGGGTTGTTCGACCTGGTTCAGAATATGTCACCGGAACAGCAACAAATTTTGCTGCAGGCTTCAGCGGCGTCCACTTTTTCAGGATTAATCGGTAACGCCATTCTCGCCGGAGGCGTAATATTAATTATCCAGCTGGTGTCTGCGGGTCAGAGAGTCAGTGCGCTGCGAGCTATTGGTGCCAGTGCGCCGATATTGCCAAAGTTATTTATTCTGATTTTTCTGACTACCCTTTTAGTACAGATTGGCATCATGCTGGTGGTCGTTCCGGGAATTATCATGGCCATTTTACTGGCCCTGGCACCGGTGATGTTGGTACAGGACAAAATGGGCGTTTTTGCCTCGATGCGTAGCAGTATGCGGCTGACTTGGGCGAATATGCGTCTGGTGGCACCCGCAGTACTGAGCTGGTTGCTGGCAAAAACACTGTTGCTGCTTTTTGCCTCTTCTTTTGCCGCATTAACCCCGGAAATTGGTGCCGTACTGGCGAACACCTTGAGCAACCTGATTTCAGCCATATTGCTCATCTATCTGTTCCGCCTGTATATGTTGATTCGCCAATAACCTTAAGCATTTGATTACGGAATCGTAAAATGAAGCAGTTTCTTGATTTTTTACCGCTGGTTGTCTTTTTCGCGTTTTACAAGATTTATGACATCTATGCGGCTACTGCGGCGCTGATCGTCGCCACGGCGATTGTGCTTATCTATAGCTGGGTTCGCTTTCGTAAGGTTGAGAAGATGGCCCTGATCACTTTTGTTCTGGTGGTCGTCTTCGGTGGCTTGACGCTGTTCTTCCACAATGATGAGTTTATTAAATGGAAGGTTACAGTCATTTATGCTCTATTTGCGGGAGCCCTGTTAGTCAGCCAATGGGTGATGAAAAAGCCGCTAATTCAGCGGATGCTGGGTAAAGAACTCACGCTGCCGCAACCGGTATGGTCGAAGCTGAACCTGGCCTGGGCTGTTTTCTTTATCCTTTGCGGTCTGGCAAACATCTACATCGCATTCTGGCTGCCGCAAAATATTTGGGTCAACTTTAAAGTCTTTGGCCTGACCGCCCTTACCTTAATCTTCACATTGTTAAGCGGTATCTATATCTACCGCCACATGCCGCAGGAAGATAAATCCTAACCAGACTGCCAGTCCTTCGGGGCTGGCGCTGTATCTCCTCTGTTCTCCTCAGGAAAATCATAGTAGCATCGCGCCTGTGATTTTCCTTTTAAGTCGGTTTTACCATGTCTACAACACATAACGTCCCTCAGGGCGATCTTGTTTTACGTACTTTAGCCATGCCCGCCGATACCAATGCCAATGGTGACATCTTTGGTGGTTGGTTAATGTCACAAATGGATATTGGCGGCGCTATTCTGGCAAAAGAAATTGCCCACGGTCGCGTAGTGACTGTGCGGGTTGAAGGAATGACTTTCTTACGGCCGGTTGCGGTCGGCGATGTGGTGTGCTGCTATGCACGCTGTGTCCAGAAAGGGACGACATCGGTCAGCATTAATATTGAAGTGTGGGTGAAAAAAGTAGCGTCTGAACCAATTGGGCAACGCTATAAAGCGACAGAAGCATTATTTAAGTATGTCGCGGTTGATCCTGAAGGAAAACCTCGCGCCTTACCTGTTGAGTAATAGTCAAAAGCCTCCGGTCGGAGGCTTTTGACTTTCTGCTTACTGAATTTCGGTGGTGCCGTTAATTTTAAACAGGATATTCACCACAATCCCACTGCCTGGCTTACCCGGCTCATAACGCCATCTGCGCATCGCATTTTTCACCTCACGCTCAAACATGTTCGCAGGCTTGGCTGAGAGGATTTGTACGTTATCCACGCGACCATCCGGCGTAACGTCAAATTTAACTTTAACCTGCCCTTCAATGCGCAATGCCTGTGCTCGTGCCGGATACTGCGGCTGATTACGGCTTAATGCGCGTGGTCCTGAAGCCACACTGGTAACCGGCTTGCTGGTTGCAGCCGTTGCTGTACTTGATGTCAGGCGTGCCGGTGCCGTATTTTCAAACGGTGATGCCGGACGCGACTCTACGGGTTTGACATCGCGTTTTGGCTGCTCCTGTACCTTTTTCACCGGCTTCGGTTTTGGCTTAGGTTTCGGCTTCGGCTTTTCAATGACCACCGGTGCTTCTTTTGGCGGTTCGGGGATCGGCTCAGGTTCCGGTTCTGGCTCTACCACCGGCTCCGGTGGCGGCTGAACGGCTTGTGGCGGTTCGAGATCAGCAGGCGTAACCATCGTGACAGAAATCGGCTGCGCAGGTGCAGGTAGTTCAATAACCTGATGTACCGAGGTATAGAGCAGACCCGCCACAACAGCACCATGAATGCAGACCGAAAGTAACGTCGGCCAGGGGAAGCGGCGAGGTAAATCAAGGGTCATTGAAGTCATAATCATTTCAGTAGAAAAACCAGGTCTCGATTTTAAATGCAAATAGCAATCATATTCAATAAGGCAAGACGATCAGGATCAGTGAAAATGTCATTTTTGGCGTAATTACCCTTACTTTATGCATGGCCTTAACAAAGACATCATCTTTCCGTTGCAGATCTTCGCCCTTTCAAATAACGTACTTTACAACTTTCCCGAACAAGGAGTTGTGCCCGTGTTGTATGTTATTTACGCTCAAGACAAAGCTGATAGCCTCGAAAAACGCCTTTCCGTTCGTCCGGCACATTTAGCACGTTTACAGTTACTGCATGATGAAGGTCGTTTGTTGACAGCTGGTCCAATGCCAGCGGTAGACAGTAACGATCCAGGGGCTGCGGGATTTACTGGCTCAACCGTTATTGCTGAATTTGAATCGCTGGAAGCAGCTCAGGCCTGGGCCGATGCTGACCCGTACGTAGCGGCAGGAGTCTATGAACACGTTTCAGTGAAACCATTTAAGAAAGTGTTCTAATTTATTAGAAATTTGCACTTAAATCAAAAAGTTACTGACAATTCAACCACCAATCAATAAATTAAAGGGCACATTAAAGTACACAATATTTGTGCCCTTCTCTGTTTCTTTCCCGTTATCAGCTAGCTGGAAACTTTTTATACAGAGTTGAGAGCCCTACTCCATACGTTTTTGATACGCTTTGTCGTGATCCACCGGTTGGCCTCATCGGGTGACATGTCGTGGTTAAGCGCGGCGAGGTTGCGCACGAATGCGCTGGTCCGGACTATCTTGCGGCCAGACGGCTCGCGGGTGATCGACCTGTTGAAAGCTGAGATTTTATCGTCGTAACGCGGCATGACTCCCTCCCTAAAATCTATACTGTGTATGCATACAGTATTTTTAATTCGAAGGGAGATCAATACTGGTTATAACTATCAATCACCAGAACAGGGATTATTCGCGCATCAGCTCGGGCTACTGTCAGCACCACCACCTTGTTGTGCGGCTTTCAGTTTCTGGTTGAACACCGAACTTTCTGGCATTTCGAGACGCAGGTCTATCCATCGCCCGGCGGGAATATCCATCGGCTCACCTGCGACGATCATAGCGGTTTCACTGTCAAAGCGACGTTTAAAAACCGACACGATAATGGTTCCGCCCTGAGTGGATTGCGTCTCCACAAAACACAGGGGGTTGCCATTTGAATCCTGTGGGATTTCAATAGTCCAGCCGTCAGCGTGTAGCCCGACAGCGCCACGTATTTCATATACGCCAGTAGCAATTTTTTCCGCTGTAACGCCTTCCGCCTCCATATTGGTCGCGGCACAGCCAGAAAGTGAAAAATCTTCGAGAAAACCAGCAGGCATGCCTCTGTGATCATTGGTAAGTCGCACAACAGGTGAGGCTTTTTTTATAAACCCGTTTGCATCAACAGTGGTTGTCAGATTGTCCAGCAACAGACGGGTTGTTGAAACCCCCGCAGTGCCGTATCCGGACATTACACGGATGCCCCTGGCAAAATAATGCACGCTCATGAGAAACCACGTATCGTTTGCTCCCACCCATAATGTGGGCGCACTTTGTGGAATTTCATAGAATTCACCCGTCATTGGCAATATGTTCTGTAGGGTTGCAAGACTGAATCCCCTCATTTTTGCCACGACGTTATCAATCACAGATTCACTGGTCGAATTATATTCGGATACAGGAAATCCTTTTTTCAAACCAAGCCCTTCACGTGCGCTGGCCTGGGTAGTACCGCCAGTACCGCCCTGCTTTACAGACAATGCTGTGGTCAGCCCTTCCAGACTGGTGATGTCTTTATTTACCCCTTTTTTTGCCATGCTGCCAATGGAGGGGATGCTCATGCTTACACCGTTGATGGTGACCGTGATCATCTGGTTGGCTGTAGTGCTGGCGAACGCCTCCCATGCCCCAATGTTCTCATCGTACTCGTTAATGAGCTGGGAAATGCTCTGAGCCAGCCCGTCAACCGAGATATTGTCTGATACCAGAATGCCGTACTTCTTGCCGCTCAGCGCCGGTGATGCAGCAGGCGTTACCGTCATTGACGTGGCGCTATTCACGGATGAAATCTGAAACAGCTGCACCGGGTTAGACATCACGATAATCGTCTGGCCAGCGCGGACCTGGCTGGCGGGAGCTGTCCAGTTTGTGCCGGAGCCGGTTGCGGTATTTCCGTTAATAGAGATAGTTCCGGTGCTATAAATCATAACAACTCCTAAATTTAGACAACATGAAGCCCGGAGAGGTATATAACCCTCACCAGAAATAATTTCTGAATTGGTTTTTAATACATGTTGGGCAACGCCAGTGTTGGCATAGCTATAGTTGTATCAAATGCCATTGACCACCCACCCAAATAATAATTGCCGACTACTTTATTCCTTTCTGCTCTGACATTCCCACCTGTCATTACAATTCCTTTATACCTAATATTTCCGTAACCACCAACGTGTCGACAGTTAGCCCCGGTATAAACAATCTGGCAAAATTCATCACCAATATTCAGGTTCGCATTGGCGATATTTATTGTCCCATCAAAAATGAATGGCTTCGTGCAAGTAAGAAGACGTTTGCGTTGACGATTGGTTTATTCAATCCATCAACTAAAATACCATGTAAACGAATTGCCATAACATTTCCCACTTTATTTTACTTACTCAACACAACAAGTATATTAAAATTGAACCTTGTCAACAACACAAAGGAGTCCCAATGAAACTCGCTCTAATTATGCTGCCATTATGTCTGTCCCTCACTGCATGTGGTAATGGTTTAAATACCGGTAAACCAAATTCCGGTGTCATTCCAAAACCTTTGGATCGAGATGGTAACGGTTCTTTAATTTATGATACCGAAAACCTTCCAATGACGGGGCAGTGGTGTCACGAGATTGATCACGAATACCGACGAATCGGTAGCCCTTCTAACTGTGTTATAGACTACTAAATATTAACCCCTCAAAAGAGGGGTTAATATTTTAACCTGTGAATGAACCAGATCCGTGTGATACTATGATAGTAGGCGAAGAAATTGACGCACCACTGTTATTTTGAGCGGACACTTTAATACGCACTGTTACGTTTGGACCTGTTACAACCGCAGAATGCATGATAAGTCTCTCCATGTCTTGCACGGATGAACCACTCTCATTGCCGTTAATATTGATTAGTCCTGCACCATTACCTTTAACGTTTGCTATAACACAGACGTGTCTTGCGTGCCCAGAACTGGATGAATCCGTATAAGTTATTACCTTTTCTAAAAGACCGTCACTAGACCGACTAACGTTAGTTCCGGTGTGCATATTTGCAATGTCCCCGATAAAACTTTGGGCTTCCACAGTCCCTTTGAATTTACCGCTTGTTGCTTGGATCTCACCAGTAAAGCTACCGCCACTAGCATATACTACACCTCTGACGGTCACATTGTTGAATTCAGCATCTCCAGCTTTATTCAACTTCCAACCAGCAGAACCAGCTGCATAGTTGTTGGACTGGATATAGTTGCCGATTTTGGCGTTCTCAATGGTGCCGTCCTGGATGAAGCTGGCCCGGATGAATGTCTGCCCGTTCTGGATCACGAACGGCAAAGCTACGCTATTTCCGGCTGCCGTGGTGACGGCGAAGCGGTCAGCCAGAAAAATTACCTGTGATTGCATGCCGCCAGGTGTATTTTGTACCCCTATGCCCATACCTGCAGCGTAATACTGGCCGTTAGCGGCAACGCCAACTTTGATGTTGTACATCGCGTTTAGGTTGCCGTTTACATCTGCCACCGCCTGCGCCGTCTGGTTGATGGCTGCAGTCTGCCCGTTCACTGTCACCGTCAGAGAGTTAATCTTCGTGGCGGATGCCTGGGTGAAATCAGCCAGTGTCTCCGTCAGGTCGGTCGCGTTCGAAACATTCCCACCCGCAGACGCATCAAGCGTAACCAATGCCCGGGCAACCGCCTGGCTGGTATCGGCAATGGTGGTGTCTATCCGGTCAATTTTTGCGACATTGCCGTTATTGGTGGCAGTCTGGGAACGGCGGGAAGTCACCTGCGCCAGGCTGTTCTGGATCACGGCAATTGATGAGTTTTTGACACCGCCGGTCATGCCGTCCATCGACACAGAAATCTCGTCGATCTTCACTTCGGCCTGAGCCAGCCCGTCAGCGTTCTCCAGGATGTCTTTCGCCTGCTGCTCGAGTTCGTCGGCATGGTTTTTAATTTCGTCAGCCATGCCAGCAATTTTTTCATTGCTGTCCACCGCGTTCTCGATCAGGTCTTTGAACGTATCGGAGTCTTTAATTTCCTCCAGAATCACATCTGTGATATCGGAAACATCGATGCTGGCCTGTCCTCGCACCCATTCTGTGTACCCTGATTCGTTGCCGCTGCGGTCCACCAGCTGCGCGCGGTACCAGAAAATCTGCCCAGCCTTAAGGCCCATCTGCTGATATTTGCGCTGCGGGTAAGGCACATCGGCCAGCAGCATGGCATCGTCTTCAGTACCGGTCAGGCTGTACTGAATTTCCGTCTTCAGCGTGTCGTCGGTATTCGCCTGGAATCCCCAGTTCAGCTCGATACCGAACACCACGTTTTCAGAGGCGATAAAGCCAACCGGCTTCGGTGGATTGCCCACTTTACCCGTCAGCGTTTTCTCTTCTGAATAGCCCCATCCGGATGAAATTTCTGCGGCATTGATTGCGCGCACCCGCACCAGGTAGCGCCCGGCATAAATCCCCGGGACGTCGAATGACGTGGTGGAGGTGCGCGGCACGTTAACCCAGTTCCCGTCATTGCGACGCCACTGTGCCTCATACGCGATAGCATTTTTCGCCTGGTCCCAGCTGACGCGCATGGTCTCAACGCTGATATTCTGCTGAACGACAGAAAACGAACTGATCGCGATATTAGCTGGCGGGGACTGATTACCGGGCGGAATTACACTTATTGGCCGCTGGTCGATAATGGCACCGGTATCGATACGCGCATATTTATCCGGATCGTGCAAAGCGCCAGCAATCGAATACGTTCCGTCATTATTATCCGTAACGCTGATAACGCGATATTGCTGCGCGTAAAGCTCTTCAGACTCGACAATCCACACCGATTCCACTGCAGGTGTTTCGCTGTATGCCGTTGTCACAGTGACGGCCCGCCCGTTTACGCTCTGTATCGTCCTGCTCTGCGATGCGCCGGACGGAAGGTTAACCATCAGACGGCTTCCGGGAGCGGCTGCCGAATCACGATCAAGCGTGATAACGCGACCGTTAACCGCGCTGATGCGCCCTCCCATCACTTTTCCGGAAAGCAGCTCATCGGCAACCGCGATGATATAACCAGGCTGTGGGATCTTACCGTCAAGACCAACATCGAACGACACGATGCGATCCTTGTTATTGGTCAGGATACCCCAACGTCCTTTGCGGTTTGCCTCTGACTGCCGGGTACAACCAATGGCTGTCATTTCGAGCTGATTTGTGCCAAAGCGAGCAACGAGATCCTGCTCAAATACAGGCTCCATCGCATCCGCGTAGGCATTACCCGGATCGGACCAGGAAACCAGTGCCGTGGTATAGCGGGTTTTGGTGGTGCTGCCCGAATAGGTAAAGCGCCCATTAACCACGTTTGCACGCGTGTAGCTGTAATCCACATCGCGGGGCATATCCGCCAGCGCAACGATTTGATCGCCACCCCAGTACGTCATGCCCCGGAATATCGCCGCAAAATCACGTAACACGGTATAGGCGTCATTCCTCTCCTGCACGTACACGTTACAGGTATAGCGAGGCTCAGTGCCGCTACCGCCTTTACCATCAGGAACCGGCTGATCGCAATATTGCGCGACCTGATAAAGCGTCCATTTATCAATATTGGCCGCCGTCAGGCGATTGCCCAGCCCAAAGCGGTCGCTCACCACCAGATCGTAAAAAATCCAGGCTGGATTATCCGTCCACGCCCACTTAAACGCCCCTGTCCATGTGCCGCTGTAGGTGCGGGTCTCCGGGTCATACGTATCCGGCACGCGGATAACGCGCCCGCGCGGTTCACAGGAAATTTGCGGGATGGAGCCGTTAAACTGGCTTGAGTCGAATTCGATGTACAGCAGCGCGGTATTTGGATAACGCAGTTTGGCGTCAATAACCTCTGTGTAGCTCTGCAGCGTCATCGTGTCGCCAATTTTCGCGCTGTTGGCATCCGCCGTAAGCTTACGCAGGCGCACCGTCCATGTACTGCCTGCCTGCGGTAAGTCGATACGGTGGCTGCGTTCGTAGCCTGACGTGGTTTTCCCGGTGACGCTGGTATTAAGCACGGTCTGCCAGGTACCGCCATCTGTCTGCAGATCGATAGCGTAATTAATCGAATAGCCGACCAGATCGCCGTCGTCCTCCTGTTTAAACAGTGATGGCCATTTGAGGCGCAGACGAATGGCTGACAGCTGGGTGTTGGTAAAGGTATGCGTCCAGGCCGTAGCGCTTGACACTTCGGTGCCCACGCTGATTTCATTTTCTGTGCCGGGGATACCCTGAATATATTTTTGTGCCTGAGTCCCCGGACGAAATTCCCACGCCACGCCACTGAAGTTTTGCGATCCGTCTGCATTCTCCAGTGGCGTGCCATCGAGATAGATATCCTTCGCCGTCAACTGCCCTGCAAATTCGCCCTCTCCCAGTGCAACAAGAATTTTGGCTTTCGCTACGGACTGGAGATCGTCTGGTTGTTCAGTCGGGGTGCGTGAACTGGAGCTGCCGCCCTTGCGGCCTCTAATCGGAGTAGATGTAGCCATATTGCGCCCATAAAAAAGGCCACCCGAAGGTGGCTTGTAAAAAGGTTTGTTAACTACTGCTGATCTTCGACATAAATTCCGGCAGAAATAATTGCCCCGCCGATTCTCCGGCGGCCGTACAGGAGCGGAACCGGGTAACCCTGTGCGGCGGTATTTGTGACTCCGCCGAACGCGTATGAGGCGCGGTTATCTGAGCTCTGTTTGCTGGCCAGCCCTGTAGCCTGAGGGGATATCATCTGAACTACCCCCCCCAGCGTTATGGACGCACCAGCAGCAAACATCATATTGCTGGCAGCTATACTCAGACCTGGCATCCAGATCGATGCAATCACTAATACTGCGCCCAGGATAGTTTGAATCAAACCGGCTTTTTTACTCCCGATGATTACCGGGACAATGCGGATAACATCGCCGGTAACCGGGAAACCGAGGTCATCCACACCGATGTTTTTTTTACCCTTAAATACGGAGTATGTGAGCCCACGGCGCTGGCTGGAAATCATAAACTGCTCAAAGCCCGGAATAGTCTTTGCTAGCGCCACTCCCGCCTCGCTTACACGGGAAATCAGGCGGTGGTGAATTTTACCGAATGTTTTCCCGAGCACGCCGCCAAGCTCAATCCGGGTCATTACTTCCTGCATGTTTCACCTGCCATTACATCTTTATAACGAACGATTTTCATCGTGCGCTCCTGCCAGTATCCGCCATAAGGAACACGTTGACTCAGATGCCCATAAAGATGGTGCAGCAGCATGTTACCCTCCAGTAAAATCCCGGCATGATTCCACTTATCGGCCTGCACCTGCATGATGACGAGGTCTCCTTCCTGAGGCGGGCCATCAAACTCCCTGAATCCGCACTCGTACCAGCACTCCTGATAGAAATTGTCCGGGTAGTCGTTTTCCCACCAGGGATAATCTACCCGGTAATCGTGGAGCTCGATACCGTGGGTCTGCCGGAAATAGCTCATTACCAGACCCCAGCAATCGAAGTGGCCAAGCACGAACGGGCGCTCCAGCAGCGGCAGTTCCCCGCGCGGCTGAATAGTGCGTAAATCCCCCTCCGGCCAGCTCACAATATGCCAGGGCAGCAGCGTTGCATCACACTGCGCCTTATCCAGCTCGCTGGCCTGCGTCGTCGCATCAGGATGGCTGTGAACAATGGCCACCACCGTCCCCCAGTCTTCTGCCGCTGCGTAATCTTCGGGGGACAGGTGAAAATGTTCAGTCGGCTCTGCTGCGAGATTACGACAGGGAAAATAGCGCTCAACCCGGCTTTTCTGTGCCACCACGCCGCAGCACTCTCGCGGATATTCCGCTGCAGCGTGTGCCATGATGGCATCAATGGTTTTCTGACGCATATCAGCTCCTGATAAGAGATGTACCGGGGAAACCGCCAAACGGCAGCTCGTTGCTGTCTCCGTGCCGGAGCTTGCAGGCCGTCAGCGTGCCGTTGCAGACATCCAGCGATGGATCGTCAACCGGATTATTGTTTTTGTCGAAATAGCGCGTTCCGGCATAGTCGCAGCCGTCGCCGGTCCGGTACTTGTTCCGGATGCACCAGCTGCATAACGAATGCAGCTGCCGCGTGGGTATCATCTGGCCCTGTAAATCCATCGGACTGGAAAGCGTAAATTCAACAGATTCATCCGTCTCGGTGCTTCTGGCATCGATATAAAAGACCTTCAGCTTTTCCTGTGACGGGTCTGCAGTGGGATTGCCCTGCGGAAAATTTCTGGCGTCCAGATACTGTGCCAGCGTGTCGTGGATACTCACTTTCGCCTGCAGCAGATCGTCATACGCCAGACAGAGCGCTGAGATCGAGCTGTCCAGGTTCGCCACACTCAGTTTTGGCTGTGGACTGGTACCGTCCGTAGTCGCTTCAATACCCTCAACCTGACACGGCCAGGCTTTATACTCCTCCCCCTGCCACCAGATGGACTTCGCCGGAAGTTTATTCTCATCCCCGCCTGCAGCCTCAATCTCTTCCGGGGTATGCGCGATATTATGTGCGTGGAAGCGGAGTACATCTGACATACCGAACGCTGTGCCATCGACAGAAAAAAGCCGGACTTCATTGCCCGGCTCGAGTTTTTGATAATCAGCATTAAGACTCATGGTGCAAATGCCTGTTCAAACGTTGCGGTTACGGTTATCACTTTTACGTTTTTAACCACCTTTTTGAGCGTGTCAGCCTCGACACGCCACAGCGCGGTATCGCCGAAAGGCGGTGTGAAAATAAACGACTTCACTTTATGCCGCCGAAGGAAAGCGTGAATTTCATTCGCTGTAGTCGGATCCCCTGAAAAGGAATATTCATAGGTACGAATCTCATCATTCAGGCCGGAGCCGCTCACCTGTGCGTACCCGTCGCCGAACTGGACCTTCCTGACTGTGTCTTTGCTTCCCTCGGTGGGCTGGCTGGAAACCTTAATGCCCCAGGGGAATGTTTCTATCGTCATAACTGTTACCTGCGATTGGTCGCATTCCAGATAAGCCCACCGGGCTGGATTGCCCTGGCGATACCATCGTTGACAGATTTGTTAATCACCTGCTGATACGCCTTACCCAGCCTGTCTCCGTCGTTTTGCTGCTGTGCGTTACCGGAAGCATTCTCGACCGTCACCGGGGCATATACACTGACACCGAAAGGTGCTGCAGCCGGGCCTGTACCACCGCCCCCGACATACCCACCCGTGGCATACCCTTTCATCATCCGGTAAAGATTGCCGACGCCGATCCGGCTGGTAGCCTCTTTGGTGAAAACAAATTCACCACGGTGAACGACACCTGCAGGTTCATATTTCCCGCCTGAACCGGTATAACCGCCACCTGCAAATCCCAGCGCGGTTGTCGCTGAATCCACCAGGCCTACCATCGCCTGTTTCAGCAGGATCTGTGTCAGCATGGAGAGCGTGGAGCGGGTGAAGTCAGCCCAGTCAGCCTTTCCGCGCGTCAGCATGTCAGCCATATTTTGCCCGATGCCATCAAACGCACTGGTGGCAGCCGACTTCATCTGGCCATAAGCATCTGAAGCAGAATCAACATAATCTGCCCATGCGGATTTGGCTCCGGACTGCCAGTCGTCCCGCAGCTTATCCTGCTCGGCGTAATACGCCTGCAGCGCCTGCAGCTCATTCTGATAACCAGCATCGTTCTCCGAACCACCACCATTTTTCCAGCCCTGAAGAAGCTGGGCCTCTTCATTGCGACGTTGTGCTGCACGACTGCTCATACCAGCACTTTCCGCAAGGGCTCGGGTTTTCTCGCCGATCTGCGTGACGTATTTTTGGGACGTATCCTGCAGGCGATTAAGCCGCTCCTGCGCCACTATCTGATCGCCGAGCTTCGCATTCAGCTCCGCACGGGAAAGCACCTCACTTTTACTGGCCAGCAGGGATTTTTCCTCAGCAGAAAGCGTTCGGGTCTTCGCGGCCTCTTCCAGAACCGTAAAGCGGGACTGCTGACGCCACAGCTCCTGACGCTGCTGGCTGATGGTGTCATTGATGCTCTTATGCTCCTGCAGGGTGCGCAGCTGTGTCTGTAGCTCCAGCGTCTGGGCACTGGCCGTATCGGTGGCACGGGCACCTGCGGGGGTTCTGATTGCCGGGGTCTTCTTCGGCTTTTTAAGGGTGTCTTCGTACTCTTTTTTCGCGGCGGCCAGGTTGATGTTGTAGTCAGCCTGGAGGATCCGCCCCTCTTTCAGAGCCTTATTGAGCTCGCTCTGCCTGGCCGTGTATTTCTCAAGGGCAGTTTGGGTTTTGGCATAGTTGGCCTGAGCCTGCGCGGCATATTTCTGACGATCGGACTCTGCGACCGCTTCACGGGAAGCATTCTCTTCGTTCGCTTTGGCAATACCAGCCTGCTGCTGCGCCATATCCAGCGCAAGCCTGGCCGTTTCACGATCATTCCAGAACCGGGCGCGGGCCTCATCATTCACATAATGATCGCCTTTACGCAGATTCCAGATTTCATCAGCCTTTTTAAACGCGGCCTGGGCTTTTGCCACCATCTCCTGGGCGGTGTCAGGTCTGCCAATATCAAGTGCAGCATCCCACATCGACTTGAAGGCACGCTTCAGGGAATCCGCTGAAGACTCAATCGTCCCCATATTGTCGCGGATGGCCTTGGTCTGATCGTTGAATCCGGCAGTAGCAGCCTGATTAGCCGCCTGCAGTGCGCCAGCCTCATCACCGGCACGCTGCAGCTGTGCCACATGGGCAATCTGTTCGGCCGTAACGTTGTGGAACTGCTGAGCCATCGCGATCAGGCCTGATGTAGGGTCAGTAGTGAGCTTGCCGTATGCGGCTGCGACTTTTTCCACCGGCACGCCGGAGGCATCAGTAAATCGCGCCACCGCCTGGCTCATTTCATCAAAGCGCGAACTCGCGCCCACCCCCGCGTTGATAAGCTCGCTCAGGGCTTCGCTGGTCTGATTGAACGTCAGCCCCGCTGCCTGGCCGTTTCGTGCCAGCGCCAACATACGATCGGCAGTCAATCCGGCCGTGTTCCCCGACAGTACCAGCGTTTTGTTGAAGTCAGATAGTGTGGATGAGCCCTGGTACCAGGCATAGAACAGCGCACCCGTTGCGGCGGACAGCGCACCGATGCCGACCATCAACGGTGAGATCGTACCCAGTAAGGCCCGGAATGTTGGTATTATCCCGCCAAAGGAGTCCTTAACCTGACCGCCCTGCTGAAGCAGAATCAGCCAGGGGTTCTGCCCACCCGCCAGCTGCGTGGCCACGTCAGTAAACTGCGCCGGGAGCATACGCATCGCTGCGTTATACTGACCCACTGAAATACCGGCCTTACGCGCGGCGTTCTCCTGGCGGCTGAAGGACTGCTGGATACGTAACGCTTCATCGTTTGCCGTATTGCCGGTCTGTTTTAATTCTTTTTTGACGTAGCTGAGCTGCTCGTTGAATTTTGTCGAGTTAACGTCAAGGTTAACGACCAGATCACCGACTGCCGTCTGGGCCATAGCGCACGCCTCCTGAAATACCTGCAGCCTTCGCCATCAGCGTATCGTCATCCGGATCATCGATGTCGATGGCTTCCGGTGCAGAGGAAAGAATGCTGAAACTGTCCGGGGTTAACTCCGGATCGGCAAAAAACAGGGTTGAGATGGTGTAGAGCAAGCCGGAGAAATGTGCGTCCAGCTGCGCATCATGAAAGTAATTGTCCTGGTAGAAGATTTTCCAGTCGCCGTACTCCGTAGAGGACATGCCAGCAAGCATGGCACGCCAGTCCGGGCGACCGAACTCACGCGCCAGTTTCATGGCAAATTTCAGCTCACTGGCGAGGACTTTTCCGCAGTAACGGGTTCAGCGGGATCATTACGTTCTTCACCGGATGAAGTCGGTTCTTCAATGACAGGCGCAATCATCCCGGACAGGAGTTTCACCTTATATTCCGCTTCGGCAACCAGTTCGGTCGGCCATGACTGCATGACCTCATCCTGAATCTTTGCCACTTCCGCCGCCGCATTTTCTCCCTGGGAGCCTTTCAGTTCGTGGCCGTGCCAGAGTGACATCGCCACGAGGAACGCCCCACTTTTTACGGTGAGGGTGATGGCCGCCTGAAAATCGCCAGCTTCAACTGCCTCCAGCTGCTTCAGGTATTCGAGGTATTCAATACGCTGAAGCGCCGAAAGCTGGAACAATGTGACGCTGCTGCCGTTGCATTCAAGCAGTTCGCTCTTTAGAAACATAATTACTCCGGGGGAACGGGGCTCGCGCCCCGGTTATCAGGAAACAGTGACTTTGCAGATCGCCACAAAGTTACCGTCATTGCTCATAACGATGATTTCGACGGTGCCTGCCGCCACGCCGGTGACCGTCAGTGTGTTACCGTTAGCCGTAACTGTGGCTTTGGCCCGGTCAGCTGACGATACGCGGAAGGATTTATCTGACGCACTGGCCGGAAGAACAGATACAACCAGTTGCACAGTTTTACCGACCGCAACAGCTGCAGTGGATTTATCCAGGCTGATCCCCGTGACAGCAATCGGCGCGGCACCACTGTCTTCTGCCAGTGATGGTTTGCCGTTGTTGGTGATTTTGGCCGTCCGGGTCATGACCTCTTTGGACGTAATGGTTTTACCGAGGCTGCTCACCCAGCCCTTAAACACATCGACAACACCATTTGGGTATTTGATTTTATATCCCCTCACGGTGCCCTCATCGAACCAGATCACAAGGTCCTGCTGACCGGAATCTCCCGGCATCCACGCGAGCGTCAGGTTGGTTTCACCGGCTGATTTCTGCCCCTGCATGGTTGATGTCCAGTCAGCATTCTCATCATCGATGTAGGTATCATCCTCAGATTCGGCGGTCAGTTCGCCGGGCTGCAGGTCTTTAATCTTTGCCAGGCGCAGCCAGTCAACGTCTGAAAGCGGATTGGCGTATGGATCTCCGGTTCCGGTGTAAACCCAGAGGGTGGTACCAGCACCTTTTGTTGGTGTCAGCGGGTTTGGTGTGGCCATAGGGTCCTCACATGTCGTAAGTAATGGAATATTTCAGGTCCGCAGAACTCCACAGCGCCATATCGTCATCGCGCTGGTAGTCATAGCCCTGCTGAACCATTGTGGTGATAAGGGATTCAAGCCCCGGAACCTCTGCGAGAACCGGATACACTCGCGTCTCCATCCAGTCATCCAGCTCAGAATCAGGTACCTGAGCCTCAAGAAAGACTTCGATATGCAGAATGGCCTGCCAGCTGTCGGCGTCCAGTTCTTCCCCGGTGTATTCCGCATCTGTCAGGTAAACGGCAACAGCGGGAAAATCACCCTCTTCGAGCACTGCAGGTCTGCCGTCAAAATAAATGGCGTCAGTACCAATCGCGCTCTCCAGCGCGTCAATAATCACCTTGCGAATATCGCTGTGTTTCATCGTGTCAGAATTAACCTGAGTTGGTTGGTAAGGGATGCCCGGAGTTCTTTGGGCATATCTGACTCCATAAGCTTTGGCAGTTCTTCTTTAAACGCCGTAGTTAATGGAGCTGCCAGCGGGATGCTGACCACTTCAATGGGGTAACGGGGTTTTGACGTCCGCCTCATGACATGCCAGCGGCCATTTTTAAGCTGCTGGATAAAACCGCCCGGAAAACGGAACGGCCCTATACGCAGAACGCTGTTGGCCCCTTTCTTGTCACGTTTTCTGCGGGAAAGTCGCACGCTTGCGGTACCGAGTTTAATAGCCGGTAAATTGCCCCGGTTTACACGGATAAGCGCGCGAGGTTTATTGACCGTGGCACGCTTCACCCTGGCGCGTTGCTTTACCAGTTTTCGCGGTACGCGCGTATCTTTTGATACGACTGCCACGCTGCGGCTGACGGCCCGGTTTGCCACGCGGTTAACGGCCTGCGCCGATGCCCGCGGAACAGCCGTTTTGCTGATGCTGTTAAGGTTTTCTATGGCCTGTTCAAGGCCTTTTATGGACATATGCGCTCCTTAACGGCGACGCGAAGATGCAGGTGGAGAGCCGTTACCCAGACAGATATGACAGGAGCCACAGTCATCCGGACCAATACGTTCAACCCAGAATTGCCGACCGTTAATCGTCAGCGTGTCCATACGCTGCAGCTGCCTGACAGTGGCGGTTTCCACAAACAGGGTCGGGCTGGTTCCTTCAACACGAATCCCGGCACCGGCATATCCGATATTTTCTGGATCATCGAATACACCGACCAGGGTGGCACCTGACAAAGCGCCTGACATCACCTTTGCCTCTGTGCCCATCACACCACGGATAGCGCTATCAGCTCGCGACATGGCCTCGTCAAAGAGATTATCGAAATCAGCCATGTGGCCCCCTTCAGACTTCGAAAGCCAGCCCCTTTGCGATCAAGTCGTCGGCATCCTGTTCAGATACGCGGATAATCACACCAGGCTCTACGATAGATACCGGCTCGTTACGCGTGGCATGCAGAGCGTCAATATGCAGGGTGGCCAGCGTTTCTACTGATACCAGGTCACCCGTTGTGGCCGATTCCGTTTTTACTTTTGCCACGTTAGCAACATTGT
>UMGL01006390.1_pt1 | contig 30313 bp, 31 predicted proteins | sample 1965261 | NCBI WGS metagenome assembly UMGL01 (sample SAMEA4836071, study PRJEB28245) | human gut metagenome | biome: gut microbiome; material: fecal sample | place: Denmark | collected 2008 | reverse complement strand
CCTTCATATCAGCACCGAATTCCCCCGTTTCAACATGAATTCCAGTAGCCGCCAATTTTTGATTGAACTTTTCATAAAGCGGTTTTGCCAAGGATGGCTTAGCGGCTTTTGAAAAGCCAGGCCGGTTTCCATGCTTAACATCCGCATATAACGTGAATTGAGAAATGGATAAAATAGCACCATTAACATCGGTTAATCCTAAATCCATTTTTCCAGGTTCACTTTCAAACACGCGTAAATTAGTAACTTTATGAACCATATAATCTAAAGTATCTTCTGTATCATCAGGGCCAAATCCTACTAATAACATATACCCCTTACCAATTTTGCCAATCACTTTTTCGTCAACACTTACTTGTGCTTGATTAACCCGTTGTAAAACTATTCGCATATTTTTTCTCCTAATGAATAACTCGTTTTACTACATAAACATCTGGAACATTTTTAAGAGCATCCATAATAATTTCCAATTGTGCCCGATTACGGACCCCAACTGAAGCAGAAATGGTAGCAAGGCGATTGTTATCAACTTTCCCATTCACAGAAGTCAAAAAGCGCGTGTTGTTATTAATGGTATGGAGGACATCATTCAACATTCCATTACGATTATATCCTTGAATTTCAATATCAGCATTGTAGTTAGTTTTATCACCATCTGGATTACTCCAGTAAACCTGGACAAGTCGTTGGCCGCTTTGTTCAGCACTCTTAATGTTTGGGCAATCAGTTCGGTGAACTGAAACACCCCGACCTTTTGTAATATAGCCAACAATTGGATCTCCTGGAACAGGACTGCAGCAGTGACTTAAACGAGTTAATAGATTATCAACTCCTTCAACCACAACTCCCCCATTACCTTTAGCGATTTTCTTTTTATCACTTGCAGAGCTTTCCAACGTTTTATGATCTTCAAGCAATGCTTTTTCTTCTTCGCGTTGCTTATCATCACGGGCTTTTTGACGTAAATCTGCTGTAAACCGATTTTTAACACCTACTGGAGGAATATCACCAAAACCGACAGCTGCAAATAAGTCATCACCATCTTTAAAGTGCATTTCATCAGCGACCTTATTGGTGCGCTCTGTTGTGATGAACTCAGAGGGTTCTAAGCCATCCTCACGAAGTTGCTCTTCAATGATTCGCTGACCTTCTACAATGTTCTTCTCGCGATCATGGGCACGGAAAAATTGCCGAATTTTATTTCGTGCTCGACGGGTGGACACCAAATCCATCCAATCCCGACTCGGGCCTGCCGATGACGTTGAAGTCAAGATGTCAACGATATCACCATTCTTGATTTCGTAGTTAAGGGGAACGATCCGACCGTTAACCTTTGCACCCGTAGTATGATTCCCAACTTCAGTATGAATTTGATAGGCCATATCTAGTGGGCCGGCACCCTTAGGCATTTCAATCACATCACCCTTAGGGGTAAACGCATAAACTTTATCAGTGAAAACGTCACTTTGTACGCCCTGCATAAATTCATCAGTGCCATGACTTTCACTTCGCATTTCAAGAATTTCTTTTACGACGTTTAGCTTTTGACTGTCGAGATTTGCTTGAACCCCGTCAGTTTTGCCTTCCTTATATGCCCAGTGAGCGGCAACCCCATATTCGGCAACCTCATGCATATGATGGGTACGAATTTGAATTTCCAAAGGTCGTCCTTCAGGTCCAATCACCGTAGTATGTAAGGATTGATAGCCATTAGCCTTCGGCATCGCAATATAGTCTTTAAAACGTCCTGGCATTGGCGTCCATGTGGTGTGAATGGCACCAAGAACTGCATAACAATCACGAATTGAGTCAACTACTACCCGCACTGCAAGCAAGTCATATATTTCACTAAATTGCTTGTGTTGAGTAACCATTTTGCGGTAAATGGAGTAAATATGTTTAGGACGTCCATATATTTCAACATTGGGGCCAAGATTTAAATCGGCAGTTGCCTTCTTAACTTCCTTAATCGCCTCGTCGATGTATGCAACCCGTTGATCACGACGTGAATGCATTAAATGAACGATCCGGTAGTATTGTTGAGGATTCAAGTAACGAAGTGAAAGGTCTTCTAATTCCCACTTCATAGTACTAATCCCCAAGCGATCTGCAATTGGCGCATAGATTTCCAGTGTTTCGTTAGAGATCCGCCGTTGCTTGTCTGGTCGTAAATGGTTTAAGGTCCGCATATTGTGCAGACGATCAGCCAATTTTACAATCATCACCCGAATATCTTTACTCATTGCCAGTAATAATTTCCGGTGCGTCTCAGCCATTTGTTCTTTGTTCGACTTATAGTGAATTTTACCGATCTTTGTATCGCCGTCCACAATCATTGCAATTGTTGGGCCAAAAATCTCTTTAATATCATCCAATGTTGCTCCGGTATCTTCAACAATATCATGCATGTAACCGGCACAAACGGTTTCTGGATCCATCCGTAACTCTGCAAGAATCCCCGCCACCTGGATTGGATGAATAATGTATGGCTCTCCTGATTTGCGTACTTGACCGCTGTGGGCGACCTCTGCAAAATGATAGGCGCGTTCACATAGGGCAACATGTTCTTCGTTCATATAAGAAGAAATCATTTTCTTGACGTCCGCATGTGTTAATTCCCTTGTTTTTGACATTGCCACCCCTCCTTAATTATTCATGACGACTCATGGACCAAGTTAAATAACTAATTCCTAAATAAATTAATGCAAAATACCACATGTATCGAGGAGTAAATAAATAACCGCCAATTAGATATATTACCGGAAAAATAAATAATTCCCATGGCTTCGATTTGCTATTAATGTGTTTACCAAGCCATAAACAAAAAACACCATTAATAACTATTAAATCGAGCCACATCATTGTTACTCTTGAAACAAAAGGAAGTTTCGCACATAGTGCTGTTAATACAATTCCTAAAACGATACTTCCGGCCCAAATCTGCCAATTTTCTCTTATTCTGAATGCCTTCATCACATTTTCCTTCAATCTTCATAATTATTGGTTAATTCTAGCACAACTTAATTCAATATCTCCATCTGACATCAAGAGATTTTAATGATTTAATTCGGTTGCAAAAGATACCGCACTCATAAAATATAATGGTGCAGTTTCAGTACGTAAAATTCGTGGGCCGAGGCCAACCGGTTGCACTTGGTAAGTTTTCATTTGTGAAATCTCTTGCTCGCTCAGGCCACCTTCAGGGCCAAAAATCGCTAACCATTTTTCATTTGGATGACTATCATTGAGCATCTGTGCTAGGCGGCTAGTTTCACCTTGCTTAGCTGATTCTTCCCATGCAACCACTTTTTTATCTGCCTGTACTTCTTCTAATAAAGTTGCTAAATTCGGTAAATATTTAATTTGTGGAATCAGGTTGCGGTGGGACTGCTCTGCTGCTCCATCCGCTATCTTTTGTAAGCGAGCAATTTTTTTACTTTGTTTTCCATTGTTCCAGTGACTTACTGACCGGTCAGATTCAAAAAAGATTACTTCGGTAACACCCAGTTCTGTTCCTTTTTGAACAATTAGCTCTGGTTTATCCTTAGTTTTGGGCAATCCACACGCCAAAGTGACTTGAAGCGGCAACTCTGCATTTTGCTTTAACTGTTTTTGAACCTGAACAATGGCATGTTCAACATCGATCAATGTACATTGATAGGCCTGGTGGTCATTAAGCACTAACTCGCACTGATCACCTTCATTAGCTCGTAATACAGTAACGAAATGATGAGCCACATCTTTTGGAAGTGTGATTTGATGGTCGTCACTTAGTGATTCATTAATAAAGTAACGTTGCATCTTATTCATCCTCCGTTGGCTTATGCGCGATAATCCCATACCAATCTTTGATTCTTAAGGTTTCATCAATTCGGAAACCTTGTTTAATTTGGGCTTTGCGAACTTCATCAAACTTATCATTAATAATTCCTGAAGTTAAAAAATAGCCGCCCGGTTTTAAGTTTTCATAGGCTTGTGGAATTAAAGGCAGGATAATTTCGGCTAAAACATTAGCAACAATAATATCTTTTTGAGTATGAATACCGTCAAGTAACGAATTAACCCCTAAATGAATATCATGAACTTTTGGATTTAAAGCTACATTTTTCTTAGCTGATTCAACGGCCACATTATCGACATCATACGCTTCAACATTGCCAGCTCCTAATAATTTCGCAGCAATTGCCAATACTCCGGAACCAGTTCCAACATCAATTACAGATTCGCCACCCATTACAACAATTTCTAAAGCCTGCATCATTAATTTCGTTGTTGGGTGTGTCCCAGTCCCAAATGCCATTCCAGGATCCAAAATGATCTTCTCTTCATGTGGACTTTCAGCATTATATTCTTCCCATTCCGGAACCACTGTTAAGTGACTAGTTACCCGCACTGAATGATAATATTTTTGCCAGGCTGTTGCCCAATCCTGATTATCAATTGCTGAACTCGTTACTTTCGCTGGTGCTGGATCTAGCCCATAGTCAGTTAACTTTTGTACCCGCTGCTTAATTTCACTTACCAACTCTGGAACAAATAGTTTTGGTGGGAAGTAGCCAGTTACAGCAGCTCCGTGTTCACGGTGAGGAAGCTCGTCAGGGTCAACTATTTCTCCATATGGACCATAGTTACCTGGCTTCATCTTTGCAAAATCGGCTGCGTCATCAATTTTATTCCCGGTTGATCCAACATCCGTCAAGATATAACTAACCGCTTCAACAGCCTCGTTAGTGGTTTCGACAGTAATAGCAGTCCAATCCATTTTATTAACACTCCTTTATTATGTGAACTACTCGGCCATAAATGACCGAGCTTCTGGGAACACGGAGTAGTATTTAGGGTGTTGTATCTGTATTCAGAATACCTAACTTACAGAACTCCGTTCTTTTACCACGGCTAGTCCCTAGCCAACGGCTTTTAATCCTTTATGTAAGATATTAACTGCCGCATTAATATCTCGATCGTGATGAGTACCACAGTTAGGGCAAGTCCACTCTCTGATTTCTAACGGTTTCTTACCACTGTGATACCCACATTTACTACATATTTGACTGGTGTAATTAGGTTTAACAGTAATTAATTGTTTACCATACCAAGCACATTTATATTCGAGCATTGTCCGAAATTGGTACCAACTAGCATTTGCGATTGATTTGGCCAGATGATGATTCTTCTGAAGATTCTTGGCTTTCAAATCTTCAATTACGATCACATCGTAGTGCTTAACCAATTGCGTAGTTATCTTGTGCAAGTAATCTTTCCGCTGATTAGCGATCTTGGCTTGATAACAAGCCTTAATTTGTTGGGCACGCTGCCAATTTTTATAGTCGTTAATTTCCATATCCGTTAAATGGTTCTTATCATGATTCCACTGTCGAACCGAGACCGTTGCTTGATGCTTACGACGACTATACTTTGCTTGGCACTTTGTGGCTTGCTTATCTAACCACAATGGATTGAACTTGGGATACTTTTGACTATCAGAAGTAATTACTAAATCAGCTATACCAACATCAACCCCAACCTGTTTACCGGTTTTTGGCAATGATTGAATAATAGGGACTTCCACTTGTAGAGATAGATAATATTTGCCTGTTGGTTCTAAGGAAATGGTGTAACGTTTAATCTTAGCGTTATCCAATTGACCAGTTTTACTGGTTCGAACACTACCAAGTTTTGGTATTTTCACCCGTCGTTTAGCTTCAACACTCATTTTAGAGCGACCAGTAAAGGACTTCTTTAGATAGTGTCGTGACTTAAATCTTGGGTAACCACCTCGATGCTTGAAAAGCATTTTAAAGGCCTGCGCTAAGTTATGATTAACGACGAGAAAGCTAGTTGAATCACTTTCCTTGAGGAAAGGATATTCATTCTTCAGAGCCTTCAAAAGGTAGTTCATACCGTACTCATTGACGAAATGACTACTTGGGTTATTAGCGTACCGTTCTTTAGCCATATTAAGCATTTGGTTCCAAACGAACCGATCGTTACCAAACATTTGGCTTAATTGATTTTGTTGTTTAGCATTGGGATACAAACGTAGTTTGACACCTTTAACCACTTTTTCCATTTAGCTGATTTCACCACCTTTCTAGATCTCTTTTTTACGTTGATCGTCAATGTACTTAGCGACTGCTTGCTCATTAACAGCACCAATACTTTCGACATAGTAGCTAGGCGACCACAAATGCCGATCTTGTTGTTTCCAGTAGCTCTTTTTTAACTCTGGACATTCTCGGAATAACCGGTAAGCGGTAATCCCTTTTAGCCATCGAACAATATTAGTAACTGATAGCTTGGGAGGTGCACTAACTAGCAAGTGAACGTGATCGTCTTTACCAATTTCCATATGAGCAATTTCAAATCCATACTTATCGGCGATTTCAAGGATAATTCGCTTAAAAGCGTTCTCAACATGCCCCTTGAGTACCTTATTACGATATTTGGTTCCCCATATAATGTAATAATTCAAATTGTAGACAGATGTTCTGCCATACGTTAGGCGTTCTGTGTCTTTCATACCAATGATTATATCATATTTTATTATATCCATGTGTACTACGTACACAAAAGAAGGGCAATTCATCACGTCCTTAAAAGAACGTGTTTCCTTGCCCCATTTCAAAAAAAGCGACTTGACTGTCGCTTTCTCGATAAAGAATTTTTATTCTTTTGCATTCATTTTCTCTTCAGGTACGTCCGATTGCTCTTCCCTTTTCCGAGCTTTCTTCTTTTCTAAATGCTCTGTGAGATAGAGAATCAAGTCTTTTTCTGTTTTAAAAATTCTTGGATGATGTTGATGATGCAAGCGAACATCGATTTCGTTGATTTTTAACCGTCCAGTCCATGTATGAGAGTATCGAATGATTACCCGATTATTGAGTTTGTGCTTACCAAAACGAAAAACGTAAACATGTTCGGGGGTCATCATTGGCCGAATATATTCTTTCTTATAGGTTAAGTCATTATTACGCATAAACTGCTTCGTCCGATTTAAAATGGTAATCACCTCCCGTATGTATTTTTTGTTAATCTATATTGTACCACAGGGTTTTCATCGACAAAAGGCGAGAAACTAAAGTATTATTAAATCTTGCTTAAGGGTGTTAACACGTGAAAAAACATTGCTATAATAACTACCAACTATCGAAAGGAAGTTAATAAATGAGCTTATTAATCACAATTTTAATCATTTGGCTTTTATGGAAACTATTAAAATTTTCCTTCTGGCTACTTGGTTTACTACTCATTGTGGCTTTAGTTGGTTTCTTTGTAAAAGCCCTCTTAATTCCAGCAGTAATTATTCTTGGTGGTGGATTATTGTATGGCTTAGGATCATTTTTAAGGTAAATCATAAAACAGTGATGACGTTAATAGATATTTAATGTTATAATTCATTGTTGTACATAGAAGTTGGTCTAAATTGATCAACTTAATTTTTTGAAAGAAAGAGAGTGTTTCTATGTCAAAGAATCATCAAAAGGTTGTTCTTGTTGGAGACGGTGCTGTAGGTTCAAGTTATGCCTTCGCTATGGCTCAACAAGGAATTGCTGAAGAATTTGCAATTGTTGATATCATTAAGGATCGGACTAAGGGTGACGCATTAGATCTTGAAGATGCTACCCCATTCACTGCTCCAAAGATCTTCTATTCTGCTGATTATGACACTTGCAAGGACGCAGATCTTGTTGTAATTACAGCTGGTGCTCCTCAAAAACCAGGTGAAACTCGTTTACAATTGGTTGATAAGAACTTAAAGATTATCAAGTCTGTTGTAGAACCAATTGTTAAGTCTGGCTTTGATGGCATCTTCTTAGTTGCTGCCAACCCAGTTGATGTTCTTACTTACGCTGTTCAAAAGCTATCTGGTTTCCCACGGAACAAGGTTGTTGGTTCTGGTACTTCACTTGACTCAGCACGTCTTCGTGTTGCTTTAGGTAAGCTCTTTGACGTTAGCCCAGTTGATGTTCAAGCTAACATGATGGCTGAACACGGTGACTCCGAATTTGCAGCTTACTCTAGTGCAAACATCGGTGGTGTTCCTGTTTTGGAACTCGCTAAAGAAAAGGGTATTTCAATGGACGAACTGCTCAAGATCGAAGACGATGTTCGTAAGAAGGCTTACCAAATTATCGACTTAAAGGGTGCTACATTCTATGGTGTTGCTACTGCTTTAACACGGATTTCTCGTGCTATCCTTCATGACGAAAACGCCGTTCTCCCAATTGGTGCTCCATTAAATGGCGAATATGGCTTGAAGGACATTTACATTGGTACTCCTGCTGTTGTTAACGCTAATGGTGTTGCTCAAGTATTAGAAGTACCATTGGATGAACGTGAAGAAAAAGCTATGACTGATTCTGCCAAGACTTTGGAAGAAGTTGCTAAGAATGGTATGGCAAAACTTCAAGGTAACGCCTAAGTAATATACTTAATATAACTTAAAGGGATTAGCGTGAAATATGCTGCTAATCCTTTTTGTTTTAGTTTCTTTTTCAATATGCTACTTTTCAAAATCATTGTTTTAATGATAGCATGGGTATATAGGAAATTATGAAGGAGCAATTATTATGAGTAAATCAAATGAAGAATTGGCTGTTGAATTAACCATTGCAATGCTTGAACACAATGCAACTGTCAAAGCTAATAAGGATGATAAAAGTGAATTGAAGTTAACCAACGCTATGGCAGTCGGTCAAAACTATAAATATCTGTTAGGGGTTTTAAATAACGAAGTTGATCCCTATCAAAAATAAGCTAACGAGGCGTTTAATTTAGAATGAATACTATTAAAAAGACCAGCAGTACAAACTGCTGGTCTTTTTTGCACACAAAACCTCTCTTGTGGGCAAATCGTGGGCAAATCAGTATAAAATTGGTATACCTTTACTTTTTCTTGATATTCCAAGTTTCCATAAACGTTGATATATCAGCGTTTATTTATCATCAATTTCTTCATCAGTCTTCAAAACTGCCATGAAAGCCTCTTGAGGAATATCAACTTTTCCGACTGCCTTCATTCGCTTTTTACCACGCTTTTGCTTTTCTAGCAACTTAGCTCGCCGGTCTGGATCACCAGTATGGATTCTGGCAGTAACATCTTTTCGATAAGCCTTGATGTTGGTACGAGCAATAATCTTAGAACCAATTGCAGCTTGAATTGGAATTTCAAAGTTTTGTCGTGGAATGATCTTTTTAAGCTTAGCAGCAATTTCACGACCTCGTTCAGCCGCAAAATCCCGGTGAGTAATGAAACTCAGTGCATCTACTTTATCCCCATTCAATAAGATATCAATTTTAACTAGTTCAGAAGCACGATAATCATCAATTTCATAGTCCAATGATGCATAACCACGAGTACTCGATTTCAGTTTATCGAAGAAATCAAAAATGATTTCCGCTAATGGAATATGATAGATAACGTTAACTCGTGTATCACTTAGGTATTCCATCGTGTCAAACTGGCCACGCTTCCGTTGACAAAGCTCCATTACTGCACCAACATAGTCATTTGGCACCATAATTGAAGCCTTAACAAATGGCTCTTTGATGTCTTTAATCTCTGTTACATCTGGCATGTCAGCCGGGTTTTCAACTTCCTTAATGGAGCCATCATGCATGTCCACATGATACGTAACAGAAGGCGCCGTTGTGATAAGATCCAAGTCAAATTCACGTTCAAGTCGTTCTTGAATAACGTCCATGTGAAGTAGTCCTAAGAAACCACACCGGAAACCAAAACCTAATGCTTGTGAAGATTCAGGTTCAAACGTTAATGCAGCATCATTTAATTGAAGTTTTTCTAAAGCATCTCTTAAATCGTTAAATTTAGCATTATCAGTAGGATAAAGCCCTGCGTATACCATTGGTGTCATTTGACGATAACCTTCTAATGGTTTATCTGTAGGATTGGTAGCACTAGTGACGGTATCACCAACTCGAGTATCCTTAATGTCCTTAATTGCTGCAGTGATGTAACCAACATCTCCCGCCATTAATACGTCTCGCTCTAAAGGTTTTGGTGAGTTAATTCCAACTTCAGCAACTTCATATTCAGTTCCACTGTTCATTAATCGAATTCGGTCGCCTTTTTTAACGGTTCCTTCAAAAACCCGCACACTTAAAACTACTCCACGATAATCATCATATTTGGAGTCAAAAATTAATGCTTTTAAGGGTGCAGTTAAATCCCCAGTTGGTGCTGGAACATCCTTCACAATTTTTTCAAGAACCTCATCAACGCCCATCCCCGTCTTAGCACTAATATCCACTGCTTCATCAGTTTCTAATCCGATTTCTTCTTCAATTTGCTGCTTGGTCCCTTCGGGGTCAGCGGACGGCAAATCGATTTTATTGATGACGGGTAAAATAGCTAAGTCATTGTCCAATGCCAAATAAACGTTAGCTAAGGTTTGAGCTTCGACCCCTTGAGTAGCATCAACCACTAAAACAGCTCCTTCGCAAGCCGCTAGGGACCTGGAAACTTCATAGGAAAAGTCAACATGTCCAGGAGTATCAATCAGATGGAAAATATAATCTTGTCCATCCTTGGCGTGATATGTTAAGGCAACAGCATTCAACTTAATGGTAATCCCTCGCTCACGCTCCAAAGGCATGTCATCAAGAATTTGATCTTTCATTTCCCGCTTTGAAATTGAATCTGTCATCTCTAAAATTCGGTCTGCTAACGTTGACTTGCCATGGTCAATATGGGCAACAATTGAAAAATTTCGAATTCTCTTTTGACGTTCTTTCATTTCGTCTAAATTCATTTAAACATTACTCGCTTTCCAATGCGTATTATAAATAATTATAGCAAATGTCACTTTGAAAACAAAGAAGCGCAGGTGAGATCACCTCCGCTCCGTAGGATTAATTATTTTTCATCAAATGCGTCTTTTAGCTTATCAAAGAAGCCATTTTTGCCACCCTTAACGTTTTCACCAGAAGCAGCAGCAAACGCCATTAAGGCTTCCTTTTGTTGCTTATTCAGACTCTTTGGTGTTTTAACATGAATACGAACATGTTCATCCCCATTACCTTTTCCATTCAGGTGTGGAACACCCTGACCACGTAAACGGAAATTAGTTTCAGATTGGGTTCCTGCGGGGATCTTCAAATCAACATCGCCGTGCACAGTTTTGACCTTAATTTTATCACCCAAGGCCGCCTGAGAGAATGAAATATCACAATCAACAAAAATGTTGGCGCCATCACGTTGGAATTCGCGGCTTGGTGTCACTCTAAATACAATATACAAGTCACCGTAAGGTCCACCATTTGTACCAGCTTCACCTTGACCTTGCAACCGCATTTGTTGACCATCATCAACTCCTGCAGGAACTTTAACTTTCAAGGCATGCCGTTCTGAAATATGACCAGTACCATGACACTTAGTACATTGATCTTCAGGCTTGATTTCCTTACCTGTACCATGACAAACAGGACAAGGTTCTTGTGATTGCATCATTCCCATCATCGTTTGTCGTTGACGAACAATGTAACCACGACCCTGACATTCATGACAAGTTACTGGTGACTTACCAGGTTTGGCACCCGTCCCATGACATACATCACACTGGGCTTCACGATTATACTTAATCTCGGTTTCTTTACCATTAATTGCATCCATAAAGTCCAACGTCATTGTATATTGTAAATCACGTCCCTGCTGAGGCGCACTAGGGTCACGACGTGAACGACCACCACCAAAGATATCACCAAAGATATCACTGAAGTCACCAAAACCTTGTGCACCACCGAAGCCTTGACCACCAAATCCGCCAAAGCCTTGGCCAGCACCTGCATTAGGACCAGCTGATCCAAATTGATCATACTGAGCCCGTTTTTGCTTATCACTCAGCACTTCATGAGCTTCATTAATCTTTTTAAATTTCTCTTCGGCACCAGGATCGTGATTAACATCAGGGTGATATTTAGCAGCTAATTTACGGTATGCACGGTTAATTTCTTGTTCAGAAGCGTCTTTTTTTACACCTAAAATATCGTAATAATTTTCTTCAGCCATCTATCTTCCCTCGTTTTTTAATAATTGTGGTTAGTATACCATAAGTAAAAGCCAAAGTCCGGTTTACCCGGCCTTTGGCTTTTCAATGGCCGACAATTACTTCTTGTCGTCAGGATCTACTTCTTGGAAGTCGCCATCAACGGTATTACCGTCGTTTCCCTTATCATTATTATTAGTACCACCATTTGGTTGGCCGCCAGTTGGATTACCTTGAGCACCACCATTTTGTTGTTGGGCTTGTTGGTAAAGCTTTACTGTAAGGTCTTGAACAATCTTGTTTAAGTCGTCCTTCTTAGACTTCATTTCTTCAATATTGTTATCATCCTTGGCCTTTTGTAATGCTGCCTTAGCATCTTCTGCCTTCTTAATTTCATCGTCAGAAACTTTGCCCTTTAGTTCCTTTAATGTCTTATCAGTTTGGAATAGCAGTTGATCAGTTTCATTCCGTACATCTGCTTCTTCCTTCTTCTTCTTGTCGGCATCAGCATGTTCTTCGGCATCCTTCTTCATCCGTTCAATTTCTTCGTCAGAAAGACCTGAACTAGACTTAATGGTAATATTTTGCTTCTTGTGTGTTCCTTGATCTTCGGCAGAAACATTAACAATACCGTTCTTGTCGATGTCAAATGTAACCTTAATTTGAGGAACACCACGTGGTGCAGGTGGAATGTCCGTTAATTGGAAGTTACCAAGCGTCTTGTTGTCAGCAGCCATTGGCCGTTCACCTTGTAGAACGTGAATGTCTACGGCTGGTTGATTATCAGCAGCGGTTGAGAAGACTTGACTCTTGGAAGTTGGGATGGTTGTGTTCCGATCAATTAACTTAGTGAATACACCACCCATGGTTGCAATACCAAGAGATAGTGGAGTAACATCAAGTAAAACAACATCCTTAACGTCACCAGTCAAAACCCCACCTTGAATAGCAGCACCTAAAGCAACCGCTTCGTCAGGGTTAATTGAATGGTTTGGTTCCTTACCAGTCAATTCCTTAACCATTTCTTGAACAGCAGGAATCCGTGTTGAACCACCGTTTAGAATAACTTGGTCAATGTCACTGAATGATAATCCAGCGTCTTTCAGGGCATTCATAACTGGTGTCTTCGTCTTTTCAACTAAGTCGTTAGTAAGTTGGTTGAATTGGGCACGAGTTAAAGTCTTTTCCAAGTGCAATGGACCATCTTCACCAGATGTAATAAATGGTAGGCTAATTTGTGCTTCTTGAACACCAGATAAGTCCTTCTTAGCCTTTTCTGCAGCATCCTTTAACCGTTGCAAAGCCATCTTATCTTGAGAAAGGTCAATTCCATGTTCTTGTTTAAAGCCGTCAATTAACCAATCCATGATCTTTTGATCAAAGTCATCACCACCAAGGTGAGTATCACCATTAGTAGATAATACTTGGAAGACACCATCACCTAATTCAAGGATGGAAACATCAAACGTCCCACCACCAAGGTCATATACTAAGATCTTTTCATCTTTGTCTTCCTTATCTAGACCATAAGCTAATGAAGAAGCTGTAGGTTCGTTAATGATCCGCTTAACATCTAATCCAGCGATCTTACCAGCATCCTTAGTAGCTTGACGTTGAGCATCATTGAAGTATGCAGGAACAGTAATAACGGCCTTATCAACAGTATCACCAATGTAATCTTCAGCGTACTTCTTCAAGTATTGAAGAATCATTGCAGAAATTTCTTGAGGCGTGTATTTCTTGCCTTCAATATCAACAGTATAGTCCTTTTCACCCATATGACTCTTAATTGACTTAACAGTGTTAGGGTTTGTAATTGCTTGCCGCTTAGCTACTTCACCAACTTGTGTCTCACCATTTTTAAATGAAACAACTGATGGTGTTGTCCGACCACCTTCTGGATTAGTAATGATTTTAGGCTCATTACCTTCCATAACGGCAACAGCGGAGTTGGTAGTACCTAAGTCAATACCAATAATCTTGTTACTTGCCATAAAAAATCCCTCTTTTACTAATTAATTTTCTTTATTGAGCAACTACAACCATTGCTGGTCGTAGAACACGGTCCTTCAACATGTATCCTGATTGTAGAACTTGGACAACCGTGTCAGGCTTTTGATCACCACTTACAGCGACTGTTTGAACAGCCTGTTGAGTGTTCGGATCAAACTGTTTGCCTAGAGCATATACTTCAGTGATACCATGATCTTGCAGGGCTTTATCTAAATGATCATGAACCATTTGAATACCCTTTTTTAATTGTTTACCGTTTTCATCAGTAACATCAATTGCTAAGGCGCGCTTCAAATTATCAAGAACCGGCAAGATACTTTTCGCCAAATCTTGACCATCATATTTTGCCATCTGAGAACGTTCCTTTTCAAAACGTTTCGACATATTTTGAATTTCCGCCTCAGCTCTTAAGAACTGATCATCCTTATCAGCAATCTGTTTTTTTAATTCTGCCAATTGTTTCTTCAATTCATCAACGGTAGATTCAGATTGCTTATCTTTTGATGCTGCTTGTTCAGCTTTTTTATTTTGATCTTTTTGAGGAGCATGCTCCTGTTTCTCTTCTTGATCTTTTTTAGCCATCTAATCCCTCCTAAGAGCCATAATAATAATGATGATAATAGTCTAACAGTCGCTTTGCCAATTCTTTTCGAAATGCATCGACAATTCCAATCGTGCGAGAATATGGCATTGCTGTTGGCCCCAAAACTGCTATGATTCCTTCACCATACTGATCAACATCATACTTCGCAGTAATTAGTGAGTAATTGTTAAGTACATCACTATTGGCAATTTCATTACCAATTCGAACGTTAATCCCCGAACCATCATTATCTGAATCAATAATTCGAGAAATTCGATCACTAGTGTCTAACAGTTCATACAGTGCTTTCATCTCACTTGGGCTTTGTTTCCCAGCTATTCCCATTAAGTTTAATCGGCCCCCGACAAAGAATCGTTCACGCTCCGCTTGTGAAAGAATACTATCAAATACATCTAGGAACCCTTCCGGACTTTCTAGATAGCGATGAACTTGTACAGGAATATCAGTGTTCAGTCGTTGCACAACTTCTACTAATCTTTTCCCATTTAATTCATCATTAATCATTCTCACAACAGCTTCAAGCGCTTCAGTATCCATATCGCGTGGTATCCGGAAAGTTTGGTTTTCAACCTCCCCGGTATCAGTAACGAGGATACCAATTACCTTTTGATTACCTAATGGTACTAACCGAAAACCGCTTAAGCGAGCATCCTTTTGTTCAGGTTTGATCGTAAACGCGGTTAAAGAAGTCAACTGTGATAAAATGTCAGCAGAGTGCGAAATGATCTCATCGAGTTTGGCAAAATTAGTGCCTAGTGAATTTTGGATTACAACCAAGTCATTATTAGAAACACTATTTGGATCCAGCAAATGATCAACATAGTACCGATAACCTTTTTTAGAGGGGACTCGTCCAGAAGATGAATGCTCTTTTACAACCAAGCCTTCATGCTCAAGAAATGCCATTTCGTTACGAATAGTAGCAGAACTGACTTTCATTGGCAGCTTATCAACAAGTCCTTTTGAGCCTACCGGTTGACCAGTATCAGTATACTGGCGTACAATCGCTTGCAGGATTGCCTCTTGACGCTGTGTTAACATTTTTTGATCACTTCCTTTTAGCACTCTTAACACCTAAGTGCTAAACACACTTTATAATATACCAACCATCATTCTAAAAGTCAAGAAACGTCAAACTTTTTATAGGAGAAATTATGAAAACTGATCAACGATATATTCAACCACACAATGCCAATGAAGCAATGACGCTAATTCAGAAATTGTTTAATGAATATCGTCATGCTCCATTGACGGATGTCTTATTAAAATATCATAATAATTTGATCTATCGATTAAAATCTGACATATATAAGGCAGCCGAAAAGGAAAACAATTCACAGCAGCTAAGTGATTTAAATCAGATGATTCAAATCATGGAAGCCTGGACTAAAATTCGTTTAAATAATCAACCTTTCGAAGGAAAAATGAAAAATTTCAAACTAGTCACTAATAATAGCCCAAAATTTAAGCGTCATCTTCATAAAATCAAGGGACCGCTTAATCATCAAGCTAGCCGTCATTAGCTAAAAAGGTCGTTGGCATTTCGTTATATTGCCAACGACCTTTTTTATTAGTTTTCTCGATTATTTAATGCTTTCTCGGCCTCTTCATAATCATCAAAATGATGTTTGGTATGACCAATAATTTGATAATCTTCATGCCCTTTTCCGGCGATAATAATCGCATCACCTGGTTTAGCATGATTAACAGCATATTGAATTGCTTCACGACGATTAAAAATGACAGTTGCTTGATCAGGATCAATTCCGGCCAGCATATCATCCATAATCTTGTGTGGATCCTCAGTTCGTGGATTATCCTCTGTTAAAATTGCGTGAGTGCTATGTTCAACAGCAATTTTAGCCATTTGGGGACGCTTTTGCGCATCACGATCGCCACCACAGCCAACAATACAATAAGTATCTTGTTTAGCAAAATCATTGAGCGTTTCCAAAACATTCAATAATCCATCTGGTGTATGAGCATAATCAACAATTACACTTACTCCAGTATCAGAAGGCACTAACTGAAAACGTCCTTTGACACCTTTAGCTTTGCTTAATGAATCAACAATTTCATCTAAATCAGCCCCAGCTGCATATGCAGCTCCAACGGCAGCTAAGGAATTATACACATTAAACTTACCAATAAGGTTGGTCTTAACATGGCGAACCTCATTCAAAACATGCAAGTCAAATTCAGTTCCATGAATACTGATGTTAATATTCTCCGCAGAAATGTCTGCCTGGTGATCAATACCATATGTCAAAATATTACTAGTTGTGTAATCGATAAATTCCCTACCAACCGGATCGTCAATATTCATAACTGCTGTCTTACCATCAAATGTATTCCCCATTTGAGCAAACAACAAGCTTTTGGCAAGTTTATATTGACTCATTGTCTTATGGTAGGCTAAATGATCTTCTGTAAAATTAGTGAAGACACAAATGTCATAATTAATTCCCCAAACACGGCCCTGTACCAAGGCAATGGATGAAACTTCCATGGAAACCGTTTTGACGTTATGATCACGCATATCTGCTAAGGTTTTTTGATTAGTTAAAACGTCTGGTGTGGTATTAGTGGTAGGAAAGATCTGATCATTGACTTTCCGATAAAGAGTACCAATTAAACCAGTACCTTCCCCCATATTGTCGAACACTTCTTCAATCAAATGCGTCACGGTGGTTTTACCATTCGTTCCGGTAACTCCAATCATTTTCATAGACTTACTTGGGGACCCATAAAATTTGTCTGCTAAAAACGCCATTGCACGATGGGTATCCTTAACATAGACAACTGGGACGGTCGTGTCCACTGGTTCTTGAGCGATAATCATTTTTGCACCACTTGCTACTGCTTGCGGAACAAATTGATGTCCATCAACATTAGATCCCACAATCGCAATAAAGATCGCTCCAGGAACTACTTCGCGAGTATCTTGCGTTACCGTCGTAACTTCAAAATCCGCAAAATGTTCATCTGATAATTGTTTATACTTGATTGATTGGATTAAATCACTTGCTAACACGGTTGTTCTTCCTTCCTAATGTTGTTCAGTTATTATAAACTTTTGGACTGCCAATAATTGTACAGCCAAGGTCTGAAGTCCGGTATGTTGAACGGACACGAAATGGAACTTGAGCTTTCATTGCAATTTTTACAGCCCGCGGATGAACTACCTTTGCACCGTTTTGAGCCATCGTTTCCATCTCATCGTAGGTTAAAAAAGGGATTACTTGAGCATTAGAATTTTCTTTAGGATCTTTGTCCATAACACCATTCACGTCTGTAAAAATATCAACATATTGGGCATTTAACGCAGCACCAAGCGCAGTCGCGGATGTGTCTGAACCGCCTCGTCCTAATGTCGTAATATGACCATCCATTGTTTTTCCTTGGAACCCGGCTACAATCACTACATCCGCAGTTAGTAAAGCCTGTTGAATAGCATTATTATCGACTTTTAATACTCGCGCATTTTGATAATCATCATTAGTAATAATCCCAGCCTGCGCACCTGTCATGCCTTGAACATTAATACCACGCTGTCTAGCCTGATTAAGCATTACAGACATCGAAATTAATTCGCCCGTTGCCAACAACTGGTCTAATTCCTGAGGATTAAGTTTTGTGGCTCCATTTGAACTAACTAAACTTAACAAAGAGTCGGTTGCATAAGGGCTACCCTTGCGTCCCATTGCAGAAACAACCATCACAACTTTATAGCCATCATTTAACGCCTTTTGAACATGGTCTAAGGCTAAGTCACGTGAAGTATGGTCTTGGACAGATGTCCCACCAAACTTTTGCACAATTAGTTTTCCCATTTTGTGTCCTCAACTTTATTAATTAAAATGGTGATTTAAAGCTAGAACCTGCATCTTCAATGAATTGCTTGTACCAAGTCATAAAGGTCAAAATTGTCCAAATCTTACGTGAATTATCTCTAACACCCTTACGATGATCTTCCAATAATTGTAAGAAGTATTGTTTATTAAAGAATTGGTCAGTTTGTGAATTATTAATAATGTCTTTAGCCCAATCGTACATTTCGTCTTTTAACCAGAAACGAATTGGTACTGGGAAGCCAAGCTTTTTACGATGTAAAACATGTCCTGGAATGACATCTTCAACCGCCTTACGTAAGATCTGCTTGGTAGTACCATCTTTAATCCGTAAGTGACTTGGAATTTGTGAAGCAACTTCAAAAACTTCTTTATCTAAAAATGGCGTCCGTAATTCAAGGCTATGAGCCAAAGAAGTACGGTCAGCGTTTCTCAACAGGTCACCATTTAGCCATGCATGAATATCAATAAACTGCATCTTAGTGATTGGATCATACTGCTGAGCTTCTTGGTACCATGGCGCCATTGTTTTAGCGTATGAATGATCAGCATTGTAATTCTTAAAGAAGCGCTTCTTTTCTGCTTCGTTAAAAATAAATGCATTCCCAACATACCTTTTTTCCAATGGAACAGTTCCACGCATTAAGAATGACTTACCCTTCATTCCTTCAGGCATCATTTTACTAATGGCATGTAATGCACCATTAATTGGCTTGGTGTACTTAAATGGTCGCAAGGAAATTGGTTCATGATAAATAGTGTAACCACCAAACAACTCATCAGCGCCTTCACCAGTTAAAGCAACTTTCACTTGTTCACGAGCCGTCTTAGTCAAGAAGAACTGAGGCACTGCAGCAGGATCCGCCAAAGGATCATCCATTGCCCATACAAAATATGGAAATGCCTTCATAAACTCTTGTGGAGTAATAATATGGCTATAGTTTTCAACGCCTAAAATATCCGCAGTTTCCTGAGCGACATCTAATTCACTGTAGCCTTCCCGTTGAAAACCAACAGAAAAAGTTTTGAGGTTATTATTAAATCGTTTGGCAATTGAAACAACAATTGTTGAATCAATCCCACCTGATAGGAATGCACCAACAGGAACATCTGACCGCATGTGAATCTTCACAGAGTCAAATAAAACATCACGAACTTCTTTTGCATACTCATCTTCTGATTTTTCAACAGGATGGAAAGTTGTATCGTAATACCGTTGTAATTTAACTGGTTCCCCAACCTTCTTAATTAATGACATTCCTGGAAGCAATGCCTTGATGTCTTTTGACATTGTCTCAGGTTCCGGAACATATTGGAAAGTCATATAATCCTGTAATGCATCATGATTAAATTCTTGTTCACGTAAAACAGGATATAAAGCTTTTTCTTCGGAACCGTAGAAAAGTTGATCACCAACTTGGGCATAGTAAAAAGGCTTAATACCAAATTGATCTCTGGCCGCAAACATCGTCTTTTCTTGACTATCCCAAATAACAAAGGCAAACATTCCACGGAAATGCTTTGGAGCATCCACTCCCCATTTGTCATATCCTGCAAGAATTACTTCAGAATCAGAATCACTCTTAAAAGTGTGGCCATCCTTTTTTAATTCATCCCGTAATTCAATATAGTTATAGATTTCACCATTAAACGTTAACATGTAGCGTTCATTATCATATGGCATCGGTTGGTGCCCTGCTTCGGTTAAGTCAATAATGCTCAGCCGACGAAAGCCCATCGTAATATTATCATCTTGAAAATATCCTGAGTCGTCTGGCCCCCGATGAATAATCATATTATTCATCGTATGAACCGCTTCACTCATCCGTTCTGGTGAATATAATTTCTTATCAGATACTGTTCCTGCAAACCCACACACAAGTAATCCACTCCTTAATCTCTTTTCTCTCAAATACTTAATTATTCGATTTTGACCAGTCTTTATAGTAGTTAAAAATGATTCAAAAATCAATATGTCTTTTAATTCTTAAAACTTATTTTACAGAAATTCCGCTAAACTGATTGTCCGCAAGTATTTGTTCACTAGTAGTTTGATCCTTTTTTAATTGATTGATCAGTTCTTGGACACTACTAAATTTAACTTCATCACGCAACCGTTGAACCCATTGAACAGTCACATGCTCACCATAAATATGATGATTGAAATTAAATAAATTAATCTCAATAGTCATTCGTTTATTTTGTCCAAAAGTTTCATTAAAGCCAACGCTGGCCATTCCATCAACCCATCTTCCTTGAACTTTCATTCTTACGGCGTACACGCCAACTGCCGGAATGCGCTCATTTTCGTACCAGTGAACATTGGCAGTAGGAAAGCCAAATGTCCTTCCACGAGCAAAACCATGAACAATAATGCCAGTAGTTGTGTACTCATAGCCAAGGAGTTGATTGGCTTGACCAATTTGTCCCTCATCAACTAATTTTCGAATATTTGTGGAACTAACTTTTTCATCAACAGCACCTTCGGACAATTTATTCACTGTATAAACATCGAATCTACCGTTAACATATGTTGGTAAAAGCGCCATATTTGCAATATCAGCAGGCCCATATGTATGGTCAAACCCGGCAACTACCATACTAGGGTTTAATGCTGTCAGTACTTGATCAACAAATTCTTGAGGTGCCAATTCAGCAACGTCCGAAGTAAAATTCATTACGTATGCAATGTCAACTCCTAACTGTTGAAATAAGGAGATCTTCGTTTTCAATGGAGTTAAATATCGGACTGGCTGTTCCATCATTTTAAAAACAATCGCCGGCAATTTATCGTATGTTAAGACTGCCAATGGTTGATGGCGCTCATTTGCAAGTTCTTTTGCGGTACGAATTACTTTCTGGTGTCCACGGTGGACTCCATCAAAAAAGCCCATTGCTAAAACAACCGGTCCAGCTTTGACCTCATTTGTACTTAATGGATAGCTTAACCGAATGCTTTTCATTGTTACCCTCCTACTTAGTTGAAATCATGGTTGCTGGTTTATAATTAACCCCATTTTTTTGATAAATGGCCTTGGCCTCATCATCGTACAACAAGACAAGTTCTTTTTCATCATGGTGCAGTTGCTTTGCTTTTAGCCATCCACCATTCTGTACTAATTTCCATTGTTGGTCTGTCAATTCAACTTGCGGATAGTTTCTTAAAACAAACCTTGCGGGAAAAATATAATTAGTAATTGTTTGATTATTAACCTCTTCTTCCACATCTGCCAGGCTCAGTGTCTGGTCTAGTTCAAAACCACCACTCTTTAATCTGGTTAATGATGACATTGTCCCTGGATATCCAAGTTTTTTAGCAAGATCAACAGCTAATGTTCTAACATAAGTTCCCTTGGAGCAATGCACTTCAAAACGGACTCTCTGTTGTCGTTGCTCTTCATCATAATGATTAGAGGTCATTACAAACTTGTTAATGGTAACCTGCCGTTGTGGTCGTTCTACCGTCTCTCCTGCACGGGCATACTCATACAGTCTTTTACCATTGACCTTAACGGCAGAATACATCGGTGGGATTTGAGTAATATTACCTGTTAATTCTGACATGGCTAACTGTATTTGGCTTTCAGAAATTGGTGATGAGACTTCTTTAGTTGCCACTACCTCACCATCCAAGTCTTCAGTGGTTGTTGCTTCGCCGATCAAAAGTTCTCCAGCATAGACCTTTCCTGACTCCATTAGATAAGGCACCAGTTTAGTAGCATTTCCAATACAAATCGGCAAAACCCCACTCACGTTAGGATCTAAGGTCCCAGAATGACCAATTTTTTTGGTATGCAATAATTGTCTTAATCGACGAATACAGTCAAAACTGGTCATACCACGTTCTTTATAAAGTGGTAACACACCATTCATAATCATAATCCTCCTTCAACACGAAAAGAGGTTGCGGGAAACGTCCACAACCTCTTTTAAACAATTAAAGTTGATTGTCCTGATGAAGTTTCTTAATTAATTCATCGATTCTATTACCATAAGCAATTGATGGATCTCGTTCAAACTTAATTGCAGGTGTCTTAAAAATGTTGAGGCGGGCACCTAATTCTTTACGAATCAAGCCAGTTGCCTTATCCAATCCGGCCTGGGCTTTTTCACCATCAGATGCTTTATCGGATAACAAACTGTAATAAATTGTTGCTTGTTGCAAGTCACCCGTTACATCAACATCAGTAACAGTAATGTTTTGGACACGCGGATCACGCACCCGTTTTAACAAAATATCATCAACTTCACGTTGAATTTCTTGTGCTAGCCGTTCTGGTCTGTATCGTTTATTAGGCATGCCAATCCTCCTTACTTAACAGGAATTTCCTTCATTTGATATGCTTCAATGACATCATTTTCTTTAATGTCATTGTAGTTTTCAATAGTCAAACCACATTCAAAGCCGGCTTTAACTTCCTTGGCATCATCCTTAAAGCGCTTCAAGCTGCCAAGTTCACCATCGTAGATAACCACACCGTCACGAACTAAGCGTACCTTTGAGTCACGAGTGATTTTACCAGTAGTAACCATTCCACCAGCAATGGTCCCCACTTTAGAAGCTTTATAGATTTGCTTAACTTCAACTTCTCCGATAGTTTCTTCTTTATATTCTGGTTCCAGCATCCCTTTCATGGCTGCTTCAACCTCTTCAATGGCTTTGTAGATAACCTGGTGTAAACGAATATCAATGTTATTGGAATCAGCCATTGACTTAGCAAGTGGTGTTGGTCGAACATTGAAACCAATAATAACCGCGTTGGAAGCTTCGGCTAACGTAACATCGGATTCACTGATGGCACCTACTGCCTTGTGAATAATATCAACTCGAACACCGTCAACATCAATCTTTTGAAGACTTTGTGCCAGGGCTTCAACTGAACCTTGAACGTCAGCCTTAATAATGATTGGCAAGGTCTTCATTTGCCCCTTCTTCATGGTATCGAAGAGGTTATCTAAAGTAACATGGGAAGTTCGTGCACGTTCTTCTTCTTGAGCACGTTTAGCACGTTCTTCACCAGCTGCCCGCGCTGTCTTTTCATCTTCAAATACAACGAAACGATCCCCTGCCTGTGGAACATCGTTTAATCCAGTAATTTCAACAGGTGTTGATGGAGTTGCTGTTTTAATACGACGACCGTTTTCGTTGTTCATAGTACGAACACGTCCGAAAGTATTACCAACAACAATTGGGTCACCAACATGCATTGTTCCTTGTTGAACTAACAATGTAGCAACTGCTCCACGTCCTTGATCCAACCGTGCTTCAACAACTGAACCGGCAGCTCTTTGATCAGGGTTAGCCTTTAATTCCATCATTTCAGCTTGAAGAAGAATCATATCTAACAATTCATCAATATTCTTGTCAAACTTAGCAGAAATTTGTACGAAGATGGTGTCACCACCCCAATCTTCAGGAACCAAGCCGTATTCAGTTAATTGTTCAGTTACGTGGTCAGGATTTGCTCCTGGCTTATCAATTTTATTAACTGCAACAATAATTGGAGTCTTAGCTGCTTTAGCGTGATTAATAGCTTCAATTGTTTGTGGCATAACACCATCGTCCGCTGCTACAACCAGAACAGTAATATCAGTAATGTTTGCACCGCGCGCCCGCATTTCAGAGAATGCTGCGTGTCCTGGAGTATCCAAGAAAGTAATTAGTTGATCATTGTAGCGTACTTGGTAAGCACCAATTGCCTGAGTAATTCCACCGGCTTCATGTTCTGTAACATGAGAGTGACGAATCTTATCCAACAAGGTTGTCTTACCATGATCAACGTGTCCCATTACAGTAACAACTGGTGGTCGTGGGACCATGTGTTCTTGATTCTTTTGTTCATCATCAAAGAACTTATCAAGATCTGCAATGTCTTCTTGAACCTTTTCTTTTGCGTCAATTCCATAATCAGCAGCCAATAGCTCAATGGTATCCTTGTCCAAGGACTGGTTTTGATTAACCATAACCCCTAACATGAATAGCTTTTTAACAATTTCAGCTGCAGAACGGTGCAAAATCTTGGCTAAGTCTTGTGCATTCATGCCTTCAGTGTATTCAAGCACGTCTGGGAGTGGACGATCCTTACGCTGAGTTGGTTGTTTTGAGGTCACTTGTTTCATACGTTGATTATTACGGTTCTTCTTATTCCGTTTCTTATTCTTCTTGTTGTTTTTGTTGCCAAACCAATGAGCACGATTTTGATTATTGTTCCCATTGTTTTGCTTATTACTGTGCTTTTCGTTTCTATTATCATCATTCTTGGAATGACGATTCTTTACTTCTTCGTGGTGGGAATTTTGGTTGTTTTCATGATTACGCACCACTTGTTTTTTGCCGTTATTGTTATGCTCTGATGCCTTCTGCTTTTTTGATTGTGCAGTTTGTTGGTTATCAGAATGTTTCTTAGATTTGTTATCATCAGAAACTTTTTTATTGTTTTTCGGTGTTGCAGCTGTATTGTTGTTAGCTGCTGCCCGTAACTGTGAAGCTTGTTCTGGGGTCACCGAGGACATGTGGCTCTTGATACTCATTCCTTGTTCATTTGCCAATTTAACAAGTTGTTTGCTTGGCATTTTGAGCTCTTTAGCTAATTCATAAATTCGTTCCTTGGCCATATGCTCACTCTCCTTAATTGATTTTTTCTGTTAATGCTTTAAATTTCTTTGCAAAACCACTTTGAATAATTGCAGCAACTGATCTAGATTGACCGATCGCGTTACTAATTTCCTGACGACTGAGAACTATGCTGTTGTCGACTTGATAATATTCACATTTATCAGTGAACTTCTTGATAGTTTGTTGACTAGCATCGTTAGCAATAAATACAAATTGCGCACTCTGATTGCGAATGGCTTTTAGTACTAAATTCTCACCCGTCACTAATTGTCCAGCCCGTTGAGTCAAACCTAATAGTTGAATAATAGCTTTTTTATTCATTGCCAAATAGTTTTTGTCGTGCTTGCTCGTGGTCTGCATACTTGATCAATTCATCGTAAAAACTATCATCAAGAGTAACATCAAACACCTTGTCAAAAGTGCGTGTTTTTTTAGCCTTTTCAGCGATTTTAACATCTACGGCCACGTATGCCCCACGCCCTGGCTTCTTACCAGTTGGATCAAGTGAAACTTCGTTTTCCTTGTTTCTCACAACTCGAATGAGTTGACGTTTAGGCATCATCTCACCAGTGACAATATCTTTACGCATCGGTATTTTTCTCTTTTTCATCTTTTTCACCCCGCTGCAAATTAATCTTCGTCTTCTTCTACATCATCAGAATCAAAACTATCGTCGTCCGCTTCGGACAATGGTTTAATATCAATCTTGTAACCAGTTAGTTGAGCTGCTAAACGCACATTTTGTCCCCGCTTACCAATAGCTAAAGATAATTGGTCATCTGGGACAACTACTGTACATCCGCGGTGAACTCGTGGTTCATTTTCATCATCATTTGATTGATTAGCTTCAACCTCGCCATTATTAGCATCAAAAATAACTGCCTTAACTTCTGCTGGGTTGAGGGCATTGCGAATGAAGTCTTCTGGTTCTTCTTCATACTTAACAATGTCAATGTTTTCACCACCAAGTTGGTTAACAATTGTTTGTACACGTGAACCACGTGGGCCAACACACGTTCCAACTGGATCAACATTGCTATCCCGTGAGAAGACTGCAACCTTTGCCCGGTCACCTGCTTCACGAACGATACCCTTGATTTCAACAATTCCTTGACTAATTTCTGGAACTTCTTTTTCAAAAAGACGCTTCAAAAGGTCTGGTGCTGTCCGACTAACAAAGACTTGTGGTCCCTTAGTATCTTTCAATACTCTGGTAACGTAAACTTGGACGTGATCATGAGTCCGATAATGTTCGTTTGGCATTTGATCATGCTTGTTCATCGCTGCCTCTACTCCACCATTGAGGTTAATGTAAATGTAGCGATTATCTTCACGTGCTACTTCACCATCTACTAAGTCGTCTTTAAGACGATTGTACTTTTCATATACAATCCGTCTTTCTTCTTCTCGCAACTGTTGAAGTACAACATTTTTAGCAGTTTGAGCAGCAATTCGGCCAAAGTCTTTAGGTGTGACTTCTTCCTTAAAGTCATCACCAATTTCATAACCATGACTCACATGCATTGCATCACGTAAACTAATTTGTTCAATTGGATTAGTAACTTCATCTACTACCTTTTTAGTAGCAAAAACCTTAAAGTCACCAGTATTTTCATCAATTTTAACTTCTACATTAGCATTGTTATCATCATAATTCTTTTGATAAGCATTAGCCAATGCATCAGTTAAGGCGTTAATAATAACGTCCTTTTTAATTCCTTTTTCTTTTTCTAGTACATCCATTGCACCAAGCAATTCAGCTTTTTGTTTCTTTGTGCTCATGATCTAGTTTTCTCCTTCTTAAATTTTCACAGCTAGTCGTGCTTTAGCAATCAATTTACGTTGAACAGTTAATTCTTTATGACGTGTTTTATCAAGATAATCAATCGTCAATTCATCCGGTGTAACCTGCTTTAAGTCACCTTCGTAAACCTTTTTTCCGTCAATAGATTGATAAAGTGAGATATGAACATATTCGCCAACAGCTTTTTGATAATCTTCTTCTGTCTTTAGCGGCCGTTCAGCACCAGGTGATGAAACTTCCAAAAAGTATGCTTGGGGAATAGGATCGGGATCACAGTTATCTAATGCTTCACTTAATTGATCACTTACGTTCACACAATCTTCTAAAGTGATTCCACCCTGTTTATCAATGTAAACACGTAAGTACCAGCTATGCCCCTCTTTTACAAACTCAGTATCAAACAAATAGAAATTGTGTTCATCCAAAATTGGCTGAACCAAGTCATTTACTGTTTGAATAACGTCTTTAGTGCTCAAATTGTCACCTCCAATTAATTGCAATAAAAAGAGCGAGCATCTCTGCTCACCCCTCTCCGAAGTCATTTACCATATCTAATCATATCATTAACACTGATAAAACACAAGTTTTACAGCTGATCAAACAAACTCAGCTGGTTTTGATCAGGTAAACCATTCTGCCATTTTTGCAATCTTTGATATAACGGTGATCTCTTATCATAATGAATTTTTGATATGACTTCAATTTCTGTTTTGGTCGGTTACAATCTGATTAGTTGGGAACCGGCTGCCCATTTTTTGCCCAACGTTATTTTTGCAACTTTATTTTGCGCCCATTCAAGAAAAGCACCACAATTAAGCGGTGCTAGTTAGTGACATTTTAATCCACTATGTCTTCGTAGACTTGTTTATATTATATCAATTTTCGAGCGCCACAGCAATCTTGGCAGCGCCATATAACAGAAAAACACCCACCCGACAATCAAGCCGAGTGGGTGTTTCTACCTATTTGAATGTTCCATATGGTTCGTGGTTCCAGGCGTTCCGTACCGCAATGTAACCATAGCCGTTTGATCGTGGTTGACGAACGTAAATAAAGCCATCGTGCTTAGACCAAGCGTCATACTTAATTGTGGCACCCGGTCCAACATAGGCAATTGCAGAAGAACTTGGTTTAGCTCCCCAACGCAAGTGTAACCACGTTGTCGAAGTGAAGGTACCATTTTCACGGTGCCAAGTATCACCTAGCCCGTCAGTCCATGAGCCACCTTGACTAGGTTGAGCGATTGGTTGGTTTACTTTGTTCGTTACATGAGTACCGTCACCACCGTCAGCAACCCGTAATACTTCGCCAGGATAGATAGCGTTATTGATGGTCTGATTGTTCAGCTTAGCAAGGGCGTACATGTCCATACCGTGATCGTGAGCAATCTTCCACCAGCTATCACCACGCCGTACAGTGTAGTTATAAGTATCACGGTGAATTTGCTTACCTGCGGTTGTTGCTGGGGTATTGGTCTTCGGCTTTAAGGCATTTCCGTTCTTGTACCCATTATCAGTTACTCCTGTTAAGTCAACATCGCCGTCAAGTCCACCAGCAATGTAAGTGCTGGTAAATTGGAAGATTCCAATATTTTCAAAGCTAGGGAAGTAGTTATAGTTTGGACGCTTAGTAACGTTGTAGTCTGGATATTCTGCTAAAGCCAATGGATATTGACTAGCGATTCTGTGCAAGTCTAAATGATTTACAAGGAAGTTCTTGTACCCATAAAGCACGGCTGTGTAGCCTGCATCTTGAACCCGTTTAAGTGCATAAAGCACTGAATCGGTATCTGGGTTTCCGCTTTCAACATCTAGCATAACAATACTGCCCTTTGGTGTTTGAATCTTTGGCAGATAGTAGTTGAGCATTTGGTCAGCTTGCCATCTGCCACTAAATTGAGCATAGATGTAAGTATGTGCTCGCCGCCCCATCGCGATGGTATTGCGGACTTGAGTAGGATAAGTCCATTGGTCTACAAACGAACCGTTATAATAACCGCCTACTTGACTAATTGAGAATTTGTCATCGGCTCGGCCCCATTTGCCGTTAGCGCTTTGAAATTTTGACCAGTCGACACCTTGATCACCCTTAGCAGCATAAGCTGTAGGAATTGTCGTTGTGGTGATTCCCCCAACCGAAAAGGTTGTTGAAATTCCACAAAATAAAAAGGCGGTTGCAATTACAACCGTCAGCCATCTATTTAGTTTGTGCTTCATTGGAATTGTCACCGCCTTTCTGGACGTTTTCAGGCGCTTTTTGTCCCAAACTGTCCGACGTGGTTTCTAATTTTGTGGTAGGCGCTTCGACTTCGCCATTGCCTTCCACAAAACCAGCAACAGAAAGCAATGTCAGAATGGTGTTGATAATACCTGCCACTTGGTCCCAATGTCCGTATGAAAAGCCACAAGCAACCATCACTTGCTGAATCAAAACGATTAACAGCGTAATAAACGAAGCAACAACGGTTTTATTTAACGTCCCATCTGCGTTCAGGAACTTTTTTAAAAAGGCTTGCATAATCTTTTTATTTTTCATTGTTCATTCTCCAATCTTGAAATACGCCTTTCATGGTCATCTAGTCGTACCGAGTTCTCTTCAAATTTGCGGTCGCCTTTTTCTAAACGATTATCTACCCGTTCGTCATGACGATTTTTTATCTCCATGTTGCGATTTAGCAGGCGGAGTTGGTCGTTAGTTTCTGCCAACAGCTCTTTTTTAGCTGTGTTGATTAACCAACGTCCAACCAGTGCCACCGCTGTTAAGATTGCTACAATTGAAGCCCACTCGTCCCAACCTAGTGACAAGAAAGTATGCGGTGTGATTAACCACCTCACATAATTACCACCTTTCTAAAACCCGCCCAACAGAAAAAGCTCGGTTACGAGCCGAGCTTCAACATAATTGTATTGTTTATTTCAAAGGCGAGTTAGTGTTATGAAAAAGGGATTCCTCCCTTCATATTTAATTAAGCGGCAGGAACATAATCCTTGCCAGTAATTTCCTTATATTGATCTGCAGTAATGGAGCCGTATTTCACATAATTGGTAATATCCATGCCCCAATCAAAAATTTGTTTTACAAAATCGAAGTTAGTCATCATATTTAATTACCTGCCTTTTCTTGTGAGCTCTTTGCAACTTGTTGTCCCAGCATGTTAACCATACCTTTTAACTGAGTAATTGTTTGACTGTCTTGTGCTACCTGTTGCCCAAGCATATTAATCATTTGCTGAGTAGTGGCTTGCACTTGATTTCCTTTAGCAATCTGACTTCCCAATGTATTCAACATTAATTGGGTTGCTGTTGGTTCTGGCTTTGGCGGGTTAACTTTAAGGTACTCTTCTTTCGTCATACCGTGCCATGCTTGACCGTCCCAAGTTTTATCACCCCAAATGTCGTCAGGAACGGGAACCGTCGTAGA
>UMGL01007793.1_pt1 | contig 36350 bp, 29 predicted proteins | sample 1965261 | NCBI WGS metagenome assembly UMGL01 (sample SAMEA4836071, study PRJEB28245) | human gut metagenome | biome: gut microbiome; material: fecal sample | place: Denmark | collected 2008 | reverse complement strand
GGGCGTTCCGTGCGTTCATGGTGATCATCTGCCTGCCGATCGGGCTGGTGATGGCTCGCGTACTCACTGACAAGAGCTGGCGGTACGACGTGTGAGGCGTATTCGCGTTGAGCTCTCAGTCTCGCGATGCTGTGATTTTGATCTCGTGATTTTGATGTCGTGATTTCTCGGACATGACGCCCCGAAAACGGAGATATCGGGAAGAATCTCTCAATATCTCGCACGTTTTGCCTTTGGACGCGAGTTTTTCAGATGTCGGCATTGGAAGTCGGCAATAGGCTGCGGGCGAGCGGCGTGCGGGTGGGCAATGGGGAAACGCGGCCGATAAGGACAATCTCCCACATCCGAAAAAGAAACCCCCGGTGGGGGATGCCACCGGGGAGGAGAGAAAGGAGAGAGAAGAAGAAAAAGGGGTTGAATTATCGGGAACTGGTGTTCCTGATCAGCTGTTTGCTGACATGTTCTATGAGAACTCACGATGCTGTGGGCAACTCGATGTTTTCCTGAAAGTATTCTGCCAAGACTGTGCTGAAGTCGTGATAGCGCGTGAGCGGATCCGGCAACCGATGGCCGCGCCGCCGCGTACACTGGCATACAGTGAATCCGTGGCCGCACCCGCAAGCCGGCGGCCGCAATGAGAGCATCGTACTTGCCAAGGAGAATCTCATGCTGCTGTCCGACCGTGACATCCTCGCCGCACAGGCCGACGGTCATATCTCGCTCGACCCGTGGACGCCCGAGATGGTGCAGCCCGCTTCCATCGACGTGCGTTTGGATCGTTTCTTCCGCCTGTTCAACAACCACGCCTACACCTATGTCGACCCGGCTGAAAACCAAGGTGCGCTGACCGAACAGTTCGAAGTCCAGCCCGACGAGCCGTGGATCCTGCACCCCGGCGAATTCGCGCTCGCCTCCACATGGGAGTATGTGAAGCTCGACCCAACCATCGCCGCCCGTCTGGAAGGCAAGAGCTCGCTCGGCCGTCTGGGTATCCTCACCCATTCCACCGCAGGTTTCATCGATCCCGGTTTCGAAGGGCATATCACGCTTGAGCTGTCGAATGTGAGCACCTTGCCGGTCAAACTGTGGCCGGGCATGAAAATCGGCCAGATGTGCTTCTTCCAGCTGAGCTCCCCTGCCGAACATCCATACGGGTCGAAGGGTACCGGCTCGCACTATCAAGGACAGCGTGGGCCGACCCCGTCACGTTCGTATATCAACTTCTACCGCGCGAAAGTCGACGACTGAGCGCCGGCAACCCTGTATTCCTCACATGCCGTCGGCTTTCCGACGGCGTGTTTGCATGCTACAATCCGTTGATTTCCCTAACCGGGTTTCTCGTAGTGCCTTGCCATCATGCGTTGTGCCGCCGCGGACTGGGCATTCCGTGATGTATCGGCAATGTGTGTGAAACGATGTTCGCATACTACAGCATGGGTATCCGGATTTCCGAATGTCCGGGATTCCGCTGCCTGCACGCCACGAATCACACCCAAGGAGAGTTTGGAATGACCTACGATTTCACGTCGCTAATGGAACGGCACGGCAAGGACGCGCTCGCCGTCGATGGTCTGGGTTCCCAGCCGGGATTCGCTCCGGATCCGCCAAAACCCGGCTTCGACGTGATCCCCATGTGGATCGCCGACATGAACTTCCCCACGGTTCCCACCATTGCGCAGGCGATTATCGAGCGCGCGAAGCATCCGGCTTTCGGATATTTTCAGATGAGCGACGAGTATTTCGATGCGATCGCCGGCTGGCAGCGCGACCGCAACGGCGTCAGCGATATTCCGCGAGAGGCGATCGGCTATGAGAACGGCGTGCTCGGCGGATTGATGTCCGCCGTCGCGGCGTTTGCGGCTCCCGGAGACAAGATTCTGCTGCACAGCCCCACTTATGTGGGATTCACCATGGCACTTGAGAACGCGGGATACGCCATTGAGCACAGTCCGCTCAAGCTTGACGAGCACGGTGTGTGGCGCATGGATTTCGACGATATGGACCGTCGTCTCAAAGAGCATCACATCCATGTGGCGGTATTTTGCAGCCCACACAATCCTTGCGGTCGCGTATGGGAGCGGTGGGAAATCGAAGAAGCGATGGAAGTGTTCCGCCGCAACCATTGTGTGGTCGTCTCCGATGAAATCTGGTCGGATATCTTGCTTGACGGGCACCGGCACATCCCCACGCAAACGGTGAGCGAGGATGCGAAGCGTCGGACGGTCGCCTTGTACGCGCCGTGCAAGACCTTCAACGTGTCCGGCTTGGTCGGCGCGTATCACATCATCTACGACAGCTATCTGCGCGACCGGGTTGAGGCACAGGCGTCAAAGTCCCATTACAACGAGGCCAATGTGCTCGCCATGCACACGCTGGTCGGCGCCTACACGCAGGAAGGTCGGCAATGGCTTGATGAGCTGCTTGTTGTGTTGTCGCGCAATGTGAAACTCATGTTTGATTACCTGTCGTCGGTGGATGGCGTGGAGCTCGCCCGGCCGGAAGGTACGTACATGCTGTATCTGGACTGCTCACGCTGGTGTCGGGAGCACGGCGTGACCATCGGGGAGCTTGAGAAGCGCGGCTGGGATGTGGGCGTCGCCTGGCAGGACGGTGTGATGTTCGGCATGCCGGACACGATCCGCATGAACGTTGCATTGCCGGAGAGCCGTGTACGTGAGGCGATCCGCAGACTGCAAGAATACGTGTTCTGACGTCCCGTTTTGTCGGCCGCCGGGCTGTTCTCGTTCTCGGCGGCAGGTAAGACGGCGTTGCGGCGGCTAGCATGGAAGACATGGCAGACGTGAAGATGATGGGGCCGAACGAGTTGCGCGAATACGCGAAACGCGGCCAACGTGAGCATGACGAGGCGAATAAGGAGCTGGAACGTCGTTGGCACTCCTATGACGGATTCCTTCCGGATACGCCGTTCAAGTCGATTCTCGACGGCGACGACGGCGAGTGAGCGGCGGCGGGCTGGTATCTGGTCGTGGTGCGACTGCTGCGTCGCACGGCAGGCGGATTCGATTTGGTTTGGGATTGACGCGGTTGGTATTTGCCCGCTGTGTGATCGGACTGTCGCATGACGGGCAGATAAGGGTCGGTCCGAGCAAGGGCTGGTCGGTATCTGTCCGCTGTGCGACTACCGTGCCGCATAGCAGACGGGTGCCGCAGCAGTGTGCCACGTCAGTGATCCAGCTCGTCCGCATCCGCATAGAACGCGAGAATCCGCTCAAGATAAGGCCCAAGGATTTCGTTCGGCATGCTGAAGATTTCATGCAGCGAGTTGGGAACGCGCACGAGATCAGCATTTCCCCCGGCGTTGCGCACCCAATGGATGAACCGGTTCTGCGCTTCGTTGAGCACCCACTGGTCATGTCCCGCCTGGAACAGGAGCAACGGAGTGTCGATATTCGCGCACGCCTGCGGTTTCTGCACGGTATGCGACAGTTTCAACGACTGCCGTACCCATTCGAAGGTCGCCGCATACGTCTGGTTGTGTACATCGTCGATGCGTTGCTGCTGATACCAGCGTACTCGCGCCTCACATGCCCCTTGATGGTCGCTCATATCGAGTTCAGGCGTGAACTCGCTTTGGCCGAATACGATGTGCTTGCCCAATCCGCAGGCGCACATCAGACTTGCGGCGAGATAAGCGATCCAATTCGGCATTCCTGTCTGCGGGGCGATCATCGGGCTGGAGAGCACGACCCGGTCAAACGTGTCCGGATACGTTTCCAGCAGCGCGGCGCCAATGCCGCCCCCCATCGAATGACTGTACAGGAACAGCGGCCGTCCGCCCGCGTATTCCCTGCCCACGTCGAAGGCGAATTTGTTGAGATCGGCGACGTATCGATGCCAATCATCAATCCACACCAGGGATGGATTGTCGATATCGCGTACGGAACGGCCATGCCCGCGGTGTTCAAAGAAGCACACGGAATATCCGGCGAGGAGGAAATACCAGATCATCTCGCTGTATTTGGTGGCGAATTCAGTGAACCCGTGTGAGATGACGATCGCGCCGTTGAACATTGCCGTAGCGCCTTCGACATTGAGTTTGTCGAATTCCCTGGCGTCATAGCACACGTAATGCAGTTTGCCTTCCGTTGCCGGCTCGCCGAGCCCGGGCGCCTGCGCGGGGTCCATCCATCCCTCGGTGCTGCATTGCTTGAGCGCGGGCATGACCACGGTGTCCATCTGCGCTTGGTAATGGCTTTCGTCGATCAGCGGAATCGTCATGACATCTACTGTAGTCGAAACGGATTATCCGGGTATTGGTCATCCGTGGGGCTAATGGCCAATACCCAGGCGTTATTCAGCTGTCACAACGCTTCACCGCGACAACGCGATATGGTGATGCCGCGAGTTGCTTGATTCATACCCTCGGCGTCATGCCTAAAGCCTGGATCAGGAAATCGCGTTGCAAGATCAGCAGATTGCGTGCGACTGTCGGATCATTGGTCATATGGGTGATGCCGGTGAGCGGCAGGAAGGTGTGTGGCTTTCCGGCCGCCATGAGTGCCTGCGATAGGCGCAGCGAGTTGGCGATACTCACGTTGTCATCCGCGAAACCGTGAATCAGCATGAGAGGACGGGTCAGATTTGGCGCATCCTCGATGATGCTGTTGGCACGGTAGGTTTCCGGGTCGAGGCCGAGATACCGCTCCGTGTAATGCGTATCGTACAGAGTCCAATCGGTGGGCGGTGCGCCGGCGCATGCCGCCTGGACCGTGTCGGGGGCGTCGAGAACGGCGAGAGCGGACAGGAACCCGCCATACGACCAGCCGATCATCGCCACACGGTCGGTGTCCGCTTCCGGGGCGGCTTCCTGCAAGGCGCGCACGGCCTCGACCTGATCGGCGAGCGTAACCTGCTTCATATCATGGAAGATTTCCCTGTCCCAACGCGGTCCGCGGCCGGTGGTGCCGCGCCCGTCGGCGGTGACGACCAGGAAACCTTGGTCCGCCCACCATTGCGCATCCCAGTACGCTGCTTGGCTGAGGATGACTTCCTGATGGCCCGGGCCGCCGTATGGCTTGAGTAGGACGGGCAGTCGTTGTGCGCCTGCGTACGGGCTGTCGATGCTCGGCCGGGTGATGGCGGTATACAGCCGGTTCTCGCCCAATCTGACGAACCGTGTATTCGGCGTGAATCCGGGTGTTTGAGCATGATTGGCGATGTCGGCGCGCAGATGGTTGTCAAGTGCGGGGAACCGGTTCGCGGTCGTGGGGTCGCCGTCGGCGTCGAGCGCGAAAAGATGGACCATCTGTGATTTCGCATGATCCATATCCCTGCCGGACACGACGATTCCGCGTCCTGTGCGCGATGCGGTCCATACACCTGGCGACATGGTGACCGCCGTGATCGAGCCGTCATAGCCGAATCGCACTACGTCGAAGCTGCGGGCGTCGTGTTTGTCCGCCTGGTCGGCCCATGCGTCCGGAACGTCGGTGGCCTGCGGATTATCGGGTGTACGTTGCACGACGGCAAGCACGTCAGTGTCGCCGACGTCCAGAACCGTGCGCACCTGCCAGCCGACCGGGGTGAACGCCTTGTCGCCAACGGTGAGACGGTTGGTGTCCGTATCCATGTCGTTAAACGCGCATACCAGGCGCCCATCCGGGGTGAATGCCGGCGTTCCGGCGATCAAATCGAGCCACTGGGGGTTCGTGTGTTCTTCGAGCACGGTGGTGGTGCCGTTGTGTTCGACTTGGAGCACCTGGTCGTGGTTCTGCAGCCGGTTCTGCACGAGCAGCAGCGGACGATGCCCCGCCGCCCACCGCACGACGGCGAGATACTCGTACGCCTTGCGATCCCATGCGATGCGCCGGGCGTCCATGCCGCTGTACTGGCCGTGCCCGTCGAATTCGAGGTCAACCAGGGTGAGGAAGACGTCCGCGTTGCGGGTCAGAGCTTGTGGATAACGACGTGAGGTCGCGTTGCGGTCGGGGTTCGTGGGATCGCTGATATACCAAGTCGGTTCCGCGGAGCTGTCGAAGGTTTCGAAGATGACGGCGTTGGAGTCGGGCGACCACCAGAATCCGTCATACCGGTTCATTTCCTCGCCGGCGGCGAATTCTGCGAGGCCGATGCTCCACGTGTGTTCCGCGGGGTCAGGGCCGTTGTGGACGCCCCAGATTGCGCGGATGCCGTCGTGAAAAGGTGTGATGGCGTTGGGGCTGTCGGGTGTGTTGGGCGCGCCGGATTCGTTGGATTCGTTGGATTGCGGCCAATCCGCGATATCCACCATGACCAGATGCTCGCCGGTTGTGTACAGCACATGACGGCCGTCCGGGCTGATGCGGGGGTTGAGCACCGGCAGCAAGTCGTTCGGATCGGTGTCGTCTACGGTGTCGAAGGCATCATCCTCGTCAGCGCAGGTGTGATGGGAGTGCGCGTCATCGATGTGCGGGGTGTCGGCAGCGTCCGGTGTCGCAGGCAGAGCATCTACTGCAAGCTGTCGTGTGCGCGCACCGCAGCCGTCATCGTCGATTTGCGTGAGAAACAGCTGACCGTTGATGGTGAAGACCGCGCGGTCGCCTGCCGCATCGACCGAATATGACACGATGCCTTGCCCGCCTTCGCGTGCGCGTTCGCGACGGGCCCGTTCCGCGGCGGGAACTTCTTCGGCGTCGGCGTTGGGGAGCAATTCGCGCGGGTCGGCGAGCAGGATTTCCTCGTGTGTGCCGGTGGCGGTGTCGAATGTGCTCAGCCACAGAGATGTGACGCTGTCCTCCGGGCCGTCGGAGCGCAGGAACAACGCCCGGGAACCGTCCCCGATTACGGTTGCCGAACGCGGTGCTCCGCAGGTGAACCGCAGGGTGCGGGCTTTATGTTCCGGGAACTGTTCGATGGCGGATTGGATGGTTGCCGCGGCGGCAGATGTCGTCGCTGGTGTCGTGACCGTCGATGCAGTGATTGCTGACGTGTCTGCGGAAGGCTCGTCGCCGGCCGCCCGCTCCGGCTTGCCGCTGACGGAACCGATGGCATGCGTATGAAGTTCACTCATGCTTTCAGCCTACTCTGATGAGGGCTTGTGAGGAAGGTGCCGCGATTGAAGGCCGAGTGCAGTCCGTCGCTGTTGAGGACCGGTTCCGATTTCGTCCCGTGTTTTCCGATTTGGTCCATGGATTCGGGCATGTTGACGGGTTGCGGGCTTGCGGTTTGATGACCGGCGCGGATGGATTGTTGATATTCCACGGTTTCGTGATGCGGCTGTGGTTGGTGGTATGCATGAAGGTCAGTGCAATTGTGGACTGAATCGGTATTGGGGGTCTTGTTCTTTGATTTGGTCCATGGCCTGGTGGATTCAGGCTGTAGGGGCCAGCAATGGTTGATTGTTGTGATGTGGCCTAAACGTTGAAATTCCAAGGTTTTGCGGTGTTGCCGTGGTCGGTGGCCGGGTGCAGTCCTGCTTCTGCTCGGACTGGCTCCGATTTCGGCGTGTGATTCCCGATTCGGTGCCGGAGTGTCCGGTTTCCTCAACAATTCCGCCCTTCTCCTGATGACCTGAAGAATCCTCTCGCAATCCCGGCCCCGCTCTCCGCCCGCAAACGCAATAACCGAACATGCCGCCCGCGCGAGTCCGGTGAACCAGAACCACTTTCATCTCTCCCACCTCAACTCAATCCATCTCTCCCGACCCATCTCTTCCACCACAACCCCCACCTCACCTCAACCCCGCCTCCCCCAATCCCAATCCCTCCCACCTCAGCTCAATCCCAACCCACCTCAACCCACCTCTTTCAACCCTCCAAACCCCACATCCCAACCCCACCTCGCCCGTTCTTCCCACAAATTCCCACAAACGCAAATCCCGCCAGCTTTCTGGGCGGCATCTCCATCCGTGCACCATTGAATGAAGAAATTGCAAGTATTGGCGTCTGATTTTGGTCGTGGTGGTGACACAGCGTAGGATGGACGAGGATATAGAAAGGGATCACTATGAGCGTTCTCGACCGTTTTGAAAAGAGCGTGGAAGGCGCCGTCAACGGTGTGTTTTCGAAGTTCGGGTCCAAGGACCTGCAGCCCGTCGACCTGTCAAGCGCCCTCGAGCGTGAGATCGACGCTGAAGCCATGCCGGTCGGCCGCGATCGCACGGTGGCCCCGAATGAGTACCGTTTTAAGCTGAGCACCCCTGATTTCGATCAGATTGAGCAGTGGGGCAGCGAGGCGCTCGCCAATGAGCTTGCGGATAATCTCACCCAGTACGCCAAGAGCCAGAATTACGCTTTTGTCGGTCCGGTTGTGGTGATTTTCGAAGAGGATCTTGACCTGAGCAAAGGCAACTTCAAGCTGAGTTCGGAATCCGTGCAGGGCAACGCAGTACCCGTCACAACCGACAACCAGTCGCAGGACAGCCCGATGCTCGAAATCAACGGCAGCCAGTATCTGCTGACCAAACCGAAGACGGTAATCGGCCGTGGTTCCGGCTGCGACATCGTCATTGACGACCCGGGCATCTCCCGCAAACATCTTGAAATCGACATCACCGATAACGGCGTGATCGCACGCGATCTCGGCTCGACGAACGGCACATTCGTCGAAGGGCATCAGATTCCCGCGGCCACGTTGCTTGACGGCAACACCATTACCATCGGCCGTACCCGCATCCTGTATTGGGCCTCGTCGCAGGATCAGGACTGACCCAGCCTGAGAGCGAGTTTCGTTATGCCCACCGAACTTACCTTCGCAATCCTCAAGTACGGGTATCTCATCCTGTTGTGGGTGTTTCTCTGGCTTGTCGTGCGTTCCTTGCGTCGTGACATCGAGACGTTCAGTCCCCACAAATCATTGTCGCGTCGTCGCCGTGATCGTAAAGCGCGCAAGGCGTCAAAGAGTCCCACACCCGCAGCGCCGTCTGCGGGCAGATCATCCGCGCCAACGCCGCGTCAATCCGCTCAGCCGACCTTGCTGGTCGTCATCGACGGCCCGCTCGCCGGAAGTTCCGTTCCTCTGGGGAACGCGCCGATTACCCTCGGCCGTGCGGCGTCCAATACCGTCGTGCTTGATGACGAATTCGTCTCCTCGCATCACGCCCGTGTCTATCTTGATCCCACAGCCGGCTCGTGGGTGATTGAGGATCTTGGCTCCACGAACGGTACGGTGGTCAATCAGCGCCGTATCAGCGCTCCGACGGTGTTGCCCGCTCGTGTCCCTGTCCGTATCGGCGCCACGACGTTCGAGCTGAGGTGATGCCTGATGCCGAATGCAGCCAAGCAGACGTTGTTCCTTTATTCGACCACCGTTTCCGATGTCGGTACGGTTCGCAGCAATAATCAGGATTCCTCATTCGCCGGGGAACGCCTGATCGCCATGTGCGACGGCATGGGAGGTCATGCCGGCGGCGATACCGCGTCCACCATCGCTATTCGTTCGCTTGCTCATATTGAACAGGATGACGAGCAAAGCAGTGTGGAAGCTGTGGCGCAGATGATGGAAACCTCCGTGATGGCTGCGCATGATGCGATTGTCGGCAAAGCGAAACATGAACGCAAACTCGCCGGCATGGGCACGACGGTGGTCGCAGTCGCTTTGGTTTCCGGGTACTGGGTGCTGACGCATATCGGCGATTCCCGCGCGTATCTGCTTCGTGACGGGAAACTGTCGCGTATGACCACCGATCACAGCTACGTACAGCATCTGATTGACACCGGCCGCATCAGTCCAGCCGAGGCGCGCAATCATCCGCAGCGCAACGTCGTGATGCGTGTGCTCGGCGATTTTGACATCGACCCTCACCCGGATATCGCCATCTGCGAGGCGCATCCCGCCGACCGTTGGCTCTTGTGTTCGGACGGCTTGTGCGGCGTGCTGGAGGATTCGACCATCGAAGAAATGCTCAGCACGGTCTCCGACCAGGAGGAATGCGCACAGCGCTTGGTATCCATGGCATTGAAGGCCGGTAGTACGGATAACGTGACTGCTGTGATCGGCGATGCCACGCTCGCTCTTGACGCCGATGCCTTCGATTTGCCTCATCAGACTCCGTTGGTTGGCGGAGCGGCAAGCGCCAGCCTTGAAACGATCGCCGATATCATGCATAAACCGGTTGCTTCAGCTCCGGTTCTGCGGGCGGGCAAGAACTCACCTGCGCAGCGTGCGGCCGCGCTGATCCAAGGCGCGGTGCACGCAGGAAAAGATGAAGCGGCCAAGGAGGAGGAGCAAGGCCCGAAATCCCGTGTCGCACAGCCCTCGCAGGTGCGTGAGGAAAACGGCGAGATTCCCAATACCGACACCGGTGAAATCCCTGTCGTCAAGAAGCGTGACGGCCGTATATCCGCCGATCCCAACGATCCGGAGGTGGCGAAGGCCATCCAGCGCGAGCAGGCACAGCAGAAGCGGGCGCACCGCAAGCGCGTCCATCTGTCACGTCTTGGCATCATCGTCGGCATCGTCGTGATCATCGCCGCGTTGGTCGGCTTGGCTTTCGCAGGCTACCGGTGGAGCCAGACCAAGTATTACATTGGCGAGCATGACGGCGTAGTGTCGATTTATCAGGGCGTTCCGACGAATGTGTTCGGCGTTGAGCTGTCCCACGCCATCCAGGACACCGACATCAAGGTGTCGTCCCTGCCCCAGTCTTGGCGCGACCAGCTGCATGACGGAATCACCGTGGACAGTTTGGACGAGGCGCGCAGCCACGTCAAGCTGATTGAGCAGGAGATGAAGAACTTCAAGGCGACCGAACAGGCAAACAACAAGGGGTCTACGGATTTCAGCGATTCCAAGTCGGCGAGCCCCTCGGCGAGCGGATCGGCAAGCCCGTCCGCCGCATCCAGCCCGGCTGCGCTGCGTGTTCCCCTTGTCCCCATATCAGGCGTGGCTGCATGGTCCGCCGATGTATGGGTGGTGATCGGATGATCGTCACTCGTCTGCGCCAGATGTCGTTGATGCTGTTTGCGATGGCGGTCAGCTTCATCGGCTTCTTCCAGATGTTTGAACGCACCGTCGGGTCGTTCCCAAGCGAATACATGATGCTGCTGAGCGTTGTCGCGGTGCTGTTCATCATCTTGTGGTCACTGTTGCTGAAATTCCAGCCGTACGCCAGCCAGTCGATTCTGCCGTGCGTGCTGCTGCTGACGGGCATCGGCATCACGCTCATCTCGCGCATCGACCAGCAGAAAGGTACGCACGTCGGCACGAGACAGTTGATTTGGCTGTGCTTGGCGTTGGTGCTGTGCTGCATTCTTGTGATCTGCCTGCGTGATTATCGCGTGCTCAGGCGGTTCTCGTACGTGAGCATGGTGGCTGGCATCGTACTGTTGCTGTCCCCGATGATTCCGGGTCTGGGCAAGACAATCGGCGGCGCGCGGATCTGGATTGGCATCGGCTCGTATTCATTGCAGCCGGGTGAATTCGCCAAGCTGTTCATCGCGTTCTTCTTCGCCGCTTATCTGTTCGATCATCGTGACCAGCTCGCCGTCGGTGGCAAGAAGGTGCTGGGTCTGCAGTTGCCGCGCATCAAGGATCTGGGTCCGATTATGGTGGTCTGGGCCATGTCAATGGGCGTGTTGGTGATTCAGCGTGATTTGGGTACGTCGCTCATGTTCTTCGCGATGTTCGTGTGCATGCTGTATGTGGCGACCGGCCGGAAGAGCTGGATTGTCATCGGCATTCTCGCGTTTGCGGCAGGTGCGGTCATCGCCAGCCGCATGTTCGCGCATGTGGACAACCGTATCGATGCTTGGCTGCACCCCTTCGACGCGAAGGTGTACAACCGCCAGGGCGGCTCCGAGCAGTTGGTGACCGGCCTGTTCGGCCTTGCGTCCGGCGGTTTGATGGGTACCGGGCTCGGACAGGGGCATCCGAGCCTGACACCACTGGCGAATTCCGATTTCATCTACTCGTCCGTGGGCGAGGAACTCGGTTTGACAGGCTTGTTGGCCGTGCTCGCCTTGTATCTGGTGATCATCGCCTCCGGTTTGATTACCGCGATGAAAATCAAGGATGGATTCGGCAAGCTGCTCGCCTCGGGACTGGTGTTCACGATGGCCGTGCAGGTGTTCACCGTCGTGGGCGGTATTACATTGGTGATTCCGCTGACCGGTCTGACCATGCCGTTCATGGCTGCCGGCGGTTCTTCGCTGATTGCGAATTACATTCTGATCACCTTGCTGCTGATCATTTCGAATGCTGCGAACAAGCCCGAACCCGAGCTGACTTCTGACACCTTCCAGTATGAGGCTTTGGCCGTGCTGCGCGACCATGAGCTCAAGGAACGCGCAAAATCAGCCGCGCAGGCCGCCAAGGACGATGAAAATCAGCCTCGGCACGGCGCTCACGCAAGCCACGCAAGCCATGCGACCCACGCCGACGACGCAGAAGACGCCGTGCAGGCAACCCAAATCGAGGATGCCCCGACCATTATGGTCGACGACGCATCGCAGCCGGAAGGGCTGTATGATGCCGAAGAACAAGACAATCGCGATGAACAAGACGATTGGGCCGATTGGCGTGATTTCGCCGATGATGATGATTCTCCGGCCACGACGACCAGCCATTGGCCGACGCGCGGGGCCCAGACAGAACAGGTCGAAGACGCGCAGAACCAGGCCGCGCAAGACGGGAACGGCGGCACTCCCCCGACTCCCCCGGCGCCGCCGCAATCCACGCCGCGAACGGTGAAAGGAGGAGCCCGATGAACAAGAGCCTCAGGCAGATTTTCACTGTCGTCGTCATATTGTTCGTGATTCTGGGGTGCTCCACCACGATATTCACCGCATTCCGCGCGAACGAACTGAATTCCGATCCGCGTAATCGTCGTGCGCTGTACTACCAGTTCAGTGCCCCGCGAGGGTCGATTCTCGCGTCCGACGGCACTGTCCTCGCGAAGTCCGACCCGTCGAACGATGCGTTCTCCTACCAGCGTTCCTACTCGAGCGGTGAGGAATACGCGCCCGTCACCGGCTTCTTCTCCATCAGCCAGAACGCCGACCGCGGCATCGAAGCGTCGAGGGCCGCGTTGCTTAGCGGTACGTCAAACGCGCTGGCGATACAGAAATTCAAGGCGCTGCTCACCGGAACCGAGAACAAGGGCGCATCCATCGAGACATCCATCAGCACAAAACTGCAGGATGTCGCCTATCAGGCGCTCTCCAGCCAAGGCTATGACGGCGCGGTCGTCGCCATCGTGCCGAAGACCGGCAGAATCGTCGCGATGGTGAGCACGCCCAGTTACGATCCGAACGTGCTCGCGCAGCATGATACAACGAAAGTCAACAACGCTTACGCCCAGCTGACATCGAACTCAACCAATCCAATGCTCAACCGCGCGACTTCCGAACTGTATCCGCCCGGGTCCACGTTCAAGACGGTCGTCGCGGCGGCGGCGTTGGAAAGCGGCAAATATCAGGCGGACACGCAGATTCCTGCCGGCAGTGCGTATACCTTGCCGAACACGGCAACCCAGCTGACGAACGCCACCCCGGCGGCGAACGGCACCAATGGGCAGTTGACCCTTTCCGACGCCCTCGCCTACTCGTCCAACACCGCATTCGCCCAGCTCGGGGTCACACTCGGTGGGGACGCCATCGCCGAGCAGGCGAAGAAATTCGGATTCGGCCAGTCAATCACCGTAGATGGTTCCGCTTCCACCGGCAGCCCGATGAAGGCAGTCGCCTCCACCTTCCCATCGAATCTGCCTTCGGACAAGCTCGCCCTCGCGTCTATCGGCCAGGGTGATACGCTCGAAACCCCGCTGCAGAATGCGATGATCGCCGCGGCTATCGCCAATGGCGGCACCCTGATGCAGCCGACGTTGGTCGACCGTGTGCGTGCCAGCGATTTGTCGACCATCTCGGAAACCAGCCCTACGGTCATGTCCCAAACCATGAGCTCGAACACCGCTTCCGCTCTGACCGGCATGATGGAGGACGTGGTCACCAAGGAAAGCCCGACGCTCGCCATCGACGGCGTCAAGGTGGCGGCGAAAACCGGCACTGCGCAGATTGGCGCAGACAACCAATCGACTGACGCGTGGGTGATGGGCTTCGCTCCCGCAGACAACCCGCAGATTGCGGTCGCTGTTGTGGTACATAATGTCAATACATTCGGTGTTACCGCTGCCGGGCCGATTATGAAGCAGGTGATGGAGGAGGCGTTGAAGCAGTGAGACTGATTGAAGGACAGCTGATTCATCGCCGTTACCGCTTGGACCGCAGACTCGCGCAAGGTGGTATGGGCGAGGTCTGGAAAGGCTATGACATCCAGCTTGGGCGTCCCGTCGCCATCAAAGCCTTGCGCAGCGATGCGGCGGACAGTGAGGCGAAACTGCGCCGACTGCGTGCCGAGGCCCATAATTCCGCGAACCTCGCCCACCCCAATATCGCCGCGCTGTTCGAATACTACGAGCATGACGGCATCGGCTTCCTTATCATGGAATACGTGCCGAGCAAATCCTTGGCGGATATCTATCACGAAAAAGGTGCGATGGATCCCACCGAGTTGCTGCCGATCCTGATTCAGGTGGCGCGCGGACTGTTCGTGGCACATTCGCATGGCGTGATTCACCGCGATGTCAAGCCGGCGAACATCATGGTTTCCGATGATGGAGAAGTGAAAATTACGGATTTCGGCGTGTCGTACTCCACAAATCAGGAGCAAATCACCCAAGATGGCATGGTGGTAGGTACAGCGCAATACATCTCGCCGGAGCAGGCACAGGGCAAGCAGGCTACAGCCCAGTCGGACATTTATTCGCTGGGTGTCGTCGCCTATGAGGGGCTGTGCGGGCATCGCCCGTTTACGGGAGCGACCCCGGTTGATATCGCTGCGGCCCATGTGAACGAGGCTGTTCCTCCGTTGCCTGACACGGTTGATTTGCAGTTGCGGCAATTTGTGATGTCCATGCTGGCCAAGGACCCGCGGGATCGTCCGAAAGACGCTCTCGTGGTGTCGCGCACGCTGTCACGTATTGATCGACGGCTGATGGACCAGGCAACCAAACTGAGCGATGACACGACCATCGTGCCGTCCCACGGGCGTCTGCCCCGAAGGGTGAGCAGTACGCCGCATGTCGGCGCGGCGGCCACGGCAGGCATGTCGGACGCGCAGCAGCCGAAACAAGTATTCATTAGCGGGACTGCGGAGCCGCGGACAGTGAGTTCGACATTCCGCCCGCAATGGAAGGAGCAGCAATGAGCAGCAGTGTACCCACTTCGTTGGCGAACGGCCGGTATCAGCTCGGCCAGCTCGTTGGCCGGGGCGGCATGGCGGAGGTGCGCGTGGCGCTCGACAAGCGTCTGGGGCGTACCGTCGCCATCAAGATCATGCGCTCCGACCTCGCCAATGACGAGATCTTCCTCACGAGGTTCCGCCGTGAGGCCCATTCGGTTGCACAGATGAACAACCCGAATATTGTGAACATCTACGATTCGGGCGAGGAGACCATCGTCAACGACAGCGGGCGGACCGAGCGGGTGCCGTATCTGGTGATGGAATACGTCAAGGGGCAGACCCTGCGCGACATCATCAAAGCCAACGGCCCGCTCAGCCAGCGTGACGCCGAGCAGGTGATGCTTGGGGTGCTCAACGCGCTCGAATACTCGCATCGCATGGGCATCATCCACCGCGATATCAAGCCCGGCAACATCATGATTTCCGACCAGGGTGTCGTCAAGGTCATGGATTTCGGCATCGCGCGTGCCTTGGACGATTCCGCCGCCACGATGACCCAGTCGCAGGGTGTGGTCGGCACCGCCCAATACCTCTCCCCGGAGCAGGCGCGTGGTGAGACCGTAGATATGCGCTCCGACCTGTATTCCGCCGGTTGCGTGCTGTATGAGATGCTGACCGGCCGTCCGCCGTTCACCGGCGATTCCGCGGTCGCCATCGCCTACCAGCACGTCTCCGAGGCTGCGACGCCCCCGAGCGCGGTGATTCCCGGTCTGCCGAAGATGTGGGACAACATCTGCGCGAAAGCCATGGCGAAGGATCGTCAGAACCGGTACGCGACCGCGACCGAGTTCAAGAACGATATTCTGACCTTCATGAACGGCGGCGTGCCGATTGCAGCCACGTTCAACCAGTTGACCGACCTGGCGAACCCCGCCACGCGTACCGGTGGCGAAACGGCGACCCAGGTGCTCACCCCACCGCAAGTCGCCACGCAGACCAACCCGGTGATGCCGACGACCACGAACCCGTTCGTGGAGACGGAAGGCGAGACGCGCGCCCAGCAGCGTGAGGCTGAGCAGCAGCGCAAGAAGAAGCGCATCATCATTGCCGTGGTGGCCGCTATCGTCGCCATCGCCGCAATCTGCGGTATCGTGTTCGCTCTTACGCATTCCAAGAAAACGCAGATGGTCACGGTCCCGACCTTCTCCTCCTCCACCACCGAAGCGGGCGCCGAGGCGAAGCTTGAGGCGGTCGGTCTGAAGATCAAGGTGGAGACTGATACGAACTCGACCGAGCCGAAGGGCACGTTCACCAAGCAGTCCCCGGCGGGCGGCAAGAAGGTGGCCGTCGGCTCGACGGTCAAAGTGTGGTTCTCGGCCGGCCCGTCAACGGGAACGGTTCCTGATGTGAGCGGCAAATCGCAGGATGACGCGCGTTCGACGCTGGAGGCTGCCGGATTCAAGGTGGCCGCGAGCACGCAGACCGAGGACAGCGACACTGTGGCCAAGGACAATGTGACGCGTACGAGCCCGGCTGCCGGGTCCAAGCAGTCGAAGGGCACGACGATTCTGCTGTACATCTCCTCGGGCATGACCAAGGTGCCTGATGGCTTGGTCGGCCAGTCGAAGGATACGGTCCTCAAGACTTTGCAGGAGCGTGGATTCAACACGTCCGTCGAGGAGGAGAACTCCGATACGGTGCCTTCTGGCGCGGTGACGCGACTCGACCCGGTGCCCGGCACCTCGATTGAGCAGGGATCCACCATCAATGTGTACGTGTCCAAGGGCAAGGAACAGGTGACTGTCCCCTCGGTTGTCGGGGCAACGTATGCGTCGGCGAAGGCCACGCTCGAAGGTCTCGGCTTCACGGTGTCCAACTCGACGCAAGGCGCCAAGGACACCGATCTGGTGACCGCCCAGAACCCGACTGCCGGAACGCAGGCGGATAAGGGCGCCACGATTACGCTGACCACCAAGTCGGCATCGTCGTCGGCATCGTCGTCGGCATCGTCGTCGGCATCGTCGTCGTCCTCATCTTCGGCCTCGACGTCGCAGGGAACGGATAACTAGCAGAGAAGCGGCCAAGTGCAGCAGTAACGGCTGATAGCTATCCGCCAGCCGACGTGTGATGGTCCGGAACACTGCATTGGTGGTGTTCTGGGCCATCACGTTGTTGTGGGTGTTGCGGCTAACCGTTGTGGGTCTCCTGCTTCTGTGCCCAGCCGGTTATGCTGGCGGCCGGGTACAGTCCGGTGCCAGTGCGGACTGGATCGGGTTTCAAGTGTCGTTATCCGATTTGGTCCGTGTTTCGGGTGGTTCAAGCGGCTCGCTTGGCAATGATTAATTATCGTGGTGTGTGCGGATTATTGGTATTCCGTGGTTTCGCGGTGGTGTCGTGGTTGGTGGTCCGGTGTCGGTGTGGACTGGATCGGTCTTCGGCTCTCAATCTCAGATTTGGTCCGCAGGTTCGGGCCGCTGCGTGGCCGGTGTACCGGTGGCTGTTCTTCGTGTGTTTATGGGATTGTTGGTATTCTGCGGTTTTGCGGGAGTATCGTGGCTGGCCGGCGCGTCGCAGTCGGGTCTGTCACGGACTGGATTGGGTTTCGAGTATCGTTTTCTGATTCGGTCCGTGGTTCAGCCAGCATGGGCGACTGAGCTGAGGGTATGTGATAGTGATGATGCGGTCGGTTCATTGGAAATTCGTGGTTTTCCAATGTGACCGCGGCCGCCGGTGGATGGTGGTTGGTCCCCTGTTGTGGACTGAATCGCTTTTTCGGCCTTCATTGTCCGATTTGGTTCGTGGATCCGGGTGGCCTGAGTGGCTCGTCTGATGGTGGTTGATTGTCGTTGTGTGTTGGATTGTTGGTATTCTGCGGGTTCGTGGTGGTGTCGTGGTTGGTGGTCCGGTATCGGTGTGGACTAGATCGGTCTTCGGCTCTCAATCTCGGATTTGGTCCGCAGGTTCGGGCCGCTGCGAGGCCGGTGTGATCGTCTGATTGCTGTGCAACAAGCAGAACATTGGTATTCCGCGGTTTTGTGGTGGTGCCGCGGTTGTCGGGAGCGTGTTGGGTGGGTGTCGGTGTGGACTGGTTCCGATGTCGTGGTGTGATTCGCGGTTTGGTCCGTGGATTCGGGTGGCCTGAGTGGCTCGTCTGATGGTGGTTGATTGTCGTTGTGTGTTGGATTGTTGGTATTCTGCGGGTTCGTGGTGGTGCCGTGATTGGCGGGCATGTTGCGGTCAGGCATGTTGTGGACTGGATTGGGTTTCGAGTAGCGTTTTCTGATTCGGTCCGTGGTCCGGTCGACTTGTACACATGGTCTGGCGTCATCCACCCGTGCATGGTACGGGCAAATCATTGGAATTTCGCGGTTCTGTGGTGTTGCCATGGCAAATCCCTGATGCTAGGCCCTATGGGATGCAGAGACTGATTCCGATTCCGCCTGCCGTTTTCGGATTCAGTGCCGGAGTGCCCGGTCGTCCGCCGAAATCCCACTCCCCTGGATTGACCCTCGAGCAACCCCGCCACTCAACCCGTCCAGATTGAACGACGAAACTGTCCAGAAAAAGTGATGACACCGAACAACTCAAATGAACAGAACACGCTGAGGAACGGTCGTTCCCGCCGCTCTCGACCACTCAATCTGGTCGCACTGGCGCCGCACTCAACGTAACCGGCGCGACCGGCATGATCAGCCGCCTCAGCTTAACCAGCGTAACCAGTTTGTGGGAGCATGGCTCTCTCGGCGCGTGCCTGCCTTGACTGCGGCTGATAACTGAACTTCGCCCTTTTGCACGAGTCTCCTGCTGAGGAGGGGGTGGGGATTGTGGTGAGCCCGCTGATAACTGCCGTTTCGCCCTTCTGCGCGTGTCTCATATCGCACGTACGCTCGAATCGCACTCGCCTATATGCGCCGCGACTACCGCGCCCGCCGCGCCGACAGCGGCCCGCCGCGACCCCATAGGTACGCGAAGCAATCAGCGGGTCTTCATGATTTTCGGTTGACGCCCCTGAGCCTTGTCCACGGCGTTCGTCTGTCCGCACACGGCGAGCCAGTTCGCCAGCAGCCGGTAACCATCCTGCGTCATGACTGATTCGGGATGGAACTGCATGGCATACATCGGCAGTTCGCGGTGCTTGATGCCCTGAATTGTGTGATCGTCGAGCGCACGCGCGGTGACAACCAGCTCGTCCGGCAGCGAATCCGGCTCAATGGCGAGCGAGTGGTAGCGGGTCGCGGTCATCGGGTTTGCGACACCGGCGAAGATTTCATCGTCGATATGCTCGACCTGGCTGGTTTTGCCGTGCATGATGGTCGGCGCATGGCCTACGGTGGCCCCGAAAGTCTCGGCAAGTGCTTGCAATCCGAGGCAGACCCCGAACATCGGCTTGCCGGTGGCCGCGCACAGTCGAATCATGCCTTCGCTCGCCCCGGATTCCGACGGGGTCCCCGGCCCAGGCGAGATGAGCACACCATCGTATCCGTCGATGACACCCGGCGTCGATGGGTCGATGGCGTCATTGCGCACGACATCCACGGTGGCGCCCAAGGTGCGCAGATACCCCACAATCGTGTAGACGAAGGAATCGTAGTTGTCGATGACCAGGATATGCGCTGAATCCGCCATTGCTTCTCCTTTACCGTTCTGTGTCGGCTGTGTCGTGTCAACTGTGTTGTGTCAGAAGGCACGTCATCAGCCGCATAATCAGCCAGCAGCAAGCCGCCAGTATTGCAAGCCATATTACACAGCGACATAGTTCGACATCTGCTGGAGTATCGGGATTGTGGACGCCGCCCACGGGTACACCCATTGGAGCAGGACGGCGGCCGCGGCGACGGCGAGCAATGCCGTGAGCAAGATGCGAATCGGCAGCACGCCCGGCTGAAGCCGAAGAATCGTGCCGTAAATGCTTGCATCCGGCCGCTGCCGACGTCCCTCGTGGATGGCTTTGAGCACCGGCCAACGCCACACGATGGCGGCCGCGACGAACAGCACGGCGTAGATGATGAGCGCCCACTGTACAACCGGCGAGAGGGAATCGAGCTTCGAAGCCGCTGATGGTGTCGGCGCGCTGGAGAAGCTGACTGCCCCGGAAGCGTCCGAAGCGAGTTCTGCGGGGACGCCGTCGGAGACTTTCGCCCAGTACGCGAATTCGGCGTAGGCAATCCAGCGATGTGTCGGCGTGGAATACCGCGGTGTGCATGTCGTCATGGTGAGCATGCGCTTGGTGGGTGCGCTGCCCGGGTTGTCCGGATTGGCGGCGACCACTTGCGTTTCGGTCGGTAGTACGACAAGATGCCTGGTATACCGGTACACGTACCAGTAATCTTGGGTGCGGATGATGATGGCGTCGCCCGTCTGCAGTTTGTCGATATCTGCCAGCGGCGATCCGTAGCCGGCGCGGTGGCCCGCGAACGCGAAATTGCCGATCGCGCCCGGCATCTGGCTGTTGTCGTAATGTCCCATACCATGTTTGTTGAGCTGTTCGAGGCTGGTTCCTTGCACGATGTTGCGTACCCATTGGTTGCCGAACCGCGGAATGTAGACTTCCGCGACGAGCTCGCCCTCGTTTGCGCTGGCCGGCTGTACTGGGGGGTCGCCCGCCTGTTCTTTGGCGATTGCCGTGCCAGATTCGTTTGTTGCGGGCTGTGTCCACGTGCTGGTGGTTGATTCGCGTGTTTCAGCTTGGGTGTGTTCTGATTGCACGCCGGTCCACCAGAACAGCCATACGATGTACAGCGCGCAAATAACCGCCGCGGTGATGAGGAGTTCTGCGATGATACCGATAATCTGCCAACCGATGCCGAGGCGCCTGGCAGGCTCGGAATGAGCGGTGCGATTGGATTGTGGGGCAGATTCGGATTGCGTGGCACGCCCGGAGCGTAGAGCCTGCCCGGATTGCGCGGCGTCAGGCACTGATTGTGCGGTGTAATCGGCATCAGCTTGTGCCGGCGCGGCGTTGTGCTGACGCGGCTGTGCGGATTCGTATGACGGTGATGTCGGGTCGCTCATGATTGATTGTCCTAATGGGTGACGGTGGAATTGGGTGTCATGCGGTCAGTCCCCTTGTGTGCTGGCCGAAGATGGGTTTGACGTGGTCGTTCCGGCGAGACCAGAGGCGTCGGTATTACCGGAGTTGCTTGTATTGTTGCCTGTTGCGTTGTTACTGCTTGCTCCGGCAGCGGACGAATCGCCCGATACGCCTTCGGAACTGTCGGTGCCGGCCCCTTCGGAACCGGAGCTGGAACCGCCGGAATTCTCAGTCTCGGCATTCCAGTTGCCGGTCGCTGTGGCGTATTTCAGTGGCTGCATCACCAGCGGCGTTTCCGGGAATTTCAACGTATCCTTCGTTTCGACATTCCAGCCGAGGCCAAAAGCGCTCACATACTCTTGATACACCTGCACGGCCTGGGAGTCCGCTAGCGCGTCGATCATGTCCTCGGTCGGCCCGATTGCGGAAATCGTGTACGGCGGCGAATACTGTTTGCCCTGCAACATCAGGACATTGCCGACGCAAATCACAGCGGAGTTGAACAACACGCGCTGATCCTGAATCATCATCGCCTCTGCCCCACCGGCCCAGAGCGCGTTGACCACCGCCTCGATATCCTGCTGATGAATCACATAATCGTTGATATTCGAAGCAGAACCCGAGCTGTTCACCATCGTTTTCCACAACGGCGAATCGTCAAGCGTGACGGTGACGCCCGGCCCCTGAACGGCAGGAAGGACGGTGCTTGAGCCGGCGTCCTCGCTGTTGGAGGAGTCGCTGCTGCCCGTGCCGGCGAGTTTGTTCAACGTGTTGATTTGCGAGTTGAGTTTGCTGACTTCACTGCGCAGTTTGTTGGCTTGTTCGACACGCTGTTCAACCATCTGCGCCGTATCGGAGGTGACGGTTGCGGTGCGGTTCACGCGGATGTTGGTGGCGAGCAGGAATCCGGTGAGGGCGACGACGACGAACACGGCAATGCCGCCCAGCATGGAGTGTTTGACCCCATGTTTTCCGGTGTGTCTGCTCATTTCGCCTCCGCCGTGTTCGCTGCTTTCGAGTGTAGCCGCTATGATGACTTTTTAGCCTATTCGAATGGAGACTATGCACATGGCTGACGAAGAGCTGCACGAAACCGACGAGCAGTCGGTCGACAACGTGTCGGACGCCACCGCGTCCAATGATGGAGCGAATGGCGACGATTACGGCATCCCGATGGATGAAGTCGAAGCCGTGCTGAATGCTACCGCCGACAAATCATCGATGACTCCGCAGATGCAGCGCATGATGAAGCGTCAGGCTGAGAACACGAAGCGCGTCGAGGAAAGCATCAAGAGCACCAAGTCGAACCCGCGTTGGTTCGTGCCGCTGTTCTGCGCGCTGATGATTATCGGCCTGGTTTGGGCGGTGGTGTACTACCTGACCGGCAAGTATCCGATTCCCGCCATCGGCATGTGGAATCTCGCTGTCGGCGGTGCACTGATCATGATCGGCTTCCTGATGACCATGGGGTGGCACTGACCGCTGTTGGTTTCTCGGTGGCAGCCGCGTAGCGCGTAACGCACGGCGGTGGCCGCCGAGAGACATGCGTAGTCGGCGAACGCCGCAATCCCTCCTCCCGCGCCGGAGTGTGGGTAGACAGGCGGCGTGGTGCGATGGGGCAGTCGGGGGACAACCGCCAATTCAGAGATCATCTACAACAGTGACGGCAGATCATCTACGCTTTCACGCACACGAATGCCGTTTTCTTCCCTGACATGGTTGTCAGAAATACGAAGGTATCTCCCCCATCGGCGATGTGATAACGTTTGCGCACCTGTGCCACGCTCGCGGGATAATTCCGTACCGCGATATTCGCTTGCTTGATGCCGCGCAGCGTGTGTTTGACCGGTCCATATGTGTTGATGGCGAATGCTCGTCCTGGGAACGCGTCAACCTGCTTGTCTGACACGAACAAGTGGCTGTTGCTGTCGATTTGCGTGACGCCGAAACGCTGCGCGAGTAGGTCAAAGCAGCTGGCTTTCATCAGCGATGCGTTCGGCTCGTAGAGGTATGCAGGCTGGTCCGGGGCCGTCTGCTGGGCGTTGTGTCGCAGCTGTTTGCGTTCCTGGGCCTTTGTGCCGGCTGTGTCTTGGGCGCGGAAGCTGAATACGGTGTCGTCGTCGACGCAGGTGACTAGCGGGAAGGTGTCGGTTTCGCTGTCTTCGGCGCCGTGGCGGGTGATGATGAGCAGCAGCTCCTTGCACTCGTTGTGCACGGAGACGATGTGGATCTCCGATACCGCGGCTGGCGTCGTCGCGTCGTCGAGCGCGCGGTTGCAGTCCTGAGCGGCTTGATGCCAATCCAGCATCGGGGAGAGTTTGATGATGATGGTGGGCGCGATGCCGGCCAGTTTCGGCAGTATGGCAAGCATGTCGGGTGTGCAATCCGCGATTGCGTAGGTGCGGGAGCCGTGGGCGTCCCGGCGGGCGGGATCCGCCATGATGAGCGTGGCCGGGGGCAGTTCGTCTAGGATTGCGGCCGCGTCGGCGTTCACGGTCTTGGCGTTGCCGATGCCGAGCGCGTGCATATTGTGTTCTGCGAGCTCACACAGGTGCTGTTGGCGTTCGATGTAGACTGCGCGGTCGAATACGCGGGACATGTATGAGAAGTCGACGCCGAATCCGCCGGTGATGTCAATCAGCGTGGTGGGGCGCGGCGCCCCGGATGAGAGGCGTTGCGCGAGGTCTGCCTTGTATTGCGCGGTGGACTGGGATGAGCATTGTTCCATGGCCAGATGCGGGGGATAGATGATGTCCTTGCATGCCGCCCATTGGGGGAGTTTGGTGCGCGCGCGTTGCCAGCCTTCGATGCAGTCGAGCGCGACGGCGAGGTCGGTTCCGTCCTTGGAATGCGCGTGAAGCGCGATATCGCGCACCTGCTCTGTGCGGTGGGCGGCGATGAAGCGTCGTGTCTGCTCGTTGATATCCATGCCGCCATCATACGTGGGCGACACGGCGGATGGTTGTTGTGACGGTGACGGTTGGGGTGGGCTGGTTGGCATTGGTCGGGGAGGGCGGGCGATTATCCACCAAATGTGGATAAGTGGACAACTCGGTGGATAATCTGTGGGCAACACCACATCTAGGGGTCTTGTCGTTGGGAGACCACTAGAGAAATCTATCGAATATCGATAGATTTTGAAATTGTGGATAACTATTTGTGCACATCGTCCACACCTGAAAATCCTTGGAAATGCACAATTTGTGGATATGTATGTGGATAACTTGCACAGTTTTCCACGACTTATACCCCACTTATACCCAAGTTATCCACCGCCTTGTCCACAGATGTGGAAAACTACACCGGTGTAATTCCGTTTTGTGACTATTGCGCACTGTTATGTCGCTGCGGCACAAGCCTGAGAATCAGCAATCGACGGATGTGGGATTCCCATATTGGCCCAACTGCCCATATGCAGCACAGCTGTCGCACTGCGGCCTGATATTGGTTGCGTCGCACTCCCGGCCGCTCATATCCAGTCGGAGTGCGCTCGTCGGGTCGCATGGTGGTGTGATATGCGGTTCGCCGGCCGATGATCCGGTGGTATCGCGCCGCGGTGTGCTCGCACTGTCGCACCGCGGCTTGGTGCCGGCCGCTGAACGCTTCTGGTTGGTGGTATTCCCGTGGCGTGCGACCGCGAAATCGCACTGCGGCGAGATACGGCAGCTGCCACCCGCTGCCACCCGTCGCCAGCCATCACGCCGGCCTGAATCCGTCAGCTGTCCAGCAACCGTTTACGCGACCCGCCCAATCGGCGGCACGCACAAAATCAACGCAACCACAAGCACAACCGTCACAGCCGAGCCATATATCCACATCCGACGACTGGCGGATTGCCCTCGCATCGCAGGCACTCCGTCCACCAGCAGCCACGTCAGCAGACCGCCGACCACGAAACCGCCGACATGCGCCTGCCATGCGACATTCGGCATGATCACCGGCAGCGCGAAGTTGATGACCATACATACCAGCATCGATCGAAGATCGGCGCCACTTTTCATAAAGACCACCAGCAGCGCTGCGAACAGACCGAATATCGCGCCAGATGCCCCGTATGCCGCCATCAGCCAATTCCCGGTCACCCGGCACCACAGGGTGAGTGCGGTGGCGCCGCCCAATCCGCAGATCAAGTAGAACGCCAGATACCGCCAATGGCCGAACATCCGCTCCAATACCGGCCCTACCGACCACAGAGCCATCATATTGAACGCGACATGCAGGATGGATGGGGAATGCAGAAACATCGAGGTCAGCCAAGTCCACGGATGCTCCACTGCCGCGATGGGCATGAACATCCCCTGCCCCAGCATCGCCGTGAACAAGCTGGGGGACACGTGCTGAAGCAGGACCTCCAGCAGCCACACGATGACGCAGACCACGCAGATCGCCGCGGTGACGACAGGTCCTCCGCCACGCCACTGAGCTGTCATGGACCGACGATCGAGGGTAAAGCTGCCAATTCGCATGGTCCCACTGTAACGCCCGTCGGCGCACCGTCGGCGGGAATACGCCCCTGGCAGGTGGACTTTTGCCGCTCTTCCACTCAATCGTCACAATCGAGGCCGTACTATGGTAGCTAGAGTTGACTTGGATGGGCAGGTCACCTGGTACCTGAAAGGAGCCGTCATGGAGCAGAAGTCTTCTAACGGTTGGAAGTTCTTTGCGCTGCTTTTCGGAGCGCTGCTCGCCGCTGTTGCGGGTATGTACATCTACAAGCAGCAGAACCCGGATTACGATCCATGGGAGGAGCCGTGGGAGAACAGCTCCTCACCGGTTGATTTGGGCCTGAACAAGGATGACGACGAGGCTGAAGGCGAGGCGGATGACGCCGCCGAGCCTGAGCAGGCCTGATCGGCTGCCGCTCATTCATTCGGAGCATCCGTCTGGCGTATTCGTCGCCTTCGATATTTTGGCGGATTGACGTATCCAACCTCACCGTCACCGTCATCCATCAAGGATTCCGCATGCTTTGAGCGTGCCGCACTGTACAGGGACGTCCCGTTCGGGGCGCCCCTGTTTGCGTTATTGAGGACTGTTTCGGTGGACTGTTCTGGGGGACTTTCCTTCCGAATTGTTTCCGATGGCTTCGGAAAGTGGGCGTACCGGAAAAATCGTGGTGCCAATGATCTGAATGAGCCATTGCGGGAGTAGTCGTATCGTGGGGTGATTAATCGTTCGCTTAGTGATCTGTGCCTCTCGGGATGACGTGTTGTCTGTCGTCGGTGCATATACCGATGAGGCCGCAATCAAGAAAAGCGCTCCGGTAACGGCGCTCTTCGCGGTCGCACGATGGCGGTCGCACGATGGGCGTGTCGCTTTTTGCGAACGATTGCTTTCATCTTGTCGTCCTGCGCGTGAACCGCGCGAGCATGGGCTTCATGCATTGATTAATTCAGTAAAGACAAAGATGACTCGGCTCCCTGATGTGGGACGATTGCTCGTGGTTGAGGGGGTGATGTTAATATCAACCTCTGAGAACGTATGCAGAAAGGGGCGCACCGCGCTTGTCAGGCCGTGCCAATGCCGAGACTTTCAGGCATAATGGTTCTTGGAATAGGTTCCGTCAAAGGGAGTCAGATAATGACCGAAATCACTGCACCGAAGTCTTCGCTTACTTCCGGTGAGTTCACCGACGAGATTCGCGAGCAGCTCAAGTACACCCAGGGCGTGACGCCGGAGCAGGCGACCGCCGCTGATGTGTATGAGGCCACCGCTGCTGCCGTGCGCCGCCACCTCGTGGATTCCTGGATGAAGACCCAGCACGACATGGTCAACGGCGACACCAAGGCCGTTGGGTACCTGAGCGCTGAGTTCCTCATGGGCAAGCAGCTGGAGAACGCGCTGCTGAACGCCGGCCTGACCGAGCAGTTCGAAGGCGCCATGAAGGAGCTGGGCTTCGACACCAAGGACGTCATCGACGCCGAGTACGAGCCGGGCCTGGGCAACGGCGGTCTTGGCCGTCTCGCCGCCTGCTACATCGATTCTCTCGCCTCCATCGGCGTGCCGGCCTTCGGCTACGGCATCCGCTACCAGTACGGCATCTTCAAGCAGGAGTTCGACGAGAACGGCAAGCAGGTTGAGACCCCTGACTACTGGCTCGTCAACGAGGAGCCGTGGGGCCACGTCGATTACAACCGCGACCAGCGCGTGAACTTCGGCGGCGAAGTCGTCGAGGAGAACGGCAAGCGCGTGTGGAAGCCGGCGTGGGCTGTCCGCGCCGTCCCGTGCGACTACATGGTTCCGGGTTACAAGTCCGGCCGTGTGAACACGCTGCGCCTGTGGACCGCGAAGTCCTACGACGAGTTCGACCTGCTCACCTTCAACAAGAGCGATTACCTCGACGCCGTGATCCCGAAGGTCGAGGCTGAGAACATCTCCAAGATCCTCTACCCGGAGGATTCCACCCCGCAGGGCAAGAAGCTGCGCCTCGAGCAGCAGTACTTCTTCGTCTCCGCGTCCATCCACGACGCGATCCGCGTGTTCTACCCGGGCGAGAAGAACCCTGACCTGACCACGCTGCCGAACAAGATCGTGTTCCAGCTCAACGACACCCACCCGGTGATCGGCATCCCGGAGCTCATGCGCGTCCTGATCGACGAGTACGGCTACGACTGGGATACCGCTTGGTCCATCACCAACAAGACCTTCAACTACACCTGCCACACCCTGCTTCCGGAAGCTCTGGAAGTGTGGCCGGCCTCCCTGATCGGCGAGCTGCTGCCGCGTCACCTTGAGATCATCAAGAAAATCAACGAGCAGTTCATGGCCGAGCTGAAGGCCAAGGGCATTGCCGACGACCAGATCGAGCGCATGCGCATCTACACCGACGGCAAGGATGCTTCCGTCCGCATGGCGTACCTCGCCACCTACGGCGGCTCCTACGTCAACGGTGTGGCCGAGCTGCACTCCGAGCTGCTTAAGGACGTCACCCTCAAGGACTTCTCCTCCGTGTACCCGGACAAGTTCACCAACGTCACCAACGGCGTCACTCCTCGCCGCTTCATCAAGCTCGCCAACCCGCGCATGTCCGACCTCATCACCGAGGGTCTGGGCACCGACGCGTGGCTGTCCGACCTCGAGCAGCTCAAGGGCCTCATCCCGCTGGCTGACGATCCGGAGTTCGTCAAGAAGTTCGCCGCCGTCAAGCAGGCCAACAAGAACGACTTCGCTGCGTTCGCCAAGCGCAAGTACGGCTTCGACATCGACCCGAACACCATGTTCAATACGATGATCAAGCGTCTGCACGAGTACAAGCGCCAGGCCCTGAAGATCCTCGCGGTCATCGCCACTTACGCCGACATCAAGTCCGGCAAGGTTGATCCGGATACCCTGGTCCCGCGCACCGTGTTCTTCGGCGCGAAGGCTGCTCCGGGTTACTACCTGGCCAAGCAGACCATCCAGCTGATCAACAATGTGGCCCGCGTCATCAACAACGACCCGGCCACCAAGGGCAAGCTGCACGTCTACTTCCCGTGGAACTACAACATCGAGCTGGCCCAGAACCTCATCCCGGCCACCGACCTCGACGAGCAGATCTCGCAGGCCGGCAAGGAAGCCTCCGGCACCGGCAACATGAAGTTCGCCCTCAACGGCGCCCTGACCGTCGGCACGCTCGACGGTGCGAACGTCGAGATCCGTGAGCGCGTCGGCGCTGAGAACTTCTTCCTCTTCGGCATGACCGAGCCGGAAGTCTCCGCCCTGTACGCCAAGGGCTACGACACCAAGGGCCTGTCCCGCGAGTACTACGAGAAGGATCCGCAGCTCAAGCAGGCCATCGACACGGTCGCGGACGGCACCTTCTCCGACGGCGACAAGGACACCTATAAGGACCTCGTCAACGACTGGCTGAACAAGGATTACTTCATGACGCTCGCGGACTTCCGCGCGTACATGGACATCCAGGCCGAGATCGAGGAGACCTACCGCGATCCGATGAAGTGGGCTCGTATGGCCGTGCTCAACGTGGCCAACTCCGGCTACTTCAGCTCCGATCGCTCCATCGAGGACTACCTCGAGCGCATCTGGCACACCGGCGCCCTCAAGTAAGCGCCAGTACCGGCCGGTATGGGCGTGAACGCCTGAATCGGTAGGCCAAGACCGGTAGACGCCGGTCAGCCAAAGAGGCGGAAGCTTTGCACTGCACGTGTAATGTGTGGTGCGGGCTTCCGCCTCTTGCGTTATCGGCGAATATGCGTGTCCGACGTTGGCATAGGGAGTCTGGATTGCTGTTCCGGTTTCCGCGCCGTCCTGTATGCCGTGGCATACGTAAGTCTGCATTTCGGTTCCCATGCGGGGCGGAACGTCTCCCATCCGTTGCGTGACGTATGCCGTGGCATACGCGGCAGATTGGATTTCGCTGGAACGTGGCTGCGCTGGATTGTGTTCTGCGGTTTGCGTATGCCGTGACATACGTAAGTCGGCATTATGGTGCCCGGGTAGTGCGGGATGTCTTCTGCCCGACGCATAACGTATGTCTGAACATACGCGGTGCAGCACAGCACATTCGAACCGCCCATACGCCATGTATCACGCCATGTCGCGGGCCTGCCGTGGCACAATGGGGGTATGCCGGTAATCAGGGAACAGGATATTGATAAGGGCCGTGACGGGTTGCAACAGTGGCGCGACAAGGCGCGGGAGCTCGCCGCGCAGGATGACAGTGAGACGGGGCGTCTGACTGTGTCCCCGAACGATCTGCCACGTCCGGTGCGGGCGTGGGCCGTGCGGTACTCACTGTATCTGTTGGAGCGCAAGGCGCCGGGGGAGGGTGTCGAAGTGCGCGTGGCACCGTGGGGGGCCATCAAGATCCTGGACGGACCGGCGTCTGACCCGCATAATCTCACGCCGCCTGATGTGATTGAACTTAAGCCGGACGTGTGGCTGCGTCTGGCATGCGGCATTACCACATGGGCCGAGGAGAAGCAGGCCGGCCGTATCAGTGCAGTCGGCGAACGTGACGATCTGAGCGGCCTGCTACCGCTCGTCTGAGCGTGCGAGCGTGAGAATTGCGCGCGAAGCTACGGTGCTATCGTGTGATACTCGCGATCGGTTCGCAATACGCTCACGCTAAGACCTTCCTCTGCTCACCATACGCAAACTGGCTACGCTAAGGGCCTTCTTAGCGTAGCCAGTTTGTGAGGGGCAGCGAGAGCTACCTGACCCCGGGTCAGTACTTCATGCCCATGGCCTCGCGGACCTCGTCCAGGGTCTGCTCGGCGATTTCGTTGGCGCGCTTGTTGCCGTCATGCAGAATGTCGCGGATTGAATCCATGTCCTTGGCGAGTTCGGCGCGACGCTCGCGATGCGGGGCGAGGAACTCGTTGACCGACTTGGTGACATACGCCTTCAGGGCGCCGGCGCCGGCATCGCCGATTTCCTCGGCGATATCCTTCGGGTCGCGGCCAGTCACAAGGCCGGCGGTGGTCAGCAGCGCGGACACCTCCGGACGGTTCACCGGGTCATACGTCACCTTGCGCTCGGAATCGGTGCGGCTCTTCTTGATAAGCTTCGCGGTTTCCTCGGCGGTGGCGCCCAGCATAATCGAATTGCCGTAGGACTTGCTCATCTTGCGGCCGTCAAGACCTGGGATTTCCGGGGCTTCGGACAGAATCGCGCTCGGCTCGGGGAACACCGGGTGCTTCTTCGCATACCGCTCGTTGAACCGGCGGGCGATGGTGCGCGTGATCTCCACATGCGGCAGATTGTCCTTGCCGATCGGCACCACATTGGCCTTGCAGAACAGGATGTCGCACGCCTGATGCACCGGGTAGGTGAGCAGCAGGCCGGTCAGCGCGTGGCCGGAAGCCTCCATTTCGGACTTCACAGTCGGGTTGCGGTGCAGCTCCGCCTCGGTGACCAGCGACAGGAACGGCAGCATGAGCTGGTTTTCCGCCGGAACCGAGGAATGCGTGTAGATCATGGTCTTGTTCGGGTCGATGCCGGCGGCCACATAGTCAAGCACCAGGTTGAGCACGTTGTCCTGAATATGCTCGGTGGTGTCGCGGTCGGTGATCACCTGATAATCAGCGATGATGATATTCGTGTTCACGCCCATGTTCTGCATGGCGACACGCTCGCGAATCGAGCCGAAGTAATGGCCAAGGTGCAGTCGTCCGGTCGGCCGGTCGCCGGTCAGCATGGTGAACTTACCCGGATTCTCTTTGAGCGCAGCCTGCGTCTCGTCCGAACGCTTCTTCGCGGCGAGGAAACTCGCGCTCATCTCGTTGCCTACAGCAGTCACTTGCTCATCTGCCATGACCATTCCTTTGCCTTGAAAGCCCAAGTAAAACTTGCTTTTATCGTAAAAGTCTCAGCAGACAACCACCACGTGCATAATAAGTGGTACTCTCTTATATGATGATTCAACGACTATAAGTATTGCAGGGGGTCAGATGGGCCGCGGACGTCAGAAGGCAAAACAGCAGAAAATAGCCCGTAAGCTCAAGTACCTGACTACCGATACCGACTACGATGAGCTCGCCAAGGAGCTCAATTCCCAGGAGCCGGGTACCGGTTCGTTCGATCCGTTCGCCGACGTCGAAGAGCAGTATGCGCATGAGTCGGGCGAGGGCACAAAGAGCGAGTCATCACCAGTTGATGACGATCTAGACGAATACGCCAAGTGGGCGGCGGAAGCGGCGGCGAAGGCCGCGAGCGACGAGCCACCGGCACAGCATACGCCGGTCAAGCCGCATAAGCCGCTTCACATGCCGCTGCCGAGTGCTATGAAGCCGAAGCCGCATCCGAGCGACGAGTCGGCGGCGAAGTAGCTGTTACTGCATCGGTAGCTGGCAGCGGCCGCTGGTGGTTCTGGCGGCTGCTTGCGATTGTGCCGGTGCTGTGAGCCGAGCCAGAAGGCTGGCGGCGATACACCAGCTCAGCACTACGCGATTTGACCGCGTCCGGTTGATATGCCGGGCGCGGTCAGTTTGCGTGATGAATGGGTGCTGTGTGTGACCGAATATCCGAGAAATTGGTGTCGCGGTGTTGTCCAAGAAATGGGCGATGTGCCGTGCCTGGCTCCTGTGAATCTTGGATGCTACATCAACAGAGTGTGTGGTGTTTACATGTTTTCACCGTGATGTAGGTGGGATTGCAGTTAGTGACAAAGCCTATCTATTACAGGATATGTTCGCGTACACAGATGCGGATCGCTTCAGCCCGGCTATGTACTCCCATCTTTTTGTAAGCATTATTCATGTGTGTTTTTATTGTGCCCTCGGACATGTGCAGTAGCCGGGCGGTAGCTGACGTGGTGTGGCCACGGAGATATTCTTGTAAAATTGCTATTTCAGTCCTAGTCAGTTGCATGCGCACAAATGACCACGAATGTTCTTGCCAACGGCATAGATCGTCCCGTCTCGAGGCAGCAGCGATGGCTCGGACATATTCTTGCAATGTGGCTTCCTTGTGCAGCACTGTCAATATGCCCGAATCCTCTAGATTGATACCAGTATTCTCCGTTCCGAATGCCGTGACGGCCACAATGCCGACATCTGGATGCTCGGCGTGAATGCGTTGCGCCAATTCTGCGCCCCCGATGCCAGGCATCGATATGTCAGTCAGTAGCACATCAGGGATCATGTCTGATGATTGGCAGCATGTCAAAGCCTCTGTAGCCGAGCAGACGCTCCATTGTACGTGAATTGGTGTTGGAATATCACTGAACATCGCAGTTAGCGCCTTTGCCACTACTGGATCATTGTCGACAATACCAATGGAAATAGGATGGTAAGCAGCGTCTGCTGCCACTTTCGCTTCTTTGTGGTGCTGCGAATTCTCTGAATGTTGTTCCTTCACTATTGCTTATCTTTCATCAGTTTAGCGTGTGGTGAAGCAATGGTATTGAGGTGTCTGGAACATGGAATTTCTGCGAATACGCTCCATTCTCCCGATTCGCTTGCCCATTGTAGCTTACCGTTGCGTTGTTCCAACTCCTGCCGGAGCAGCAGTAGTCCGCAATGCGATGATAATTTATCATCCGATTCAGAATTTCGGTTGTTATTGTTTCTGTTCGATTCGACACCGGGGAAAGCTGCGCTGGTACCATCTGCAGAAGTGGTGCGATGCCTAACGGGATTAGAAGAATACAGACGTATGCAATCCTTATCGGCGTCGATCTCTAATGCGAAAGAACCGGTATCGCCATGCTTGAGGATGTTGATACAGAGTTCTCGAATGCCCCGTTCAATGAAGTGGATTGTTGAAACATCAATGCCAGAAACATCTCCCCAGACGCGGATTTGACCTTTCCAGCCTTGTGATGCCAAGTATTCGTTCAACTTTCTTACCGTATCCATGAGTGCTGGTGTTAGGTTGAGTGTAGAATCTGATTGATAATGTTCAGCGTTTGACGATGTTGATTCGGTGATATTACTTGATGCAAGTGCTGTTCGTTCTGGAATAATGATGTCTTCGCGGAGTTGTGTCAAACTTTGTTCCAGAATATCTTCAATTTCCTGGATCTCCGAGGATGTAGAGCGATTGTTAGCTTGACATGAAATTATTGTGCGGCATCGCAGTATCGCGCTGACCAAGTCGTTGGCCAATGAATCATGCAGCATTCCCAATATTCGCAACCGATGAGCTTGTTGCCGAGATCTCTCGGCTTCTAACAATTTTGCTTGTTTGGCATCCTCGGTAATTGCTAGCGTTGTGCCGATGCACCAAAATACTGAGCAAGTTTGAATTGACGGAGAGATTGCAAGTAACAACTCAATTTGCAATGCTGAAGCAATGAATGCTGGTGCGCAACCAACAATGAGAGCAATGATTGCAGACATTGTGAATCGACATCTGTGGCCAAGGACTGCCATAGCAAGACAGGTGGGTGCCGAAAGCAACCAATTTACATCCGGACCAGAAATTGGGGCAATGATAAAAAGGATTCCGCAGATGATAATGGTGATAGATGCTGCAACAGGAATACAAGGGAGAATTACCGGCAGAGTGATCATCGCTATCACTGGTAGATTCAACGGTGGATGTGGTCCCATTCTCGATATCCAATCGAAAACTACCAATAACGCACTCAACCAAGATATTACGTATAGAGCCGTGTGTCTCTGAATCCCAAGACTGAAGCGTCGTATCACGTATGCCTCACTTTTCGAATCGCATAGTACCCGTTGATACGGCACAGTGTACACACGTGCGCGCGCAGCCATGCGGCGGTTATTGTGCCGCATAATATCCCGCTGTAATTTTCCAGAACATCGTTGATGTCGCAGATGCCCAGAGACAATAGGTATTGCAGCAATTCAATGGATATCAGTACGACAAGCACGAGGATGTGTCTCCAAGGTGTTTTGCATAGCATTTTAGACATCATCATGCCAGCCGGGATAAAAAGAAGAATGTTGAGAATCAGCGTGGGGGAAATCGGCGAGAGTTCATCGACGATTGCAACGATATCCCAGTTGATCCCCCGAGTACCGACACTTTTCGACATCACGGCAACGAGTAGTAGCGCGCCGTATGCAATTGCCTGTGCGTCCCCAAAACGTTTTGAAATCCCGGTTCGAAAAATGTCCAAATCCCGATAGAACAATACAACCGCACAGAGTACGACAACCGCCGTTGCGGCGATGAAAAGCAGGGGGTTGGTTTCCAATGCCCCGTGTGTCATTGTCATAAGATACGGCCATGCCGCAGTTGTGAACACCAGATACGCTAAGCAACCACACGCCAGCGATAACAGTATCTTGACCACTTTGGTCGCAACGTTGCTCAACATTTCCTGTTTATTGCTCATCGGCTGCACCTCGATGCAGAATGACACCCTGTGTTATCTCAATATTCGTAGCAAGAATGCGTGCCTACTCCGTAATTCTTGCGAAAAACGGAGCAGACACGAAAGCCGTTGCCTTCTGGAGAGAGCGCTACTTAATATATCCATCAAATGAGAAATTCGAGCCGTCGAATGTCAGGTAAAACGCAGTACCTGGATTCATTCCGCTTAGATTGATGGTTGCACTTTTTCCTGAACCAACTTGTGTTTTCGAATACGTGGTAAGTAGGGTTTTGGCCTTAATGGTGATATTGCCTGATCCAGTATTGTTAATCTTTATGGTATATGAGCTCTTCCCCTTGAACTTCCAGTTAGTGTAAAGTGTTTGATAGTAAGAGCTGCCGGCAAAGTTATATTGCCCACTTTTGTTGATTTCCCAAGTATTTGATGGCCGACCGGTTCCGCGTGTGAGGGCTTCTGGACATACTTCAGAAACGCCGATGTTGGTTCCCTGAGTGATTGTTTGCTCCGCGTTATTAAGCTCATCAGCGTGAGCTACACCGCTGATATTAATGGGAAGCATAGTTAACAAAAATACTGTGATGTATGCCAACATGACTTTGATATTTTTGGATATCATCATATTCCTCCTTAATAGTCACTTGCACTGCGCAAGTTGGGCAACATTGTATGAAGATTGCGGTCGGCGACGAACCGAAGGACATCATACGAATGGACAGTGTTTGGATTCCGCCGCGAACTGCCTTTTCCCTAGGTTCCGCCTAAAGTAGCGGCTATGACTAGTCTGCTTGAACACCCCCGTGGCGCCGAGCCCGGAAAACCCGGTGACCGTAGCGCGTTCTGGTTTGAAACCATCACCCGCCTGCCGGATGCCGCGAACGGCAAAGGGCGTGGCGGCGCGCGGTACGGGCGCACCGGCATCATCCACACCCCGCACGGCGACATCCATACACCCGCGTTCGTGCCGGTCGCCACGCAGGGAGCGATGAAAGCCGTTCTGCCTGAATCCATGAAGCAGCTTGGCGCGCAATGCCTGCTGTCGAACGCGTTCCACCTGTTCGAACGCCCGGGTGAGGATGTGCTTGATGCAGCCGGCGGGCTGGCGAAGTTCATGAACTGGGACGGCCCGACCTTCACGGATTCCGGCGGATTCCAAGTGCTGTCGCTGGGCGCGGGCTTCAAGAAGACGCTCGCCATGGACGTGACCGGCATGAAGTCGGATGACGTAATCGCCGAAGGCAAGGAACGTCTCGCTTTCGTGGACGAGGACGGCGTGACGTTCAAATCGCCGCTCAATGGCGCGAAACACCGGTTCAGTGCGGAAATCAGCATGGGAATCCAGCACAAGATCGGCGCCGACATCATGTTCGCGTTCGACGAGCTGACCACGCTCATGAATACGCGCGGATATCAGGAACGCTCGGTGGAACGCACGTTCCGGTGGGCGAAACG
>UMGL01000954.1_pt1 | contig 38331 bp, 51 predicted proteins | sample 1965261 | NCBI WGS metagenome assembly UMGL01 (sample SAMEA4836071, study PRJEB28245) | human gut metagenome | biome: gut microbiome; material: fecal sample | place: Denmark | collected 2008 | reverse complement strand
GGCACTGATGAAAACTCATCAGTACCGAATAGTGTAGAACCGTTTAACCGAGCGTTAGGTCTTTTTTTAATTAATCTATTTTAAAACCAGATAAAAGAACTGTGTTCCTGCAAAATTAGGCTGATAGCCAACCCCCATGATAGAAATGGGATAAAAGGGAGGGTGCGTTGTTTCAATAAGTAGGCATACACTAACCCAAGTAAACAGGCGATAGCAACGGCGCGCATACAGATAGTCGGACCAATTAATAAGGTTGTAATGACTATAAAATCGATATCGCCATTGCCAATTGAATCAACAAAATAACCAAGGCATAAAATAATTACCCATATAAAAGTAATCATGTTAAAAGAAGGGACGATCGCTAACCAATGCAAAGGAACTAAGCCGACAAATAGTAGACAGCTAACTCTCTGGTCAAACCAGTCTTGTACACAGAGAGCCAGTAAGCAACAATCAATAACTAAGAACAATAAATAATCTGTGAGGTTACATAAGGGAATTAACATCCAGATTAACCCGTTGATAAACTCAAAAATTGTCCATATGGGATTGATTTTGTTGTGACAGATTTTACAATTACCACCTTGAATTAAGAAACCTAGAATAGGCACTAATAAGAGAATCTTAATTTTTTGTTCACAATAGTCACAAATTGAACGTGAGGACGAATAATTGGGATGACATTGCGTTAAGTATCGCCAACTCATTGTTGTAATAAAAGAGGACCAACATGCACCCCAAATAAAGAGTAGAAATTTCAAAAAATCACCTCACTATCTATAGACGGCAAATGACAAAAAAATTAAGAAAAAAGAGATTCGTTTAAAGAAGCATTTGACATTGGATCCACGTCATGTTAAATTATTCAAGGTGCTTTCATTAGCAGCGAGTGTGTCTGTCGACGGACAGACTGACGTCCGCAATAGCACAAATTAAATAACATCCATTTTTTTATACTTCAAAAAGAACCACCTGGATGTGTGGACTTAAATTTAAGAAAGGGGATTAATTATGCCTACAATTAATCAACTGGTTCGTAAGGGCCGTAAGAGTCATAAGGACAAGTCAAAATCACCTGCCCTTGGCTTTGTTTACAACAGTTTTAAGAAGGAAGAAGTTAAGACTCCATCTCCACAAAAGCGTGGGGTTGCAACCCGTGTTGGTACTATGACACCTAAGAAGCCTAACTCAGCTTTACGTAAGTATGCCCGTGTACGTCTTTCTAACTTAATCGAAGTTACTGCTTACATTCCTGGTATTGGTCATAACCTTCAAGAACACTCAGTTGTTCTTATTCGTGGTGGCCGTGTTAAGGACTTGCCTGGGGTTCGTTACCATGTTATCCGTGGTACGCTTGATACTGCCGGTGTTGAAGGACGTCGTCAAAGCCGTTCTAAGTACGGTACTAAAAAGCCTAAGGACTAATCAACAGAGGGAGGAAATAAGAAATGCCTCGTAAAGGACATATTGTAAAACCAGAAGTATTACCAGATCCAATTTACAACTCAAAGCTGGTAACAAGCATGATTAACCACTTGATGTTAGATGGTAAGCGGGGAACTGCTTCAAAGATCTTATATCAAGCATTTAACTCAATTAAGGACCAAACTGGTAACGATCCAGTAGAAGTGTTTGAACAAGCAATTGAAAATGTTCAACCTGCACTTGAAGTTAAGGCTCGTCGTATTGGTGGTTCTAACTACCAAGTTCCAATCGAAGTTCGTCCAGATCGTCAACGGACTTTAGCACTTCGTTGGTTAACTCAATACGCACGTCTTCGTGGTGAACACACAATGGTTGAACGTTTGGCTGCAGAAATTATTGATGCTTCTAACAACACTGGTGCTTCCATCAAGAAGAAGGAAGATACATTGCGGATGGCCGAAGCTAACCGGGCATTTGCTCACTATCGTTGGTAATAAACTGAAACTGGTTGCCTAGCTAGTTTCGATAAGGGCGACGCAACTAATACATCACGTCACCCTTTTTTTAAAGAAAGATTTGAAGGGAGATAAATAAAAAGATGGCTAACAAACGTGAATATCCACTTGCCAAGACCCGTAACATTGGTATCATGGCCCACATTGATGCCGGTAAAACCACTGCTACTGAACGGATCCTTTACTACACTGGTAAAATTCACAAAATTGGTGAAACACATGATGGTGCTTCTCAAATGGACTGGATGGATGAAGAAAAGGAACGTGGTATCACTATCACTTCCGCCGCTACTACTGCGGTATGGAAAGATCACCGAATCAACATCATCGATACCCCAGGACACGTTGACTTTACTGTCGAAGTTGAACGTGCACTTCGTGTTCTTGATGGTGCGGTAACGGTGCTCGATGCCCAAGCCGGTGTTGAACCACAAACTGAAACTGTTTGGCGTCAAGCTGACGATTTCGATGTTCCACGGATCGTTTTCGCAAACAAGATGGATAAAATGGGTGCCAACTTTGATTACTCAGTTCAAACTATCAAGGATCGTTTGAATGTAACCCCATTGCCTATCCAAATGCCAATTGGTGCTGAAGATGACTTTGCTGGTGTTGTTGACCTAGTTAAGATGGTTGCCTACGTTTATGATGAAGATAAGTTAGGTACTAACTGGGATACTGTTGACATTCCAGCTGACATGAAGGATGAAGCTGAAAAGCGTCATGATCAAATGCTTGAAACATTAGCTGATGTTGACGACAACATCATGGAAAAGTACCTTGATGGTGCTGAAATTTCCGTTGATGAGATTAAAGCAGCTATTCGTAAGGCTACATTAGCAGAAGAATTATTCCCAGTATTAGCTGGTTCAGCATATAAGGATAAGGGTATCCAAATGATGCTAGATGCAGTTATTGACTACTTACCATCTCCACTTGATGTTAAGCCATTTGTTGCTCATGATGCAGATGGTAACGAAGTTGAATTAACTGCTGGTGATGACAAGCCATTCGCTGCCTTGGCATTTAAGATTGCTACTGACCCATTCGTTGGTCGTTTAACATTCTTACGTGTCTACACTGGTTCACTTCAATCTGGTTCTTATGTTTTAAACGCAACTAAGGACAAGCGTGAACGGATTGGTCGTTTGCTTCAAATGCACTCTAACCAACAACACGAAATTCCAGAAGTATTCTCTGGTGATATTGCAGCGGCTATTGGTTTAAAGAACACTACAACTGGTGATTCCTTAACTGATCCTGATCACCCATTACAACTTGAATCCATGGACTTCCCAGAACCAGTTATTCAAGTTTCTGTTGAACCCAAGTCCAAGGCTGACCAAGACAAGATGGACAAGGGTCTGCAAAAGCTTGCTGAAGAAGACCCAACCTTCAAGACTGAAACTAACCCTGAAACTGGTGAAACTCTGATTGCCGGAATGGGTGAACTTCACTTGGACATCATTGTTGAACGTCTTCGTCGTGAATTCCATGCTGAAGTTACTGTTGGTAAGCCACAAGTTTCCTACCGTGAAGCATTTACTAAACAAGCAAGTGCACAAGGTAAGTTCGTACGTCAATCTGGTGGTAAAGGTCAATATGGTGATGTTTGGATTGAATTTACACCACTTGACGAAGGTAAAGGCTTCGAATTTGAAGATGCCATTGTCGGTGGGGTTGTTCCTCGTGAATACATTCCAGCCGTTGAACAAGGTTTGAAGGAAGCTATGGAAAACGGTGTTCTTGCCGGATATCCATTAGTTGACATGCATGCTAAGCTGTACGATGGTAGTTACCACGAAGTCGACTCTTCTGAAGCTGCATTTAAGGTTGCTGCATCATTAGCACTTAAGAACGCTGCTAAGAAGGCTGACCCAGTTATCCTTGAACCAATCATGAAGGTTGATATTGTTACTCCAGAAGACAACCTTGGTGATGTTATGGGACATGTTACTGCTCGTCGTGGTTCAATCGATGGAATGGAAGAACGTGGTAATGCTCAATTAGTACACGCCTTTGTTCCATTATCAGAAATGTTTGGTTATGCAACTACCTTGCGTTCAGCTACTCAAGGTCGTGGTACATTCACAATGACATTTGACCACTACTCAGCTGTTCCAAAGTCAGTTCAAGAAGACATCATTGCTAAAAATGGTGGCAACAACTAATCTGATAAAATAAGATTAAAAGTCTGCATTTGATGCAGGCTTTTTTATTTGGCTAAAAAAATAATTCTGTAACCAATTTTTAACATAAAAATTCAAATTAATTGTTATAAACCCTTGCGACTCCGCCAATTCTCTAGTATTATGGTTAAGTGCTTGAATTTATAGAGGGTATAACTATGCCCCTGGGTATTGATTCAAGATCACAAGCGTTGAAGTGGAAGGTTGCGACACACCCGGCCGCTTTGCCACAGGATGTGGCGGTAATTTCCGCGGAGCTAGTCAAATTTTAAATCTGACGAAGGAGGGAACATAATGGCAAAACAAAAGATTCGTATTCGTTTAAAGGCTTACGAACACCAAGTCTTAGATCAATCTGCAGATAAGATTGTTGAAACAGCTAAGCGCACAGGTGCTCAAATTTCAGGTCCTATTCCGTTACCAACTGAACGGACTTTGTACACGGTGCTTCGTTCACCACACAAGTTCAAGAAGTCACGGGAACAATTCGAAATGCGTACCCACAAGCGTTTGATTGACATCGTTGATCCTACGCCAAAGACAGTTGACTCATTAATGAAGCTCGACTTGCCAAGTGGTGTTGACATTGAAATTAAGCTTTAATTTAAACTTATAAATAACAAGCTATTATAAAAATCAAAATAAATTGGAGGTGTACTCATGACCAAAGGAATCTTAGGTAAAAAGGTCGGCATGACTCAAGTTTTTACTGATAACGGTGAATTAGTACCAGTTACTGTAATCGATGTAACTCCTAACGTTGTTATGCAAGTTAAGACCGTTGAAAATGACGGTTACAATGCTATTCAACTTGGCTTCGATGACAAGCGTGAAATCTTGAGCAACAAGGCTGAACAAGGTCATGCAGCAAAAGCAAAGACGGCTCCTAAGCGCTTCATCGGTGAAATCCGCGACGCTGAATTAGGAGACGACATCAAAGTTGGAGACGAAGTTAAAGCGGATATTTTCGCTGAAGGTGAAACAGTTGATGTAACTGGTATCACCAAGGGTCATGGTTACCAAGGTAACATACATAAGGATGGTCAATCTCGTGGTCCTATGGCACACGGTTCTCGTTATCACCGTCGTCCAGGTTCTCTGGGTGCCATCATCAACCACGTCTTCAAGGGTAAGAAACTCCCTGGCCGTATGGGTGGTAATACTCGGACTATGCAACACCTACAAGTTGTTAAGGTTGATACCGAAAACAACGTATTACTCATTAAGGGTAATGTTCCAGGTGCAAACAAGTCTTATGTAACTATTCAAAACTCAGTTAAGGCTAACACTAAGAAGAGCCTTAGCAAACAACACAACAATTAAGAAAGGAGGAAGTAAATTATGACTAGCGTTGCATTATTCAAGCAAGATGGTAGCCAAAACGGTACTATCGATTTAAACGATGCAATCTTCGGTGTTGAAGCTAACGAAAATGCTGAATACGAAGCTATTATTCGTCAACGTGCTTCACTTCGCCAAGGTACACACGCAGTTAAGAACCGTTCCGCAGTTAGCGGTGGTGGTAAGAAGCCATGGCGTCAAAAGGGAACTGGTCGTGCTCGTCAAGGTTCAATTCGTTCACCACAATTCCGTGGCGGTGGTATTGTATTTGGCCCAACCCCTCGTTCATACAATTACCGTCTTCCACGAAAGGTTCGTCAACTTGCTATTAAGTCTGCTCTTTCTCAAAAGGTTGCAGATGACAAGTTCGTTGTAGTTGACTCCATTAACTTTGATGCACCAAAGACAAAGGAATTTGCTGGTGTATTAGATAACTTAAAGGTCAACGAAAAAGTGTTGATCGTTGTAACTGACGATGACAAGAATGCTGAATTATCAGCTCGCAACTTAGCAAACGTTAATGTTGTTACTCCATCTGGTGTAAACATCTTAAACGTTGTTGATGCTCAAAAGATCGTCATTACGAAGTCAGCTCTTTCTCAAGTAGAGGAGGTGCTCGCATAATGGAAGCACGCGATATTATTTTACGTCCTGTAATTACAGAAGCATCAACTGCTGCTATGGACAACAAACGTTATACATTTGATGTTGATTTACGAGCAACTAAGACTCAAGTTAAAAATGCTGTTGAAGAAATTTTTGATGTTAAAGTTGTTAAAGTTAACATTATGAATGTTAAGGGTAAGCAAAAGCGTCAAGGTCGTTACGTTGGCTACACTAAACGTCGTCGTAAGGCAATCGTACAGCTTTCTGCTGACTCAAAAGAAATTAAGTTGTTTGACGAAAACAACGACTAAATTCGAAAAGTTAGGAGGAAAGAATAGTGGGAATTCGCAAATACAAAGGTACCACTAACGGTCGCCGTAACATGAACGGTTTTGACTTCGCTAACATTACGAAGACAACTCCGGAAAAATCATTATTGGCACCTTTAAAGCATACCGCTGGTCGTAACAGCCAAGGTAAAATGACTGTTCGTCACCGTGGCGGTGGTAACAAGCGTCAATACCGTATCATTGACTTTAAGCGTATCAAGGATGATGTTCCAGCTACTGTTAAAGCCATTGAATATGATCCAAACCGTACTGCTAACATTGCATTGTTAGTTTACGCTGACGGTACAAAGTCATACATCTTAGCACCAAAGGGGCTTGAAGTAGGTATGACTGTTCAATCTGGTCCAGAAGCTGATATCAAGGTTGGTAATGCTCTTCCATTAAAGAACATTCCAGTTGGTACTGTTATTCACAACATTGAATTAAAGCCAGGTAAGGGTGGTCAATTAACCCGTTCTGCTGGTACTTCAGCACAATTACTTGGTAAGGAAGAAAAGTACGTCTTAGTTCGTCTTTCTTCAGGTGAAGTTCGGATGGTTCTTGCAGCCTGCCGTGCTACTATTGGTTCAATTGGTAACGAAGAACGTGCACTCTTGATTAAGGGTAAAGCTGGTCGTAACCGTTACGCCGGTCGTCGTCCACATGTTCGTGGTTCTGTTATGAACCCTAATGATCACCCACATGGTGGTGGTGAAGGTAAGCAACCAGTTGGTCTTCCATCTCCACTTTCTCCATGGGGTAAGAAGACTGTTGGTAAGAAGACTCGTTCACACAAGGCTCGTTCCAACAAGTTTATCGTTCGTGGTCGCAAGCGTGGACCACACACTCGTTAATTGAAATAATAGTAATACCTGAGAGGAGGTACAAATATGGCTCGTAGTTTGAAAAAGGGACCTTTTGCAGATGCTTCTCTGCTTAAAAAGGTTGAAGCACAAGCCGATAACGAAAAGAAGACTGTTATCAAGACTTGGTCACGTCGTTCTACCATTTTCCCAAGCTTCATTGGTTACACCTTTGCAGTTTATGATGGTCGTAAGCATGTGCCAGTTTACGTGCAAGAAGATATGGTAGGTCACAAGCTTGGTGAATTCGTACCAACACGGACTTTCCATGGTCACGCATCTGATGACAAGAAGACAAAAGCTAAGTAGTAAGGAGGGACTTGAATAATGGCTGAAAACATTACTTCAGCTAAGGCAACCGCTAAGATGGTTCGTGTATCATCTCGGAAGGTTCGTCTTGTTTTAGACACTATCCGTAACAAGAGCGTTGCTGAAGCATTTGCTATTCTGAAGTTCACTCCAAATGGTGCTGCTTCAGATGTTGAAAAAGTTTTGAAATCTGCTGTTGCAAACGCTGAAAACAATTTTGACCTTGATCGTGCTTCATTAGTTGTATCAGAAGCTTTTGCTAACGAAGGACCAACCCTTAAGCGGTTCCGTCCACGTGCTAAAGGTTCTGCTTCACCAATTAATAAGCGGACTAGTCACATTACAGTGGTTGTTACAGAAAAATAGGAGGAATGAATAGTGGGTCAAAAGATTAATCCTAATGGTTTCCGTGTTGGGGTCATTCGTCCATGGAGTGCCAAATGGTACGCAGATAAGAAGCACTATGCTGAATATCTAAACGAAGACCTTCGGATCCGTAAATACATCGAAAAGCGACTTGCTGATGCTTCTGTCTCAACCATCGAAATTGAACGTGCTGCTAACCGCGTCAACGTTTCAATTCATACCGCTCGACCAGGAATGGTTATTGGTAAAGGTGGTTCAGAAGTTGAAGCACTTCGTCTTGAATTAAACAAATTAACTGGCAAGCGTGTCCACATCAACGTTGTAGAAATTAAAAAGCCTGATTTGGATGCACACTTAGTTGGTGAAAATGTCGCACAACAACTTGAAAACCGGATTGCTTTCCGTCGTGCAATGCGTGGCGCTATGCAACGTGCAATGCGTGCTGGTGCTAAGGGAATTAAAATCCAAGTTGCTGGTCGTTTGAATGGTGCTGATATGTCACGAGTTGAATCATACTCTGATGGTACTGTTCCATTACATACACTTCGTGCAGATATTGATTATTCATGGGATGAAGCTCGTACCACTTACGGTGCTTTAGGTATTAAGACCTGGATTTACCGTGGTGAAGTGCTCCCCGAAAAGAAGAATGACTCAAAAGGAGGGAAGTAAAACATGCTAGTACCAAAGCGAGTTAAGCACCGTAAGGTTCAACGTGGTCACCTTCGTGGTGAAGCCAAGGGTGGTAAGACTGTTGCTTTCGGTGAATTTGGTTTGCAAGCATTAGATTCACATTGGATCTCAAACCGTCAAATCGAAGCCGGTCGTATTGCAATTACCCGTTACATGAAGCGTGGTGGTAAGGTATGGATTAAGATCTTCCCACACCTCTCATACACTAGCAAAGGTGTTGGTGTCCGGATGGGTAATGGTAAAGGTGCTCCTGAAGGATGGGTTGCACCAGTTAAGCGCGGTAAGGTATTATTCGAAGTTGCAGGTGTTTCTGAAGAAGTTGCACGTGAAGCTTTACGCCTTGCCGGTACTAAGATGCCAGTTCGCACTAAGATTATCAAACGTGAGGAAGTAGGTGGACAATCTCATGAAGAGTAAAGATTTTGTAAAAGAACTGAATGGATTAACCACTGATCAATTGCTTAGCCGTGAAAAGGAATTGAAGGAACAATTGTTTAACTTACGTTTCCAATTAGCAACCGGCCAGTTGGAAAACACTGCAAGCCTTAAGAACGTTCGCAAGGACATTGCACGGGTTAAGACAGTTCTTCGCCAACAAGAATTAAACAAATAAAGAATACGAAAAGGAGGATTAGCGCATGAGTGACGAACGTAATGCACGTAAGGTGTACCAAGGCCACGTTGTTTCAGATAAGATGGACAAGACTATTGTAGTATCTGTTGACACTTACAAGAGTGCCCCAATTTATGGCAAGCGTGTTAAATACTCAAAGAAGTTCTATGCCCACGATGAAAACAACGAAGCTCACATGGGTGACACTGTTCAAATCATGGAAACTCGGCCGCTTTCTGCTAAGAAGCGTTTCCGGCTGGTTAAGGTTGTCAAGAAGGCCGTTATTCTTTAATGCCTTTGTCAACAATCCAAAGAAATTCGTATTCTAAATTCTTACAAAAGATGGAAGGAGGACATTAACCGTGATTCAACAAGAAAGTCGGTTGAAGGTCGCTGATAACTCTGGTGCCCGTGAAATCTTGGTTATCAAGATTTTAGGTGGTTCCCGTGTTAAGACCGGTAATATTGGTGATATTATTGTTGCTACTGTAAAACAAGCAACACCAGGTGGCGTTGTCAAAAAGGGTGACGTTGTTAAGGCTGTTGTGGTACGGACTAAGCATGGTCTGCACCGTAAGGATGGTTCATACATCAAGTTTGATGAAAACGCCGCTGTTTTGATCAACAACGACAAGAGCCCTAAGGGTACCCGTATTTTTGGCCCAATCGCTCGTGAGTTACGTGATGACGACTTCATGAAGATCGTTTCACTGGCCCCAGAAGTTCTTTAAGATTACCAAAAATAAGGAGGTGCACTACCACATGTTTTTAAAGACAGGTGACAAAGTTCGCGTCATTACCGGTAAGGACAAGGGTAAGGAAGGTACAATCAAGAAGACCCTTGCCAAGGAAAACCGTGTAATCGTTGAAGGTATTAATAAGATTAAGAAACACCAGAAGCCAAGCAATTCTAACCCTAATGGTGGTATTGTAGACGCTGAGGCTCCAATCCAAGCATCAAATGTTATGCTCATTGACCCATCAACTAACGAACCAACCCGTGTTGGTTTTAAGGTTGTTGATGGCAAGAAGGTACGGATTGCCAAGAAGTCTGGTAAGCAAATCGACTAATCACTGTGGAAAGGAGGAACAAAATTCTCATGGAAAACCGTTTAAAGGCTAAGTACGAAAAAGAAATTCGTCCATCATTAATTGAAAAGTTTAACTACTCTTCAGTAATGGCTGCTCCAAAGATTGACAAGATTGTTTTGAACATGGGTGTTGGTGACGCCACTCAAAACTCCAAGAACCTTGACGAAGCTGTTGAAGAATTAGGTTTAATTTCTGGTCAAAAGCCAGTTATTACTAAGGCTAAGAAGTCAATCGCCGGCTTCCGTTTACGTGAAGGTATGAAAATTGGTGCCAAAGTAACCTTACGTGGTGAACGTATGTATGATTTCTTGGACAAATTGGTAAATGTTTCATTACCTCGTGTTCGTGACTTCCATGGTGTATCAAACAAGTCATTTGATGGTCGTGGTAACTACACATTAGGTGTACGTGAACAACTAATTTTCCCAGAAATTAACTATGATAATGTTAAGCGTGTTCGTGGTTTAGACATTGTAATTGTCACTACCGCAAATACTGATGAAGAATCACATGAATTATTGGCTCAATTAGGAATGCCATTCGCTAAGTAAAAGGGAGGTTTCACAAAAGTGGCTAAAAAATCAATGATCGCTAAGTGCAAGCGTCCAGCTAAGTTCTCTTCACGTGAATACACACGTTGTGAACGTTGTGGCCGTCCGCACTCAGTTTACCGTAAATTCCACCTATGCCGGCTTTGCTTACGCGACCTTGCCCATGAAGGTAAAATCCCTGGCATGAAGAAGGCTAGTTGGTAAACAATTCGACAAAAGGAGGAAAAACATCGATGTCTATGAGTGATCCAATTGCAGATTTCTTAACTCGTATTCGTAACGCTAACATGGCGCACCACGAAACAGTTGAAGCACCTGCATCAAAGATGAAGAAGGACATTGCTGAAATCTTAAAGCAAGAAGGTTTCGTACGCGATGTTGAATATGTAGATGATAACAAGCAAGGCATCATCCGTGTATTCTTAAAGTATGGTCAAGATGGCGAACAAGTTATTTCCGGTTTAAAGCGGATTTCCAAGCCTGGTTTACGGACATACGTTAAGGCTGATGATGTACCAAAGGTTCTGAATGGTTTAGGTATTGCTATTATCTCAACATCAAATGGTGTTGTTACAGATAAAGTTGCTAGAGCCAAGAAGGTCGGCGGCGAAGTTATTGCTTACGTTTGGTAGAAAGAATAGTCGATAGGAGGTGTATTTATGAGTCGTATTGGTTACAAGGAAATTGACTTGCCAAAGGGCGTCGAAGTTTCACAAGAAGGTAACGTCGTAACTGTTAAGGGCCCTAAGGGTACTTTAACTCGTGAAATTTCTCCACTTATTACGATGACTGTTGATGGTAACGTCGTAAAATTCGACCGTTCCGGTGATGATAACCGTAACCGTTCTTTACACGGTACTACCCGTGCAAATGTTAACAACATGGTTGAAGGTGTAGTTAATGGTTACTCCAAGACCTTGAAGTTAGTCGGTGTTGGTTACCGTGCACAAATGAAGGGCAAGACCTTGGTATTAACTGTTGGTTACTCAAACCCAGTTGAAGTTGAAGTACCAGAAGGCCTTGAAGCTAAAGTTCCTAACAACACTACTATTGAAATTAGTGGTATTGATAAAGAACGTCTTGGTGAATTTGCTGCTTATGTACGTTCAGTTCGTTCACCAGAACCTTACAAGGGTAAGGGTATTCGTTACGAAAACGAACATATCATCCGTAAGGAAGGTAAGACTGGTAAGTAAAAAATACTTATTAGCAAGTTAAAATAAAAATCGAAAAGAAATATAGAGGTGACAGTTGTGATTTCAAAACCAGATAAGAACAAAATCCGTCAACGCCGTCATAAGCGTGTTCGCGGTAAGATCTCTGGTACTGCAGAGCGCCCACGTTTAAGTGTTTACCGTTCTAACAAAAACATTTACGCTCAATTGATTGATGACGTAAAGGGTGTGACGCTCGCAAGTGCCTCAACTTTAGACAGTGAAGTTAACGGCAAAACTAAGTCAGAAAAGGCTGCCGGTGTTGGTGCATTAGTTGCCAAGCGGGCAAATGAAAAGAACATTACTAACGTCGTATTTGATCGTGGTGGATATCTTTACCATGGACGTGTTCAAGCCTTGGCTGAAGCTGCACGTGAAAACGGACTGCAATTCTAATAAGAAGGAGGAATAACCTGTAATGGCTAAATCAACATATATTGACCCAGCTAAGCTCGATCTTGATGATCAAGTTGTTGCCATCAACCGGATTACCAAGGTTGTTAAGGGTGGTCGTCGTATGCGTTTTGCTGCCCTAGTTGTTGTTGGCGATCGTAATGGCCATGTTGGCTTTGGTACTGGTAAGGCTCAAGAAGTTCCAGAAGCTATTCGTAAGGCATCAGCTGCTGCTCAAAAGAGCTTGATTGAAGTTCCTATCGTTGGTACTACCATCCCACACGAAGTTATCGGTACTTTTGGTGGTGGTAAGATCATGCTTAAGCCAGCTGTTGAAGGTTCTGGAGTTGCTGCTGGTGGTGCCGTACGTAACGTTATGGAACTTGCTGGTGTTGGCGACGTTACTTCAAAGCGTTTAGGCTCAAACACACCTATCAATGTTGTTCGTGCTACATTTGAAGGCTTGAAGTCATTGAAGAGTGCTGATGAAGTTGCCAAGCTTCGTGGTGTCTCAACAGACCACCTTGCTGAATAATAGGAGGACAAAATAATGGCTAAAGTTAAAGTTACTTTAATCCGGAGTGCTGCCCACCGTCAACCAACTCAACGTCGGACAGTTAAGGCCTTGGGCCTCGGTAAGTTACACAGCTCCGTTATCCTCCCAGATAACGCTGCTACTCGTGGAGCAATTTTTAAGGTTGCTCACTTAGTTTCTGTTGAAGAAGTTAAGTAATTAAAAATAATCATAAGGAGGTGCCAACCTAATGAAATTAAATGAATTAAAGCCTTCTGAAGGTTCTCGTTTCAAGCGTCTTCGTAAGGGACGGGGATTGTCATCCGGTCACGGTTTCACTTCTGGCCGTGGTACCAAGGGTCAAAAGGCTCACGGAAAGACTCGTCTTGGTTTTGAAGGGGGCCAAATGCCTTTATACCGGCAAAAGCCAAAGCGTGGATTTACCAGCATGAATCATAAGGACTATGCATTAGTAAACTTAGCTGCACTTAACAAATTTGATGATGGTGCAGAAGTTACTCCTGATGCTTTAGTAGAAGCTGGCGTTATCAAGAACACTAACAACGGTGTTAAGATTCTTGGCAGTGGTAAGTTAGCTAAGAAGTTAACTGTTAAAGCTAACAAGTTCTCTGCTTCAGCTGTTAGCGCAATTGAAGCTGCTGGTGGTAAGACTGAGGTGATTTAATGTTCACAACCGTCAAAAATGCATTCAAGGTTAAGGAGATTAGAAGTAAAATCTTTTTCACCTTGTTTGTATTGATTGTTTATCGGTTAGGTGCATCCATCACTGTTCCAGGAGTTAACGCTTCGGCGTTAGCTCAGATATCATCAACTGGATTAGCTTCCATACTGAACACGTTCAGTGGTGGTGGCTTAGAAAATTATTCCTTATTTGCGATGGGTGTATCACCATACATCACCGCACAAATTGTGGTTCAATTACTTCAAATGGATATTGTGCCTAAATTTGTTGAATGGAGTAAACAAGGTGAAGTTGGTCGGAGAAAGCTTAACCAAGCTACACGATGGTTAACCATTGTGCTTGGTTTTATCCAATCAATCGGAATTACGGCCGGATTTAACGCCTTGAGCACTATTAAATTGGTGAACAATCCGGGAGTGACAACATACTTGACAATTGGTCTGATTTTAACGGCAGGGACAATGTTTGCTACCTGGTTAGGTGATATGATCACTGAACGGGGATTAGGAAACGGTGTTTCAATGTTAATTTTTGCCGGGATAATTGCACAATTTCCAAAGGGATTGCATCAATTATGGGATGACCAAATTGTTGGTGAATCCGGGACTGCACTATGGCAAGGTATTGGGTTCATTGTGGTCGTTGCAATTTGTTTATTGATCATCGTTAGATTTGTAACATGGGTTCAACAGGCTGAAAGACGATTGCCAATTCAATATACAAGGCGGACAACAACTTCTCCTAAAAGTAGTTATCTACCATTAAAGATTAATGTTTCTGGTGTTATTCCGGTTATTTTTGCTGGATCGTTTATATCGACGCCACAAACCATTTTAATGGCTTTCCAAAGAACTCATGGTGGAGATACTTGGTATCAAGTTATGACTGATATTTTTAATATGCAGTCAGAACCAGGTATTACTTTGTATACGTTATTAATTGTTATCTTTACTTTCTTCTATGCTTTTGTTCAAGTTAACCCTGAGAAATTAGCGGAAAACTTGCAAAAACAAGGTAGTTACATTTCTGGTGTTTGGCCAGGCAAAGGTACTCAAACCTACGTGTCTGGTTTATTGATGAGACTGTCAACTGTGGGTGCACTTTTCTTAGGTGTTATTTCATTAATTCCATTGCTGGCAAGTAACATTTGGAATCTAAGCCAATCAATTGGTTTAGGTGGTACTAGTTTGCTAATTGTTGTTCAAATTGCATTAGATGTCGATCGACAATTAAACGGTTTAACAATGAAACGTGAATACATTGGATTTATTCATGAATAATTAGGAGGAAATTGCAATGAGTATGAACCTCGTTCTAATGGGTTTGCCAGGTGCCGGTAAAGGTACCCAAGCACAAAAGATTGTTAAAGACTTCGATATCCCTCATATTTCAACTGGTGATATTTTCCGAGCAGCTATGAAAAATGGCACGCCAATGGGAATTGAAGCAAAGAAGTACATTGATAAAGGGGAATTGGTTCCTGATGAAGTAACTAACGGCATCGTTAAGGAACGATTAGCTCAAGATGATACCAAAAATGGATTCATGCTTGATGGATTCCCTCGTAATCTTGCTCAAGCTAATGCATTAAATGAAATGCTTGCCGAAGATGGTCGTAAATTGGATGCGGTTGTTAATATTCATGTTGAACCAAGCGTATTAGTAGATCGTCTTTCTGGTCGTTTTATTTGTAAAAATTGTGGAGCCACTTACCACAAGCTTTACAATCAACCAAAAGTTGAAGGAACTTGTGATGTTTGTGGACATCATGAATTTTTCCAACGTGATGATGATAAACCAGCTACTGTAAAGAATCGTTTGGATGTTAACATTAAGTTGAACACTCCATTGGTTGATTTTTATGAAAAGCAGGGAGTGCTTCACCAAATTAATGGTGAACAAGATATTGATAAAGTTTATCAAGATGTAAAGGCAGTATTAGAAAGTCTTTAGTGAAATGCTTTTAATATCTTGCACTCAGTAGCGGTCTATGTTAAACTATGCAAGGTTTATCTAGCTCGTAGTGGGTAGCAATAATGCACCCACCTTTTTACGTAATTTTGAGTCCGGCAAGGAGGAACCATTCAGTGGCAAAAGCTGATGTAATCGAAGTTGAAGGTAAAGTTACTGAAACTCTGCCTAATGCAATGTTTAAAGTTCAACTGGAAAACGGTGTTGAAATTTTAGCTCATGTTTCTGGTAAGATCCGTATGCACTATATTAAGATTTTACCTGGAGATCGGGTTAAAGTGGAGATGTCCCCTTATGATCTGACTAAGGGTCGGATTACTTTCCGGTTTAAATAAGTCTTAGTCTACACTAGAGGAGGATTTTATAATGAAAGTACGACCATCAGTTAAAAAGATGTGTGATAACTGCAAGATTGTTAAGCGTCGTGGTCGGGTTATGGTTATTTGCTCTAACCCTAAGCACAAGCAACGTCAAGGTAAGTAATTTATTAAAGAAACGGAGGTGTAATAATGGCTCGTATTGCTGGTGTCGATTTACCTCGTGATAAGCGAATCGTAATCGGCTTAACATACATTTATGGGATTGGTAACTCAACTGCTCAAAAGATTTTGGCTGATGCAGGTGTTTCTGAAGATGTACGTGTTCGTGATTTAACTCCAGATCAAGAAGAAAAAATTCGTGCACAAGTAGAAAACATCAAAGTTGAAGGTGATCTTCGTCGTGAAGTATCCTTGAACATCAAGCGTCTACAAGAAATTGGTTCTTACCGTGGAATGCGTCATCGTCGTGGTTTACCTGTTCGTGGTCAACACACTAAGAACAATGCACGTACTCGTAAGGGTAAGGCAGTTGCAATTGCTAACAAGAAGAAATAATTAGAAAAGGAGGTTTGTTAATCTATGGCAGTCAAGAAATCGCGTAAGCGTCGTGCGAAAAAGAATGTTGAAACTGGTGTTGCACATATTCACTCAACATTTAACAACACTTTGATTATGATTACTGACGTACAAGGTAACGCAGTTGCCTGGTCATCAGCTGGTGTCTTAGGCTTTAAAGGAAGTCGTAAGTCTACTCCATTTGCTGCTCAAATGGCTTCAGAAGCTGCTGCTAAGCAAGCAATGGAACATGGCATGAAGACCGTTGAAGTTGAAGTTAAGGGTCCAGGTTCTGGTCGTGAATCAGCTATCCGTGCTCTTCAAGCAACTGGTCTTGAAGTTACAGCTATTCGAGATGTAACTCCTGTACCACATAACGGTTCTCGTCCTCCAAAGCGTCGTCGTGTTTAATGAGAGCATCAACGGCGATGTTTCAGTCAGCCAGATGCCTTTTTGGTAAATACGATCCACGTTTTGAAAGGGGTACTAGAGTAGAATGATCGAATTTGAAAAACCAAACATTCACAAAGTTGAGGAAACCGATAACTACGGTAAGTTTGTTGTTGAACCACTAGAACGTGGTTATGGGACCACTCTTGGTAACTCACTTCGGCGTGTTATGCTTGCCTCATTACCAGGTGCTGCAATTACCAGCATTAACATTGATGGAGTATTGCATGAATTTAGTACTGTTGAAGGGGTTACTGAAGATGTTACCCAGATTATTTTGAATCTTAAGAAAGTTTCCTTACGGATTGATTCTGAGGATGCAAAGAATTTGGAATTGGACGTCAAAGGTCCTGCTGAAGTAACAGCCGGGGACATTCAAGGTGACGGTGACGTTACTATTTTGAATCCAGATCTCCACATTGCTACAGTCGCTGATGGTGCAGAATTGCACATTCAAATGACTGCTGATAAGGGTCGTGGATACTCCTCTGCTGATGATAATAAGGCACGGATGGACTTAGCAATTGGTGTATTACCAATTGATTCCATCTATACCCCAATCGAACGTGTAAACTACACCGTTGAAAATACTCGGGTTGGTCAAAACAATGACTACGACAAGTTGACTCTTGATGTTTGGACTAATGGTTCTTTAACACCAACTGAAGCAGTTAGTCTTGCCGCAAAGATTCTGACGTCACACTTAACGATGTTTGTTAACTTGACTGAAGAAGCACAAAGTGCCCAAGTGATGGTTGAACGGGAAGAATCACACCAAGAAAAGGTACTTGACAAAACAATTGAAGAACTTGATCTATCAGTTCGTTCATACAACTGTCTTAAGCGGGCAGACATTCAAACTGTTAAAGATTTAACAGAGAGAACTGAGGCTGATATGATGAAGGTTCGTAATCTTGGACAAAAGTCATTAGATGAAATCAAGATTAAGTTGAACGATCTTGGTGTCGGCTTTCGTCAAGAAGATTAATTAATTTAAAGACTAAAGGAGGGAGCACTTCATGAGTTACCGTAAATTAGGACGTACTAGTTCACAACGTAAAGCTTTATTACGTGACTTAACTACTGATTTAATCGTTAATGGTTCAATTAAGACTACTGAACCTAAGGCTAAGGAAGTTCGTAAGACCATGGACCAAATGATCACTCTCGCTAAGCGGGGTGACCTTGCTTCACGTCGTAAAGCTGCTGCATTTGTTCGTAATGTAGTTGCTGACGTTAAGGAAGATGGCGATGACATTAAGGTACAATCAGCTCTTCAAAACTTATTTGAAGAACTTGGTCCAAAGTACGCTGACCGTAATGGTGGTTACACACGTATTTTGAAGACCATGCCACGTCGTGGTGATGGTGCCAAGATGGTAATTTTGGAACTTGTTTAGTTCAAAATTAGTTAAATAATCGTAATAAAGAATCACTACGATTGATGGTATAAAGCGTTATGATGATGGGAATTATTCCTTAGTCTAGCTTGAATGTGATTTAATCACGCGCCTCAATTGTAAGTGATTTTTTTTGTATACAATAATATTTTTATTCCTTTTAGTGCTAGCAGTGCTTACTTTTGGTAAAATGATAATTGAGTTTATAAATGGAGGAGAAGTATATGGCAATCGTGGAAGTTAAAGGTGTTTCCTATACTTATCCTGGTAGCAATGAACCGACATTGAACGATATTACAGTTTCGTTTCCTACAAAAGAATGGACAACAATTATTGGTCATAATGGAAGTGGAAAAAGCACTTTAGCAAGATTAATTGACGGATTAATTCCAACTATTGCCGGTGAAATCATTGTGGATGGAGTTCCAGTAGATGCTGAGCATGTGGGTGATGTTCATCAAAAAATAGGGTTTGTTTTTCAGAATCCTGAAAACCAGTTTGTCGGTACAACAGTTGAGGATGATGTTGCATTTGGATTAGAAAACCATCAAGTTCCAAGGGATAAAATGCAATTTAGGATTAAGCAGGCTTTGAATGATGTCAATATGCTAGAATTTGCCAAAAAGGAGCCAGCTCAATTATCCGGTGGTCAAAAACAACGGGTTGCAGTTGCTGGTATTTTAAGTTTGCGTCCCAAAATTTTAATTTTTGATGAAGCTACCAGCATGCTAGATCCTCAAGCTCGCTTGAATATAATTCAATTACTAAAAAAGCTGAAAGTTGAAAAGGGTTTTACTATTATCGCTATCTCTCATGATCCTGCTGAGGCTGTGGCAGGTGATAATGTTGTTATCCTTGATCATGGCAAAATTATGGCAAGCGGAAAGACTACTGACATTTTAACTAATCACGATTTAATGAATCGTTATAATCTTGGATTGCCTTTTACAGAACAACTAAAGGCAAAACTAAAGACAAAGGGGATCCCTGTCCCAGAAGTATACCTAGACGAGGAGCAAATGATTCAATGGTTGAGCCAGCAATAAAAATTGAAGATTTAAGTTATATATATAGTCCGGAAACTGCATTTGCGTACCAGGCCTTAAGTAATATTAATTTAACCATTCAGGGTGAAACCATTACTGCAGTAATCGGACATACTGGGAGCGGTAAGTCAACACTGATGCAACTTGTTGATGGTTTACTAATACCTACCAATGGCTCTATTACTGTTGGTAAAGTGAAGGTAACACCTAATTCCTCCAAGGAGGATTTTGCTCAGTTACGCAATCACGTTGGCTTTGTATTTCAATTCCCTGAGTCACAGCTTTTTGCAGATTCAGTTATTCAAGACGTCATGTTTGGTCCCTTAAACCTAGGAATGAGTGAAAACGCTGCTAGAAGAAATGCTAAAGAGGCGTTAGAACGACTAAGTTTTCCGACGAACTTATATGAACGATCACCTTTTGAACTATCTGGTGGGCAAATGCGTAGAGTTGCGATTGCCGGTGTCTTGGCAATGGATCCTAAGATCTTAATTTTGGATGAGCCTACTGCTGGGTTAGACCCAAATGGCCGTAAAGAGTTAATGCAATTGGTTCAACAACTTCACGAAGAAGGTAAAACTATTATCTTGATTACACACCAAATGGAACAAGTTGCTGAATATGCGGATCAAGTGGTTGCATTAAGTCATGGACAGGTTGCTTTTAATGGTTCACCACATGAACTATTTGATGATCAGTCCCGTTTACAAAAGATTGGATTAGTAGCTCCTCAAACAGTTCGCTTTGCTCAGAAACTTCAAGAACAAGGGGTTCACATAACTAAGTTGCCTATGAATGTCGATGAATTAGCTGAGGAGATTATCAAGGTGAAGAAGGGAATGACAGGTTATGGGAAATAAAGTCATTTTTGGAATTTATGTTCCAACTAACTCCATTATTCACCGACTAGATCCTCGTTTGAAATTCATGGTTTGTTTTTGGTATGTAATCTTAGTTTTTTTTGCAAATAGTGTTTTAACCAATATTTGGCTGGGATTAGTATTATTAATTTTTATGCGTCTAAGTAAAGTTTCTACCAAAATGTATTGGTCCGGAATAAAGCCTTTAATGTGGGTAATTATTGTTACAGCTTTAGTGCAATTATTCTTTTCTGCGGGTGGTCATACTTATTGGCAGTGGCATTTTTTGAGTATTACTTCTGCCGGAATTGTACAGTCAATTTATTTGATTTTACGATTTGCGTATATTATTACGATTTCAACCGTTTTGACAGTCACCACTACCACACTTCAGTTGGCGGATACCATCGAACATCTAATGAAGCCGTTGAAATACATTAAGGTGCCTGTTAACCAAATTGCAATGATGTTATCCATTGCCTTAAGATTCATTCCAACTATTATGAGTGAAGTTCAAACGATTATGAATGCTCAACGAGCACGTGGAATGGACTTTTCACAGGGAAACCTATTTCAAAGGGCTAAAAAGCTTGTTCCGGTGATGATTCCTTTGTTTGTGTCCTCATTTAAACGTGCAGAGGAACTGGCTATTGCTATGGAAGCGCGCGGATATGATCCAAATAGGGAAAGAACTAAGTATCGTGTATTGACATGGCAATCAAGGGATACTTATGCACTACTGTTAGTGGTATTAATTTCAATCATCTTATTCGCTTTGAAAATTGTTTTTTAGGAGGACAGTGTGGTTCGATATAAAATTACTTTTGCTTACGATGGCACTAACTTTTCTGGCTTTCAAATTCAACCTCATAAACGTACAATTGAACAAACTTTAAAAACAATCGTTAATCGGATGGCAAAAAATCCTGAGCCTGCTATTTCAATTATTGGATCGGGAAGAACTGATGCTGGTGTCCATGCGTTAAATCAGGTCGCACATTTTGACTTTCCATACCATATTCCTGAAAAGTCAATGGTACGGGCTTTAAATAGTCAGCTTCCATTGGACATCATCGTCAAAAAAGCTGAAATTGTTTCGCATGATTTTCATGCTCGCTATAATGCCCATAAAAAGCGTTATCGCTACCGAGTGACTCAAGGAGAGTTTGTGGATCCTTTTAAACGTAACTATACTGCCCATTATAAGTATCCGGTTAATATTGAAAAAATGAATCAGGCAGCACAAGATTTGGTAGGAACTCAAGATTTTACCAGCTTTGTAGCCTCTGGATCTCAAGCCAAGAGCAATGTGCGAACAATTTATGAAGCACAAGTTTATTATGAAGAGCATGACCATGAAATTATTTTTGAATTTGTGGGTAATGGCTTCTTATACAATCAAGTACGAATTATGGTAGCACTATTGTTGGAAATTGGGAGTGGTCAGCGACCTGTTGACGATATTCCACGGGTAATCGCAGCAAAGGATCGTCAAGAAGCTCGAATGACTGCTCCGGCAAGTGGTTTATACTTAGTAAATGTAGATTATGGTAGTAATTCCATGGAATAAATCATTGACTGACTAGTGATAATCGAGTACACTAGTAGCTGGTATTTCTTTTCCATAAATTACTCGGTACACAATTTATTGTAAAAGAAAGACAAAAATTGGAGGACTTAATCGTGAGAACGACATACATGGCAAAACCTGGTGAAGTTGACCGTAAGTGGTACATCGTTGATGCCAAAGACGTTTCTTTAGGTCGTGTAGCATCAGTTGTAGCTTCTATCTTACGTGGTAAGAACAAGCCAACGTTCACCCCTCATGTTGATACTGGTGACAATGTCATTGTTATCAACGCAGCAGATGTTAAGTTAACTGGTAAAAAAGCTAGCCGGAAGATTTACTACCGTCACTCAAACCACCCAGGTGGTTTAAAGCAACGGACTGCCGGTGACTTCCGTGCTAAGGAACCTGCCAAGATGGTTGAACAAACCATTAAGGGTATGCTTCCACACACCCCACTTGGTCGCAAGATGGGTATGAAGTTACATGTTTATGCTGGTGAAGACCACAGTCATGCAGCTCAAAAGCCTGAAAAACTCGACATTACTAACTTAATCTAAGGAGGGAACGGAATTGGCTCAACAAGTACAATACAGCGGTACTGGACGTCGTAAGGATTCTACTGCACGTGTCCGCTTAGTACCAGGTTCTGGTAAGATTACTATGAACGGCAAAGCAATCGAAGACTACATTCCGTTTGCTAACTTACGCGCCATTGTCAACCAACCATTTGCAGTTACTCAAACTGAAGGTCAATATGATGTTTTAGTAAACGTTAATGGTGGTGGCTTCTCTGGCCAAGCTGGTGCAACCCGTCATGGGATTGCTCGTGCTTTACTCGCAGTCGACCCTGACTTCCGTGATGCCTTAAAGAAGGCTGGTCTCTTAACTCGTGACCCACGGATGAAGGAACGTCGTAAGCCAGGTCTTAAGAAGGCTCGTAAGGCTGCTCAATTCAGTAAGCGTTAATTTCGATTATCGTTTCAATCAAAAAAGACATCAGCAGATGCTGATGCCTTTTTTATTTTTTCAAATATTTGACAGCAAAAAGGACTTTAGTTATAATTTCAATATATTTGATAAACATTTCACAAACTTCAAAGGAGAGATAATTATGGCAAAGAAAGTTGCATTGGTTACTGGCGCTGGACAAGGTATCGGAGAGGCAATTGCCAAGCGTTTGGCTAAAAATGGCTTTGCCGTTGCCTTAGTTGCTCGTCATATGGATAGCTTAGAAAAAGTTGCTGCAGAAATTGAAAAAGATGGTGGCCAAGCCTTCCCAGTTACTGCGGATGTTTCTAAGCGGGATGAAGTATTTGCTGCTGTTAACCAAACAATTGACAAGTTTGGTGACTTTAATGTAATGGTTAACAATGCTGGTGTTGCCCCTACCACACCAATTGATACTGTTACTAAAGATGATTTAGATTATGTTTACACAATTAATGTTTACGGAACCATTTGGGGAATCCAAGCGGCTCATGAAGCATTTAAGAAGTTAGGTCACCCTGGTAAGATCATCAACGCAACTTCTCAAGCTGGTGTTGTAGGTAACCCTAACTTAACTGTTTACTCAAGTTCTAAGTTTGCTATTCGAGGAATTACTCAAGTTGTAGCTCGTGAATTAGCTGAAGAAGGAACTACTGTAAACGCATTTGCTCCGGGAATTGTTAAGACACCAATGATGTATGATATTGCACACAAGGTTGGTCAAAACGCCGGTAAGAGCGACGAATGGGGAATGCAAACATTTGCTAAGGACATTGCTTTAAAGCGTTTGTCTGAACCTGAAGATGTTGCTAATGCTGTTGCCTTTCTTGCAGGACCAGACTCAGATTACATTACTGGTCAAACGCTAGAAGTTGATGGCGGTATGCAATTCCACTAAAATTTAATATCTCTTTCATATTTGAGTATGGCACTCCAAACCTTTGTCATACTCTTTTTTATTGTGAAAAATATTTAAAAAGCGTTCTAAAATGCGGTAAAATTGTTACATTAGAAAATAGTTTGAAGGAGTCGACAGGTAGTGGCACGAAAAAGAAAGAGAAGGACAACGTCACGACGAAAGAAAAGATCAAGTTCAACTAAATGGATCACGACAATTTTAGTAATTTTAGTAGTCTTAATGGGTGGGTATATTGGACATCATCTATACCAACGCCATTTACAACAAGAAATTATTGAAAAACAGCAAAATTCGAAACGGTTATTTATCAAAGCCATTGCTCCAGAAGCTCAGGCAATGCAAAATCAGTATCATATTAAAGCGTCGATTACCATGGCCCAGGCAATTTTGGAATCCAACTGGGGGACTAGTAAATTAGCAAGACAGTACCATAATTTATTTGGTATTAAAGGAACAGGGCCAAATTCAAAATTAATGACCACTAAAGAATATACCAAGGGTAAATGGATAGTGATCAAAGATCGGTTTAAAGTGTACCCAAGTTGGTCAGCGTCAATTAAGGATCATACGCAATTAATGTTAAATGGGACACAATATAAACAAGAAAATTATGAAAAAGTAATCAAAGCGCAAAACTATCGTGAAGCAGCGCAAGCTTTGCAAGACGCTAACTATGCAACCGATCCTGACTATGCAAGTAAGCTGATTAACGTTATTAAGACTTATAATTTAGACAAGTACGATAATTAGGAGAATCATTATGCAAGAATTAAAAGAGAAAATTGAAAAGTATGGAACTGTATTGCCAGGGAATGTCTTAAAAGTTGATGGATTTTTAAACCACCAAGTTGACACAGATTTAATGTACAAAATTGGTCAAGAATTTTCCAAGCATTTTCAAAATCAAGGAATTACAAAGATCTGGACTGTGGAATCATCAGGGATTGCCCCTGCAGTAATGACTGGATTGGCAATGCATTTACCAGTTATCTTTGCACGGAAGCATAAGAGTTTAACACTCAATGACAACATGTATACTGCTGATGTGTATTCTTACACCAAGAATACAACTAATCGAATTTCAATTTCCAAGAAATACGTTGATAAGGGTGAAAAAGTTCTGCTAATTGATGACTTTTTGGCAAATGGTCAAGCAGTTGAAGGAATGATGGAAATTGCTGATCAAGCGGGAGTAGAAGTTGCCGGAGCAGGAATTGTAATTGAAAAGAGTTTCCAGCCAGGTGGTAAGGAACTGCGTGATAAGGGTGTAGAAGTTTACTCATTAGCTCGGGTAAAGGCCTTAACCGATGATGGCCACGTGGTATTTAATTAATGAAGTGAGGGTGCGATTATGAGTACGGATGTTTTGTACCATGGAAATACGCTAGGTATTATGGGAATTGACCGGAATGGTAAGAAACTAATTATGGCAGCCAAAGAGGCCGGGTTAAATGTTGGTGTTTACCTAGACCATGCTGAACCTGAAAATACTAAGTTAGCGGATTTTACAGTCATTGGTAACTATCGTGATAAGGAAAAGTTAACAGAATTTGGTGAGAATTGTGATGCCGTAATTTATGAAACTGCTTCTATTGATTCAATCGTGATCAAATACTTAAGCAAGTATACTAACATTCCTCAAGGGCTAGACCCACTTGAAATAATGCAGGATCGTTTGATGGAACGAGCATTTCTAGATCAAATTAACGTCAACGTTGCACCATACGTCACTGTAATTGGCTTAGATGATATTTATCAATCAATTGATTCTATCGGTTATCCTGCTGTTTTAAAGCCAATTCAACGTGGTGTTGGTGAAGACTCCCTAATGATTACTAAGGAATCTGATATTGCCCGTGCATCTGACTTTATGAAGGCAGGTACTTATCTTCTGGAGTCATGGATTGATCATACTGCTGAATATGCCATGACCATGGCCATTGATAACGAAGGAAATCATTTATACCCATTAAGTGAACTGCAGTATGCAGAAGGCCACCGTTTGCAGGCCGTAAAATCTCCAGTAATTGTTCCAGATGACATGCTTGAGGAAATGAAACGGATTGCTAACTCAATTGGTAATCAACTAGGGTACAAAGGAATTATTTCAGTAAACTTTTATGTTACTAGCACTGGTAATTTGTATCTGAAGGACCTTGAGCCTGGAGTGTCCACAAGTGCTAACATCTTTACCGAAAGCGCTAATGTTAGTCAATATGAACAACAAGTTCGTATTTCTGCTGGGCGTCCCGCACACTTTATTGAGGAAGTTCAACCAGCAATCTTTATGATTGGTCGTCAAGAACAGTTGTCTGCGCTAGAACGACAAGCATTAATTCGTGACAACTGGAAGTTCAGCTTTTTTGAACCAAATCAAAGTGAACGTGATCAAGTTTATGCATACGTTTGGGCAACTGGTAAAGACACTACCGTTGAAGAAATTCAAAACCAAGTTGATGATACCGAAGTATGGATGAATTCAGAACATGAGGATACCAATCCAACTGAATAACTAAAAAGGAAAGGCGAATAATATTTTCGGCTTTCCTTTCTTTTGCTCATTAACTCAAACGGAAGTTTGGTATAATATTCTGTAACTGATTTTAAGAGAGGATGGAATGTCGTGACAATGGAATCACCACTGGCAGGAATGAACGATAAACAGCGTGAGGCAGTTCTCGCAACTGAAGGTCCGGTCCTAGTAATGGCAGGAGCAGGTTCTGGTAAGACACGTGTGTTAACCCATCGGGTAGCATATTTGATTGAAGAAAAGAATGTTTTACCATGGCATATTCTAGCAATTACTTTTACTAATAAGGCCGCCCGTGAAATGAAAGAACGGATTGGCAAGTTGCTTGGTGAAAGTGCTAATGACATCTGGATTTCCACTTTCCACGCATTATGTGTTCGTATTTTACGTCGTGATATTGATAAATTAGGTTTTAACACTGCATTTACCATTGCAGACCCTGGTGAACAGCGGACGTTGATGAAGCGGATTTGTGAAGAACTGAATATCGATACCAAGAAGTTTGATCCTCGGCAACTATTAAGTGCAATTTCTAATGCGAAAAATGCAATGCTAACACCTGATGAATACGAAAAACGATATCAGGATCCTTTCCGTAAAATGGTTGGTCGTACCTACCGTGTTTATCAACGTGAATTAGAAACTAATCAGACGCTCGACTTTGATGATCTGATTATGAAGACAATTCAATTGTTCAAAACTGATCCTGAAACCTTGAAATATTACCAAGATAAATTTCAATACATTCATGTTGACGAATATCAGGACACCAATGATGCACAATATGAGCTAGTTCATATGTTGGCTGATGGTTATCATAATCTTTGTGTTGTTGGTGATGCAGATCAAAGTATTTATGGTTGGCGGGGAGCTAACATGAACAATATTTTGAACTTTGAAAAAGATTATCCTGATGCCAAAACGATTATGCTGGAACAAAACTACCGTTCCACTCAAACGATTTTGAATGCTGCTAATGAAGTGATTGCCAATAACTTAAAGCGGAAAGATAAGAATTTGTGGACTGAGAACGGTCAAGGAGATAAAATTTCTTACTACCGTGCGCAAAGTGAACATGATGAAGCTTATTACGTCGTTAAAAAGATTCAGGAGCAGATGCGTGAACATGGGTATAAATATGGCGATTTTGCTGTTTTGTATCGTACCAATGCTCAATCACGGGTGATTGAAGAAACATTTTTGAAGAGTTCGGTTCCATATACAATGGTTGGCGGCCATAAATTCTACGATCGAAAAGAAATCCGTGATATTCTGGCATACTTAACCTTAGTTGCTAATCCCAACGATTCCATGAGTTTTGAACGGGTTGTGAATACCCCTAAGCGAGGGATTGGTCCAACTAGTATTGACAAGTTACGTCAATTTGCTTCTAGTACCAATTCTTCATTATTAACAGCTACCCAAAATATTATGATGGCTAATGATATTTCAACTAGTGTTCGTAATAAATTTGATGGCTTTGCTCAAGAAATGATGGCAATTCAAGAACAAGCGGATGCCCTCTCAATTACCGAATTAACAGATTTAATTTTAGATAAGACTGGCTATCGGAAAGCTTTGGAAGCTGAAGCTGAGAAGAGTTTACAGGCTCAATCAAGATTAGATAACTTGGACGAATTTAAATCTGTAACGCAGGAATTTGATAAGAATAATGCTGACGATGCTGCTAACGCTCAAGAGAAATTAACCCGGTTCTTAACTGATTTGGCACTGGTTTCCCCACAAGATGATATTGAAGATCAAGAAAATACGGTTACTTTAATGACTTTGCACGCTGCTAAGGGGCTAGAGTTCCCAGTTGTCTTCTTAATTGGAATGGAACAAAGTATCTTCCCAATGGCACGGGCATTGAATAACGAAGAAGAAGAGGAAGAAGAACGTCGTTTAGCATACGTAGGGATTACGCGAGCTCAAAAGAAATTGTTCCTTACTAACGCAATGTCACGTGTTCTATACGGACGTATTCAACGGAATCCCGAATCAGAATTTATTGATGAAATAAATGATGATCTATTGGACTTCGATAATAATCAAAGCATGCGGACACCATTTGGGAGTGGACGCAGTAGTTATAATCAGCGAGCCGCAACTGCCACCACTTACCGCAGCTCAACAGGACACCATTCTTATTCTTCGGCTGGTAAACGGGTTGCACCTAAGACCAATCCTGGAACAGGAGCTGATAAGCAATCTTGGAATGCTGGTGACAAAGTTAAACATAAGAAATGGGGCATTGGCACTGTCGTTGCAGTTAACGGTACTGGTAGTGATATGGAATTAGACATTGCCTTCCCTAAAGAAGGGGTTCGTAGACTGTTAGCAACGTTTGCACCAATTGAAAAGGTAGATGAATAAAATGGCAGATCAACCATTAACGTTAGCAGAAGCTAAAAAAATCATTGGACCACTGCGCCAACAACTAATTCAATGGGGAAAAGAATACTACGAGCAAGATCAACCTACTGTTGAAGACTACGTTTATGATCGTGAATATCAGCGCTTAGTATCTTTAGAATCACAATTTCCAGAATTAGTGACCCCTGATTCACCAACCCAAAGAGTGGGTGGGCAAACGGATACGCAATTAGCAAAAGTTACTCATGATATTCCAATGTTATCCATGGGTGATGTCTTTTCTGTTGAAGAACTTCATGATTTTAATCTTCGCCAACAAGATAGCTTATCCCATCCCACTCATTTAGAGTATGATTTAGAATTAAAAATTGACGGACTATCACTTTCACTGGTTTATGAAAACGGGCGCCTTGTTCAGGCATCAACCCGTGGTAATGGGGTTATTGGTGAAGATGTGACAGCTAACGCAATGACAATTAAGGACATTCCTCACCAATTGCCTGAACCACTGTCTGTGGAATTTCGTGGTGAATGTTATATGCCAAAGGCTTCTTTTGTGAAGTTAAATGAAGAGCGGGAAGCTAATGGGCAACCAGTCTTTGCCAATCCACGGAATGCCGCTGCTGGAAGTTTGCGTCAACTTGATCCTCAAGTCACTGCTCGCCGGAATTTAGCTACTTTTATGTACTATGTTCCTGAATATGAAAAAATTGGGGTTACTACTCAAGAAGCGGCATTGCAGCGGATGCGTGATTTAGGGTTTAATGTTAATCCTAATAATCGGACAGTTCATAATGAAGACGAGTTAGCAGAATACATTAATGAATACACTGCTAAACGTGATGATTTGGAATATGGCATTGATGGTATTGTAGAAAAAGTTAATGACTTAGCAACTGAACAACAGTTAGGCAATACCGTAAAAGTACCGCGCTGGGAGATTGCTTATAAGTTTCCTCCTGAAGAACAAGCAACGGTGGTTAGAGACATCGTATGGACTGTTGGACGGACAGGAAATGTAACACCAACTGCCGTAATGGATCCTGTTCAATTGGCTGGGACCACGGTAAGTCGCGCTTCATTGCATAATCCTGATTACCTTCAAGAAAAAGATATTCGGATTGGCGATACCGTTCTTTTACATAAGGCTGGTGACATTATTCCTGAAATCTCTCGGGTAGTGCTGGGAAAACGCCCGGCTGATAGTGAAGAGTATCAGATTCCTACGCATTGTCCAGTGTGTGACTCTGAATTAGTCCACTTAGATGGGGAGGTCGCTTTACGATGTGTTAACCCAATGTGCCCAGCACAAATTAAGGAAGGATTAGCACACTTTGCATCACGAAATGCAATGAATATTGATGGGTTAGGTCCAAAAATTATTGAACAACTTTGGGATAAGAAATTAGTACGTGATTTTGCGGATTTGTACCGGCTCAATAACGATCAATTATTAACTTTAGATAAATTTGGTGCTAAATCTGCCTCTAACCTATTGACATCAATCGATAATAGCCGTCATAATTCAGTCGAACGTTTATTATTCGGTTTAGGAATCCGTCATGTTGGTGCTAAAGTTGCCCGTTTAATCGCTGAACACTTTGGCTCGCTGGATGCTGTCATGAACGCTACTGCCGAGGAAATTTCCGCAGTAGATACAATCGGACCAACAATTGGTGACAGCGTCGCTACTTATTTTGCTAACGATCAGGTTCACCAGTTGATTCAAGAATTAAAAGATGTGCAAGTTAATATGCAATACACGTCTGCTTCAACTGTTGACAGTGATAGTGAGTGGAATGGTCAACGGGTAGTTTTAACTGGTAAATTATCAACATTAACCCGTGCGGAAGCTAAGGAATGGCTGGAAGAACACGGTGCAAAGGTAACAGGGAGTGTTTCTAAGAAGACTAACCTGTTAATTGCAGGAGAAAAAGCCGGTAGTAAATTGCAAAAGGCTCAGCAGTTAGGAGTACCAGTATGGGATGAACAACAACTGAGTCAAGCAATGAAGGAGGAACAATAAGCTCGTGAAAGCTAAAAAACTACTAATTGTGGGAACGCTATTACTTTCAACTATTGTATTGGCTTCCTGTGGTAAGAGCTCTAGTAAGGGATATTCAACAACTGGTTCAACTGGTGGAACCTATCAAGGAGTTATCAAGGGCGGCCACTACAAAACTAGTAAAGCCCGTGGTGTAAATATTAACCAAAATAATAACCAATACAATTTAAAGAGTTTTGAAAGTGGTTTAACGGATGTCTCTAAACGGGTCTTTTCCACTAAAAACTATATTTTTCAAGAAGGTCAATACCTAAGTACTGATACCATTGAAAGTTGGTTAGGACGGAAAACTAAGAGTAATCCTAATGGGTTAAACCCCACTCGAGGTAAGAAGAGTGACCCTAATCCTGAGTATATTCAACAAATTGAAGAACAGGATTATATGACAGAAAGTGGCAGTTCCTTAAAACTAAAAGGAATGACCATTGGTATTGGTATTAACAGTGAATACAATTATCATAAAAAGACGGATGGACCTTCATACACCAAAAAGATTTCCGATGAAGAAGTTCAACGGCAAGGTAAGATTGCTGCTGATAAAGTCTTAAAACGTCTTCGCCAACGGAAAGATTTGAAGAACATTCCAATTGTTATCTCACTATACAAGCAAGCTCCAGATGATAGTTTGGTTGGTGGAACATTCTTTGCTTACAGCAAGAATAGTGGTAGTTCCGTTTCCACCTGGCATAAGTTAAACTACAAGAACACTGTTTTGCCAAAGGCTAATGCTGAAACCAGTCAAAATTCTGGTAGTTCAACTGACAACGATAGCTTCTCAAACTTCAAGAGTCAGATTCAGAACTTCTTCCCGAACTTAAGTGGTGTTACTGCTCAAGCTCAGTATCATAATGGTAGTTTGTCTGGAATGCACATTACGATTACTACACAATTCTATAGTCAATCAGAAATTTCCAGTTTTACTGCTTACATTGCTCGGGCCGCAAAACGTTACTTACCACACGGAATTCCAATTGACATTAAGATTCAATCCGATTCCGAAATGCAAGCGGTAGTTTACCGGAATTCAGGTTCGGATAACTTCCAATCACATGTCTTTAATTCATATTAATAAACACCAAAAGATGCCTCGTTCAGAAGCATCTTTTTTTGTTTTTTAAAAAGCGGTTTGATGGGCGGTCAAAGGTCGATTCATGTGATAAAATGGTTTAGTGTAATATTTTGAAAAGAGGTTAAGAGAATGGCTGAAAAAATTGATCGGCAAGAAGTAAAGCACGTCGCTGACCTCGCCAAGTTGTCTTTTGATGATGCGGCACTTGACAAGATTACTCCACAATTGGAGGAAATCATTGATTTATTTACTGACTTGCAGAAGGTTGATACAGATGGTGTTGAACCAATGTACAGTCCTACTACTGAACACAGTGTACTGAGAGAAGATAAAGGGGTCCGCAGTGGTCAACGTGATGAGTTACTAGCCAATGCACCAGAAACGCATGATGGACTCATTAAGGTTCCTGCAATTATTGATGAAAGTGAGGACGGCGAATAATGAATTTTAATGATACTAATATTACCGACCTTCATAATCAATTAGTTAAGGGTGAAGTTAGTGCTACAGATCTAACTAAGGAATCCTTCAAGCAGATTAAAGCTACAGATGATGATGTTCAAGCCTTTCTAACTTTGAATGAAGAAGCAGCGTTAAAGCGGGCTGCTGAAATTGATAAAAATGGTATTGCTGAAGATCAGCTCTTAGCAGGTATTCCTTTGGCTGTAAAGGACAACATTGTCACAAAGGGGCTAAGAACAACCGCAGCTTCTAAGATTTTAGGAAATTTCACACCGGTTTATGATGCCACCGTGATTGAAAAGATGAACCAAGCAGGCTTTATTAATGTTGGTAAAACCAACATGGATGAATTTGCCATGGGATCATCTACTGAAAATTCTGGCTTTAAAAAGACTAAGAATCCTTGGGACTTAACACGGGTTCCAGGTGGTTCTTCTGGTGGTTCAGCTGCTGCAGTTGCTGCAGGTGATGTTTTGGCTGCCTTCGGTACTGATACTGGTGGTTCAATTCGTCAACCAGCATCATTCAACGGGATTGTTGGAATGAAGCCAACATACGGTCGTGTTTCTCGTTGGGGAATCATTGCCTTTGGTTCTAGTTTTGACCAAGTTGGTTGGTTGAGTAACAACGTTAAAGACAACGCTATTTTAATGCAGGCAATTAGTGGTTTAGATAAGCATGATATGACATCCGCTAATCAAGAAGTACCAAACTGGGCTGCAAATCTAGACAAAGCTAGCGTTAAGGGACTCAAGATTGCTGTTCCTGAAGAATATACTAGCGATGCCATTGATGATGACGTTCGTGAAGTTATTCAAGCAGCATTGAAACATTTTGAATCATTAGGTGCTACTGTGGATACCGTTTCTCTTCCGCATACCAAATATGGTGTTTCAGCCTACTACATTTTGGCATCATCTGAGGCTTCATCTAACTTACAACGTTATGATGGAATTCGTTATGGCTTCCGTGCTGATGACGTTAAGAACCTGGACGATGTTTATGTGCGGACCCGGACAGAAGGCTTTGGTGATGAAGTTAAACGGCGGATCATGTTAGGAACTTTCTCACTTTCTGCCGGATTCTACGATGCATACTTTAACAAAGCAGCTAAAGTTCGTCGGTTGATTGCAGATGACTTTAACAAGGTCTTTAAGGACTACGATGTTATTTTAGGTGCAACGGATGCTTCAACAGCCTTTAAGATTGGTGATAAGGTAACTGACCCAACTAAGATGTACCTTAACGATGCATTGACCATTCCGGTTAACATGGCAGGATTACCAGCTATGTCCTTGCCAGCAGGATTTTCTAAGAAAGATGGGATGCCTGTTGGTTTGCAAATCATCGGTAAACCATTTGATGAACAAACTGTTTACGATGCTGGATACGTTTTTGAACAAACTACCGACTTCCACAAGAAGAATGCTAAGTTAGGAGGTCAAAACTAAGATGAACTTTCAAACGACAATCGGACTCGAAGTTCACGTTGAACTGAAGACCAATTCTAAAATTTATAGTCCATCACCAGTTCAATACGGTGTGGAACCAAATTTAAACACTAACGTGATTGACTGGGCCTACCCAGGAACTCTGCCAACCTTGAACAAGGGAGTAGTTCGTGATGGTATCATGGCTGGATTAGCATTGCATGCTAACATTACTAAGCACATGCACTTTGATCGTAAGAACTACTTCTATCCAGACAACCCTAAGGCTTATCAAATTACTCAATCAGAAACACCAATTGCTACCGATGGTTGGGTAGAAATTGAAGTTAATGGTAAGAAAAAGAAAATTGGTATTGCAGAAATGCACATCGAAGAAGATGCTGGTAAGAACACGCACACGGGTGAATACTCCTACGTGGACTTGAACCGGCAAGGGACACCATTAATTGAAATTGTTTCTAAGCCAGACATTGCATCAGCTGACGAAGCGGTTGCTTATTTGGAAGCTCTACGGCAACGAATCCAATTTACAGGGATTTCTGACGTTAAGATGGAAGAAGGTTCCATGCGGGTTGATACTAACATCTCCATCCGTCCATTTGGTTCTGATAAATTCGGTACTAAGACAGAAATGAAGAACATCAACTCCTTCAATTATGTTAAGAATGCTTTGGAATTCGAAGAAAAGCGTCATCAGCAAGTGATCCTTTCTGGGGGAACAATTGCTCAGGAAACCCGACGTTATGATGAAGCAACTAAGGAAACTGTTTCCATGCGGAGTAAGGAAGGTAGCGAAGACTACCGTTACTTCCCAGAACCAGATATTCCACCTCTGGATGTTTCTGATGATTGGATTAATGAAATTAAATCTGAAATGCCAGAAATGCCTGGCGAACGTCGTGAACGTTACACCAAAGATTTAGGCTTGTCTGATTACGACGCCATGGTCTTAACTCAGACTAAGGAAATGTCCGACTTCTTTGACGCGGCAGTTAAGGCTGGTGGAGACGCTAAGCGGGTTGCCAACTACTTAATGAACGACGTTAACAGTTACCTGAATGATGAACAAGTTGACTTGCCAGATACTAAGTTGACACCAGAACACTTAGCCGGCATGGTTAAGTTAATCATTGATGGTACAATTTCTTCTAAGATGGCAAAGAAAGTCTTCAAGGGAATTATTGCGGGTGAAGAACCAGCTTCCTATGCGAAGGAACATGGTTTGGTTCAATTATCCGATCCAAAAGAATTGCAACCAATTATTGATGATATTTTGGCTAATAACCAACAATCAATTGAAGACTTTAAGAACGGTAAAGATCGGGCTGTCGGCTACTTGGTTGGTCAAATCATGAAGCAAACTCGTGGTAAGGCCAATCCACAAGTGGTTAACAAGCTTTTGATGAAGTCATTGAATGCACAATAATCAGGAGGTCAGCGATGCGAAAACGAGCACGGATTATTTATAACCCAGTGGCCGGTCGCGAAGCAATGCATGATGACCTGGCTGACATCTTAACAATCTACGAGCAGGCGGGCTACGAAACCAGTGCTTTTGCGACTACTCCAGAACCTGATTCCGCCAAGAATGAGGCAACGCGAGCAGCAAACGAGGGGTTTGATCTATTAGTAGCTGCTGGTGGTGATGGAACTTTAAATGAAGTCATTAATGGGATTGCAGGGTTAGAAAAACGCCCTCGATTAGCAATCATTCCTGCTGGAACAACTAATGACTATGCACGGGCATTACATGTTCCTCGGGAAGATCCGGTTGCTGCAGCTAAGTTGATTTTAAATAAAGACAACCATTTTAAAATTGACTTGGGGAAGGCCGGCGACAACTACTTTATGAATATTGCTGCTGGTGGAACATTAACTGAATTAACCTATGATGTATCTACTCAAATGAAATCATTATTTGGTTATTTAGCTTACTTTGCAAAGGGTGCTGAAATGCTTCCGCAAGTGAAGCCAGTTCATATGAATATTAAGTATGATGGTCAGGAATTTGATGGAATGGCATCAACAGTCTTTCTGGCACTTACTAACTCGGTAGGTGGCTTTGAACAAATTGTTCCAGATGCCGCTTTAAATGATGGGATGTTTTCACTGATCATCGTGAAGGACAGTAACATGGTCGGCTTAATGCAGCTTATGGCAAAAGCTCTCAAGGGAACTCACCTTGATGATCCTCGCGTGATTTATGTCAAAGCAAAGGACGTTCAAATTACACCCCTAGATACTAAAGATCGTCTTATGATTAACCTTGATGGTGAATATGGTGGAGATGCACCAATGCATTTCCAAGCATTAAAACAACATTTGGATATCGTAGCGGATGTGAGTGCAATTCCAGAAAATGCAATTGCATCGATTGATCCGGACATGAAAAAAGCAGAAGATGATTTTGTGCGTGGTGTCGATCAAATCGGTAAAGAATAGTAAAAAGAGGCCGGGACCAGGTTCCGACCTCTTCTTCGTACAACGCACTGGAGGAAGAAAATGAAAGTTAAAACACCAGTTTACAAAAACGATCATATTACCAGTAAGGTGGTTGATCTGACATATCAAGGGAACGGTGTAATTAAAGTCGAACACTATCCCATCTTCGTACCTAATACTTTACCAGGTGAAGAAGTCGAAATTGTTGTAACCAAGGTAACCAGAAACTTTGCTTGGGGCAAAATGGTTAAATTAATTTCCAAGAGTCCTGATCGGGTTGAAATGAAGGATCAGCGGTATCTACAAACTGGAATTGCTCCATTGGGGAACTTAAAATATCCAGCTCAGCTTAAGTTTAAGCGTCATCAAATTCAAGAGTTACTAGAGAAAGCGCATTTGGATGATATTCAAGTGGCACCAACAATGGGGATGGAACACCCTTATGAATATCGAAACAAAGCGCAGGTACCTGTTAAGCTGATTAAGGGTCAATTGCAAACCGGCTTTTACAAACGGGGCAGTCATGACTTAGTTCCAATTGAAAACTTTCTAATCCAGGATCCCGTTATTGATCAAACAATTAAAATTGTGCGTGACCAACTGCGTCAGTATCATATTCAACCATATGACGAGCAAACTGGACGCGGATGTATTCGAACGGTCATGGTTCGTCGTGGTTATTACAGCCATGAAGTGATGGTAGTTTTGATTTCGAATACTAAAAAAATCCCACATGTTGAAGAAATCACTAAAGAAATATCCGCAAAGGTACCCGGGATTAAAAGTATCGTGCAGAATATTAATAGTAAGCGAACTAACAAGCTTCTTGGTGATGTGAACCATACTTTGTGGGGTCAGGGTACAATTAATGATCAGCTACTTGGTATTAACTTTACAATTTCGCCATTGTCTTTCTACCAGGTAAATCCTCAACAAACAGAACGTCTCTACGAAACGGCAATTCAAAATGCCGGATTAGATGGTACGCAAACGGTCATTGATGCATATTGCGGTATTGGGACGATTTCTTTGGCAGTCGCTAAGCACGCCAAAAAAGTGTATGGTGTAGAAATTGTTCCGGCAGCGATTGAAGATGCCAAAATGAACGCGAAAAATAATGGAATTACAAATGCAGAATTTGTAGTTGGTAAGGCTGAAGAACAAATGGCAAAGTGGCAGGAAGAAGGATTGAAACCGGATGTTTTGATTGTGGACCCACCACGGAAGGGGTTGGGCGAAGAATTAATCGAAGCAACTGGTAAGATGAAGCCTGAAAAGGTAATCTATGTAAGTTGTAATCCGGCCACACTGGTTCGCGATATTCAACGTTTTATGGACCAGGGTTACCATGTAACAAAACCGATTCAGCCGGTGGACCAATTCCCGCAGACGACGCATGTTGAGAGTGTCACAGTACTTGAGCGAGCCTAAGGCGAAGCTCAAGTACTAGTGATACTCCACGCGATAGCCACCCAAGAACGAGGAACAGCGTGACGAGTGATTGGTTAGTGGCGAACCGCGGAGAGCATTACAGTTGTTGAACGTAAAGAAGGCTAAGCAATGGTTGCAAAAAGCAAAATTAATAAAGTAGAAAAGATTACTAGTGAGCATTGGCGACTGCTCTTATTAGCAGATCCAAGCAAACATCTAGTTCAGAATTATTTGCAGATGGGTCAAGTCTTTGATATTAAAAAAGACGACCGACCAATCGCCATTCTTGTGCTGGAGGCAGTATCAGAACGTGGCTTAGAGATAAAAAATATTGCAGTTGATCCTCGATTTGAGAATCAGGGTTTTGCTAGTCGTTTGTTGTATTTTGCTATTTAATATTCCAAAAATCACAAGTATCAACAATTACAAATAGGTACGGGGAGTACCAGCTTTAAGCAACTATACCTTTACCAAAAGTTTGGCTTTAGGGTGACCGATATTAAGCAGGACTTCTTCACAAAAAATTATAAACAGCCGATTTATGAAAATCGTTTGCTGTTAAAAGATATGTTGGTTTTGACGATGAACACCGAACATTAAAAAGCACCCAGCCAAAATAGCTAAGTACCAAATATCCCGAGTTTTCACATATTAACTCTAATTACTTCGGCTCTACATCATTTAGTGTTGGTTTAACAAAATCGTGAA
>UMGL01011224.1_pt1 | contig 38465 bp, 31 predicted proteins | sample 1965261 | NCBI WGS metagenome assembly UMGL01 (sample SAMEA4836071, study PRJEB28245) | human gut metagenome | biome: gut microbiome; material: fecal sample | place: Denmark | collected 2008 | reverse complement strand
CCCCGTCCAACCGCGTCGAGAACACGCCGCCCAGCCACACGCCCGACAAGAAGGACACTCAGTCCGCGAAGCAGGGCAGCCAGTCCGTCTCGATTGACGGGAAGACCATGCTCCTCGGCGACACCGGCGACTACACCGTCACGCTCGACCTCAAGCAGAAGGACAACGCGTACAAGGTGTGGCGCGCCGGCATCACCGACGACTACGACGAGCGGTACGTGACCATCGACCCGCAGGACATCACCGTCCTGTCCGACACCGGCAGGGATGTGACCAACCAATTCAACATCCAAGTCAAGGACGGCGTCGCCTACGTGTACGCGCGCCGCGTGGACACGTGGATCGCCAAGCGCGGGCTCACCGTCAAGGGCGACCCGCAGCCCACCGACCTCAAGGAGTACAGCTCCACGGACGCGTACGACCCGCTCAACGACCCGGCCATCGACCAGACACTGCTCGGTCACACCTATCAGGTGGTCATGCCGTACACCGTCACCCGCGTCGAATCCGGCGTCGTCGTGGAGAACACCGCCATCCAAGTCACCAACGACACGAGCGACACGACCAACACGGTCACCAACCCGCTCACCCCGATCAACCCGACCAAGGACGTGACCGTCAAGGTCGGCGGCCCGAGCGTCAACGGCAAGAGCGTGTACCTGGACAGCACGTTCCTCTACCAGCTCGACTCCTCCATCCTGCCCGCCAACCGCGCCTACCCCGAAGTCACCGCGTGGAAGGCGAGCGACCGTCTCGACACCCGGCACGACCGGTACACCGGCCAGTGGGCCGTGTACGCGACCCGCGACCTGTACCGCGCCGGCGCGAAGATCGCCGACAAGGGCCAGAAGATCGCCGGCAGCGACTGGAAGGCGACCGGCGGCCTCAAGGGGCTCGGCGACCTGTTCACCGCCGAATACACGGACGGCGTGTTCACCGTCGCCGCGACACCCGCCTACCTCGCCCTGGTCAGCCAGGACACCACACACGAGGCGGGATGGCGCGCGTACATCCAGTGCACGCGCATCGCGACCGGCCAGCGGATCGAGAACACATTCACCGAGACCGTCGGCGACCGCGTCCTCGAATCCAACACGGTATGGACCCGCACCCCGGACCTCACCCCCGGCCTGCACATCGAGAAATACGACGAGGAGTCCGGCATGCCCGCCGGCGACCGTGACGACGTCAAGGACGCGCTCAGGATGAAAGGCGACAGCCAGCGGATCGTGTTCCTGATCACGAACACCAGCCGCGACGACCAGGGCGCCGGCGCCTGGTACCGGGCCCGTGACCTCAAGCTCGACGACCGGACCATCGCCGGCGAGGGCACCGTCACCGACATCACCTACCCGGCCGGCTGGGACACGCTCGTCCTCAAGCCAGGGCAGAGCGTCAAGGTCACCGGCACCCTCAAGGGCGTGAGCGAGGGCGGCAAGCACACCGACCGCGTCAAAGTCACCGGCACCCCGCTGGTCACCTGCCCGGTACAGGACGACCAGCCCTTCGCCGACCAGACCGCCCCCGGCCAGGACGGCGACGGCACGACCGGCACCGCCGGCCAGGCAGGTCAGACGGACGCGGCCGATACCACCGCGGACGGCAAGACCGGCGAAGACCAGCCCATCCAGGCGTTGGAACGGGTCACGGTCGACGGGACGGAACGCTGCGCTGACACCCAGGTCACCTCGAACACGGATGACTGGAACGGGTACCGCGTCTCCCGCCTCGCGCGGACCGGCACTGCCGTCCTCGGCGTGCTCGCTCTGGCCCTGACGATCGGGCCGGCCGGCTTCGCCCTGGCGATGCTCCGCCGCCGCCATGCTGGCACCGGACACGCCACCACGACGACGGCCTGACATGGAGCGCCGGCCGCCCCGGCCATAGACGGCCGGCACCCAAGAACAACAGATCGGACGCCCGCCACGGCAGCCAGCCGCGGCGGGCGTCCGCCTTCTTCCGCGTGATCGCGGCCATGCCGGTCATGTCAACGACCCACCGGTTACCGGTGATGTTTTCGGCCGAGACACCATGTCGCCCCGCTTACGAGATTAATTTTCGGGGAGAAAACTGTAACTCGGATTTGAAAATCAAACTCGACGCCCGGGAATGAACCCGGTCTCGATGACGAAGGGCAAGCCACGGTCGCGAGGACAGGTCCCGAAGGACTCCTCGGAGCGCCTTTCGAGCCCGCGAACGACTGGTGCGACGGCGGTCCGGCCGAGACGACCTCGCAGGCCTTACAGAAGGTCATGGGAAGGCAAGGGGCCGGGGTGGAGTGCGCCCGCCGCCGGCGGTCATCTTGACGCGGCCTGGAGTATGAAGGGGTCGGCGAACGCGAGGCTACGGGCGGCCCGTCCTCCCGATATCGCCCGCGGGGCGCGTGCTGTGGGCGTGCAGGGCATAAGGGGATGCCGTGCGGGAAGGTGAATGCAATGTCCGTGATCGTCAAGGTGGTTGTCATGCTGGTCGTGTACGTGTCCCTGGTCGTTTTGGTGTGGAGTCTGGTGCGCGTGTCCGCGATGGCGGACCGTCGCGCCATGCACGAGTATGCCTCGCGCATGCCTGCGCCGATATCGCCTGAGGGGCGTGTGGACGGTGTGGACGGGCGCGCCCCGCGTGCCGCGGGTGCCGCGCCGGCCGTCCAGTATCGCATCGACTAGTTTCGGAGGTTACCCCTGATGTGGACTGTGCTGGTTTTCGTGCTGATGGTGGCCGCGGCCACCTTCCTGTACCGCGCGTTCGTGTACCTGACCGTCAAGGAGTCAAGCACGACGGTCGCCCGCCGTGCCAAGGAACGGGTCCTGTCGCTCACGCGCCGTACCCGGACGCGCCGGGCGGCCGTCAACGGGGTCGCCGGCCTGGTGTGCTTCCTGCTGATCGTCGTGGTCGGCGTCCTGTCCGCCCATGCCGGCGTGCGCGTGTGACCGCCCGCGCGCCCGTTTCCCTATTCTTCCTTGTCCTCTTTTCCGATTGTTCGGCGGCGTCCCGCACGGGTCGTCGCCGTTCGTCGTCCATGACCCGTTTGATGATCGGAGGCCAGTCCCGTGACCGTGAATGACACGACCGGCGCGCCGGACACGTCCGCGCGCAGCACCGGCGACGGAGGCGAGCCGCCCGTCCCCCTGTTGGAGGATGACGGGCATCGTCTGGGCGCGGCCGGCAGGCGCGGCGTGACCGCGTTCGGGTATGTGCCCGCGCCGACACGCCTGTCGGTGCGCGAATTGGCGTGGCTCCTCCAGGTGCGCGGACGTGACCGTGGCCTGGTGCGCCCGCCCGCCCACGCGTATTCGCGTTCGGACCGCAAGGCGGTCGACGACGCGGCCGGCCGCCTGTACGCGATGGTGTCCCGGCAGATCGACATGGAGCGCCGCGCGTCCAGGCTGCGCCAGCATGACGAGGAGGGCATGCTGCCGGTCGGCTCGCCCAGCCCCATGGACATCCTCACCCGTGATTTCAACGAGCGTCCCCTGGTGCCGTGGCACCAGACCAGCACCGGGCGCGCGGGCGTGCTGACGACCATGGTCGCCGGGTCCGGCGCGCCGCCCATCCCCGGCCCTCCGATCGGTATCGACGCGCTGAGCCGGGAACTGTTCACGTTCGACTGCTGGGGCACGTACGACATCGGCGCGACCACCAGCCCGGACCTGTTCCTGTCCGGCCTGCGCGGCCAGGGCAAAAGCTGGTGTGCGAAGGTCCTCGCGGTCCGTGAGATCGGGTACGGACGGCACGTGGTCGTCCAGTCCGACCGGCAGGGCGAATGGAAGGCCGTCGCGCGGGCGATCCCGGGCGGCCAGGTCGTCTCCCCCGGCAAAGGCAACTACCTCAACCCGTTCGCGATGCCCGACGCGTCGCACCTCAAGGACGACCGGGACCGTGCCGCGTTCCGCCAGGAGGTCCTGGCGGGCAGGAAAAGCGCGATAATGTCGCTGGCCGAGGCCGTCAAGGAGCCGGGACGCCCGTTCCCCCTGGACAAGGACATGCTCAGCATCATCGACCAGCTCATCGCCTCGTACGGCACCGGGCCGATGACCCTGTCGGCCGCGGTCGCCCGCCTGTCCGACTGGGACTGGGTGGACAGCGTGTACCAGCGGATCCACGGGTTCGAGCATTACCGCGACCTGGCACGCGAGAAGGCCAGCGAGGCGGCGCGCGTGTTCGCCCCGATGGTCGCGGGCGGCACCATGAGCGGCCTGTTCGACCGGGAAAGCACGATCCGTCTGGACCCCGCGGCGCCGATCATCGTGTTCGACACGTCCGGCCCCGTGTTCCAGGACCCGACCCTCAAACGCGTGTATACCGCGGCCGTCAGCTCGTGGATCGACCGGCTCCTCCAGGCGCGTGACGGGCGGCGGCGGATCATCGTCTGCGAGGAGGCGTGGGACCTGCTGTCCAACCCGCAGCTCGTGGACTCGCTCCAGACACGCCAACGCTCGGCGGGCCACTGGGGGTGCTCGACCTGGCTGATCGTGCACGGCGTCGCCGACATGACCGAAGTGTTCAACCAGGGCAGCGGCCTGCGCGGCAAGGTCGAACAGCTCATGAACCTCATGGAGACCAAGATCATCTACCGGCAGGGCGGCGAGAACATCACGCTGCTCAACCGGCTCATCCCCGACCTCAGTGAGGACGAGCTCGACCAGATCCCCAAGCTCGCGCAGGGGTTCGGGATCTGGAGGATCGGGCGCACGCACCCGCGCATGATCCTGCCCATGGCAGGCCCCATGTGGGAGCAGGTGTTCGACACGTCCGGACTGAGGAAAGGACAATCATGACGAATAGTGCAGGTGTTCCGCGCGGCAGACAGGTCGCCGCTGCTGGTCGCGCCCGTGGACGGCGGGGCGGAGGGGTTCACCGTCCCCTGGTTCGGTGAGGATATGGAGGTTTCCGATGGCGAGTGAACGGTATGGGTACGACCGTGAGGAGATGCGCGCGGAGGGCCGGGCGTCCGTGATGGCGTGGTGGCGGCGTGTGGAGCGGTCCGGGCTGGGCATGTGGCTCGCCCGGCATACGCGGCTGCTGGCGCGCCTGTCCGACGAGGAGACCCATCTCGCGGGCCGGGCGGGCCTGCTGGTCGCGCTGGTCGCGCTGGTCGTCATGATGCTCGCCTATGTCGCCTGCCGGGGCGATGTCCTGGCCGCGGGCCTGGTGTCGTTCCCGGCGGTCGCGTTCGCGTTCGCCGCGGCCGTTGGCCTGGCGGTGTTCTGGGACGCGTACCGTGATTCGGGCGAGCGGGCGGCGGACTGGCTGTCCACACGGCCGGGCGTGGCGACGTGGCGGCAGGTGGCGGCCGATTACGGGCCGCGCGCGGTGGGCCGTGACGTGGTCCCGGCGGTGCTGCCGCGCATGCTGGCGTCCTGGCGGGACGGGCTGCCGGGCGCGGTGCGGCCGATGCCGTGGCATGCGGCGTGGCTGGCTGGCACGTCCTGGGGCATGGAGGTGTGGCTGGGGTCCGAACGTCATATCTACGTGCTCGGCCCGACGCGTTCGGGCAAGACGGTGAGCGTGGTGATCCCCGCCGTGGTCGAGGCGCCCGGGTTCGTGCTCGCCACGTCCACGAGGGGCGACATCATCAAGGCGACCCGCCGGCTGCGCGAGCAGGGCGTCACGGACCGTGAGCGCGGCGCGGTGTTCGGCGGCGGGCATGCGGCGACGCATGTCTTCGACCCGGAGGGCGTCGCGGACAATGATCCCTTGACCCGGCATGACATGGACTGGACGCCGTTGCAGGGGTGCGACGACCCGTCCACGGCGATGCGCCGCGCACAGACCATGGTCGCGATCGGCGGGATGGGTGCCGGTTCGAACAACGCGGAATGGGGCGTGTCGGCCGCGATGTACGTGCAGGCGCTCCTGTACGCGGCTGCGGTCGCGGACCGGACCATCAACGACTGCTACGAGTGGAGTCTGAGCCCGGAGAACGCGCAGGAGGCCGCGGACCTGATCCGCCGATACACGCCGCAACGCGAGATGGACCAGTGGGCCGCCACCCTGAACGCCCTGCCGCATGTCGATCCCAGGCAGAAGGGCAGCGAATGGTTCGGCGTGAAGAACGCGTTCGCGATCCTCGCGGATCCGAACGTGCGCGCCCGCATGAATCTGAGCCCGTCGGACCCGCGCCTGGTCGACCCCAAGAGCATGGTCCTGCGCGGTGACACGGTGTACGTCCTGTCCCAGCCGAAACGCGACGGCGGCGTGGCCGGCAACGCGGGCGTGTTCGTCAGCCTGCTGCTGGACACGTTCCAGGAGGCGTGCCAGGACATCGCGATGGACCGGTCGGCCGGCTCGCGCGGCAAGATCGAGCCGCCCGCACGGTTCGTGCTCGACGAGCTGTCGAACATCGAGAAATGGCCCGCGCTGCGCAACGCGATCACGCAGGGCGGCGGCAACGGCTACCAGCTGGTCATCGTGGAGCAGTCCCGCCAGCAGATGGCCGACGACCGTGACGGGTACGGGCAGGCGGTGGAACGCACCGTGTGGGAGAACTGCCATCGGGTCATGCTCAAGGGCGTGAGCGACGACGAGACGCTCAAATGGTGGATCCAGCAGATCGGCACCCACAACCTCACCCGCCGCGAATCCTCCTGGAACCCCGGGCAGGGGCCGCTCGGCGGGGTCAGCACGCGCCACGAGCGCGAGGAATCAGTCACCCAGCGGGAGCTGAGCCTCCTGCCGCGCGGCTACGCGCTGGTCGAACCGCTCGGCCAGGCGCCCGCCCTGGTGAGCTTGCAGATGTATACGACGCGGGGATGGTGGCCCGACGCGCGGCGCCTGGCCGGCCACGACGGGAGGACACGATGAGCGAGGAGACGCGGGTGACGCAGGACCTGTTCGACAGCCTGTACGCCGGGGACGTCAAAGATGACGACTGGCCGGGACCGGACCGGGACGACCGGGCTGACGGCCCGGCCGCGGATACGACGAACGGCGACGCCATGCCCGAAGGGCGTCCCGCCGGGTGGAACGCGGGACTCGAACGCGCGTACCGCCGGCAGGCGCGGGCGTTGCGCCGGCACCTGGCGGACCAGGCGAACGGGACGGCCGACCAGCAGGAGCGTTCCGAGCGCGCGTACCGCGAACTCGACGAGCTGGTCAACCGCAAGTACCATGACCTGACCGGCGAGGACCTGCCCAAGGCCATGGCCCGCAACCTCGAACAGCTGCTCACCCTGATCACGCAGGCCCCGTTCCATGAGCCGGAACGCGGGCCGGGGCTCTGGGCGAAAATGCCGCAGGACACCATCCAGGAGATGGTCGAGGCGCGTCCCGTGGACCTGACGGGCGACCCGTCTCGTACCGAGATCGACCTGATGATGCTGCACACGATCCGCATGGGACGGTTCCTGACCACCCACTACCCCGCGTGGGCGCGCACGCTGCCGGCCTGCTGGATCCGCCACGACGACGTCGTCCAGGAGGTGTACGCGCTCAAATGCTACATGGACATGGTCGTCGCATCGCCGAACGGCGGCATGTACGCACCGTCCCTGCAAGCCGCGATCGCGGGCGCCCTCGAACGCGTCAAGGCGGACCTCACGGCCGGTGACGCGAACGCGCAGGGCCACGCGCACCACCTGTCCGCCACCGAGGACGTGCAACGCGAGGACGCGCGCATGGCGGAATACCGTTCCTGGCACGAGCGGTCCGGCGGCTGGCAGGCCGAACCGCCGTTCGAACCCGGATGGAGGTACATGTCGGCCGACCAGGCCGTCACGGAGGCGACCGACCTGGCGACCCCGACCCGCACGGACGCCGCACAGGACGACGCCGGGCGAGACGACGGGCTGCGCGGGCGAATCGACGGATGGCGTGCCGAGGCGCGCAACCTGCGCTCCCGCTACGAGCAGGCCGACGGCCCGGCGGAACGCGAGCAGGCGGCCGCCGGGGCGCGGCACGTCGAGGAGAACGTGCGCCGCGCGTGGCTGGAATACACGGCGCGCGAGGCGTTGAGCCGCGACCGGCTCGACCGGATGTCCACCGCGGCCGCGCGCATGCTGCACGACGGCGCGGCCCCGGGCATGGACGCGTCCGCGCGCGCCACGCTCGAACAGTTGGTCGACCAGGCGCGGCGCATCATCCGCGAACACGGGCGCTCCACGCAGGACGAGCATTACGAACCCGTGTCCGCCAGCCTGGAGGACGACCTGTCCGGGCGGATCGAACGTCTCATCGACGGCGACCCGTCCCTCGTGTTCGACCGGATCGACACGAGCCTGGACCGGTTCGCCTCCACCATCGGGGGCGTCGCATGAGCGGCCGTCCCCTGCCCCTGGCCGACCAGCTCACGCCGACCGGCGCGGGCCTGGCCGAAGACCTCGACTGGATCGCCTCGATTCTCGGCGCGCCCGAAGACACGACGCCCTCGGGTGAGCCGGACAGCCCGACGGACGTGGGGACACCGCCGGTCGCGCCCCCGCAATCCGCGGCGCCGGACCAGACAGGCGCCACGGATGCCATACCGGTGCGGGAACCGCCCCTGCCGATGCCCGCACCGACAGCAGTGCCGCCCGTACCCATGCCGCCGGCCGCGCCATCCGCGCCGGCGACAACGGCACCTCCGCCCATGCCGCACGCCGGCACCGCGCACGCGACGGCACCGCCCCTGCCGTCGAAGACATCACCGGTCCCGCCGCCCCTGCCCACGACGGCCCCCGCCCTGCCGGGCGGGACGTGCGAGCCCGTCCACGCCATCGGACCGGACGATACGGACGATCCGGCGGCTGTGCTGGAGACGGTCGCCGACCCCGAGACCGCCGCACGGCCGGACAGGCGCCGCCGGAGCATCATGATGGCCGTCGCCGCAGTGCTGTGCGCGGCCATGCTCGCCACTGTCATCGCGTGGGCCGCGGGCACGCACCGCGCACGCACCGCGCAAACCCGTCTCGACCAGGCCGTCGCCTCGCTGCGCGCTGCGGACACGAAAGCCGCGACGGCACGCCGGAAGGCCGTCGCCGCCGGCATCGGAGAGAAGGACACCACGCCCCTGTCCAAGCGCATCGGCCTCGACCGCAAGCTCATCGCCCGCGCGGCCACCCCCATGGACACCGGGTCGGCCGACCAGCTCACCCGAAGCCTCACGTCGGCCGAGCAGCAGACCACGAGGCTGACATCCAAGCTCGAACAGGCCACCCGGACTGCCCTCACGGCCGCGGCCAAGGCACGCTGCCGCACGGCGCTCGACAAGGCGGAACAGGCAATGCGTGACGCGGCGGGGCTCACCGGCGACCAGGCGGTCAGGGCCGCGGCCGGCTCGCTCGACACGGCCATCAAGGCAGCCGGCGGGCTCGGAGCGAAGACCACCGCCTCACAGTGGGACTCGATGGCCGCCCGCCTGGACAAGGCACGCGACACGCTCACCAAGGCCGCTGACGCCAAACGCGCCGCCGACCAGGCGGCCCAGGCCCAAGCCCAGGCCGAGGCCGAAGCGAAAGCGCAAGCGGAAGCCGAAGCCGAAGCCGCGGCCAAGTCCCAGGCGGACACCCAGGCCCAGACGACACCCACGCCCACGACGCCGAAACGCCAGGCGTCCACGCCGCGTGCCACGGCCAACCCGAAACCGTCCGGCGGACAGTCCACCGGCCAGGCTCCCACATGGTCGGTGCCGTCCACGGGCACGGACACCGGCCTGCCGGCAACCGACCCCGGCCTGTGAGCACACAGGCGCCACTCCCAAGGAAAGGCAGCAGCAATTGGACAGCAAGCAACGCAAGGCATCGACCCCGAAGGAACGCCGCACGGCACTCATCTGGTGCGCGGCCGCGATCACCGTCAGCCTGGTCATGATCCTCGCCCTCAACCCGTTCCGCCACACGGCCACGCCCACGCCCGCCGGCACCACCGGCACGGGCGCAACGGCGACGTCCCCGTCGGCCGGCACGGGCTCGCCCGCCGCGTCCCCGTCCGCGACGACCGGTGACGGCATGTTCACCGGCGACGCCGAAACGATAGCCGACCAGGTCCGCGCCCTGCTCAACGCGCCCGACGCGTCCGGCATCGACAGCATGTCGACGCTCCTGTACCGGCACGGGCACAAGGACCTCGCCGAGGCCAGCGACGTGTACGACGCGATCGGCAGCCAGCGCGACGACGCGACCGTCCGCCGTCTCGCCCGCGCATGGTACGCGCAGGCGCTGCCCGCCGCCGCCAAGGCCCGCCTGTCCGACCTGTCCGACAGCATGACGGGCGCCCGCCAGGCCGCAAGCCAGATCGACAAGCTCGGCCTGTCCGGCACCGACGGATGCAAGGCCATCCCCCAGGCCACACGCACCGCCGGCACACTCACCAAGGCCAAGAGCGGCGACTACCAGGCCCTCACCGACGCGCAGCAGGCCCTTACCGACGCGGAAAGCACCTGCGCCGCCAACCTCGACGCCACACAACTGGCCAAGGTCTTCGGCACCCCGCAAGGCACCACCACACCAGACGCCACCACACCCGACACCAGCGGAAAGGACGCACAATGACCACGAACGGCACCACAGCCACGCCACACGCATGGCGGGCGCTCCTACCCGCCGACGGGCGGATCGGCGTATGCACGCAGGTCGGCCGCGTGTTCATCCCCGAATCATGCCCCCGGCAGACCATCACCATGACCGGGGCGCGCCTCGTGCGCGCCGTCCGCGCCTGCTGGCCCGACGGCAGGTTCACCCGCTGGGTGACCCTCATCCCCGGCGACGGGAAGACCCTCAGGACCATCAACGGCCTGTCCGGCGGGGAGATCATCGAATTCGCCGGCCAGCCATGCGAATGGCACGACCGCAACGGCGGCTCCTGCTACGCCGTCGTCGTCCGCGACCTGGAGATCACCGCGCGCCGCAGCATGCGCCGCACCGCCACAGCCGCCGGCAAGCCGGCCGGGGCGCGCGGATGAAAGCGCTGGTATCCATCAGACCGGAGTACGTCGAACGCATCCTGTCCGGGGAGAAGACATACGAGTACCGGCGCCGGATCTTCAAACGCCCCGGGGTGGACACGCTTGCCATCTACGCGACCATGCCCGTGGGCAAGGTCGTGGCCGAGGCCGGCATCGTCACGATTCTGGAATCCACGCCCGAGGACATATGGGAGCGCACCGGCCGGCATGCCGGTATCAGTGAGGACCGGTTCAGGGCGTATTTCCACGGGTGCGGCACCGCGTACGCGATCGGCATCGGGGACGTGCATGCGTTCGCCCGCCCGCTGACGCTCGCCGAATACTCGCCCGGCATTGTCCGCGCACCGCAATCGTTCGTCTACATCCACGAGGACATTCGGCAACCGGCCACTTCCGATTGAACGGACAGCACCGAGACCGAGGGACAAAATTATCGCGTTCTTCACGCCCCGGCCTGACGGTCCGCGTCCATCACTCTCACAGATGTGCACGTCTCGATCTGGATGCGCAGATCGGTCTTGTCGTGGTTCGCCACACCGGTTGTCGTGTCAGACCGTGCGGCGGAGATTGAGGGCTCGCCGTCCGACGATTCCGGGGCTTGTTGCTGGATGTACTCGGTGAAGCTCTTCCATAGATCCGACGCGTAGGTTATGACATTGAACGCGATGAAAGTAGTCGCGATTGCGCCTGATATTGTTTCTTGCACAACTGGGAAGGCCATCAGGATTCCTAGGAATGGCAGCATCAAAGGGTAGATGAGGAACTTGACACCAACCTCTCTGGCTTTACGGCTCTTCCCTCCGAGCGTATGCCTTATTGCACGCTCCATCCATCCTTGTTCCGCTGTCTCGTCGCCCTTCTTGCCGGCTTCCCTATGCGAGATATACACCATGAGCACGAAGGTGATGACGGACATCACCATTCCTATAATAAAATATCCTTTTACCCAGTCGGCGCGGCATTCGCAGTCCGTATCCGCGGTCTTGCAACCAGCAGGCATTTCTGGATGGTAGTAGAAAAACGCGAGCAGATACAAGCCAAAGCAAGCAGCATAGATGCTCATCGGCCAACGGCACTCGAAATCGCGTGAACACCACCCCGCCCTCAGTTCGACACAAGCAAGAACTAAAATAGTCTCCCAAAAGCCGGTATCCAGTTTGCCTTCGCTGAGAGTTGTTGCGAGAAAGCTCGCGTCCAGAATGAGAGAAGAAACAATGACCGCGTGGTCAACCTTCCGCATCTCCTGTGATAATTTATGCATACATTTCATTAACGAACGCTCTCACTCTCAATCGATAATTCCCCACTGATTATTACTGATGCAGTCAACCGCGGTGTTTGGAGGCATCCTGGTGTCACACGCCCCATTCCAGGCCGAACTCCTGTGGCAGCAGCCCGATGTTGGACCCCCGTGCCAGCGAGTTGGTCCCCTGTCGCGCCCATTGCCATGACGCGGCGTAATCATGCAGCCCGTGGAGTACCGGCTCCGAGGTGACCAGACCCCTGAACCATGCCGGATTGTCGAACGCCTGTTCGGTCAGGCGCAGCGAGAGGTCCCGCTTGCGCCCGGGGGCCAGGTCCCCCGTCTCGCCGTACATGGCGTGTTCGAGGTTGCGTGAGTTGTAGAACAGACGATAAGGGACCTGCCGGCCACCCGTGAGCTTGATCGATGTCTGCCTGCACAGTGCGTCCATGTTGCTTCGCTTGTGCCTGTTGCGTTCGATGATGGATTCGGGGCGATCTGTTTCGATGCCGTCCGCCAGGTATGCCAGGCCATCGCCTTCGGTGACGTGACTGTCGGGGATGTACGCGCCGTCGAGGTCGGTGATCTGGGCCACGGCGATGATGTCGCGCGTCGCGAACTCATGCATCCTTGCGGTTTCGTCCCGGATGAGGGTCCTGATCCTGCCCAGGATGGCCCTCGCGGACATGTACCGCACGTCGGCGCCGATGCGGACTTTTTCGACGGTGATGTCCCCGTGCTCGGGGACACCTTGGAAGTGCGGGGACAGGCACTCGTTGAACGCGTCGGCGATGCACTGGTCGCTCTCCCCTTCGGTCAGGAGGATGAAGACACGGTTACTCATCGCGGCCTCCCGCCACCCGTCCCGCGCGGGATAGTGCCACGGCAACGTGCGAGGTCTTGACCTTCTGCGCGAGCCTGGTGTTTTCCGCGTCGAGGCTGACCGAGCGGATGTACATGTCCCGCAGGTTGTTGCCCGCCCGCACGTTGGCGAGCTGGACGAACCGGTTGTCCGGGTCGGCGGTCGAGAACACGATCGATTTGTGGTCGAGCACTTCGAGGACCCTGAGGTTGTGCGCGGTGAACACCAGTTGCCCGCGGCCACGCTGGGCGAGGACCCTGAGGATGTCGCCGAGCAGCACCTCGAATATGCCGGAGTCGATCTCGTCGATGGCGATGCACGTGTCCGTCTCGTTGAACATGCGCACCAGCAGGGACAGGATGCCCACGATTCGCCGGATGCCTTCGGATTCCGCCCAGAACGGGATTCGCACCCCGTCCCTTGACGAGTACAGGAACACGCGGGCGCCCGCCTCGCCGGCCTCGTCGACGTCCTCCTTCATCTCGCATTCCAGTCTCAGGCCGGGGATGACGACCGGGAGCACGAGGTTCGCCTGCTCCACCATCCGTTCGATCTCCCTGCGGATCGCGGCCGGCACGAAGCAGGGGCGCCCGATGTCGAGGATGTCGAACCGTCCGCCGTGTATGAACGGCGTGTATCCGAAGCACACGCTGGCGCCCTGCCGCGTGGTGACGACGCGGATGCCGTTGTCGGCGAACCGTGCGAGCCGTCCGATGATGTCCAGCAGCGGGTCGAGGGTCCTGTCCAGCGCCGTCCGGCGTGCGGCAGGCAGCGTGTCCTGCGCGTGCAGCTGGCCCGAGATGCGTGTGAACTGCGTGGAGAACTCCTTGGAGAACAGGAGGCTGCGGTTCTGGCTGTATGCCAGGGCGGCCTCCTGGCGCAGGAGGTCGTCGGCATGCTGGAGGGCGGTGAGCGAGTTCCACGCGCCCGTGGGCGATACGGTGGGGGTCAGCAGGCCGGTCTCCCCGTCCCGCGCCATCCGGTAGTCCATGAGGATCCGCCGCCGGTCGCCGTCCGGCTTCACCGCGAGCTTCTCGCGCACCACGTGCAGGCCGGTGTCGCATGCTTCGAGGACCACGGTGTACACCGCCAGGGTGTCGTCCACCTGGATCTCCGCGTGTAGCGAGGCGTGCGAGCCCGCTCCGCCGGCACGGTTCACGAGGATGCCCGCCCGCTCGCCTTTCAGCTCCTCGCCGACCATGAGCAGCCGGAGCATCTGGATGGCTTCGATGACGCTGGTCTTGCCCGAACCGTTCTGCCCGTAGATGCCGGTGACGCTGCTGACCTCGTCGTCCGCATGCCCGCCCTCGTTCTTGCCGGGCCTGTACAGGTCGATCGCCCCGTGACGGATGTTCTTGACCCCGTCGAGCTCTATTCTGGTCAACCGTATCATGTTGCTTCCTATCAGAGAACCATAAATTTCCGGTGTTCCGTAAATTTTTTACCGATTCAGGAAATATTCTATATACTTCGACTGACATTGTTCTGTATGCCCGGCGTGGCGGCGATGCCCGGCCGGCATGCCCGGACGCCCGTCTCGTGCACCTCCCGTATGCTTGTTGCCTGTACGGGGAGGAATATGATGACGGCATCGGTTGATATCGCGGCGTGGCTCGTGTCGTGCCATGGCGCAGGGACACGCCTGACCAACATGTCGCTGAACAGACTGTGCTTCTTCGCTCAGGTCGAGTCCCTCCGGTCCACCGGCACGACGGTGTTCGACGACCCGATCGTGGCATGGCGGTGTGGCCCGGTATGCCCGGCCGTCTACCATGCCTACGAACGTTACGGCCGCGCATCCGTCCCGGCGCCCGTCATGGAGGCCCCCGACCTGTCCGACGGCGAGGCAATGATCATGGACATGCTGTGGAAGGACTACGGCTGGCTGTCGGCCTACGACCTTGTCCGGCTCTCATGCCGGGACGGTGGCGCCTGATCGAAGGCGTGGACGCAAGGCCAGGGCACCCTGATTACATCGGGCCTGATCCTCAATTCGGCGGACATCGACGGATTCGACCCCGACCGGACGTTCGCCGCGTCTGTGAAACGGGTCGAGCACCGGTATCGAAACACGTTGCGGCTGCTGGAAGACTCGTGACCGGGACCGCTGTGACGATAGGCGATTCTACTGGTGTTTTCCGTGCGTGCTCGCCGGTCACCACAGTGTGACGGGCGCGGGCGATGCGGTCGGGGCCGCCGTCATGGCGGGATCCGGGTCGGGCATGCCCGCCGTGGGCCCGTCCATGGCTTCCAATCCCGCGCAGGTCCCCTCCCCCATGCCGGTTGTGTTGCCGACGGTCGGCCATTGCGCGCCGTCGTCGGTCCGCCCGTCCCTCGCCTTGAGTGACAGGCGGACCGCGTCATCAACCAGCTGGGCCGCCGTCGCGGGGTCAGTGGCGGTGTCGTCGATAATGCGGCGGAACACGTCCATGCGCAACGGCGTCGATTGTTCCTCGCGGTAGATGTCGAGGTATCTGATTGCGACGGTGTCGGGGTCGGCGCCCAGGTCGAGGCCGGTGAGGCGTTTCGCGAGCCGGCCGTATTCGTCGCCGGCGATCTGGTTGATGATCGCTTTGGTCCATTGTGGGTTGTGCAGGCGGAGCGCGTGGAACGCCTGGTACCATGCGCTGCCGGCCTTGGCTTCGTCGAGTTCGCGGCGCACCTGCATGATGTCGCCGCCCGCCGCCTGTTCGATGCGCTCCTCCTCGTCGGGGGTGATGATGGCGCGCAGCGCGTGCTCGCCGGTGGCGGTGTCGTCGTATTCCACGGCTACGCCGATGCGCACGTCCACGCCCGTGGCCCATGCGACCTGGTAGATGTCCGCCTGGCCGGCGCCGTGCGTGTCGAGCCAGGTTTCGGCGGCCGCGACCCAGTCGGTCCACTCCCACATGGTTTCGGTCATGTCGTCGGGCAGCCGGTTGAGCCGTGCGGCTGCACGCTGCGCCGCGCCGTGGGCGAGTCTTGTGTCGCCGACGCGTTCGCGGGCGCGGGAGAGGAATGCTTGGACGTCCTGGCTGTCGTTGCCGGCGAGCCTGATGGCGATGTAGGGCAGGCAGCCGTTGCGGTCGGCGGCGTCGATGAGCTTGTCCCAGATGGCGAGCCGGTCCGTCTGCGGGTCCGTGCTGCGCCTGCCCGTGTGTTTCCATGTGGCGCGGTCGGCGGCGTGCGGGTCGTTGATGATGCGGCGGACGAGCCGTGTAGGCGTCAGGCCGGCACCGCCCGTGCCCGCGGCGGGGTCGCGGGGCATCCGGAGCAGGAGTTCCGCGGCGACGTCGGCGTCCAGTTCCGGGGTCCGTCCGTCCGTTCCGGCGGCCATGCCGAGGATGGCGTCGTCGTCGAGCCGGCCGGAGCGGGCCGCGGCGAGGCGTGCACCCCACGCTTCGGAGCGGGCGAGCGTGCGTACGGCTTGCGGGGAGACGCGCCCGATCATCCTGGCGATGAGGTCGGGGTCGTATTGGCGGCATGCGGCCTCGTCGACCGCCTCTTGGCTGAGCCGGCCGGATTCGACGAGTGTCATGAGGATGCCGGTGTCCTGTTCGTTGCGGCTCATCGCGTCGAGGACCGCCTGCGGCGTGCCCGGGTATTCCGCGGCGGCGGCCCGCAGTTCCGGCAGCGGGCTGGCTGCCAGCGTGCCGAGCGCCTTCGTGTCGAGTGCGCCGAGGTCAGCGTCCATGATTGTCGCGGCGAGTTCGTCGAGTGCGTCCCAGTCGCGGCTTGTCCATTGGGGGTCGAGCAGGTGGAGCGCGCGGGTGCGTGGCGTGGATGCCATGCGTGCGCGCCGCAGGTCGTGCCAGTCGTCGGAGCGCCACAGTTCCTCCAGGGTGCGGTCGTCGTATTCGTCGTCGTGTGTTGTCGTCCCGCTCATGGTTCTTGTTTCCTCCATCCGTCCGGCGCCGTTCACCGTGCCATGCCGATGCCGGGCTGCGGTACTTGTGTCACGGCCTGTACGCCGTCCATGGGCGGTGCGGGCAGGGGCGGTGTGGCGAGGCCCGTCCATGGGTCGCCCGTGGCGGACGTCGCCGCGTGTGTGGTCCCCGGCGTGGGCGCGGGTTGTTCGGGCATGCGCGCCCAGGGGTCGTCGCCGGCCAGGGCGCGGTCGATCTGGCCGGTCACCATCGACCAGCCGCGTTCCCCGGTCGCGGCGGACGAGATCCAGTAGCCGCCCGTGTGCTCGCCTCCCTGGTACAGGTCGATGGCGGTGCTGCCGTTGCCGCCGCATATTCCGGTGCCCTCGCCGGTCAGCAGGTTGTCGGACACGACGATGGTCGTGTCCGGCGTCTCGATGATGGTTTCCATGCCCCTCGTCCCCTCGTTGGATCTGGACATGGCCGGACCGTCGTTGATGCGGGCGCGTACGCGTCCGTCATGCGTGTACGCGCGGTTGACGGCCCATACGAGGTCCATCGCGTCCTTGACGGCCTGCCGTGCGTCCGTGTACCACCAGCCGGGCGAGGCGGCGTGTTCGTCCGACAGGCTGGCGCGCAGCGCGACCCGGTTCGTCATGGCCTCCGGGTCGTGCCCGTGGAACCGGTCCGCCGCCCAGTACGCGGCGATCGCGTCGAGCAGCGCCTGCCGGGCCTGTTGTTCGTTGCCTGTGCGCCCGTGGGCGCCTTCGAGGCGCGGCGCGTCCGTCAGGCGCCACGTGTAGCCGGCCGCGGCCGTGGGACGGCTGTCCGCGTCGGATATGGTGCCGAGCGTGATGTCGCCGGCACGGCCTTGGCCGGCGGGCAGGACGGCGATGAGCTGGTAGCGCGTCTCCTCCGGGACGGGCCGCGCGCGGCGCAGGCGCACGTCCCCCATGGTGAAACGGCACGGCAGGTGCCAGTCGTTCGCGGCGAGGGCCGTCTGGTAGGTCTCCTCTTGCATGGTGTGCTCCTTGTGGTCGGTTCGGGTGCCGGGCATGTAGTCGCCCGGTTCGAGGCCGAGCGACGAGCACACGCGCGCGAACGATTCGAGCGTGATCGTGTGCCCGTCGTTGAGCCGGGTGAACACGGACGGTGCGAGGCCGGCTCGCAGGGCGAGCTGGTTCCAGCTCAGCCCGGCCTGCCGCCGGCGCCTGTCCATGTCTGCGCGCAGGCGCCGCATATCGACGGCCGGCCCGTCCGCCGGGCCGGGCATGGGTTCGGCCATGATGCCAGTCCTTTCCGGGCCGGACGGATGCCGGCCCCCGCCCGTTCCACGCGCCCCCGTGTTTTGCGCGGGCGATATCCCCGTTGCGTGTGCGCAACACCGTTCGGCCCGCCGGGCGCGGTACCATGGGCCCGGGCCGCGGCGATAGATTCCATGACGCCGCGGCCTCCCCTTCCTCCTTCTCCTTTTCCCTTGCTTGCCGTGCTTGCCGATATCGTCGTCGGCGCGCGTGGGCTGCGGACGGCCCAAGCCGCGGCGTGCGGCGGGCGGATACGGGAAGGAGCCGACGGTGAGGCTGGTCATCGCGGAGAAGCATTCGGTGGCGGTCGCCATAGCGCAGGCGCTTGGCACACCCGTGGAACGTGACGGGTATATCGAGACGGACGACGGCGTGATGGTCTCGTGGGCGCAGGGGCATCTGGTCGAGCTCGCCGACCCCGAGGCGTACGAGGGCGAGGCGTGGGCGTCGCATGAGTGGAGCATGGACACGCTGCCGGTGGACCCGCGCCAATGGCGGTGGCGGGTCAGCGGCGCGAAGGGCGCGTCCGCGAGGTTCAAACGACTGGTCGCGCTGATCCGCGACCCGGGGGTGGACGGGCTGGTCAACGCGTGCGACCCGGACCGTGAGGGCGAGGCGATCTTCCGCAGGATCATGGCGGGCGCGCATTCAAGCAAGCCCGTACTGCGCCTGTGGGTCGCGAGCCTGGACGGGCAGGCGATCCGGGACGCGTGGGCGCAGATGCGCCCGGACAGCGCGTATGACGGGCTCGCGGCGGCCGCGGACGCGCGAGCGAAGTCCGACTGGCTGGTCGGCATGAACGCGTCCCGCGCGCACACCCTGGCCTGGCACCGGCCCCTGTCCCTGGGACGAGTCCGCACCCCGACGCTCGACATGGTCGTCCGGCGTGACGAGGCGATCGAGCATCACACCCCGACCCCGTTCTGGCGTCTGGAGGCCCACATGGGCGGCTGGACGTTGCACAGCCCCAGGATCACCGACCATGACGCCGCCGTGCGGCTGCTCGACACCGCCCAGGGCAGGCCGATTAACGTCACCCGGATCGAACGCCGGCGCGAACACGACCGGCCACCCGCCCTGTTCGACCTGACCAGCCTCCAGCAGGCCATGAACACGCGGTACGGCGTGACCGCCGAGCACACGCTCGACGCGTTGCAACACCTGTACGAGATGGGTCTGACGACCTACCCGCGCACCGACAGCCGGTACATCACGCATGACGACCTGCCCGCGCTGCGCCTGCTGCTGCACCCCCGGTACGCGCTCGGCTTCCTCGACACCGGGCAGGTCACCGCAATCCACGACCTCGCACAGGCCGGCGCCCTCGACCCCGCGCGGTGCGTCGACGACGGGAAGGTCGCCGGACACACCGCGATCCTGCCGACCGGGCGCCTGACCTACGACACGTTCACCCGCGACCTGACCGACACGGAACGCCAGGCCGTCACCACGATCCTGACCCGCATGTGGGCCGCATGCTCCACGGACCGGGTCCATGACACGACCCGCGTGACCGCCGCCATCGACACGCCCGCCGGCGAAGGGCCCGGCCACGGCATCCCCCTGCGCGCGTCCGGGGACACGCCCGTCACCCCGGGATGGACGCTCATCGAACGTCCCGCCACCGCCCGGGACACGCCGCACGGCGAGCACGAGAACGGCGAAAGGCACGACGAAGGCGACGGCACGATCCCCGTAGGGCTCGTGGAAGGCACATACCCGCAGGCGGGCCCCGCCACGCTCACCGAGGGACACACCGCCCCGCCCCGGCCGTTCACCGAAGCGTCCCTGCTCGCGGCCATGGAACACGCCAGCCGCTTCATCGCCGACCGCGACCTCAAGGCGGCGCTCGACGACGACACCAGCCACTCCGGCGGGATCGGCACCCCCGCCACCCGCGCGGGCATCATCGAACAGCTCGTCAGAACCGGGAACCTGGAACGCAAGGGCCGGCAGATCCACAGCACGCCCGCCGGCCGCCTGCTCATCGCCGTCGCCGTCGACGAGCTCAAAGACGTCAAGCTCACCGCGCAATGGGAACAGACCCTCGCGGACATCGAACACGGCGACGCCGACCCGCAAACGTTCCTCGACCAGATCCGCGCCGAGTGCGCCCGCCTGCCCCGCCGCACCATGCGCCTGGCAGGGCGCGATGATCTGCGCGCCCTCGCGGACACGACACGCGAGAAGGAATCCTACGGCCCGTGCCCGCGCTGCGGCGCACCGGTCGTCAGGACCGGCGGGATATGGCAATGCTCGACCAACCACAGCCGCAAGAACCCGGACGGGACATGGCAGCTGGCCGAAGGCTGCGGCTACCGCATCTACCCGACCATATGCGGCAGGAAACTCACCGACACCGCCGTCCGCCGCGCCCTCGCGGGCAAACACCCGAAAATCACCGGCCTGGTCTCGAAAGCGGGCCGCAAGTTCGACGCGCGACTGGAACCCGACCCCGACCGCGGGATCCGCCTCGCATTCGACGACCGGCCGGGCGGACGCCGCCGTCCCTCCTCCGGCCGGCAATCCGGCTACCATGGGTATACAGACACGACAGCCAAGGGAAGGCAGCAGCCATGACAGACACACCACGCATCCGCAGGGCGCGCGACTGGCCGTTCCCGATCCCGCAGATCACCGCCGAGGCCATCGACGAACTCGTCGACGCCATCGAACGCGGCGACCGCTGGACCGGCTCGCTGTACGACGAGCTGGACGGCGCGACCAGGGAGATGAGCGACCCGGACCAGGAGACCATCATCCGCAACTACTACCTGCTGGAGGAATGGGCGCATACGGACACCGAGGCCGTGCCGGAGGAAAGGGATGGCAATGGCAACTGAGGATGAATATTACGTCTCGACGGGCGAAGGCACCTCGCAGTCACGCGCCGAAGCGTGGAGAATCGGCTTCGGGTTACAAGCCGCGGACGGGCTGACGCCGTCGGACTATGCCGTCAGCCAGGCCCGGGAACAGATCGATGGACGTGTCTCATACGCCGAGGTGGAACACAACCTACGCGAGTATCACGAAGGCAACAAGTCCGAGGAGCCCCATTTCGAGGCGGACATCGTCTCCACCAGAATCAGCGCCATCCTCCAGGACGACTCATTCGTGCTCATGCCCCCGATGCTCAGGCAAATCCATCGTCACCTGTTCCAAGGTGTGTTCCGCAACGACTGGGTCGGCGTGTGGAGGACAGTCAACATTTCAAAGCGGGAACCTGTGCTCGGCGGAGACTCCGTATCGTATGCACCGTATCATCTGGTCGGTGAGACACTGGACTACGATTTCATGGAAGAACGAAAGCGCGGGGAATCATATCCCGGCGCGTCCCGGCGCGACATCGCGTCCAGCGTGTTCGGCTTCATCTCGGGAATCTGGCAGATTCACCCGTTCCGCGAAGGCAACATCCGTACCACTGCGGTGTTCGCGATCATGCATCTGCGGCGCCTGGGCTTCACGGTGGACAACACGCCATTCGCATCGCACGCACAGTATTTCCGGGACGCACTTGTCCTGGACAACACCTTTGACTCCGACCTGAAGGACCCGGTACCCTTGCAACGCTTTATGGACGCCACGCTCTTCGATCCATCGACACCGCTCCCCCCGCTCAGGCACCCGAACGGCGTCACGGAATCCGAGCCCGGGTCACCTGCTCAATCACAGGCTCCCCTTCCCGATCCTTCACCGGAGCCACCGTCTGCAACAGCCCTCGGCTCCGATTCATACCATGGCCCCTCCCTGTGAACCAGCAACGAGGCACCGCCACCGAAACCACCGATGACGGTATAGCCCATATGCCAGGTATATCCGGCCCTGCCGCCAGACATGGGCCGGATTCTCCATGTGATGTCTTCAGCTGTCGGGCATATCCATGGGGCAATTCCCGAATCCAGCCTGACCGCGCACGCCTGCCCGCTAGCATGGGAATGGACATACCTATCGAGAAGGAGGCATCGGCAATGGGCAATACAACACATACGGGCAATACGCAAGGTCACTCGTTCCGGGGTCTTAGAACGGTGAAGCCCCACGACCTGCTGAAAAAGATGATATTGCGCATCGAAAAGAACTTCACGCTCGCTCAAGTTATATCGAATTTCTTGGGGCTCTTGATTGTCTCACTGTTGGTATTCTTCATAATTCCCATGTTCTTCATACCTCCCACGGCACACGATATGAACGGTTTCACCGGGTTTTGGATGAATCAAACCGGTGATCCCAAGGTGCACGACCGCCCAGATGCCCCGGGACTCCTGGCAAGTCTTGGCGGAACGCAAGCGGCACTGATTGCGCTCATCATCTTCCGCGACACCCGTTCGGCCGCTCATACACAAGATGATTACAACAACCAACACAAAACGGATGCCATTCAAGTTGTCATCACCATTCTCGCATTCCTCTCACAGATATTGTTGTCAATGGAGATGCCCCGACTCATCGGCATTATGAAAGTCTGGCCTGGGTGGATACTCGCGTTTGTATTCTCCCTTGTCAACCTGATCGCGTTACTGTCGATTTCTGATTACGCCGCCTGGGTGAAAAATGCCGCTCGCGGCGCCGAGCACCAGAAAAAACAATATGTGAATTGGAAGGCCGAACATTCCAAACTTGTACCTGCATTAGGGCATCCTTGGATTCGAACAATGTGGCTCCCGTGTGTAATTGACTTCTTCTATTTCGCACTGACATTCCTGCCCTTCGTGCAGGAGGGCATATTGCACGCGTCCACTCCGTTGATGTCTGCGCGTGCGATAGGCATGCTCGTCAGTGTGTTTATCGTCTGTGCATTGCTGATTTCACTCTTCACGGTAGTACCGTGTCTTTTCATATTTCTCGGGGCATCTTCTTCTGGTGACTACACCTATGCACTCCCGATTGCCGTGGTTCTTCTGATTCTCCCGTTGCTTATCAATTTATCTATCCTGCTGTCTACTCACGGGCTTTGGAAATGCCTACAGGTTGTGGCTTTCCTCATCGCAATTCTGAACATTGTGCTCCTTCTCACCGCAAAGCCACGTCCTCTGACACTCCCCTATTTGATGGTCATGTGCGATATTGAGATTGAGATACAGGATAGCATTCTGAGCAGCGCAAACTCCACGATCGGCAAATGGGAGAACGATAAGACACCTTCGACCGACACGGTGGATGCTGCGGTGCAGACTCCGGTTACTGGACATCAGGAAGAGATCATGGAGGATGCCGGGGGCGGATATTACATCATCAACGACGGAGACTCACCACGGTCGAGGTACGACACGCGACTCATCCATTTCGGCCTGTGCTTGCATACGTTATTTGCCGTCATCGCATACTTCGCAGTCCGACACGCGACGCATCGGTTTCAGCGTACAGACAACGGCGGGCCCGAGTCCGTCGGAGCGCGCCTCCGCGGAGGCACTCGAGAACATCCACCCGTTCGCCGACGACAACGGGCGTACCGGACGCCAGATCCTCAACATGATGCTCATGCAGGCGGGGTACGAGCCCATCGCCATCAGGCATGATGCCGGCAGGACCTACGCCGGACGGCTCGAGCAATGGCAGGCGTACGGCGATCCGGCCCCTCTGGCGTATATGGTCGCAAACTGCGTGGTCCGGGAACAGTGCCGGATCGGGAAGATCGTGTCCGATATCCGCCGCGGGCATCCCATCGCCGGACACGCCAGAGGTATACGTGAATAGTGTGTTTACACACTGTTCGAGAATAATACCCTGACATGTCAACTAACGCAACGTTTACTGGGATGACGGACAAGAAGGTTGATTCCTATCAGCTCATAATGACGTTGCCGACTGCTTGATGGTGGTTGTGGCGCTTGTTTGTTCGATTCCGCCGGTGCTGGGTCGTTTTCGTCTGGCTGAACGGCGGCCAATCTGGGAGTTCGTTCTGGTAGACCTCGTCGGGCCATAATCTCCCAGATTCTGCGGGAGTTTACGCTGATTTCGGCAATTCGCCGCTGAACTCCCGTGCCGGACGCGGGAGTTTACGAGAATCCGGTACTCTCATGCATAATCTCTCAACAAAAACGTTGGAATTCCGCGATTCTCAAAAATCGACCTTGAAGCCGTTCCCGGGAGAACTTCGCCGGATTCATGTTTCGCGCTAAACTCCCGCGCGCATCCGGAAGTTTTCATAGAATCGGTCGCGCAAACGGACATCCGGATTTCTCAATTTCTCCCGGGATCAGCCTCTTCCACCGAGTTTTCCAGACCACAATCTGAAAACTCGTGATTTGAGCCTGCTGAATCGAGATTTTGAGTTCTTCCCAAACTGACTGCCGCAAACTGACCACACTCATCGTCCTGTCAGCGCAGCCGGTTTGCGGAATGGAAGACGTGTGCGGAGAGCAGCGCATCGGCGCACAATCCGGTTTGTTGTGTTGCCCTCCGCTACTCCAGCGGTGTGCAATCCCACTGGTCGGCGCGCGGAATGGTACGCAGGCTGCGCGAACTGACAATCAGCAGCATACTGACGAGCATCACCGCCCAGAACACCAGCATCGTCCCGCCGAATCCGAGCGCGGGCAGCAGACTTCCGGCCGTCGCCGAACAGAACGCGGACAGTGCCTGGGCCGGCACGGTAAGCGTCACGGTGATACGCCCCTGCATCGTGTCGGGCGTCTTGCCGAAGATGAACCCGAGCTGCAACGCGTTGATGATCGGGAACGGCAGACACATCACGGCGTTGGCGATAAGCAACACCCAGTAGTTGTCGGTCAGCAGCATCGGCAGCGAAGCGATGCAGATGAACACGAATCCGCAGCATGTCACCGGCCCGACCGGCGCAGTATCGCTAATCCGCCCAGCGATGAACGCTCCAGCCAGCATCGTGAGGAATACGCCCGTATTCACGAAACCGATGAGCGTCGCGTTCACGCCGGTGCGCATCAGATGCAGCTGGATCGCATACTGGAAGCCATTGACCCCGAAATTCGCCAGCGCGGACGACACCATCGTCAACACCAGCATCCTGCGATGCAGCGACCACGACCATCCTTCGGCGAAATCACGGAAGAACGATGTGCCGCATGCATTTCCGCTGTCACCGTTGCTGCTGTCGCTACCGTTCCGCGGATTCCCGATAACCTGGATACGTGTCGCTGCGATGCCTGCCAGCAGATACATGACCGCAGCTGACAGGAACGGTAGCCATGGGGTGATGCCGTACAGCAGGCCGCCGACCGGGCTGCCGGCCATGTTGATGGTCGCGTCACGACCTTCGTTGAGACTGCGTGCTTTCGGATATGAGCGAATATCGACGATGGATTTCAACATCGCATCCGACGCGGGGCCGAGAAACCCGTTGACCGCGGATTCGAACACCGCGATGGCAAGCAGCACGGGGAAGACCAGCCTGCCGGCCATGAGCAGCGCGGCGACCGACCCCCAGCAGATGACACCCGCCGTCGCGTTCACGATGATCAGTGTCTTGCGGTCGTGACGGTCGGCGAATGTGCCTCCGAACACGGCGGCCGCCTGCTGGGCGATCGCGGCCAACGAGCCCAGCCAACCTGCGGCTGTGGTTGATCCGGTGAGCTTGTAACCGATCAGGGAGACCGCCAGATACCGCAGGGCAACGCCAACTGCCGTCGCGCTGTCCGCCGTGAACCATGGCACGTAACCTGGGATATCCCACAACCTGCTTTCGCGCGCAGGAGCAGAAACGAGCTTTAACGAATTACTCATCTAATAATTTATCCATACCCTACCAGTACTGGAATCCTACAGAAGATTAGGCGGCACTGGTTCTTTACAAACTTGCTCAGTATGCCAAGCATAATCATATATATCGAAGTAACCCTTTTCTCCATAATGAGCAGGACAGCAATGACATCGATAATCTTCAACCTGTTCCGCTACCAACGATCCCAATGTTGAACATAATCGATAGCTAAGCTTACCGGACTCATGGTGCAGCAATAGCTTGCCTTTGATTGCCAAGTGTGAAGAAATATAGTCATATTTATTGTTCGGATAATAGAATTCAGGCAAACTTACCGAATTACCAAAATAGCCTGGATTAACAATGAACGCTATATCTTTCTTATGACATGAGTAGTTAATCATCCTTGCGACTTCGGTGGTGCTTGGAACGTCTGCCGCTTGAATTACTAAGTTGATTTTCTCTCGGTCAATTAATTCATCAAGTTCACTATGACAAGTTATCATTTTATCAATGCTATCTATAGAAAGACATCTTGACGCCCTGGATTTCAGCACATCAACCTTTTTCTTCCCAATGTCTGTTCGCACGTAATCCTGACGGTAAATGTTGTCTACAGTGACAACATCATGATCGACCAAAGTAATATGTTCCAAAGCAAGCATTGAAATGTGCCGATAAATATGACTTCCAATAGACCCGCATCCGAGCAGCAGGCATCTAATTTGTCGCGGCTCAGCGTGTTCGACACGCAATACGTCCAAACTGACAAGTTTGTCAATAGCCGCTCGAAGAGAAGAACGCGTAACAGCTGGGAATCTAGTCTCAATCGACTGAATATCTGCTGGAGATTCCAAGAACTGTAACAGATCAAACGTCATTTGTCGATACGGTAAACGGCAAATTGTCCCCCGCTGCCCGAGCACAATTAACAGATAGCCTTGACCATTGTCATATATTGACACAGCATCAGCGAGTCTATATCTTATTTCATTAGTCATTTTTACTCCGAAAAAATCATTCGGGGCGCAGACAAGTGTTACTCATCCACGCCCCGAATGAAGTCATTCAGCTATTGATACCAATACTGATATCAGTGAGAATCGGCGCTGAAATCACCGACACCTCACCAAGATCAAAATCATATTGATTTGATGTCTGAATCATTGTTACCGCCCCCTTTCATTACAACTGAAAGGTAGCACTTATCGAGAAGAATGACACATACAATATGCCAACAGAGAACACGTATAGAACAAAACACAATTCCCCATCGGAATCAAGCAACACTTGGTTATTGCACTGAGCCAAGACAATTTGCTGGACAGGCCAGTCAGATCCGGCATCCTCGTGCGCGCCGCCCGCGGCGCGCACGCGTACCGGCTGACCCGTCATTTCTCGGACACGAAAAGCCACGGGACGCAACCTCGTCCTTGTAGACTATGGTCTGATTGGAGTTGACGCCGCTCCTGCGCCAGCGGACCAGTATCGCCCCTCCGTCGTGCGGTCGAATGCCGCAGCCGGCGGGGCAAGGAAGGAAGAAGCCATGCCGAACCCGTCTCTCACCCGACGGATCAACGCGTTGCCGGATACGCTCAGCCGGCTCATGTCCGACCCCGCGGTATCGGAATCCATGGCCCGTGCGGACGAGTCGAAGCGCAGGCTTACCCGGCTGCTCCCGCTTGACGGCGTGGAGCAGTCGGCCATCGACGAGTACCGCAGGGACTGGCTGGCGCGATACGTCTATAACTCGAACGCGATCGAGGGATCCACGCTGTCGCTGAAGGATACCGAACTGGTCATGGAAGGCGAGTTCGTCCCCACGGACAGCCCCGGCGCGGTATATCTTCGCGGCGCGTGGTGTCGCCGACGGCATGGCCTATGTGGAACGGTTCGTCGACCGGAGGCATCCGCTGGATACCGATGTGATCCGCAAGCTCCACGAGATCACCGCGCTGGACGTGCAACCCGCCTTGCGCGGTGAGTTCCGCCCGTACGGCTACATCGCCCATATCCGCGGGGCTGCGGTGAAGACGGCAGACCCGCTTGAGATCCGGGATGACCTCGAGGCACTGGTCGCCGCGGTGAACGGCAGCGACGCACACCCGATCCTGCGGGCCGCCGGGTTCCATGCGATGTTCGAGAACATCCACCCGTTCGCCGACGGCAACGGCAGGACCGGACGCCAGATCCTCAACATGATGCTCATGCAGGCGGGGTACGAGCCCATCGCCATCAAGCATCATGCCGGCAGCACCTACGCCGGACGGCTCGAGCAATGGCAGGCGTACGGCAATCCGGCCCCTCTGGCGCGCATGGTCGCGGGCTATGTTGTCCGGGAACAGGACCGGATCGGGAAGATCGTGTCCGACATCCGCCGCGGGCACCCCATCGCCGGACACACCAGAGGTGTACGCGAATAGTGTGTTTACACACTATTCGCGTATACTTATGTGGTATGAGACAGAGCGATGCGATCAAAGTGCTGGACCGGTGGGACGTCACCGGCAGGTACGTGTATCTCAAGCGCGACCTGCGCAAGCTGTTCCACGGCGAGGCCAGGGACACGTTCGATGATTCGCTGGACAGGCTGGTCAGGTCCGGCATCCTCGTGCGCGCCGCCCGCGGCGTGTACGTGTACCGGCTGACCCGTCATTTCTCGGACGCTACCCCCGACCTGATCGCCCGGAACCTGCGACGCGGGTATCTGGTCTACGAATCCCTGGAGAGCGCGCTGAGCATGTACGGGGCGATCAGCCAGATCCCCGTGGACCGGCGCACCTACATGACCACGGGCCGGCGGGGCGAGTACCGTACCCCGTACGGGGTGATCGAGTTCACGCACACCGCCCGCACGATCGACCGCATCGCGCCCGGCCTGCTGCATCCCGAGGGACGCGGCGTCCCGGTCGCCTCAAAACAGCTCGCCCTGCGCGATCTGAAAGCCACGGGACGCAACCTGGGCCTGGTGGACGAACAGCTGATGGAGGACGAATGATGAACGGCATCGACGCACTGCACTCATATGCGATACGCCTCGCACAGGAGCAAGCCAGCCCCGGCATGGTCATGACCATCGAGAAGGAGCTGCTGCACTACAGCATCCTCGATGCGATGGACGAAGCGGGACTGCTGGACCATCTCGTGTTCCAGGGAGGCACCAGCCTGCGACTTTGCTACGGGGCCGAACGCTACAGCGAGGACTTGGATTTCTCCGGCGGCCGAGGATTCGACCGCACCGGACTGGACCGGTTGAAGGATTGCGTCGAACATGCAGTCGGTGACCGGTACGACGTAACCGTCGACGTGAAGGAACCGCGCACGGCAGCAGGTCTGGTCAGCGCCTGGACCGTGATAGTGGACACCACGCCCCGGCGCAAGGACATCCCCCGGCAACGAATCAAGATCGAGGTCGCCTCGATCGACGCGCACGACCCGGTCGCCCTCCCGCTCATGGTGAACTATGCGGAGCTGGGCGGGTTCTCCGATGTGATGCTCATGGTGGAAAGCCGCGAGGAGATCCTCGCCGACAAAATCGAGTCGTTCGTATGTTCCTCACATGTCAGGTACCGTGATTTGTGGGATCTGGCGTGGCTGTCGCGCCAGCCGGGCATCCGGCATGACAAGGTCAACGCGCTCAGACGGATGAAGGCATTGGATTATGGCGAGCTGGACAGGTACGCGCAACGCTATCCCCTCGTCCAGGATCGTCTCGCCGACGCGTTCGAATCCGACGGGTTCGCCCGCGAGATGGAACGGTTCCTTCCCGCTTCCAGGATCGCGCGGACGATCGAGCGCCCGCTATGGATGCACGGCACACGCGAACTGCTCGCCGGCCTGTTCGCCAGCCACACACCGGAGCTGCCGACAACGGGATCACATCGCGGATTGCCCGCTACAGACGACGCTCACCTGCTTCCTATGCCGGATCCCACGCACCCGTCCTTAGATCCGAATGCACCGGCCCCCGGGATGGGTATGGCCTGATTGTCCGCCTGTCCGTCCGGCTATGCCATGCAGATGGGTGGCGTGCGAGACCCGCCGCCGCGCAGCCCCGTCTCGTCCATGGTGCGCGGGAAACGGACGTCAAGGTGTATTGCAGTGTCCGGTCCGGTGTCCCTGGTCATGCCTTGGTGTCGTGTTACCTGTCCTGCTTGTAGTCGAGCCATCGGCCGAGGTATTCGTGTCCCATGAACCGGTCGATTTGCGGCCAGTCCCGGCGGGGGTGGAGTTTCCATACCTGGTCCATGATCTCCCGGTCGCAGGCGGGGTTGGCGATGAAGTCGTCGCGCATGCCTTGCGCGCTGCCGTACAGGCCTTGTTCGATCAGGTCGAGGCAGGCGCGGATGTGGCTGGCGACGGGCATGACGCCGTGCCCGGGCACGTCCTGGGGTGTGATCCCGTAGTCGCCGAACGGGGAACGCCCGGATTCGAGGGTCATGGGATGCTGCCAGTCCATGGCGCTGAAATGCCAGTCGCCCGGCGTGCTTGTCCGGTCCCCCAGGTTCAGGGCGTGCATGCCCGTGACGTATCGCACGGCTCCTCCTTGCTTGGTTCCGGTGTGTGTTCCATTCTATGCCGCGCCTGTCACAGGATGCCGGGCATACCCTGGATGTGGAGCATGTGTTGGAGAAGGGTGTCGATGCCGGTGATGGGCAGGTAGCGGCTGGCTATGGTCCAGATGACGGCCGCCTGCATGAGCGCGAGGACGGCGGCGACGAGGCCCCAGATGATCTGCTGGTGGAGTCGTGGCGCCGCCGCGGCCCGTCCCGCGACCCCGGCGAGCACGCCGAGGATGATTGTGGCGGCGATGAGGCTGGTGGTGTCCCAGCCGGCGAGGGTCTGGCTTACAGTGACAAGCCATTGGGCGAGGGTGTGGAGGATGGTTGCGGCTTGGTCTGCCATGGTGTGCTCCTTTGTCGGTCGGCTTGCCTGGTGTTGCTCGTGGCCGGGTCGTGGTGTTCCACGCGCGCGTCGGCGGTATGGAGTCGATATGGGTTGTCCCGGGTGTCGCCGTTTGGGTCGGCGGTGCCGGGCGTGTGGTTGAGGCGCCCGTTGAGGTTGGCCCAGTGTTGTGTCTGGCGTGCGCACGTGGAGGGTGGTTTGCCGCCCAGGGGCGTGTCCGGGTCGTCGATGTCCCACATCGCCCGGTACACGGCGATGTCGCGTAGCAGGCCGGGGTCGTGGCTCGTGGCCTGGAGGACGGGGCGGACCCATGCCTCGCCGCTGGCCTTGGCTTCCTGGGCCAGGGTGCGGGTCTTGTGGTCGATGAGTTGTTCGTTCTGCCGGACGAGGTCGAGGGCCTGGCTGTGTTTGCTGGTCTTGATGGGCGGGATGACGCCGCCGACCCAGTCGTCGTGGACGCTGCCGTTGGTCTTGTCGAGCAGGCCGGCGTTGAGCCGTCCGGCGATGGTGGCGGCCCAGTCGGGTTCCGTGGGTCGGGCTTTCCTGGCGAGTTCGGGGTCTTGCCGGGTTTCGTGGCGTGCGGTGGCGCGCAGGGTGGCCCATCCGTCGATCCGGTCGGGGCTGATGTCGTCGCGGCATTGCATCCATGTGTCGAGCATGGCCTTGAGGGCTGGCGTGTCGCGTGTCTCGACGCTGATGCCTGTCCGCCCGTCCGGGGTCGTGTTGGCGGTGTGGCCGATGCCGGTGTCGTCGAGCATGCCGGTGAGCATGCCGATGGTGTCCTCTCCGGCGTCCAGGGTGATGGTGATCCGTGTGCCTGCCTGGCCGTCCGGTGTTCTGCCGGTGAGCAGGGTTCGGGCGGCCTGGCAGGCGAGGCTGCGGGTCCGGTCGATGCCGGTGGTGTGCCGTCGCGCGTCGGGCGGGCGGGCGATGATGGCGAGGGCGCGTTTCGGGTCGGCCGTCCAGGCGCGTGACCATGTGCCGCGCAGCCATTCGAAGCTGGGTGAGCGTTTGATTTTCTCGACGGTCGCCTGGTCGTGGGTTTTGGCGAGCATGGCGAGCAGGTGGGGTCCGGCGATGAGGCCGGCGGCGTAGTCGTGTTCGTGGATGAGGCGTTTGAGGTCGTACCGGTTGCGGGTTTCCATGTCCCGGGTCTCGGTCGCGGTCAGGGTTTCCGGGTGGGTGAGCAGGGCGTGTTCCATCCGGTCGAGGGCGATCCGGCGGGGGTCGGTCTCTGCGCCGGTGAGCATGTGGTCGGTGCGGCGTTGTTCCTCGGGTTCGCACCCGTACAGGAAGTGGTTCTCCTCGCGGCCGCGCGTGCCGGCGACGTATTGGAGGTTGCAGGTCAGGCTGGCCTGTGCGGGGAACAGGGCGGCGCACCGGTCGACGGTCATGCCCTGGCTGCCGTGGATCGTGGCAGCGTACCCGGCTTTGCAGCCGGTTTTGAGGAATCCGCGCGGGATGTCCCATATGCTTCCGTCGTCGAGGCTCCTGGCGCGGGCGGTTGTGCCGTCGCTGGTGTCCAGGATGCGGAACGCCATGCCGTTCTCGATGCTCCTGCCGTCGTGAGAGCGGATGTCGTGGTCGTTGACGCGGCAGACGATCTGGTCGCCCGCGCCGACGCTCAGCCCGTCCATGAGTTCCATGAGTCGGTCCGGGGCGGCTTCGCTTTTCCCGGCGGCGCGCCGTTCGAGGATGAACCGGCGGTTGATGTCGCGTACCTGCTCGTTGGTGCCGGCGATCAGGAGCGTGGTCTTGCCGATCTGCTGCCATCCGATGCACATGCGGTAGGCGGTCTCCTCGATGTCCGGGTCCTCTCCCCAGTGGATCCGGTCGTGGGCCGCGTATTGGGCGACCAGGGCGCGGCATGCTTTGACGCTGGCCTCGTCGAGCGGGTCGCCGCCGTCGCGCAGGCGCAGCGTGGCCTGGGATTCGCCTTCCCACCGGCGTGCCGAGGCGGCGCCTTGCGGGTCGTGGGCCCATTTGTCGGGTTTGGCGGTGAACCGCCAGATGCTGGACAGGCGCCGGCATGCGTCGTGCCGGTCGGCCCAGCCGAGCATGCCGCCCGCGCCGGAGACGCTGTCGAGCTGTTTGGGGTCGCCGGTCATGATGATTCTGGCGCCGGCCTGTGCGGCGAGTCCGGTGATGCGGGCGAGCACGCGCGTGTCTACCATGCCGGCCTCGTCGATGATGACGAGCTGGCCGGGTTTGATGACGCCCGCCTGTCGGCTGGTGTGGATGCCGGCGAGCTGGATGCGCAGGCGGATTCTTTCGCGCGGGTCGTTTTCCCGGGTGAGCCGTTGGACGAGCTCGTGTTCCCGGCATTCCTGGTCGCGTGTGTCGTCCTCGCCGCTCATGGCGAGCAGGCGGGCGATGGTCATGCTCTGGCAGCCGGTGCTGGCGTGGAGCTCGTTGACCGCTTTGTGGCTGGTGGCCAGGCCGAGGACGCTGCCTGGCCCGTGCGCGGCTTCCCATGCGCGGGTGACGGCGTTCATGGTGGTGGTCTTGCCGGTGCCGGCGGGCCCGATGATCGCGCCGGCCAGGCGCTGGTTCTCCAGCGCGTATGCGGCGGCGTCGAGCTGGTCGGCCGCCAGGGGGTGCCCGCCTTCCTGCTCGGCCTGGCGGCTCCATGCCTTGAGCCATGCCTTTCCGTCGCCGGGCGCGTATCCGCCGGCCTGGGGCCGGTCGAACGCGTCGATCATGAGCTGTTCGGCGTCGAGGATGTCCTGGGTGGTGTACTTGTCGAGTTCCGGGTCGTCGAACACGGTGCGCCCGTCGTGTAGGGCGATGGTCGGGTCCCCGGCGGCCCCGTCGGGCAGGCGGTAGCGGGTCGGTGTGAGTTTGACGCATCGGCTGGTCGCCTCGTCCGCGATCGCGTTGCATGCCGTGAGCCGTTGCGTGGGGTCGAGGCGGACGGTGCGCAGCAGGCGTTGGGATTCGGCGCGGATGTTGGTCGCCTTCCATGTGGTGTGCGTCTGGCTGACGGTTCGCGTGGCGCGTTCGGCGTGCGTGTCGAGCCACGTGTCGGCCCCGCCGCGGATCTGCTCGCGGTCGGCGAGCTGGGCGATCAGCAGGCGCGCGGTGTCCTGACGGCCCGCGGCGTCCACGGTGATCGGCTGGTCGTGGCGCGCGTTCACGTCGCGCAGCATCCTGTCGATCTGGATGCCGGGCGCGACCCGGCCGAGCTTGTCGTACCAGTGGCGGCGTTTCTCGTCGAGTGACGGCTGGATTTGCGGTTTGGCTTTCCGGGTTTCCCGCCATACCTCGAGGTCGATCTGCGCGCGGCGGCGTGGCCCGACCGTGCGTCCGGTCTGCTGTTCCTCCTGCCGGACCCGCTGGTCGACCTTGGCCTGGATCTGGCTGTGGCGGCCGCTGAACGCGTCGATCAGCTCCTGCGGGACGCCGTCGATCTCCTGGATGACGGCCTGCGTGCCGCGCGTGGGGCGTGTGGTCCATGCCCAGCCGAATTCCTTGGTGAGCAGGTCCTGGAGCAGGTTCTCGTGGTATTCGCTGATTTCTACCGCCGACGCGTATACCTTGCGACCGTCGAGCGCGGTCCATACCCCGTCTTGGCTGCGGCGCACGCGGTTGCTGATCACGATGTGCTTGTGGGGTTGCGGGTCGCCGTCCCTGCTGTCGTAGTGGTCGAACACGAAGCCGGCGACCCCGTCGCAGGCGACGGAGGCGACGCCCGCCTGGCCGGCGCGCGTGGACGCGACGGCGTGTTCGAAGTAGTCGATGGTCATCTGCGCGGCCCGGTCCATGCACTGGTCGATGCGCCGGCGCGTGTCCGCGTCGGAGAACGCCCATAGGATGCTCACGCTTTTCGGCTGCCTGGTGGTCAGGTCGAACCCGGCGACGGGCGCGCGACCGCTGTCCCCGTCGGCGAGGGTCGTGTCGCCCAGGTACCGTCCGGTGGACGGGTCGCGCCGTTCGTTGATCAGGCTGCGTACGGTCCTGCTGGACGCGGTCGTGCCGGGCGTGCCGCCGAGCAGGCGGGCCGCGGACCCGATCCACACGCCCGGCGGGTTGCCGCTGGCCGTGTAGTAGGCGGTCGGGTCGGACGGTTTGATCGCGTTGTCCCCGTCGATGGCCTCCCGGATGCCGTCCAGCTGGTATTCGGCGTTGGTGAGCTTGGTGAGGTTGATCGCCATGTCACGCCACCGGCATCCGGAGCGTGTACCCCTGGTGGCGCAGCATCCGTTCGGCGTCGCCGGGTTCGCCGAGCAGGTCGATCCTCGCGATGAGCGTGCACACGTGCCCGCCGGGCGCGGCGTCCCGGATCATCGACGGGTCGGCCCGCATGATGGTCAGCAGCTGGCACATGAGGCTGGTGCGTGTCGCGGCGCGCATGCCGCTCGCCTCCTTGCGCAGCCGCGAGGATTCGTCGCGGATCGCTTGGGCGCGCGCCCGGTAGGATTCGCCCCGCTCCTGCAACATGGCGGCCGTGGACTGGGACCGGGCCGCCAGGCGCGCGGCCTCGCGTCGCGCCTGGCGCCGGTTGTACGCGGTCTTGCATGACCGGCTGCAGAACCTCGCGGCCGGGCCGCGCGCCGGCTTGCGTACCGGCCCGCCGCATTCGGGGCACACGCCGGTGACGACCGGCCCGTACCGTTCGTCCAGGTCCTTTCGGATCCTCGCCTCCTGGCGTCTGCTGTGCTCCGCGCGCCCAATGTCCGCTGGCGTCATCCGCGTGCCGATGAATTTCCTGATATCGATGCCCATGACCGTTCCTTCGTCTTGATATCCCGTACCGTGCCGCACGCGGCTATCGAAGCCGCCATGGTCCCGGCTCGCCCGGCGTGCCGGTGTTGTCCTCTTTCCAGATGTGGTCGAGCGCACCCATGACCGTCAAAGCCGCGCCCGGGGAACGCTCCAGGTCCCCGCGGTACCCTTCGCGCGTGTCGGGGTCGTCGGGTACGGGCAGCTGCCCGGCCGCGTGGAGCGTGCCGTCACGCTCCGTGGCAGGGTCCCTGCGCCACGGGCGGGCGCCGGACCATCCGACCCGGTCGGCGATCAGATCCATGCCGTCCCGCCCGATATCGGCGCACAGGCGGCGCAGCCACGGGTCCCGGTACCGGTTGACCTCGTCCGGCGTCATGCGCATCGCCAGGATCGCCTGCCGGCACCGTTCCACGGTCAGCACGGCCGCCCAATGGTCACGCTCCGCGGCCACGGTGTTCCGGTCGATGACCGATACGCGGATGTCGCCGGTCGCGTCCGTGAGCATCGCCGACCAGTAGCGCAGCCGCTCGTCGAGCTCCCCCGCCTGCCGGGCGCGCCGTTTCGCGTCCATGGCGGCGCGCATACGGCTGTCGCATTGCACGTGCCACCCGCGGTACGCGCCAGACGCGTCCCTCTGCCTGACCGGCTGCCCGCAAACGGGGCACACCGGGATGATGTCGTGTTCGTCCATGCCCTTCCACACGCCCCGGACCCGATACCACCGCCGATATCGGTAAAAACCCGACAACAGCGCCGACTATCGTTGGAATCCCGCCGTTCCCGGCGGGATTCGCGCAGCCGGGTGCAAGACGCGCATGGTGTTTTTCCATCATGCAAGGTTTTGGATTTTCCTGCTTCGATGCTGATATCGGCATGCCATGGGCTGCATCCCATCGGATATCTCATGATGCTTGCTGCTGGGTGTGGGATGGCTGCTGTACTGCTGGTCTGGCTTTGTCTACATTGATGGCGGTTCCATCGGGCCTGGGGCTGCCTGTCCTCCGATGGTCCCGGTCCCGCCTGTGGCGCGGCTCCGGAATCCGGTGGACAGGCATCGTATCGCCCCTGCCGGTCCGGCCCGTCCGGCACCCTCGTGCAACACCGGGATCGGACACCGCCGGGCACCGGGCTCCCCCAACATCCGGCGATATCGGACGGGCGTATGGGTGCGGGTTCCGCCGATATCGGATCAGGCGCGTGCACGCGCGACGGCATCGATATCAGGCCGGACGCCATGCATCCGATATCGATAGCGGATCCCGCGGCACCCGGGGACTGCCGATATCGATTCCCCGGCCCGCCACCGATATCGATGGCTAGAGACGGGGCCACCGATATCTGTCGGGTATCTCTCGTGTACTAATATCGGCATTCGCTGGACACCAGTATCGGGCTGAAGGCCAGACGGATATTATCGGACGACAGGCATGCTACGTTCCCGGCAGCCCATCTCTCGCCTTTCGAGAGACAGTCAAGGTATATCGTGACAGAATCATGACACGTCGATATCGATATTTTGGGACTCTCGTACTTGTGAACAAGGTATCGCAGCGATAGCAGCCGGCTAGTTTTTGGCCTATAACCCTAGTTCTTTCCGATATCACCCAAAAGCGCAATAAAGCAGAAAGCCGGCCACAAGGTCCTACCCTGTGGCCGGCTCTCCTTATAGTTACTAGGCATCAACCATCATGCCTAGATGATCCTGGCCCAAGCTCTATTGGAACTCTTGATATAGCGAAGACTTATTGGTGTGGAAAAATGCTTCAAAAGTCGAGGAGAATGATACAGGGCCCCCCTTGATGACTGCGTGGAAAGTTCCCTTGCTCAGGACATTCAAATTCCCCTCAAACCAAGAGTAGTTCGGGGTCCATTTGAAGACGCATATTCCTGTTTGGTATGAACTCCCCAGCATGGATTTCGAAGTGACTTTGTAATTCGTGACAGTTGCTCGGAAATCTTGCTTGACCCAGCATGCTCCGCCGGCAGGGACTCCGGCGAATACACTCGACGTATACGTCGCCGCACCTCGCCTTCTGGGTATTGTAGCCTGAGTGGTATTCAAACCCGTATCTTCCTCATATGCTTTCATGATTGCGGCCGCGTATGCATCCGCATCTCCATGGTACTCATCTATTGTGGCCCGCGTCGCTTTGATTTGGATATCACTGAATTCAGCGTTCAAATTATTTTGTGAAGCGATTTCATCCAGTCGTCGTTGGAGCGATGACTCCACGGCTGTATTGAACTCTTCATAATCAGCGGCACCGCTGTCAGCTATCGCTGGGGTTGTACAAGAGAATGCCATTATTGCGGCAGCCATCGCAGCAGCTGCCCCTAGAACACTCTTATTTTGATGTTGAACGTTCATCATAGGCTCCTTTGTCTGGATGTAATGTTCATGTTTGACGCATCCCTGCGTGGTTCCCAGTACACCTATATCTTGGCAATGACCATAGTCTTGGCGATTTTATCGGCGAAAGTCTGTCCACGGCCATCCCACAACGGCCAGAAAAATCCGATGCCGAGAGACACGATATCAGCAAGATGCGCGAATTCCCTCAAACCCATCCTGCTACCCGATATCGGCATTCCTGAGTCTTGGTCGACGACTTGGAGCCGCATGATCCGGTGACCCCAGGACTGCCCATTACGCGTGGACAAGGCTGAGACGATACCGCAGGACAATAGACAGAGACAGTCAATCCAAGTCTCTGCGGTCCCCCCTGGCGAAGACCTACCGAACAGCAACGTCCCGATGAGCTGCGACATCAGCGATGTCGGCAGCACAATGCGAAGAAAATACGCTGCGGCCCTGCGCAGCCATAAAGCAAACATCATCGTCTCCTTTCAAGGCAACTCGATGCTTTTATTGTATCCATGTTCTATGATTCTTATTCGATATCGGAGTGTGTGGCGGCATCCGGTCGATATCGGATACCATGCGAGGCAACATCGGTTTCCCGGTCTTGCGGTGTGTGTCGTGATATCGGGTACGGGAAAGGCCCGCCCCGCATGCCGTGGCGTGGCGGG
>UMGL01011268.1_pt1 | contig 40948 bp, 53 predicted proteins | sample 1965261 | NCBI WGS metagenome assembly UMGL01 (sample SAMEA4836071, study PRJEB28245) | human gut metagenome | biome: gut microbiome; material: fecal sample | place: Denmark | collected 2008 | reverse complement strand
ATATTCTGTGTTTATAGGGTTCGCTTCGCTCACGGCTTAATAGTGCGGAAGGGGTTCGAGAATATTTAAAAGCCCTCCCTTTTATCGGCAAATCAGATTTAGGTGTTTTAATTGGCTTTGGTGGGTTGCCTGACATGTGCCATAGGCACATAAAAAAGGGGCATTAAGCCCCTTGAGATTTTAAATTAATGTTTTAACAATTCACTTTCTTTACGTATTTGTTGAAGAAAAAAAGGTAATTCTTTGACTGTCATGATTGGAAAAGTGGTTCTTTTTCCCTTTGCAAAATCTTTGGCTGCTGCTATCATTTTATCCGACATAATAAATTCCTTTGTAAGTTTTTTGTGTCAGAGTCTAGGGGGGGGCAACCCTCTAGACTCAACCTTTAAATCACTGAACAAATATGTTTATTTCTTATTCTCCGTATAAACTCTACGGCTTCCTGTTCCTCCTCTGAATTTTGTTTAAATGATGTTTTTGTTACGTTCGCTTCACTGTCGAACTCGACAACCTGATCTAACTCGCCATTTTTTGAAATGTGGTAAGTGTAAAATCCGTTGTACTCGAAAATACTAATAATTTTATATTCAGGTGTATTCATTAAATATATTTCCAATCGACAGTTAAATAATCTTGTTTGAAGTAATTATTTAATTTTGTTATCAGGTCTAACGTATTATTAACTATGGTAGGTTGTGATTCACAGAAAATCACTTGGTTGTGAACATTGTAAGCAGACATAGTAAATTTAACAGTAACAGGCTCTAAGAATAAATCATATACAACAATTGCACTAACTCGCGCATTTTTAAAAATTTTAAATTTTTCTTTTACTTCATTTAATGATTGAGCAACTTCATAAAAATTTTTCAATTCAATATTTTTTTCAAAATCATCATTTGTTACGTTTAAAATCACATGAAACAATTTCATTATTCACTCCTACCCTTTGAGGGCTTTGGAAGAAAGGGAACCATTCCGCTTTCAATAAAATCATTATAGTACCTCATAAGGTACTTATCAAGTTTTATTTTTCTAAAATTGAATATTTTTCGTGTTCACCTGCCAATAGTTTTAAAAATTCAATTTCTAACTTACTTGCTGTTTTTTTATTAAAATCAGATGCCATTCTGTTTTTTATCGTTTGCTCTGATAATCCCATAAGTTCAGCAAGATCACTATTTGACAGACCTAACTTATCTCTTAATCGTTTTAATTCATTCATATTCACTTTTCCATTGTTCCAACATACTTTTTAAAATAGATCTGTCTGCTTCATCGGGAAGCAAGTCAATCCCAACAATAATTTTATACACTTGTTTTTTAGCCGTTTTATTTCCGTCTTTAACGTCATTCTTATTTCTGACCTTAATGTTTTTGATAAAAACTAACTGCCCGTTTTCACGTGTCAGATAGTAGTTTTTACTGCCTTTACTGAGTTTGATCATAAAAATAAAACCTCAATAAGAACCCACATAAAACCAAACAGTATAACTATTTGTAAAATCAGTTATATTGCCTTTTCTAGTCTCAATATTGATAATTTTTACGTCTTTGTTATTTTTAAGCCATTTATTAATATCGAAAACACTATCGAAATTTTCACGTTTAATTTCCATTTTTAACCCCTTTCTAACGTTGTTATCATGCCTGCGAGTTTAATCAGATTATCTACGGATAACTTATCTATTTCAATTTTATAACCACTGTACGTTTTTCTAATCATACCGTCTAAACCATTATCAGACTTGAATGCACCTATTACCCCACTCTGCCAGCTACTATGCATTGTAAATAAACGAGATAACATATTTTTGACAATTAAGTCTTGTTCTTTTTTTTCCTGTTCTTTTACTTTACTTTCTTTTGCCTTATTAATTTCATCATGAGCAAATACAATGATTTTTCGTTTAATATCCTCGGCAATGTGTACAGGATTTCGATCTTTTGACACCGTACAGCTATGAATTTCTCCACGATGAATGCGAGAATCAAAACTACCCATAATCGAAAAACGGTTTTTTTCTTCCCTAACATGAATTGAAAAGCCCATGAATCGGTTAGACGTGATCTTGATCCGATAAGCATCATTATCAAGTAAGTTAATGCGCCAGTTATCACCGAGACAACGACAAACAATTTCAAAAACAGATTGATAACACTCGTTAAAATTTTTCATAATAGTATATCCTCTTCTTATGAAAATAGCGGGGTTACCCCCGCTATCCGTTATGCCCTGTTTTCTACTCTCTGCCAGCCTGTCGCTGCTCTTTGTCCATTTGTTCCATACATAGTACGTATTTCATCAATACTGTGTTCTTTGCGATTTCTACGGCTTTTATGTTCCTCTGGACGGTAAAACCATTGTTTCTTTTTTGCAGCCCATTTACAGCCAATCTCTTTTAATGTGTCTTTGTGCTCTTTGGTTTCTCCACTAATCCAAACCCAGTTTCCAATAACTTCATAAATAATCCCCATCAAACCCGACAACGTTAATAAAACCTCTTCCAGTTCTTCGGTAAAATTGTAATGAGTGTTTTTATCGCTACTTTGAAATTTATTGATGTTCTCTAAGTTATTCATTAAAAAATCAAAGGCTGCATTTATGGCTTTCATCAGTTCTGCGCCTAATGGATTACGGTCAGGATGATATTTTAACGCTGCTTTTTTGTAAGCGGTTTTGATGTCTTGCTCGGTGAGTTCACCAGATAAGCCAAAAATATTTAACGCTTCTTGTACATTCATTTTTTGCTCCTGCCCTGTGAGGGCTTTGGAAGAAAGGGAACCATTCCGCTTTCAATAAAATCATTATAGTACCTCATAAGGTACTTATCAAGCATTTTTTCCAAAAATTGCTCTTTTTATTTTAATGCGAATATATCTAAATTATTGTATTACAAGGAAATTTAAGGGAAGATTGAGATGTAATGATTTATTTAAATCAAACGCGCTGTAATCGATTCTAAGCGACGATCATTTATATTTGGTTAAATGGATAGGCTATACGGGGAAAAACCACCCTGAATGGCTTACAGCTCATTTTTGATGATTATATTGCTGCTAGTGATGATCTTGTGGAGAAAATAAAGATCAATAACCCGTTAAAACCGCAACGCTCGCCGCAAGATGGAAATTTATTTTCCATCGAGGAAGCGTAATATCTGTGATGTTAATGTTGGCACATACTCCCAAAACTCAAATCAAAATATGTTTAGACGAAGTGTTAGTTATCCACAAAAAATTGCCATAATTCTTATTAAAAGACTTATTAATTCTTATTAAAACTTATTAAGGAAAAAAAAACCTCACAATACATTGAATTTAAACAATTATTTTTAGATGTGTGTGTGTAAATCCCGTGTCCGTGTGTGTAAATCCCGTGTCCGTGTGTGTAAATCCCGAATGAGGTGTGTGTAAATCCCGAATCGCTGTTTGAAATTTGTACAGTAATTATTTCGTTTTTTGTGTGTAAATCCCGATAATCAAGAGTAAATCAACTCTTGATTATGTTCCTATTTTTTTTAGTCAAAATAGTCTTGACTGTCGTGTGTAAATCCCGATATATTGTGTGCAAATCCCGATGTTTTTTGTGTTGATATTGTAACTACTGTGTGTGTAAATCCCGATATTTCGTGATCATCGTATGAATTTATTTGTGTGTGAATCCCGATAAAAGAAAGGTAAGTAATACAAAAGATGAAAACGTTAAGACCTAAAAAATACAAGGAAGAAGAATTTTTTATCGCTGATGAAGTTGAAATTTCATCTTTTCGGGATGAGTTAGCCAGTATGGAACACCCTTTTTTTGCTTTAAAAGGGGGGGATGATAAAGTTAGAGAATACAGAAATAATAATATTTCTGTATTAGTTAGACCCGCAACTGGAATTGGATTAGCTACTGTATTTGATAAAGATATTTGGATTTATGCTATTTCTAAATTGCAACAAGCGATTTTTGAAGGAAAACCGATTAGTCGAACTATCGCTTTTACTCCTTATGAATTTTTTGTTACGACGAATCGTGATAAAGGGGGAAGGTCTTATGATGAATTAAAAAAAGCCCTTGAGCGTTTAGCTGGTACTCGTATTCAAACCAATATTGTATATTCATCAGAAAAACAAGAAACAGAAAACTTTGGTTTAATTGATAAATGGAGAATATTAGAAGAAAAAAAAGGACGATTAGATATTGGCATGGTAGAAGTGACTTTACCTGATTGGCTTTATCAGGGCATTACAAAAAATAAAGTATTAAAAATTAATTCTGATTATTTTCGCATAAGAAAAGCAATAGATCGACGTATTTATGAAATAGCAAGAAAGCATTGTGGATATCAAAAATCATTTTCATTATCAATAGAATTATTGCATTTAAAATCTGGCGCTACGTCAAACAAAAGAGAGTTTAAACGTTCAATTAAAAAACTTAGTTTAGTAAATGATTTGCCTGATTATGAGGTTTTATTAGATGCCGAAAATGATTGTGTGACATTTACTAATCGTCATTTTGATGAGTCTCTCGAAAAGAAAATGAATCAATTAGCTAAAAATAAAAATATGATAGAGGAGGTTGTGAGTAATGGTAAATTACCTAAAAAACTTCAAAAAAAGGTAGCTACAATTGCAGATAAAATAAGTAAAGAAAAAAGATAGGGTGTTAATATGGCTAAAATATATCAATTCCCTCAAGGGAAAGAAAAAAAAAGAAATACAGGCTAAATTAAAAAAATCTCGATCTGTAAAGATAAAAAAAGATATTAAGAAATCATCCTTATCCCATATACTTTCTATGCTGTTTTTGGGGATTCGTTATTTCTTAGGGGTAACGCTAGATGTACTTTTATTGATGGTAGTCTCTATCATCTCTGTTTTCCGTTATTTGATTATTCCACTCGGTATTTTTGCATTGATATTATTCTATTACAACAATGAGAAAATGTGGAATGTAGAAATGACGGTGACAATGGCGTTAATGGTTTCTAGTCTTATCAACCCCGAAGTTTTACAAGATATACAGCCATTTCAAACATTATTTGGTGTAAAGTCACCACAATCTGAGGCTAAGTAATTATAATGCGATGCAGGATAGCCTAACAACCGTAAAAATGCTAGCATTTTACTTTTGTTAGGCGGTTGACCTACAGTCGGTTCTTGGGAGGGCAGATGAGTTATCTTAGACAGCAATTTTTGACAGAAGAAGAAAGTAAATTATTAGTTATTTTACAAGAAAATGTAAAAGAAAACTATCATGTTTTTTGTAAAGTGAGATTGAGTGAGTTTTTATATTCTTCTCAAAAAATGGGAACATCTGAATTTTTTAATGAATTTGAGATTATTAATAGTATTAATTTACCTTTTGCAATTTATGACACATTAGAGAATCAATTAGTCGCTGCTATTAGTTACATTAATCCTATCGAAAAATCGAATTTATTAGAAAATCAAGATATAAAGGTTATTCATTTAACGATGTTAAAAGATACATTAACTAATGGTGAGCTATCAATGTTTTATTCTGATAGTGTTTGAGTTTTAATAACTATAATATTTTATATGTAAAAAATTGGGTGAATATGTCACCCTTAATTTTGCTAGTTATTAATTAGTAACTTGTTATAATCCTTTTAGATTAACCAAATATTCTTTATTAATTATTCTTAAGTTATCTTTTTCATAATCATCTAATTCGTTACAATCAATTTCCGATAGGTTACATTCTTTTAATACACTAGCGGAAAGTTCTGGCTTATCATGCAATTCTTGCAAAACGACAACAGCATGAATAATTTCTAACTCAAACTCAGTTAATTGTTTCATTATTATTTCTTTTGTTACAGAACTAAATAATCAAAAATCAAGTCCAGTTGCATTTTTATTCATTAATGTATTTTGACTAAATTAAAGTAACATATGATTAATTTAATTATGAGCCGAATACTTGTAATATTGTCAGGTGTTCACTCCATGCCTTATAAGAACCATATGAAAAAACAGGCATGACAATAATACCGATTACACTTATTATTAATTGGATATTATCCTCTAATCCTCCACTAACACCATTTAAATATAATAATCGAATTGTATTATATAATGCACATATCGCACCAAGCATTAGCAATATTGAAAAAATCAAATACATAATAATTATCTTTGTGTTGATATTAAAAAAAGTATTTAAAGTTTAAAAGACTCAAGTAATGCTAAGTTTTTGCTGTTTTCATCAAGGTTGCTGTAAGCCAATATAGCGGCTTTTAAAATGGCGGTTTTGTTTTGCCCTGCCCTTTCTGCTTCGGTGTCGAGAATGCTAATTGCGGATTCTGGCAAGCGAAAAGTGGATGGGATAAGTTTGTTTGACGTTGTTGGCCGTTTGTCTCCCGCCTTGATGAATTGGGTTGTCGAGTTCTTAGTTTTAGTGCTGGAGTCGGTTAAGTCTAAATCGGGTTTTTGAAGTTTCATTGTATTTACCTTGTTTGTACGCTGTAATGATAGTGTAATATATGTCTAGCTGTATGTACAGCGTATTAATTCTTTTATAATCAATGTATAAAGTCTGTGAATTAAAGTATTCATACGAACTTGGTATGAATACTTTAGCGGGTTAGAAAAATAATTTGTCTGCAAAAAGCATAATCCCCACAGCAATAAATAGGATTAAGATATATAGATATTTATTCTCTGGCATTTGGTATATCCCTTGAATTAAATCAGCCCTATTTCTTTTGCGATTAATTCAATTTGCGCTTTTGCCACACCTAAACTACTTGCTTTTTCTACTTCATGAACACCCACGCCAGCGTTAACGGCATTTTCAAAAATATCTAGTTCTGAAATTCGATTTTTAAGCGGTTGCAGCCAAATTTCATCGGACTTTAATTCATTCTCAAGCGATACGGCATCTTGCAGTTTATGCGACTTAATTCTCGTCATGAGTACGTGAGCTTTTAAGTCACTATTACCATGCTGCTTTTGCGCGGTTCTGACGGTTTTAGTCACATTCGTTAAGGTGTTTTTTTCTAAAGAGGATGAAGGCTTAACCAATGTGAGCAATACATCAGCCACCGTTAATGCACTTCGAAATTCTGAGCTATCATGTCCTGCACAGTCTACAACAACCACGTCACAGAGCTTTTCTAGGCGTTTTATTTCATCACTAATATTTCCGAATGCTTCATGAATGGGAATTGCTGAGAAGCCAGCTTGTGCGCGAATATCAGACCAGACAAACAAGTCTCGGTTTCTATCTGCTTTTAGCATAATCACACTTTTATTTTTTCTTTTAAGCATAACAGCCATATTGATCGCGGTTGTTGTTTTACCTACTCCGCCTTTATCAGAAGCAAAAACTAAAATCATAAATACCTCGTATTTTCTTTGTATTGTTGTGGTAAATACCATTCTGTACTTCTTATGTACTTCTATTGTAAATACATCTAAGTATTAATTGCGTATGTACAGAGTATGCTCATGTTTGTATCACAGTGTATTTTTTGTGTAAATACATTTTTGTGTTTATTGTGTATTTACTTTGTATGTACATTGCTGTTATGGTGATGTACATACAATGTATTAATAACGTATTTCTTGTAATTTTAAGGCTTTGAGAGGGATTTCGATGCAAAAAATAGTTTTGTTAAAATGTTTCTTAATTGTTTCAATTTTAACAAAAAACAAACAATGGAATTTTGGCGGTTTTAATAACAGAAATCTTCCTGTTTTAGCAGGTAGAGAGTATGAGTGACAGGGTAACAGTGATTTTTATCACTAAAGCCAGCGATTTAACATAATGGGTCTTATGTGATCCAGTTTTTTTATTACTAGTATTAATTAATGGTAAAATTCACAACAAATAGCTATAATAGACATTCAAGCCATTTTGTACTTTTTTACGGAGTGTTACTTATGGAAATTATTCCTGCTCAACTCGCCAAAAATCAATTTGGTGATTTACTAATGAAAGCTCAACGTGAACCTGTCCAGATCAGCAAACATGGAAAGCGTGTAGCTGTAGTCATTTCTCCAGACGAATATGACCAATTTACACAGTTGAAGTTACAAAATTTAAAATCTATTTTGGCCGAATCTATTGAACAAGCAGAACGGGGAGAGTTACATCATATTGATGATGTTTTTGCACCTTTAACTAGCAATGAAATTGAAGGTTAATCTTATAAATGAGTGTTCTATTTACCAAGAAAGCAAAAGAGCATATTCGCACCATAAGACGATATTCTTTGACCCATTGGGGAAAAAATGTAGCTGAAACTTACATAAATTGCTTAAGAATCACAATAATCAATATTATTGAAAAACAACCCTCTATTGGTATAGATCGTAGTGATGACCTTTTTACAGGAATAAGAAGTTTTCCTGTAGAAAGTCATATTATTTACTATCGAGAAGTTGAGAATGGAATAGAAGTATTAGCAGTATTACATCAATCTCAAGATCCATATATTCATATAAAAAGGGATTAATTTTTCCCTGTCATATCAATAGAGGAATGATTCTAGCCGTTTTAATGTTTCTTTATGTGTTTTACAAACAACTATGATATATTAATTATCATAGGTACTACGTAAAGGCAGGTTACTATGGATAATAAAAATCACCCAAATGATCATTTGTTAATTAAGTGGGGTTCAATATTCATCTTTATTAGTGCAATTCCGATATTTATTATTTTTTATTTTAATGATATAGATATATTATTTGCTGTGTATGAAAAAATAAACAATATACCATCAACTTATTCATCAACATATCCAATAATTAGCAAGTTATCATTTTTTTACTGCAAATTATCACCATTAATAGTATTGTTATTTTTCATTTTTTGTTATAAGAAACTGACTCTTGTAAAACCTATACCAATTAATAAATTAATAATAAATGTTATTTTTCCATGTCTTGTGATTACGATTATTTCTCTATATGTTTTATATTTTTACAATACTGATATATCAGATAGTGGTTGGAGTATACTTAAAACTATATCCAGTAATAAACACCTATTATTTGGTTACTATATAGCTATTTTTTTGGGATATTATGTTTGGTTGTTTCTTTTTTTTATTTCATTTATTTATCTTCCATTTAAATCAATTCGTTGATAAATAGTGATTACTTAATTTTTATAAAAATAAATGGTTATCTTAGATAGTTTTAACTAAATAAGATAACCAAAAGTAATTAATGAGCTTCTGGAATAAGTAAGTTGTTAATTTTATCAACAACTTTATCATCAATTAAGGATGCTAAATAACTAATTAACATTATAGTTGCTATAATTGCTAAGGTTGTAGGTAATGCTCCTATAGCTAAAAATGATGCAATTGATGAGATAAAACTTATTGCTATACTTATCGCTATCCCCGTAGCATATCCACTGATTATCATAGCTTCCACTTCCAGCATCAATGGTTTCCAGTTACCAGTCTCAAAACCAATAGCTGCTTTTTCGCGAAGCTTTTCAACACTCAAGACTTTACCCAATACCCCGAATGACTTACCTAAACGCTGAAAATTTTCAGACAGGATTTTTGTATCCACATGGCGCACTGCATTAGCCAGTACCACTCTATCCGCTTGTTTTATCTTAATATTAGGATTACGGTTGATTTTTTCCATCATTTTTAATGCATCAGACAAGCTACGTAATTTCTTTCCCTGAAAGTTACGTAAATCACTAGCGATCTCATTAGCAATAGTTTTGTATTTTTCCCCCAAGTGTTTACTAATTTTTTCGCCAGTATTAGTGATAATATCTGCCGCTCCCATCAATGCCTCTTTTTCTGCATCTTGGATAAATTTTTTATTTTGTGGGTACGATTGATATGCATTAACAACCATTAATTTCGCTAAATTTTCTTTTTTTTCATCTTGTTCAATATTTAAATCTTTATAGAATGCATTTAACTGGCGGCTTTCATATTGTGATGCTTTTATAATTTTCTTGGAGAATTTTTCTATAAAACCTAATTTATTTAATGTAAAATAAATTCATATTCCTTTATTTTTACATTATAATCAAGAATATTACTAGGCTCAGTTTTATAACCTAATATTGCAAATCTCTTTACCTCTTCTAATCTATCTTTTTTCTCATTTGGTATCCCCTTAGAATAGCGATTATAGGTTTTCTCTATATATTCCTCAGAAATATTTTGCACGTTTCCAGCGTCATCAAATGTGACGGTATGAATATAATGCCCATTATAAATAGATACTCTAGCCTTATTATTTTTCAAATCAAAATAATCTTTTCTTATTCTCGACGTTAATCTCCCTAAATCTCGATCACGAGCCAACTTATTATTATAAGGTATCGGTAATTCAAGTTGGTTATTCTGAACATTATTTTTTTTATAATCAACACTATTACCTTTTCCATCAACTTCAATATTATTAGTCGTATGACCATTTTGAGGATTAATAATCCTTGCTCCGTGTACAGTCACCGTAAAGTTTAATCCCTCAAGCCCTTCTATTGTTGACGTAGTATATGAAAACGAAGCATTTGGATCACTTAAACTGATAATATTTCTATCTCCTCCATCGCCTTTTCCTACTGGGCCACTACCTAAATCACCTTTACTAGGTCTATCGGCAGTCACTGAAAGATGATCGGTCTCTGCTGAATGATTATTTTTACTCATAAAAATTTCCTTTTTTTATTAAAAATCAGTCAATGATACTGTATATACATACAGTATAAATATAAACCTTATTCCTCCTCACGTCAATTTCTTTCTGAATAATTATTGAATATAAAAAAATCTTATTTTTCAAAAAATTAAAAGGCGCTATTAGAAAATAATTGAAAAATTGGGGACGTAACGATATTGCTACCATAAGCAATTTAGGGAACGTTTGTTTTGTAGGAAGGAATTAAACACCGTAACAACTTTCATGCTCTCCTAAAGTCACGCATTTAACCATATTGTGTCTTACGCGCTCCTCGTTTTTTGAGGGGTCTGACGCTCAGTGGAACGAAAACTCACGTTAAGCAACGTTTTCTACCTCTGACGCCTCTTTTAATGGTCTCAGATGTCCTTTGGTCACCAGTTCTGCCAGCGTGAAGGAATAATGGCCGAGCATATTGATATGTCCGTGGCAAAGCGGGGAGAGGCGTGCGATATCTTCATCATTCAGTGTTTCACCTTGCGCCCGGAGATGATCCAGGGCTGCCTGCATATACATAGTGTTCCATAACACGACGGCGTTAGTGACCAGCCCCAGTGCGCCCAGTTGATCTTCCTGACCGTCGGTATATCGTTTTCTTATCTCACCTTTTTGACCGTGACAGATGGCTCTGGCAACGGCATGGCGGCTTTCTCCCCGATTAAGCTGGGTCAGAATGCGCCGGCGGTAATCTTCATCATCAATATAATTAAGCAGATACAGCGTTTTGTTGATGCGCCCCACTTCAATGATTGCCTGAGTCAGTCCGGAAGGACGTTCACTTTTCAGCAATGAACGGACCAGCACTGAAGCCTGTACTTTGCCCAGTTTCAGGGAGCCAGCGGTCCGGATCATTTCGTCCCACTGAAGGACTATTTTTCGGGGATCTGATTGCCCTCTGGCAATATCATTCAGCACGCCATAGTTGGCATCATGGCCCATTCGCCAGAAAACCGAAGCACCGGCATCAGCCAGGCGTGGAGAAAACTGGTATCCCAGCAGCCAGAAAAGGCCAAAGACAAGTTCGCTGGTACCTGCTGTATCGGTCATAATTTCGGTTGGATTCAGCCCGGTCTCCTGTTCCAGAAGGCCTTCCAGCACAAAGATAGAGTCCCTCAGCGTCCCCGGTATAACGATGCCATGAAAGCCGGAATACTGATCGGACACAAAGTTGTACCAGGTGATCCCTCTGTTATTACCAAAGTATTTGCGGTTCGGTCCGGCATTGATTGTTCTGACTGGCGTAACAAAGCGCATTCCATCTGCAGATGCCACTTCTCCGCCACCCCATATCTGTGCCAGTGGCAGCGTTGCCTGAAAATCAACCAGTCTGGCATTAGCGCTGGTGATAGTTTCAGCCCGCAGATAGTTCGCTTTTGTCCAGTTCAGCCGGTGTCGGGTCAGTGCAGGAACATTTGATCTGATCAGTGGTTCCAGACCGATATTGCAGGCTTCAGCCATCAGCACGGCGCTGATGCTGACGGGCAGATCATCAACTCTGGCACTGGCTTCACTAGCATGGAAAAACTCATCAGCAAATCCGGTATGGGCGTTAATTTCGAGCAGCAACTCCGTTAAATCCACCGGAGGGAGCAGATCACTGATCATTTTGCTCAGTCGTTTCAGACTGTCCGGCTCATCAAGACTGGCGAGGGGAGAAATTGTCAACCGGGGCTTCGGGCCAGAAACATCGAGTTCGACAGCCTCATTTTCGCCAAGACGTGCAGCAACCTGTCTGTAACGACTATCAAGCTGATGGCCCAGAGATTTTATTGCTTCCTGCGGGTCTGTCGGGTGTCCCAGAGAACGATAAACCTTAATCCGGTTTGCCTGCCAGTCAGCACCCTGTAGTAATCTTGCTCGGGGATCTCCCCACCGGTTACTGCCGGTAACGTAGACATCCCTCCGCCTCAGACTATCCTGCAGTTTACTGAGAAAGCAGAGCGTGTATCCCCTGCGGGTGATATGTTTTTCCTTGTTAATCACCAGCCGTTTCCATGACCGACTGATAATTTCCGTTGGTGCGTCGTCAAAAAACTGCCGCCGTGAGCTGAACTCCCGGCTGAGGTAGTCACAGGCATTCAGAGTGGTAACCCCGGCAGGTGCGGATGAAAATTTAACGGTATTCAGCAGATGGGGCAGGAAACGACGAACGCGCCCGTACTGCTCCACCATTTCTTCATGAAAATTATCGTCTGAGGGCCGGGCAATTTCACGGACAAGCGTGATGATTTCAGCCAGCTTTTGCCTGGGGATGTAGCTGAACACCTCAGCACGAATCGATTCGTCCGGTGTTTCTTCTTTCAGCAGGTACGAACATGCGCTGGCGAGCGCCAATGCAGATTTATCCAGATCCTTCAGCGAGCGGAGCCGTTTTTTCTGCCCAATCTTTCTGGCGTCACGGATGATAACGGCCAGCATGGCGTCCAGAACGTCCAGTGCATCATCCAACGCCAGCGTTTCCCATGCAAGGACAAAGGCAACCAGAACCGCCATCCTTTTCTGCGGTGACATCCTGGCAATATTGAACACCGAAGTCATACCAGCATAACGTGCGAGATTTTTCAGGCGCACAGCCGGGAGTGTACTCAGGTTGTCAGCATGCAAGCCAAAATCGTTCAGAGTTTTCCAGCGTTCAATTGCTTCATTAAACGCCGGACCACTGATGGTCACAGGGCCTTTTTTCAGTGATTCCAGTAAAGACAGGCGGCTGCAATCAGTTGGCCCCAGCAGCATCTCCAGCTGTGAACGTTGTTCGGCTGACGGTATCAGTGCCAGTTTGTTCCACAGGCGCAACGTCGCCTTTTCCCTTACCTCTGAAATCAACCGGGTCAGCGTAGTGGCTCCGGGGAGAATAATACGATGTTGCATAAGCCACCCTGTCGCCAGATCGAAAAGCAGGCCAGGACGTTCGTTGCTTATCCAGCTCCGGGTATATAAAAGACGGGTAAGGCGAAATGTCCAGGGCCAGGCAAATTCACGATACTGATAGTGCTGACGTATCAGCGCTGCATGCTCACGGCGGGTATTTTCCCTCTGACCGTATTCTGCAAGAACGGTGATATCACGAATCCCGAGCTGTCTGGCGGTAAAATGCCGGACGCCGGAAGGAATATGATTCATATCGGTGAGGAAGGTGCCCAGAAAACGGACACATCCAATTTGCAGGGCAATGCCCAGACGGTTGTGATCACCTCTGCTTTTTCCGATAAATTCCTTGTCTGCTTCATCAAGATGAAAATATCGTGCCAGCTGAAGCTCATCCGGTTCACCGGTGAATCTGCCATAGCTTTCAGTCTGCTCAGTGGTCAGAAAGTCAACGGGCATATCGGCCTCCCTGCCTGACGGGCATTTAGTAACATTTTTGCAACCGTCCGAAATGTTATAAATTATCAGACATAGTAAAACGGCTTCGTTTGAGTGTCCATTAAATCGTCATTTTGGCATAATAGACACATCGTGTCTGATATTCGATTTAAGGTACATTTTATGCGAATTTTTGGTTATGCGCGGGTCTCAACCAGCCAGCAGTCCCTCGATATTCAGATCAGAGCGCTCAAAGATGCAGGGGTAAAAGCTAACCGCATCTTTACCGACAAGGCATCCGGCAGTTCAACAGATCGGGAAGGGCTGGATTTGCTGAGGATGAAGGTGGAGGAAGGTGATGTCATTCTGGTGAAGAAGCTCGACCGTCTTGGCCGCGACACCGCCGACATGATCCAACTGATAAAAGAGTTTGATGCTCAGGGTGTCGCGGTTCGGTTTATTGACGACGGGATCAGTACCGACGGTGATATGGGGCAAATGGTGGTCACCATCCTGTCGGCTGTGGCACAAGCTGAACGCCGGAGGATCCTAGAGCGCACGAATGAGGGCCGACAGGAAGCAAAGCTGAAAGGAATCAAATTTGGCCGCAGGCGTACCGTGGACAGGAACGTCGTGCTGACGCTTCATCAGAAGGGCACTGGTGCAACGGAAATTGCTCATCAGCTCAGTATTGCCCGCTCCACGGTTTATAAAATTCTTGAAGACGAAAGGGCCTCGTGATACGCTTATTTTTATAGGTTAATGTCATGATAATAATGGTTTCTTAGACGTCAGGTGGCACTTTTCGGGGAAAAGTGCGCGGAACCCCTATTTGTTTATTTTTCTAAATACATTCAAATATGTATCCGCTCATGAGACAATAACCCTGATAAATGCTTCAATAATATTGAAAAAGGAAGAGTATGAGTATTCAACATTTCCGTGTCGCCCTTATTCCCTTTTTTGCGGCATTTTGCCTTCCTGTTTTTGCTCACCCAGAAACGCTGGTGAAAGTAAAAGATGCTGAAGATAAGTTGGGTGCACGAGTGGGTTACATCGAGCTGGATCTCAACAGCGGTAAGATCCTTGAGAGTTTTCGCCCCGAAGAACGTTTTCCAATGATGAGCACTTTTAAAGTTCTGCTATGTGGTGCGGTATTATCCCGTGTTGACGCCGGGCAAGAGCAACTCGGTCGCCGCATACACTATTCTCAGAATGACTTGGTTGAGTACTCACCAGTCACAGAAAAGCATCTTACGGATGGCATGACAGTAAGAGAATTATGCAGTGCTGCCATAACCATGAGTGATAACACTGCGGCCAACTTACTTCTGACAACGATCGGAGGACCGAAGGAGCTAACCGCTTTTTTGCACAACATGGGGGATCATGTAACCCGCCTTGATCGTTGGGAACCGGAGCTGAATGAAGCCATACCAAACGACGAGCGTGACACCACGATGCCTGCAGCAATGGCAACAACGTTGCGCAAACTATTAACTGGCGAACTACTTACTCTAGCTTCCCGGCAACAATTAATAGACTGGATGGAGGCGGATAAAGTTGCAGGACCACTTCTGCGCTCGGCCCTTCCGGCTGGCTGGTTTATTGCTGATAAATCTGGAGCCGGTGAGCGTGGATCTCGCGGTATCATTGCAGCACTGGGGCCAGATGGTAAGCCCTCCCGTATCGTAGTTATCTACACGACGGGGAGTCAGGCAACTATGGATGAACGAAATAGACAGATCGCTGAGATAGGTGCCTCACTGATTAAGCATTGGTAACTGTCAGACCAAGTTTACTCATATATACTTTAGATTGATTTAAAACTTCATTTTTAATTTAAAAGGATCTAGGTGAAGATCCTTTTTGATAATCTCATGACCAAAATCCCTTAACGTGAGTTTTCGTTCCACTGAGCGTCAGACCCCTTTGATTAGCTTAATTTTTTGAGTAGAGTTGCTGTGGCTAAAGCATGTTTCATGCAAGACACATTAATGTTGTAACTAAAGGTTCCTAATCTTATTCAAAGAATCTGGAACGGCCGCAACCAATCAGGAAGATGGCCATCGCCATTGAGCGATTACCGGCGATTCTATGAATCTTTGTTTTACAGTAAGTTAGGTTTTTTCAGTGTAAAAAATATCAGTGAGTATTTTTGAATGAGACAAAAAGACGTTGTATTACGTGAATTTTAGCGTAATGGCAGGGGGATTAGTGGTCAAATTTCACGTAAATGCACCAGATTAATCAGTTATGGAGCGTCATAGTGCTAATTGCGTGCTGTTTTGTTCAACTTTTGGTAATCTTTCAGCGGGTGCTTGATCCTGTCCGGTTCAAGCATTTAGTGAGAGCCAGATAGAAGAAAGCCCCGATAAGGTTATTTATTACCATAATCGAGGCTGCAATTCTCTACTTAGCACTAGAAATTGTGCCTCCTAATAAGTTAGGAGTCAAGGAAAATGACCAAGTACGCCCTGATAGGGCTGATTGCCGTTTGTTTAACGGTACTGTGTTTCTCTCTGTTAATGCGCGATAGACTCTGTTCTATCAGTGTGAATAGTGGGAATACAGTAGTTCAGGCAACACTTTCTTACGAAGAACGGTGATGCCTAGCGGGGGAGCATTCCCCCGCATTTTCTTTTTCTGTGTTTAGTTTAGGTTTCAAGCACCCTTTCTATTGAAAAATAGAATTTGGATTTGGCATTTTCAGATAACGAAGTTCATGCAAATAAGGTTTTGTATGATATTCATTTGGTAATCTAAAATAGTTCGGCAGATTGATTATTTTTTTCTGGTCATGTGCTTTATTAATCCAGTTATTAAATAATTCTGAATCTATTTTTAATGATTCTTTAGGAATAAAGATAATCATTAAGTTCTGATAATAATGTACGGGTTTCAGAATTGAAATATGCGTACTGATTAGCTCTGTTATTACATTAATAAATTTATCACTTTCCGATAGGGATTTGGGATTGCTATCATTATTAATGATGAAAGAATAGTATTCATTATCCAGCATTCGTATATAATAACTATTAAGAGAAACCTTTTCTAAAATAGTTTCTCTTGTGTATTTAATTTTATCTCTGATTGATTGATACACTACCAATGCGGCATGATGAGAACCGCCTGTATTAGGGGCAACAAACCTATTTAACCATTCGTAATATATGACATTAATAGGTCTGCACTTTCTGAACCCCTCAGATTCAATGTGCGCAATATTTCGTTTCCAATCATCTTCATTTTCCGCTTTCATTCTTTCGTCGGGATACATTGCGCGCCCCCAACTATACAAATCATAAAACCAGCTACCGTTTATAGCGCCATCAGGAATGCCACCAAAACTTTTAGATGCTGTTAATGATTGTATTTTATTAAAATCAAAAAAATAGTCTATAGTTTTCTCGATACGGCACAAATTAGTAATTATATCTTTAATTTCTGTAGGAAAACCCCTAACCATATAATTCTTAAAAAGCTCATCCCATCTCAAAATAGTATTTGAATCCGCCGTGGGTTTATATAGCTCAACTTTACCTAAATTAACATCATTTAACTGATCAATGACATAATTATCCGTTGTCTTATATATAAATGCAATAATGCTATCTGTTATTTTCTTTATCAACATTAATTAAGCTCCTTATTACATTATCAGCCCCATTTTCTGTTATATGAATACCATCACTGGTTCTTACTTTAACACCATTAATAAACTCTGAGTATTGATACCCTAAAGATACTCGAGTATCCATCGTTTTTATCTTATTTTTTCTTGCTGCTTCACAGATTGCAATTCGGGTATTTGATAATAAATTATTTTTTTCTTTATTTTTTAGGGTAGGGGGGAGTAACCAAACAATCTGCCTATTTTGCTTTTTTATGGTTTGGATAAAGACACTAGCTTTTTGTTGGTATTCGGGGATATCTGCCTTAGAAATGAGATCGTTTGTACCTAAAACAATATACACCGTGTCATAAAGCGAAAAATCGATATTCTGTGTGTAATCTTGCCAACTTAAAATCTGTTTTGATTGCAACCCTGTGCTTTCAAGGAATTTAGCATCAACAGGGGCAATTTTTTTGTAACTCATGGCGAGTTCATAAGTCAGTGAATCACCAATAAAAAGGGGCTTACATTGCCCGATAACAGGCAATGTAAGAGACAGCAGGAGAGGGAGATTAACCCAACGAAGAAGGGTGATTTTCAAAGAGTTTTTCCGCTTCTTTAATGTCATCTTTAGCATCGCTGGCTTTATCAATCAAAAATTCATCGAGAGAATGACCTGCATCAATTAATAGTTGCAATCCTTTCTTCATACGACCAATTCCCGTCCATGTGTCTGTTTTACCTGTTTCGGGATGCGTAAAGCGATATTTCGCAGGCGTATTTTTAGACTTTCTTTTCTTTCCTTTTTTATCGGTTGTTTCAAAAACGGAAATGTGGATTGTTTCTGGATCTAACCCCAACTCTTCTAAGTATTTAATCGCTTTTAGGCGTTTTTCTTCCAGTTCAGCAAGTTCAAGTTTGCGTAACTCGAATTCTTCACGCTGTTCTTCTACAATACCATTGAGTTGATTGGCAAGATTTTCTAACCATTCAAAATTTTTCGTTTTTGCAAACTTTCTTAGCTCTGTTAATCCCGTCAGTGATTCAGACGTAATTTTGTATTTTTCTTCTCTAGTTAATTCGCTCATGTTTTACCTCAATATAAAAATGGTTTTCTGTTAAAAAATAATAGTTACTTTTTCTTTTCAGGGAAACCTATCTTCCCTGTTTTCTTATCATCTAAAACAAGTTCAGTATCAAATGTTTTCCCTGCTTTGGTTTTAAACCCTTTAATAACGGCAGTTTTTCCATCTTTAATGAGTTTTTCCACTTGATTCTGTGTGAGTTTTTTACTGCAAAATTCAGCCCATATTTTAAATTCACATCCTGTACAGAAGTATCCTTTTGGTCGAATAATTATTTCGTTACTGCATGACGGACACATGACATTTAAACGTGCTACTGCGCCCTCATTAGGTTGTTTTTCTGTAACTGGTTGCCCATTTTTATCGGGAAATGCCGTCTTACATTCAGGATAGCATGAACAACCCCAAAAGAAACCATTTTGCCCCTTACGTTTGATTAAAAACCCCTTTTGACAAACAGGGCAAGGTGTACCGTTAGCTGTGATATTTATTCCGTTAGCGTCGAGTTCGGCAATCAACTCCTTAATATAGCTGTCTGTTTCTTTAATAAAGTCAGCAACGGTCAGTTCCCCTTTTTTAATTAAGGCTTGTTTTTCAGCCCATCGAGCCGAAATATCGGGCTTGGTAATTTCATCAGGCAGAGCAGCGCAAAACTCTTGCCCTTGCTTTGTTGTTTTCCAAACAAGCTCTGAATAGCCTTTTTCTTTTTCAATCGAAATTAATCCCGTATTTTCGGAGAGTTTTTTTAATATCCCTGCGCGAGTCGCTTCTGTGCCAATACTGCCTTGATCAGTGCTCCCCTCGTCTTTAGCTTCAAGTATTTTTCGAAGTTCAGGATCATCAATAAATTTTGCCGCACGTGTCATAGCGGAAAGGAGTGTTGAAGCAGTAAAATATTTAGGTGGAAGAGTGGGCTTTTTATCCACGTTAGCTGTTTCACACACCCCATTATCATTAAATTTTAACGTTGATAAATCAAAGTCGAGTTTTTCTGGCTCTTCTGTTTCTTCTTCGTCGCTGTCTTTACCTAATGATTCCCATCCTGACTGGACTAATACGCTTTGTGTGGCGGTAAAGGTATTGCCTTTGATATCAAAATGCACTTTTGTTTTATCTCGAATGCTATCGGGATAAAATAAGCCAATAAAGTAAAGTGAAACTAATCGATACACATTTTTCTCTTTCTCATTCAATTGAATATTAGAGCCGTCTTTCGTTGTTGGCACAATAGCATGATGCGCTTCAATTTTGCTGGCGTTAAAGGCTTTGTGTTTTTGAACTTTATCCATGTGCTCAACCGTGCTTGCCAATTCTGGCAATGTACCGATAACTGCTTGAGCGATATCATTCGCTTGGTAATAGTGCTCGTCAGACAAATAACGATTGTCTGTTCTTGGATAGGTCAATAATTTATGCGTTTCATACAGGCTTTGCATAATATCCAGCGTTTCTTGTGGGGCATAGCCAAATCGTTTAGCGCAAATTTGCTGTAGTGTAGATAAATTTAACGGTAAAGGTGGTTTTGTGTTTTCCGCTTTCGTTGCTGCAATGGTCACTTTTACCGCTTGCCCTGAAACGATTTCAGTAATGTGTTTGGCTTGGGCTTCTGAGATTAAGCGACGCTTATCATCAATCTGATCGTTATCGGTTGTTTGATATTTCGCCTTAACTTGATGTCCGTTCATCTCAATTAAAGCATAAATATCATAATAGAAACTTTCATTGTGGTTTTGGTTCGCCAATGTTCGCATATTCACAAGCCCCAAAACTGCACTTTGCACCCGTCCCACGTTTAAAACACCTTGATAGCCTTTTTCACGCCCTTTTAATGTACAGCCACGAGTAAGGTTATAGCCAAAACTCTGATCGAGCAGAGAACGGGATAACGCACTGTTTGACATACCGCGAAATTTTTCATTCGGTTGTAAATCGGCTAAGGCTTTTTTAACAGGTGCTAAGTTTAAATCCGATACTAAAATACGCTCTACGGGCTTTTTATTTTTTGCGTAATCTAAAATTTCATTGACCAGAAGACAGCCTTCCTCGTCTGGGTCGCCAGCATTAACAATGGTTTTTGCTTGGTCAATTAATGACAAAATGATTTTTGTTTGTGCTGCCGTTTCTTTTTTTATTTTATAGGTTGGTGGGAAAACCGTTTTAATCGGTAAGTCACCAAAACGCCAGCTTGCATATTTCTCATCATAATCTTGGGGGTCGCTCAACTCGAGCATGTGACCAACACACCACGTCACAACATCGTCACCGTGTTGAAAATACCCTTTTTTCTTTTCCGTGTTTGGATTACCACCTAATCCCTCAAAAATGGCTTTTGCTAATGATGGTTTTTCCGCAATAAAGACTCTCATAATTTACTCTCCTAAATTAATTAAATTAACTTTATTTATTTTGCTGTTGACTTGGTTTAATACTTTTTTACTCATTTTTATTATTTCACTTGAAACCGCAGAGTTTGATACTCCCATTACTTGGTCAAATTTGAATATTTTATGGTTTTCGACTTGTGAAATCCCTAAAGTGGCTCTTTCATCATTATTTATGATAGTGAAAACTCGATATGTTTCATTGGCGCAATCATGAGCGTAGGAATAAACGCAATGATGCATTTCTTGACCTTCTTTTTTTAGTTGTTCTAGTGTCGTAATTTCACTTACCGTCATTTCAGAAATGCACGATTGCCAATCAATATCAATACCATTCCATTGAGGGGAAATTTCTGCATAGTCATAATCGTCATGATTGAGTTCTTCAACCCATTCTTCTGATAATCGATAGATAGAAGCTAAAGACTGATTTTTTTGGATGTAAAAATCGGTGTTAAACACCCATTCTATAGCATGTGCAAAGCGATTTAGTTCCGTGTTCCAGCGTCTTGTTACCGATTTATAACCAATATTTTTATAAAGGTCTTGATGATAATCGAGCCATTTTAATGCAATGCGGTAAACCGAAGTATAACCATGTTCAACGCGTAAACCATTCCATACGGTCTCTAAAAAATCAAAAATAGCCTTAGTAGGGTATTTTTTAATTTCAGGCTGCCTGAGTAATTTCATGATTATTTTAATTTTATCATTTATACCAAACCGATATCTGTCACGTAGACTTATAAATTCAATTAACTGTGCGATTAATGAGGGCTTTAATGTATACATATATTTAAAATCCCCGTAAGAAATTGATTCAGGTAGTTGTAGCTCTTTATACAGGTCTTTTATTTTACCTGTTAAAGTATAGTGATAATTAGATTTTTTTTGCTTCCGTAAAAAACCTATCATCAACCAAAGTCCTTTATAATCGACATTATCATTGATGCGTATCTGTTTTGAGAATTTATAATAATCCAAAAAATTAGCATCTAATATTGAATTACGTACGAAGGAATTAAAATGTGCTTTTCCGTATAAAGAAAATACCCCCTTATCAATAACTTTCCATATATTTTTGGATAAACTCATGCTTGCATATTTTTGGGTTTCATTATTAATAAATGCATTTATTCTAGTCATAATTTTTATGCAAATATCATGACGCATTTTACTCATACTCATACCCGCTAAATAATGAGGATAAAAAAAGGTTTTTTCCTCAAACATTTCACTAGTCGTATCAAAATCTGGTTGTATATCTTCAAGAAGTATTTTCGTTTCAATCCCTCCATAAAATGATTTATACATATAACATATACCACTGATCGAGTAATTTGATTTCACTATTGAGTCAATAACATGGGTTACTGCACTTTGTAACCAATATTGTATATTATATATATTTTCATTTTTCCAAAAACAAGGGATTCGGTTAGGTAATGATTTTCTAACTCGCCACTCGCCTGACTCTAAGTTTGTAAAAAACCACGTATGCAATGTGACTTTTTGTGTTTTTTTATTAAGCCTAATTTGATAAACGCCACAGATAATAATTTTAACAAATGAGTCGTTTTCTTCGACTTTGACTAATCGAAAAACACCGTTCGCTTCACAAAATTTAAATAACTCATGAAGTGTTAATATTTTATTTTGTTTAATCATTATCCACTCCCATTTTATTTATTTATTTTTGCATTGCTTTTCCAAACATAAACCCCACCTCGATACTTAAATACTTTTTCAATAATCTTATCTTCATCTTCTTTGGAAAGTACATTTCCATTAACGAGGTAATGTAAATCAATATCATCAGGCAAATAATGATTTTGTCTTTTTTTGCAATAGGTATGAATAGACAATTGTTCATTCATACCTATATTTTCTTGTAAAATATGAATTAGTCTTTCTTCTTTTAGTTGTTTCGATATAAAATCAAACAACTCCCGAAATTCCAACTCCATTAATTTGTTTGCTTCTTCGGGGTTATCACCATAGGCGAAAGGATCAAGATCTAAATATTTCATTGGTCGCTTCCTTTGTCATATTCAGGAAAAACAATTTTCAGTGGCATTCCGTTGGTTTCTATCATGTACTGTTTCACTAACCGTCCAACTTGGTCTTTTGACATATATTGTTCAACGACGAGTTCACCTTCATCAATCCATGAAAACAATTCATCATCAGGATAAAAGGCATTTTTACTTTTCAGTATTTTTTCAGCGTCATCATCGGTATAGTTGAAATAAACTCTATTTTCCTTTTTGATTTTTCTATTATTAAAATCCAAAAAACGATAAATCGCATACACACAAACAGAAATAATAAATGAAAAATATTGTACGTTGCCACTCGCAACAAATTGGCTGAATGAAATTTCATCAATCTGAGAACCATCAAAAGTTAGAATGATATACAGCCATATAATAATAATCGGAATAGTAATTGCTAAAATGAGTAATAGCTTAATAACAAAAACAGCAAGGCTATAAATTTCCTTAGCAGCACTCCATCCTATTTTTTTAGTTTCTTCATAAAGTCACCCTTTAATTAAAATCGTTTAATTTCTTTTGTTAAATACTGATAACTTATTTTTGTCACATCCGCCAACACAGAAAAACATACATAAAAACAATAAATAAAAATGCAAGGTAAAAATAAAATCTTTCCATAAATAGATTTTATCGCATTCATAACAACCTCCATTTTTTAATGGGGTACAGCTTTATGCCAATACCCCTATATAGGCTAATCAACCCATCGACCACCTGAATTATTCCAACCTGCCACAGATTCTTTCTTAACCCATTCCATTTTTCCCTGATAATGCAGGCTACTATCTAAATCAGTCCATTCATGATTAACGTAAGCACGGCAATAGTTAGGAAGTTCATTTTTTATGCGATAGTACGTTTCATACCAACAATCTTCTTCCTTTCCCCGACTGCGGCACTTTTGCTCTCTCTTTTCTTCATACAGAAATTTATTAAGATAAGTAGCATCACAACGCCCTGCGCCATTAGCAATGGCATTAACTAACTCAGGCATTCCTGCATCACTTGATGCAGGGCAAAGCTGTAAGAAATTTTTTCTTGCATTAACAGTATCAGACCAAAACTTTTTATTAATACCAAAGTAACGTGATAATGCAGGAGCGCACTCACTTGGGCGCGTACCTGATGAAAGACACAAGACCGCTTCACAAGCTAACTTGACATCCCCTGTGAATACGGGGACATCTGCTTGTGATAATACGGGTAAGAAAAATAAACTTATCGCAACGATTTTACTTTTCATTTTGATTTTCCTTAATAAGATAAACTGTTATTGGATTATTTAACCAGTTTGATTTTTTTTGATATTGTATTACCCCATTTGCACCGTGAGCCTGTAACCATTCTTTTGTTTTCAAAAATTCAGTGCCATTATTTGCTTCAACAATAATTTTATTCGAATGTGCAATGGCAAAATAAACCGCATCATCATAAAGACGATTTTCAGGAATAAAATTATTAATTCGTTTTTGCCATTCATCATTAACGACGTCACTACTCACCACGGTATGAGTTGGTGTCCATGTCATTATTTTAGCATTTACCGCAACCTCTTTTTTTCCCCAATCCACTTTCGGGGCTTCTGGCGGAGATGAACATGCCGTTAATAAAACAACACTAAGCCATAATCCTTTTTTCATAAAAACACCTCAGATTCTAATTCACCTAATGACAGCATTTTTTCTTTATCGGGATAACGTAATCCTTTCACCCCAATAACCGTTGATTTCTTATTAATTTTTTTTACTTCATCTTCAAGTTTCGGACTGACCTTTAACAATCTGTCCATAAAATAATTATCAGAAAAATAAAGCGCTTTTTCTGCTTTAACAGGGTTTTCGCCTTTTAATAAAATAAACTCTTCTTTAAAATCGAGCGTACCTAATTCCTGCGGTAAAACTAAAGCACGACGTGCTTCGCTTTCCGATTTACTTTTAGATGAACCACGACCTTGACTTTTGCTTTCTCCTTTTGATTTTGTCGTGATATAACCAAGTTTTGCCGAGATTTGTTCAGCATCATCTTGTTCACTGACAGCATAAATAACCCTACAAGGATGGGCGCTTAACAATGTTTTCGCTCCCTCGATGCCGTAAATCTCATTTAACTGGCTAACATTTTGATAAATGGTTAACAATTTCAAGTTAAATCCTGCGATATAGCCAGAACCCTTTTTAATGATCGGCATATAACCGATTGATGGAAATTCATCTAACATCAACAAGCATGAATGTTTTAATGATGGGTCAAAATCAGGGTTTTCACGTAATGTCACTTCAACCACAAAATTAAAAAAGAGATTTAAAAAATCATAGGCAATACCTAAATCCTCCGCATTAATCCCAACATAAATCGTGATTTTTTCGCGTCGTAACTGACGTAAATCAAAATCGTTATTATCTGTACATTTACGTACTGTGGGTAAATAAAACAGACTCATTTTTTTTCGAAATGAACCATCGACACTCGAACGCTGTTCATCTTCGGTTAAATGGTATTCCTGTAGTTTTGTTAGCCCATCTTGTAAATGATAAAGTGTATTTTCATCACGGGCTTTGGCTTCAATTTCTTGCCTGTTGTTAAGGACTAATTCCCTATCAATACGCCCGTATAAATCCACGACACTGCCAATAGAAAAAACAGGTTTAACATCAAACGTTTTCAAATATTCAGGGGCATGATGAATAAAGAAATATAATAACTTTGTTAATCCCGTAAAATATTGTCCTGCCAAGTTATTAAAGTGTGCCTCTGCCCCTGTTGAGCCATAGGATGGAAATAAAATTTCCACTAACTTTAATAAATCTTTTGCGCCACTTTCTTTATCTAATTCGATATAGAAAAAGGGATTAAACCCGTGTGTTTTGCTATTAAACGGGTCAACCAGATAAACCCGATGCCCTAACAGTTTTTCACGGACTTTACTGGTAATTTTCCAGCACTCTTGTTTAGGATCGAGAATAATCAGCGAATGCAACCACACAAGCAAATTAGGAATGCCAATAGCTGCTCCTTTACCCGCCCTTGTTCCAGCCCCTAATGACACAAAATCAGGCGCGGTATACCAAAGGTATTTCCCTTTATATTTCCCAACTAAAATACCTTTTGAATTTTCCTTTTCCCATTTTAATAGTTTTGATTTTTTTAAATCATTATCACTGGCAAATTTTGCATCTCCGTGAAGTGACATTTTTTCTTGATTTAATAAATAAATCACCGCCACAGGTAAAATAAAAGATGCCACGAAGCCAATCAGCAAAGCAGGAATAGCCGTTACCCGTATAGATGCTTTAATTCGGCTTTCGCTAATCAATTGCCACAATAAATCAGATTGATAATGCTTATAAATATATAAAAAATCATAACCATTTAAAAAATAAACAATCACACTTCCTGCGTAATATGTGATACCTAACATAACAATAGCAATAAAAATACTTTGAGGTTTGTCGGGATATTTTCGCGCCATTATTCCTCCTACCCTAACAGTCTCGCTAAGTAATCATTTTGATGGACATCTTTAAAATAAATATCACTCGCAAAACGCTTATCATCATCACTAAGGTATTTAATGCTCATGATGACATCGATGTTATTTAACACTTTTCGGACTAATGCATTAAAGGGTAAATTATTACACTCCGTATTTTGATAACACCGTGTCACCATGCCTAAAATGGCATCTTCTGGTTTTTCTTCATGCACCGTAGTTACACCACCTGAATGCCCTGAACTTGACGCCTTTAAAAAATCCCACGTTTCTGCACCCCGAATTTCTGTCATTAAAATACGGTCGGGATTCATCCTTAAACATGCACGGAGTAACGATGCTGAGGTGATAAGGTTATTTCCCCCCTCTGACGGATAATAAAGTTTGACGTGATTTTCATGAAAACGAAAACGGGTTTCGTCAGTATCTTCAATAGAAATTAATCGTAAATGATGTGGAATATAAAACATAACCGCATTACTAAACGTGGTTTTACCGCTCCCCGTTCCGCCACAAAACACCATGGTTTTCCCTTGACGTAAACATTCAGGAATAAACGCTGCAAAATTACCCGTGTGGTATAAATCCACTAAATCAGATGAAGCATTTTCTGATTTAAATGACTGCCCCACTCGGGAATAAAATCCTGACTTCACAATATCATCATGGGTAATAAACACATTCGAGGGTTTTCGGATCGTAATAGAGACTTTATCTTTTTCACACGCAGGGGGAATAACCACCTGTACACGTTCACCGTGAGGCAGTGTTGCGGATAAAACAGGCTTAATATCACCGATTGAATCACTGTGATAATCCGCTAACGTTGACGCAAAAGAAAGACAATCATCATATGATATTTTCGGTTCGCGTTTCTCCCAACGTCCTTTAACCTTCAAAAAGAGTTTATTAGGCTCATTTACCGCAATTTCCGTTAATCCCTTAACGCCATTAAGGTATTCAGCAAAAAATTGTTGCGTTAAATCGTGAATGAGATGTTGATTGTGATATTCACGCATAACTATTTCATCCTTAATTGGTAAATTGAACTAAAATCTAAATCACTTCCCGTAATCAAGGTGATAATTTCGCCTTGATTTTTATACAGCGTAGGCGGAATGTTAACGCTGTTCGCAAATGCCTGTTTTGCTATCTCGGAAAAGGCTTGACGACTATTCGCGGTATAATCGGTCTGATTATCTTTATTATCTTTTGCCACATTATTTAATCCCTGCATGGCATCGGGGATCATGCCTAGCATCATTGCCCCACCGAAGCGATCCCAAAAATGCGTATCAATCCAACCATCAACCCCCGTTTCACCTAATGCGCCCGCAGCTTCGGAATCTACTAATGGAATATCAATAAAAGGCTGTGTACGGGTTCGTAGCTTAGTTGCCATTAAAAAGACATGCCCTTGCCCCTGATTAGGCACATAAGCCGACTTATAAACCAAATGTGCTACCGTGCCTTTATCTATTAGCTTTACATTGCCGTTTGCACTGTAAACGTCCTCATAGACGGTACACGTCAATTTACCCGCTAAATCTGAGACAAATCGACGATCTAACGAACACGGAATTGCCGTATTTTCAGGAATAAACAAATTCGGGTCATAGGGTAAGCGCGTTATTTTGGTTTTACTGCCAACAACCGTTTCAGGCTGCGTCGTTGTTGCGCTCACAGTCTCTACGGGTGCATTTTGGCTACTACTAGGTGTGCTAGTACTGCTTGAGCGTGTCGAAACCCCTCTGTCCATTCCACGACTGAATTCAATGCGCTTTGGCGGTGGTGGTGTACTTTCAGCTGGCTCATTGGTATTTGCCGTCGTTAACTCACCTGCATTGTTTAATTCTGCTTGACCAAATGGGTCAACATCATTATTTAGCCCTGTTAACTTGTCACGGCCACCGGTTGAAATCGTTTCTTGTGGCACTTCTTCCGCTTCATCACTGCTAATAAACGCACGCAATAACGAAGGGAAATAATATAAAGACAATGCACCAATCGATAAGACAAAAAAAAGAATAAGCAACACGGTTCCTTTTTTGGATTTTTTTAATTTATCAATCCCAAGTGAAACTTTTTTTGGTTCTGGCGTTGATTCTTTATTTTCGGAAGATTGGTCAATTTGCAATTGACGTTCTTGTTTAAGTTTTTGCTCAATTTCAACGGCAGTTAATGGCTTTTCAGTATCTTCACTCATTGGATCACCTCTTTAACAACATTGTCAGAAACAGTATCACTGTTACTTAAACGCACTTTACCAAGTCCTTTATTTTCAATACCAATAACTTGATCCCCTAAACGTAAAATCCAACGGTCATTAACTTGATGTGCGACTAATACCGTATAATTCCCCCGTTTTTCAATTGTTGGGTTTGTGATCGTTTCTTGCTCCCCAATTTGTGAAAATAAGCTCGGCATTTTTTTATTCGGATTAAATCCAAAATACGTAAATCGACCATCATCATAGGCATAGTCAGGCATAATCATTTCACTACCTTTAGCCACTCGTTGATAATATTGCCAATTTTTAGGTGTTTTGGCATTTTCAAGTTCCCGATTGATTTTTGCGGTTTCTTGTTGCCGTTGGTATTCAGCTAAACGTTGTTGTTCAATTTCATTTTGCTGTTTTCTTTTTTCATCGGGATAACGATAATTCACCACAAAGGCTATTTTTTTTGGCTCTTTAAATGTTTTCGCATTCAATTCTAAGCTGTAATTTCTTTTTGTAGTCACAACAAATAAATTTGTTTGCCAGCGTGACAAGTCTGTTTCAGGGTCAAGCGCAATTTCTTTTTGCTCAACCTTTCCATTGTCCGCCATTTCTTCAACAACTTGTTTTACAGGTAACACACGGATATAAACGCGGTTATCTGCTTTAGAAATATCCCAACCTTGCTCATAGCCTGTTTGTGCATCAATCACCTTTTCATCATCATCAAACACAACCGTTGTAATATAGCCAATAGCACTATTAATCACGGTCGTATTTAACGGATTGAAATTAACAACTTGATTTCGTGGGTCATAGCGACTTGCAGAAGGTAATATTTCCGCAGTACTTTGTTGTGATAAAAAAACAGCCAGTAATAACAAAAGACTTTTCTTTTTCATTATTAACCTCGAATTTCTTTTTCAGCGACCCAACTGGTTACAACAAAGCCTAATGGATTTGCATTTCGTTCACTTTCTTTTTTCTCAACGTCAGGCATAAAACGGTAAGTCATTCTCGCTACCCATGTTTCCTCAACACTGCGATTTGTTGTGACATCCTTGATGATTTTTTTAAAACGAACGGTAGCTAACAAATCAGGATCACCTTTCTGAGACGATGGATTAATAAAAACAGGATAGATAATTTCTATATCAACGGTACGTTGTGCTTTTTTATACACAATAGTTGGTCTAGCATCCGTTTTAAAAATAGCGGTATAATCATTAGCGACATTTTCCGCACTCCATAACATCACCATGTCATAATCATGCTGTAAACGAAAATAGTTATACCCTTCACGCGCTTTAATGTATTGCGTCACAAAATAGCGACCTAACGCTTCATCTTTTGTCAGGTTTTCATCTTTCACACGTGACACCTTTTCTGTTTGCCCTGTATTTTTGTCAACTGTCCATATTTCCACTTCCGTATTTTTTAATGGCAGCATCATTATCCAACCAAGTAAACTTAAAAAAGCAAACGCCAAACCAGAAAGCCCAAAAATCTTATACAACGTATTAATGATTTTTTGTTTTTTAATGTCTTTTTCTTCGAAGGTTTTTGCTAGTTCAATTTTTTCTTTCTTTTTTAAAAATGGTATTCCCACTTTTTTATTTTTCATATCTACCTCCCCTTTGAATAAAACTCAAATAATTTTTGGTTTCCACTTCGATATAACCTTTATCACAAGAAAGCCGACATGAGGAATCTGTGATTTTCACGTCATATTCTTTATAGATAGTAATAAAATTTTTTATTTTCTCTTTTTCAGAGCCTGAAACTATAATATTTATTACGACAGATACAAAAAATCCGATGACGAAAAAAATTACAGCGATAATAATGCCACTCATAAATGACTCCATTTAAAAACTCACGATTAAATTATTTATAACTAAGGTAAGCCCCTCTTGGTTTATTTTTCATTTTTCATCACCTCTGCCGTATTTATGGGTTGCAACTCACCAGTGACTTTGGGGAGTAATTTATTTGATTGACAGGCAGTTAAAAGAAAAACAACAAGTATTAGATATTTTTTCATTTTATGTTCCATAACGTTTTCTCACATTATCAATCGAGGCTTGCCGACGCGATTTTGCCGAGTTAGGCGCAGACGAACCACTATTCCCACTCGCTGAAGCCCCATTCCAGCCCCTATCTCGATTACTTTTACCCATATTTGACGCGGTATTTCCTGCTTTTCTGATACCTTTAAATGCCATTACAGCAGCTCCTGCAACTCCCATCATTGCCATACCCTGAACTGCACCGTCTACACCTACCCCTGCTAGTTGAGTTGCAAAGTTTTTAGCTAAAATCATTACAAATACCATAAATAATCCAGCCGCTGCCGCAGTTGCCCCTAATTGCATGAGATTAGCTTCCGCAGCTTGAGCCACCGAAACGCTCAAAACAATATTCAAAAACGACATACCCGCCCGTAACGCTAACGAACCAAACATAACAATGAATAAAGAACTGAAAATCAGTTGTAACCAGTTATTGAACATTTGCCGTAAAAAACCAAACATCAGACACAAAATGAAAATAGGAGCCGTTGTCGTCAGCAGTAATAAAGTAATTTCAGCAGCAAAAAATACGAATGAGCAAGTAAGTAAAGCAGCCAACCCTCCAAAATAAGTAAGAAATGAGCCAATTCCCCCATCAACTTTCACATACGTTGATGTATCCTTTGACATTATATGTGCAGCAACCTGAGATGTTTTAACCCACAGTTGATCCATCCACTTCCAAGGATCACCACCTGCCAAAGTGTCGCGCAATCCGTAAATAGCATCGGTGCTGGCACTCAGCCAGCCCCCGCTATTTTTAATAAACATCAAGATGATAGTAAAACGCGCCAAGTTCCAAATAAAATCAGGCACAGGCGTTTTATTTTTTAAAGCTAGCGTACTGAATGCAAACCATAAAATATAAATTGAAATCCCGTACTGTGCCAAATCCGCAGCAATTTGAGAGTATTCAGAAACCTTATTTGCCACTGTTTTATTCAGCATATCCCAAATAACTTGATATGCTGTTTGAAAAAAGTCGGATGTAGCTGTCGCGTTTTCCATAATTTACCTATTCTTTGTTTTGTGTTTTCTTATATGCATCCATAAAAGATGGTGATTTTGCTGTTAATTGTTTATGACGGAATAATCCATCTTTTGCATTTCGGCAATTTTCACTATCATTTCCGTTGGAAGAACATTCCGTTACTTTTTTCTGTGCTTCATCTGCATGTTCTTGCCACCATTGAACTGATTTCACTTCTTCACCACATGCCGATAGAAAGAGAATAGATACTGCGCCAATTAATAATTTTGTTTTCATTACTGAAATTCCTCATCAAATTGAGACTTATGATAAGCATCTAAATATGAAGGTTGACTATCTACTGCTTTTAGCTGCTTATCACGGAAATTAGCTTGATTAAGCTGTTCTTTATATTCAGCTAAATCACGCTGTTTGTCTCGGTACATTTGATACTGGAACTGTAATTTTTCAAATTTTAATTGTTCAAAAGAAATCGCATTTGCGGCATCAGCCGTCGCTTTAGGGTCTTTCGCATTTTGGACTTGCTTTATCAGGCTTTCCATACGGCTATTATCTTGCTCTAATTGCTTTTGCAATGAATCACCGTACTCTGACACAGAAAGAATTGATAAAAACTGCGCTTCACACCCTTTAATTGCATCCCCCACATAGCCTTTGTTCGCACAGGTTTTTGAAACGTTATATTTAGATAACAGGGCTTGAGCTTGCTGTGAGAACGCTTCCGTTGGGTTTTGCGCGTATTTGTCAATAAACGCATTCCCTTGATTGTAAATTGCCGTTAAATCATTTTTGATGGATTGAGCATCTTGAATTAATTGCTGAACATCACGGATACCCGTCTTAGCTAACAATTCATCCTGATAGGACTGAATTTGAGCATTATAATGTTTCACTGTATCGGACCATTGCTTCAATTTTTCAGACCACCGCCCCGCTTCAATCGCCCATTCAGGGTTAGCGTCAATAGCAACAGGAATACCAGCCGAAGCCATAAATGAAGCCCCAAATACCATACTGATCAATGTTAATTTGAATTTGTTCATTGTTATCTCCTAAGCGGCTTGGTTTGCTCTTTCAAGATAGATATCTATCCACTCATCAGGTTTCATACCGTCTTGGTAGATTTCATCAAATATTTCTAACTGCTCTGTTGATGCACTCAATATCGGCAAGTAATATGCAGCTTCCCCAAGTTCAAGACTGGCAAATGCCGCGAAATCTTGAGAGTCGCCTTTTCGTTGTGGGTTTTTAACCACTAAAAAGCGTCTTGAAAGCGGGTCAATTTTTTTGATTTTATTAAAATACAATTCATTAACTTGTAGCCCATCAACATATTCACTCTTTTTCGCATTCGGGTTAGCTAAGTAAATATGTGTTGCTAATTGCTCTCTCAGGGCTGAAATCATTGGAGATTTCAATAACTCATCAGGAGACTGAGTGGCAAAAACAATGACCATATTGAGTTTTCGCCCTGTTTTGAGCTTGTTATAAATCATCATGGCTGTCAGCATGTTTGCTAACCACTGCCAAAACTCATCAAAATACAGTGTTAAACGACGTCCATCTGCTAATAACGTTATTTTGTAAATCAGATAAAAAGGCACAACCTGAGATAAAATGGCATCTTCTAAAAATTCGGTGCCATCAATGCCAAAAATGGTTTTATCGCTGATATCAAAATCATCTGTGGCATTATCAAACACCCAACCAAATTCACCACCTTGTTTCCATGCAGCTAAACGTATTTTGAGTCCATCTCGTAATGTTTCTTCTGTTCTTTCCTCCATGATAAGTGGGATCAGCTTACTGATACCGAAAGAGCGATCTTCTCGCTGCATTAATCGTTCTACCGCATCCGAAATCAGTTTATTTTGATATTCGGTTAACCCTTTTTCGCTATTTAACGTACATAAATTACGAATTAAATCTTTTAGAAAAATCAGGTTCCGCTTAGTCGCAGGCATAGCAAATGGATTCCAACCTGTTGGTTCACCCAATTTCACTTTATAATAATCGCCCCCCATCGCACGAATAGCGACTTCCCCTGCGCGGTCTTTATCAAAAAAGATAGTCGTTTGTTTTTTAACTTTACTATTCGGTGGAAAAGAAGTTTCAGACCCAAATTGTTGTAAGGCACAGGCTTGCATCATCATTAACACCGTTTTACCCGCATTCGATGTACCTAATATTTCGCTATGCCCTAGCGTCGGGTTTTTACCAAAAAAATTCTGATATTCGGTCGTCATGTGATAATTCAAATGATAGATATCATTACCAGAACCTTTTAAGGTTAATAAGCAATTACCCCATGTATTTCCCGTTTCTTTCCCTGTAAAGAAATTATGGAAACATTCCATTTCAGCGTAATTCAGGCTACTCAAAATCGATAATCGAGGACGCAAAGTATAATTCCCTGGTAATTGAGAGAAGAACGCAGCTCCCAAAGATAAAGTGGAATAACTCAAAATAAGCCCTAAGTCTTGTAACGCCCCCGTTACCATATTCGTGTTTTTAACCAATTCATCAGGACTATCAGCAAAAACACACAGCGTTAAATGGCTATGACCCATCGATAAATAACCACTAGAGACCATATCAACAGCAACCTCTAAATCGGTAATTTGAGATTTAGCGGCATCGTCCGTCATTTCTAATTTTTCACGCTGGTCATCGAGTTTTTGAATTGCTTCCCGTTTGTCTAATGGCGTAAAAGAGGTTGTCAATGTGTATTCAACAGGCATATACATCAACGAATCAAAAATACCAGATTCTGTATCTTGAAAATAATCTTTGATCTCGATAATGCGGAAATAGCGCATCGGTTCAGAAATACTAATTTGCCCCGCATCACCACCAAAGAAAATATCTTTACCACCTAAATACGTATAGAACGGGCTATTCGTCACTCTAACTGGCTGCCACTGTCCACTAAGCAGATATTGATAAAAACTCAATTGAGATGAAAATACACGGTCATTCTCAGTATAAACCCCTAAACGATGTGCTTTGTAACGAGATAAATAGTTAGTTAATCGAGCACAGATTTCATTCATTTCGTTAATGGGTTCAGCTAAAATCGATTTATCTTTTTGTTTATTTTTCTTTTTAGAACTTAAAAATTGAGCCACTTTTTCTTCTAATGAAAAAGGCTTAAAACAAACGGTTAAAAATAAACGATTTTGATAAAAATCAGATTTTGTTAATGAACCGTAGTAAGCATTCATCACGCGATTAGCAAAAGGAATAGGACTATTAAACTCAGCTTTAACCTGTTTTTTATTTCTAATACGATGTGTATAGAAAGTTACGGGTTTGCCTTCATAACTTCGTATGAGTGTATTAAGCTGATCAACCATTAATGACAAATCATTTTCACTGACACATTCAAAGTAAGCCCCCGATAATTCAAATGTAGCAATTAAATCTCTATTCTGGCTTAAAACTAAATCATCCGTAATATGAGAAGAGTATGGAATGAGTTTTTCCAATGAAGCCTGATCACTAAGTTTCATAAAATTCTCCACATCGGATAAATCAACACGGTCATAATCATTCCCACCTACATGAACAGCATGATATTTTTGATTTGAAACAGGATTTCCCATCACTAAATAACGAAGATAAATTAATTCAAAATACCGTTCATCAATCTTCATTATTTTTCGAATAACAAATATCCCGACAATAATTAAAAAATAAAGTGCTTCATGTATCCAAACGCCAAGTAACACACACAAAACACAAGTAAATAAAAACGGGTATAATGGGACGCCTAACCCGCGAATAAGTGCGGGGCGTGTTAGTCCCTTAAAAACAGTGCTCATAACAGCCCCTTGATAGAGAGGTTAAACGTATAGTTAATTTAAATACGATAAATATTTAAATTAACCCAACCAATCAGGCAGATATGGCGCAATGATAAAGATAATAATCCCGATAATCAGTGGATATATCCAAGCCATATGATTACGCGCAAATAATGCAATAAAACCAATACCTAGAGCACAAATAGTGATAGCTGGCTTTCTAATTGTCGTTAAAAAATCAATGATCCTATCTAAGAATCCTGTTGTCGCTGTAGTTACATCAGCAGCTTGAGCAGGAAAAGTAAAAGCAATCAATGACATTAATCCGCACATTAATAGAAATGGCAATTTTTGTGATGTTTTCATATTAAATCCCTAATTTTCTTTGACTACACCCCTCATTACATAACGAGGATAAACAATTTTGTTTGATGGTTTTAATTTCTCAATAACAACGTCTGATTCAGCTTTCGCCACCTCCTGATTTTCTTCCTTATAATTTTTTGTACTTGGAACAATATAATTATTTTTATTATCTGAAATTCCTATTCGTTCTATATAACTGGTGTTGGCAAACTGCGTTTCTTTCTTTTTTCCTGTTTTAAAATTGCCTGAGTAATAACAACTCAGCGCATTGGCTAGACTCCCTCCCCTTTGATAACAATCAACTAAAATTTTTTCAAAGATATTCAAGTTACGGCAGCTATCAAGTAATTCTTCTGGTGTAACTTCAAAACCCTTAAAATTACCAGAATAAATTTGCATTAATCCTACCGAGTACCGAGCATTACTCGTCTTTAATCTTGAAATAATATTTAAGGCTTCATTTTTAGTTTTGGGTAAATGGCTAATGACTTTACCTTTAGCTTTTATTTCAGCAATTGCGTAAGGATTGAATCCACTTTCAACCTTAGCAATATCATGAGCAGTATCAGGGTGCACTAACGGTGCACATTGCAATGCTAATGAAAGTAAAGTTTCTTTGATCATAAAATATCGTTATCCAAATTAAGCGGTTGTCTTTTAGACAAATCTTTTGTGCGCGCTTCTTCAATAAGATGTAAAAGAAAATTACGTTTAGAACGATTCTGATCTTTTGATTTAAAATTAATCCATGCATTTAAATCATCAGGCACAGCTAACGTAATATGTGTTTTTGAATTTTTCATTTATAATTTCCAATCAGTAATATCAATCACAATCAAATCATGATTTGCATCTTAAGTTAAATTACAAAAAAAAGGCAACTTCACAAAGTGAAGTTACCTTTTAACTTACTAAAAAGTTTAGTATTATTGTTAGAAATAAGAAAATTATGCTTTCATCATATTTTAATATTTATAAACTGACATATTAATTTCATAAAAATAATTGTTCTCAATGATGAAAGAGAAACATTACCAAATTCATTTCTCACCACATCCAAATGTAACCAAATACTGCGAGTAGAATTATCAAAATGCATAGCTAATTCTTCTGCTGTTTGACCAAACACATAACGTATAGCTATCTCCTTTTGCTTAAAGCTCAACTTTTTACCATCAAAAATATCGCATTTCTCTACTAAAGTTATAATTTCATCACTCTTCATAATGACGTCCCTTTCAGGTAAAAAGCAGAATATAAGCCCAATACCACAATCGGTACATTAATAGAATTGATGATTTTTAACCTCTGACGCGAGGTCAAATTGCAGGAAATTAAAGCAAACAAGACAATAACATTATTTTGCGCTTCATTTATGCGCGTATGGAAGATACTATGTGACATAGCTCTACTCCTAGTTGACGTAGGTTTAGGGTTAGCTGTACGTAGGTACTGGTAATACTTACGTACAGCGTTAATTTAAATTAAATCATTCCAAACTCTTAATATAGTTAATCTGTTACCAACTCCGCCATAATGAATAACTGACGGATTTAACAAGTAAGTTCCTGATCGTTTTTGCTTTAGATAGCCGTTATCCTTAAGTGCTTTAAACACCCTAGCTACAGTCGCAACACCAACAGATTCTTCTTTTGCTATCTCACGCTGCGTTCCGTGAATCTCATTTTGGTTATTTTTATTTTTTAAAATCCATCCAAGAACTTTTTCACTTCCATTACCTGTGCAACCAATTATTGAAGCAAGCTCATTTAAAAATACCTTGTTGAAAGAACCACCATCTTGAGTTTTAAGTATATCAATACCGATACACTCACCAGTGACTTTATGTACTAAATGCCAATCTTCCAAATTAACTTCCTTTAAGTTCATGCTCCAATCTCTTGATAACTTTTGTTCAACTAAACATAACGCTTGTTATCTAATCGGTCAAGCAAATGTTCCATTTTTTTGATAACATAAAATTTCAAGCGAATGAGATATTTCTTCATTTTTAATAAAAAACAACAAATACAAATTACATTTAACGCATTGATTAGTATATATTTATAATTAAATAAACAACTATTACGTACTTATATTGTAACCCTACGTTTAGCGTTATCTCTGATATTAGCGAACCAAAATAAATACAATAGCAATATTATGTAAATACAAATCTGTATGTACTATGAAAATACTATGTGTTTACATTTTTTTTTCAAACTAGCCATTGAATCTCACAGCAAACAATCTTAAAATAAGACCTATTAATAGGTCTTATTGAGGGTTTAATTATGCCAAATACGATTTTAAGTGATACAACAGCCAGCGTCAGTGAACTCAAAAAAAACCCAATGGCGACAGTTAACGCAGGTTTAGGCTATCCCGTAGCCATTTTAAACCGTAATCAACCTGCTTTTTACTGTGTTCCTGCTGAGTTATATGAGCAAATACTTGATGCGCTAGACGATAACGAACTTGCAAAGCTGGTCAAAGAACGAGAATCACAACCTCTTGTCGATATTAATTTAGCCGAGTACCTATGATGTATTCGGTTAAATTTAGAAAAGATGCAGAAAAGGAATGGAAAAAATTAGATAAAACCATTCAATCTCAATTTGCCAAACAATTAATAAAACGATGTGAAAATCCACATGTAGCATCTGCAAAACTGAGAAATATGCCGAATTGCTATAAAATTAAACTTCGTGCATCAGGTTTTAGATTGGTCTATCAAGTTATTGACGATATGTTAATTATTGCAGTTGTTGCCGTTGGCAAGCGGGAAAAAAGTCAGGTTTATAATCTTGCCAGTGAACGCTTAAAATAGGAAATAGATAGACTAACGCGCTCCGCTTGTTCAATTCGTTGTGGCAATGCATACAAGCTGCACCACCACAACGAATTCTCTTGAATAACATTAAAATTTAAGCCCCACTTTAATTTGTTGTTCTTTTTTAATCAATTCCATTGCTTGCTGTTTAAATTGCGTTTGTTGTTTTTGGAATTGTTGGATCTCTTTAATCCCCGAATTTTCGGGTAAAATATTTTTAGTGCGATCAACGCCTTTAACGCCTAAGTTTTGCATCTCCCATTGATTACGCTGTGTGATTTTCCACCCTGTTTGCTGCCCTTTATCATCTAGCTTAGGGATTTTTATATCTTCTGTACCTATCTTTTTTAATTTTATTAAATCCCCTTTTTGAATTTTTTCTCTATTGCATAAAGCACCAAACTCTTTACCCCAATACGTTGCTTCAACGCCCTTGTTTAAGGTTTTCACTGTCAAATAATTTTGTGATTTATTTTTAGTATTGAATTGATAAGGTGCTCGCCCAAAATCAATCACTTCATAAACATTCTTTTGGCGCTTAGGCGCAGTTAATGAATCATCTTTAAGCTGTGACTTTAACCCAATTTGTTGTTTATGTGTTGCTTTTACATCATACCCTTTGAGCTTCAATTCATCACAAAATCCAGATCTCAAATCACGCAAATCCTGTTTAGTAATTTTGATTCGCTTATCTTCATTTTCTTTACGTGTTTTCAATATAACATGAACATGAGGGTGCTCTTTCTTATCATCATGATAAGCTATCACAAAACGATTATCTGGATATTTTTTTATTAACGTTTGTCTAACGGCTTCAATCGCTTCTTCGGGTTTTACCTTTGCAGTCATGGGGGGTGAAAAAACAATATTTTTAGTTATATCAGGTGTTCTTCTGCTCTTATCACTTAACTGCAATGCATCATCACTATCAATTAAAGATTGTTTAGCTTCTTCCGCATTGATTTTGATACCCTGCTCATCAACAAGTTCTAATGAATCATCTCGACTAATATAATCAACACTATTTCTTACCCCTTGTTTAACTTTTGCGCTCCCTGTTATTTTAGTCATAACCTCTTTGCTCGCCCCTTTTTTTATTCGGGATTCTTGAGCGTTTCGGTCATAAAATTTCCCTCCATTTTTCACTTTATGTACAAATGAGGATTTAGCTGATTTAATCGATTTAACTGATCGACTACTCTCTTGTCTAGCCCGTTTAGCTCGGTACTCTTTTTCGATATCCAATCCCATGACCAACCTCACAATCGATTTGCAATAATTCTACCTTTACACTTATTGATAAAGTAATTAAATTTATTTTCAAGTTCATTAAGCTGTTCGGTTAATGCTTGCATATCTTGACGCATTCCCTCTTTATCTAAAACACGTCCTTCATCACGTCGTAATATCATATTAATATTGAGTCCAATACGTTTAATATGATTTCGACATAATTTCATTTCTTGTAACTCTTGGTCGAAAAAATCCATTTCATTACTTAAGGTTGTTTGAAGACGAAAACGCATTTCTCTCGATAATGACCAACCATGCTTTTTTGCTGATGTTATTAGCGCATTTTCTTGTTCAGCCGTTAAATACAAGTATGCTCTTTTATCGGTATAATCAGATTCTTCACCTATCGATATCGCATGATCAGACAAGGTTTCTTTAATATCTTTGTCCTTATTTAACATCATATTACCGACTAATTTATAAAAACTCGGCAATGACATATTTAAGTTTTCTTTGACTTTTTTATGATATAATTCATATTCATTATCATTAATTCTAAAATTAATTTGCTTCATCTTACCCCCCAAGAACCGACTGTAGGTCAACCGCCTAACAAAAGTAAAATGCTAGCATTTTTACGGTTGTTAGGCTATCCTGCATCGCACTAAAACTTATCTTACCTCTGAGCTTAGTTTTTATCTATCTCAAAAAGAAAAAAGACGGCAAACATAGCGGTGAATTCCTTTTGTCTGCGACCATTCAACACTAAAGTCGCTTTATATTCTGTGTTTATAGGGTTCGCTTCGCT